>Ga0115002_10007027_pt1 | contig 12789 bp, 8 predicted proteins | sample ArcticOcean_MG_C_8_FD_89576 | JGI IMG/M metagenome (GOLD analysis project Ga0115002, IMG submission 89576) | Marine microbial communities from western Arctic Ocean - ArcticOcean_MG_CB11_86 | ecosystem: Environmental > Aquatic > Marine > Oceanic | place: Arctic Ocean: Canada Basin | collected...
ACTCAAGTGCATCGGCGATCGCCCGTCCGACGCCACGGCTCGCGCCGGTGATGACTGCGACGTGTTCTTTGAAGACCATCGTCAGCCGGAGTCCGGACGTGGGACGGCGGGATTGGCCGCGTCTCCAAGGCGCTTCCGCTCGCTGCCCCAATTGGCGATGGTGCCATTCCAGTAACGGGTATCAGCGGGTGAATACGAGAATAAATAGGACCAGCGTGTTTCGTCGGTGCTGTTCGGCGGACCACCATGGACCGTGTAGCCATGATGCACGGTGCAGTCACCCGGCTCGTAGTGGAATGGTGGCGAGAGTTCCAACACGGTTGTCAGATTCGGGAACTGTGCGAGCAGGTCCCCTTTGTCATCGTTGAATACCGAACCGAGGGGCCCTTCGCGATGAGAGTGGCTGACAAATCGCATCGCCCCTCTCTCCGGTGTCACGGCTGCAAGGGCGAGCCAGAACTGGAGTTCGCCGACGCGGTCTGAGCCGTGCTCGGCTGAGTCCTGGTGATAGGTGGATCCCGCTGCACCCGGATCTTTCTGGACGAGCATGTCGATGCGGTAGCGAAGCGGGACGTCCACGCCCTTGAGCCGTTTTCTGTTCACCAATCGCATGGCGTTCTGCGACATGCGTTCGCTGAACATGAAGGAGCGCAGCGGCTCGAGACCCTGCAGGGCCAGGTTTGCGTACGGCTTTTCTGTTCCGCTACCGTCGCCTTTGACCCACTCCTGACCAGTGCGCAGGATTTGTGCGGAGAAGTCGGGGTCTACGAGTTGCTTCATCATGACCCACCCGTATTCCTGGTAGAAGGCCACCTCTTCGTCCGTGACCTCCCGGAGGACGGCCTGGATCTCACGCTCCGTCATTGCTGATCCCATGATCCGTGTTCCTCTTTCACTTCCGTTGCGGTGCGAAAAACAGTATATGGCTCCGTCGAAGTGGAGTGTGCGCGCGGCCCAGCGACGGTCCTATATCCAGAAGATCGGGTTGCCCACTGTGCCGGTGAGATAATCCACCACGAGCCACCCACCACTGATGAACATTCGGCCGACGATTAACCCGAGGAAGAAGTCGCGACTTCGCGTGTAGACGGCGGCGCCGCCATACTTCAGGACGATCACCTTGATCAGCCAGGCGAGAAAGATGCTGAACCACATCCAGTCGACGACCCAGCTGGTCATGATGGGGAAGCCGATCGGGTGCAGGGGCCACCACAGGAATCGCTGCCGCACCCACGTGAGCACGAGCATGCCCGCGGCGCCGATGCCAGTGAAACCGAGTCCAGGCCAGTAGGTCGCTTCCGCGTCCAGGCCGTGCAACGCCGTGCGCGCGATGACGCCGGGCATGCTCTTAAAAAACCAGGTACTGGAATTGATGCCGCCATCGCGGTAGGCCAGGGCCAGGATCGTATACAGCGAGCCCGCCAGACCGAGGAAGATGGCGATGGCGATCGCCTGAGAAACGATGCGCCGGCTGTGTTTGTTCATGCCCTCGATCAATTTCAGGCCATTGGCGACAACACCCATGAGGAAGACACGAATGTCGGCGGCGAAGATGTAGCCGAGGGAGAAATTGGTCGCTGCTTGTGCGCCGATGAGTTTGCCACCGAGTCCAAAGATCATGAAGTCGCTCGCATTCATCGGTGTAATGATGGCGGCAACACCAGACTCGGCAACGACGCGTGACAACCCTGTGAAGATCGTCATGAGCAGGACGATGTAGAGAATACTCGCCCACAGGGGGGTGCCGAGATAGAAGAACCAGCCGACCATGGTCACGAAGCCAAGGATCAACCCACTGACGGCGGCTCGATAGGACATGATCTCGTCGTCGTCATTCAGTTTCGACTGTCGACCAAGAAAACTGCGGAAGACCTCTGTCAGGTGTTCGCGGCCGACCCAGAGGCCGAGAATGACGAAGACAATGAGGGCACCAAGTCCCTGGTAATTGATCAGTTCCGTAACCCGGACGGACCAGACGTCCTGGTGCTTGGTGACGCCATTGGCGACCAGAAACATCTTCTCGACCTTTGACAGCAAGGCGAAACCCCAGATACCCATGGCGATGTCGGAGCCGATCAGATAGCTGAAACCGACGACGGCGAAGCTGATCGTCATGTTGATCGATTGCCCGAAGCCGATGGGGATCGTCCACGCCGTCGGAATCAGGGGGAAGCCACCCAGATACTTGTTGAGGCCTGTGAACAAGCCCACCAGAATTGGCAAAGAGGCGCCCGCCCACATGGCTTTGCTGCGAAAGAAGGGGTTGAGAATGCGGTCCGGATCTTCGCCACGAATCATGACCTGCGCCGCCTGCACCAAGGGATAGGACAGGCGCTCGCGGTCGACCCACTGACGTCGCAGGATGACGACAATCGACACCATCGTCGTGTACAGTGCGATCAAGAAGATCAACCACATCCCCATCGGGCGCAGCCACGCCTGATAGGGAATCTGGAAGCTTGACTTGCCGAAGCCTTCAAAGAAGTCCCGGTTGTTGATGCCATCGTTGACGACGATCTGTGTCGGCAAGTGCGGGATCAACAACTCGGCCCACTTGTTCTCAGGACTGGCGTAGTAGAAAAAGCCGCTGATCGCCGGCAGGATCGTTTCACACAGCCCCATGGTCGCCAGAGAGGCGACGACGACGAGCATGATGTAGACGACGATCAACTCGGACCGGTTCAGGGCCATATTGCGACCCGATGCAGCGAGGACGGCGTTGGCGGTGAAGGAAACGACGAGAAAGCTGCCGAACAACACGCCCGGAGAGTACAGCACGAGCGCATCGTAGGGGGCAAAGTGCACGAGCCAGATGGCGGCCATGGCGATCGCTGTGGCGACGCTGAGCCACACGCGAGTTGCCGTGAGCCGGTAGAGGAAATTCAACCCGCCGACAAGCACGAGGAAGACGAAGATCGCACCTGGTGTGCTGAAATCGAGGGTCATGTAACTGCCCTTGATCACGATGTCGGCATAGTTGGCGCCGACGGCCAGGAAGAACGACAGAAAGGAGCCAATCGCTAGGGCGCGCGCCGTCAGTGGCTGATGATCCTGAGACTCGTCGTCCGTAACCGATACGCCGCGCATTGATAGATAGCGGCGGAAGTCCTTGGGTATACCAATGTTCATCGAATGCTATACAACCTTGCCCCGCAAGAACGTGGCGTTGGGGGTCACTCTGAACGAAGAAGGGCTGTTACGGTAGGTCGTTGCGAGGGTTTCAGGCAAGGGGGTTGTGCGTGGGGCGGAACGAAAAGGCTAGCGAGGCGCAACGACGCCGATCACCCACTGGGTGCCGGCAAGGGGGTATTGATGCCAGACACAACACTGATTACCTCGAACGGAACTTGAAGTCCGGGACTCAAGGTATGTAGGTCAGGGACGGGTTCACTATCGGGCAATACACCACCGACCCCAATCGAGTGCGGTGAAGGATCGGACGAAGAGCGGGCACGACTTGATGGGATCGAGCGGGCGAGGCCGTTGGGCGTCAGGCGCGCGACGCCCAACGTCAGGCACTGATGGCAGCTTCCCACCGAAATCGAGGTGTGAGCAGTGCGCTGAATCGGGGCGACACGAAGAATCGCAGCCGTTGCGCGAATCGTCGGGCGACCTATGATTGCCAGTCAGTGGATCGCCAAGCGCAGAAGCATGCGAATCTTGGTCTCTGCCACCGTGCACCGTCTCTGCTGCCGCGCACCATCTACAGGAGAACAACATGAGCGAGCCACTGTTGATTGTCAGCAGTCTTGCCGAGGACGACGGCATCTTCGTTTTCCGCATTGCAGACGCTGAGGGCCGCCTCGAGCTCGTGCGTCAGAACAATGTGGCGAAGCAGCCCTTCTACTTCGACGTACATCCCAAGGGCCACCTGCTCTACGCGATCCATGATCCCGGTGAAGGGCGACTCGTCTCGGCAATGAGTTTCGATCGCGACTCAGGCACCCTTGAGTTGATCAACCAGCAATCGACGCAGGGTGATTACCCATGTTATGTCGAAGTCGATCCCACGGGGCGCGCTGTGGTGGTGGCCAACTTCAATGGCGGGAGTGTCATCTCCTATCCCCTTGATGCTTCAGGCGCCCTGGGCGAAGCGGGGACCTTCATTCAGCATGAGGGTAGCAGCATCGGACCCCGGCAGAGCGGCCCCCACGCCCACTGCTTCAAAATCGCCGAGGATGGTCGTTTCGCCTTTGCTGCCGATCTGGGGCTGGACCGCGTGATGATTTACGCCCTCGACGCCGCGTCTGGCACAGTGACACCGGGAGAGCAAGTCTTCGCCCGTGTAGCACCTGGTGGGGGGCCGCGCCACTTCACGATCGCCCCCAACAATCAGCATGCCTATGTGATCAATGAAATCGGCAACACAGTGACCGCTTTCAACTACGATGCCGAGCGCGGGCTGTTGTTGGAGCAAGGTACCGTCAGGACGATCCCTGGAGACTACGACGGTGTGACCCACACGGCGGATCTTTGTCTTACGCCGGACGGTCGTTTTCTCTATGGATCAAATCGAGGTCACGACAGCATTGCTATGTATCGTGTGGATCATGGCAGTGGCGCCCTGACGCCGATTGGCATCGAGCTTTGCGGCGATCCTTCGCCACAGAATCTGACGATGTCAGCAGATGGCAAGTTGCTCTTCGTCGCCCTGTCTACAAGTGGAAAGATTCTTGCCTACCACATCGACGATGTGACAGGTGCCTTGTCGATGGGGAGTCAGACGCCGGTGCCGCAGCCCATGTGTTCGAAGATCGCCTAGTCGGAAGAGCGCCTAGTCAGAAGATCGTCGGCGCCTCGCGGGGTGGTATCAGGCGCGGACCAAAGTCAGCGCCGCGTCTACCCTCTGCGCCGGGTGCTGCCACGCGTCCAGTGTCAGATACTCGACTGCGTCGAGAATGGCTGGAGCGAACACCTCCTTGCCACCAGGTGCGATCGTGAAGAGGATGTGTTCGATCTCCGTGTACGTCCGCTGCAGCGTCTCGCAGGCCTGCAACTCGGGATTGTCTTCGGAAAACAAAACACGGTAGTCGTTGTTGAAGGCGAGGTGTGATCCGCCGGACCCGGCAACCATCGCCAGGGCGAGGGAGCCGAACAACACGAGCCAGCGATAACGAACAATCCATTCGCCCAAGGCGCTGTTGTGATTACCGCTGCTGGGGAAATCTGACATGCGGTTTCTCCATTATTCGGGACCGATCGGTCAACAATAAAATGAAGAGAATCATGGGACCTTATTGAGCAGCTCCACTGAGCGAAACTCGGCCGACCAGTCTTTCCACATGTCCTGGGCGGGCGGTTCACTCTGCGTCGTTTCCCAGTCATCCTTGCGGAAGTCATAGAGGACGGCCTGGCGAATACGACGACTTGTATTGTGTGACGCCATGTGGCCGATGCGGTGGTGCCACAGCACGACATCGCCTGCACGACCATGACAATCGACGGACGCGCCGGCACCGATACGCGCCTTGTCGGGGTCGTACTTGTCGTTTGGTTCGCGCTGATAGGCTGTCTGGAAGTCGTAGTAAAATGTTCGATGGCTGCCGGGCCAAACACGAAAACCACCACCACCTGGTTCCACATCGTCGATGTAGGCGACGGCGCCGAAATGGAAGGGATGGGCATCGACATGGCAGCCATTCGCTGTCGTTGCATGATCACCATAGGGCAGCGTGCAATAGATCCCTCGTACGCCCTCGGGTTCGATCAAGTGTCCCTCGCCGAGAAATTGCTGGGCAAGACCCCAGACGATCGGATTTTTTGGTAGCATCTGCACCATCCACGGTTCGTCCCCGATTTGGCGATACTGCCAGCGAAATCCACGTCGGTGGTTGTCGCGCTCTTCGCTTTCCTGATCCGTGGGAATCGGTCCGACCCAACTGCTCGGGTCGTCGCGGCGCATGGAGGTGGGTGCCGCATCCCACAACCGGGCACGTGCCCGAGCCAGCAGGGCGGGGTCGAGGACCTGTCGCAGGATCAGATACCCGTGGGTCTTGAAGAAGGCTAGTTCCTGTTGGCTCAGCGGTGATTTCATCGTTGTGTCCTGTCAGCTTCCTGTGATTCAGCCAGATATGTACGCAAATACCACTCCGCGATCACCTCTTGTGCCGGTTTGTTCTGTGGGGTGAAGCCCGCATCGTGACCACCTCCGGCACGTTCGTGATTCGGAAACCACTTCCACCAATAGGCCCCTGCGACCCAGGGCAGATCCCATGCAGCACGGAAGAACGCTTCATAGGCTGACGCCTGCACCTTCTGTCCTGCCGCGTCACCGCCTCCCTCGACCTGCCGCGCCCAGAGCCACGGTTCGACGACGGCATTCGTATTCGTACGATAGCCAATTTCTGTAAACAAAACGCGCCGCTCGCTCTGTTCGCTGACTGCGGCCAAGCGCGCGAGCCAGGGCTGCCAGCGGTTGACGAGTTGATCGATGTCATGGGTCGGTGCGTCTGCCAGAGGGAAGTAGGCCTGCACGCCAACAAAGTCGAGGGCATCCCAGAAGGGGACTTGCTCAAAACTGTTCCAATTGGCTGCATAAGTCAGATTGCCACCAAAGACACTGCGAATGCGGGCAATGACGTGGCGCCACTGATCCTCACGCGTCAGCGTCGCCGACAACTCGGTGCCAATACAGAGGGCCTCGATGTCAGCGGCCTGGGCGAGGCGAGCGTAGTGCAGAATGAAGGTCTCGTACTGATCGAACCAGGTTGCCCAGTCATCCTCTGACGTCATGGCCAACTCGCCACGCCATGTATCGCGGCCTGTCCAGATATGCGGCTTGAGCAGGGTCGCGATGCCGATTTCCTGCGACAGTCGGGTCGTGATCAGAATGCCTCGATCACTTTCGCCCCAGAGTCCGGCCGTACCTCTGGGAGCCGCCAACGCAGGCGCATGGATGTCGCGCTGCCAGCCGAAGGGAGTCTGCACGATCCAGTCCACGTGTAGTGGCTGCAGAGATGTGAGATTGGCGCGGCCGATGGGGCGGCTGCCTACCCAGCTGACACCTCGCTGTCGCCCCGGTGGAATCGAGCGTCGCACAATGGCGTCACGGGTCTCGCCACGCAGCATGGACAGGCTGAATAGCGGCTCATCGCTGACCTCAATGGAGGTTGTGGCGCCTGCCACGACGGCGCTGTGTGTCTCGACGCGATCGAGACCGAGTCGCACGTCTTCCAGTGTGAGCACATAGTCACCGGCGGGGACGTCGACGCTGAAGGCGCCGAGTGAGTCGGTATTGCTTGTCCATCGAGCCGTTCCTTCCTGAGTTCGTATGCTGACACCCGAGGGCGGCGCCTGCGTCGACTCGTGCCTCCAGCGGGCGCGACCCGCCAATCGCCCCATCGTCAAATCCGAAGCGATGAGGACCAGATCGCCACGACGTGACGGGCGCGATCCCCATACCTTGCCCACACCCGGACTCCAGCTTAGCCACGACAAATTCCTGCCAGATAGATCATTGCCTGTCTCTCGATCGGCGATGGTGACATCAAAGCCGATCACTGTCCCGGCGGCCAGCAATTTGGGCGGGTTGTCCGCCTCGCGAAGAAACGCTGCGTGCAGATCGATTTGCCATTCATATACGCGGCGACCCGGAGTGAAGGTTGTGGCAACCTGTGCGTCTCGCCATTGCTGGCCATCGCGCTCGGATGAGGTGAACACGGTCTTTGTGTCACGTCCATCCAGGCCAAAACGCACGGTCCGAGACGCGCCATCCTCATGGCCCATATCGATCAGGAGCGCACACCCATCGGCCAGGTCAGGTGTTTCCACTTGACCGGAAGAACGCCACCCCAGCATGCCGAAAAATCGACGCAGGTCTGCCAATGATGTAGGGGCAACACCATCCAGAATGGTCTCGTCGTCCACAAGGTCGACGGCGACCCACAATGATCCGTTCGCATGCCAGGCGACGCGGAACTGTCCGTCGAAGTCATAGCTATCTACGGGGGCGGCGCCAATCTGTTGCGTTCGAATCGGATAGGAGAGGGCATCCGCCGGCCAATCGGATAAGTCACCATCGACGACAATCCCTGCCGCAGGCCGTGCATGCGCCACCACACCATTGTGGGCAAAAGCGTAGGATGCATGCGCCACGAGACTGGCAATAATCAGCCTGCAAAGGATGTCGTTGACCTGGGGCATCGTTGGTCTTCAGTTGGAACAGATTGGTTGCGCTGTGACCCTCGATGAAACACCAGGGGGCCTTGAAGAAACAGCAAGAACTCGACCAGAGCACGTGCAAAGATCACATCATTTTCAGGGAGACAAGGCCATGAAGCCAGTTTGCATCCGCAGTCGCCCGGTCCCATCCCAGTCCTTGGGCATCGATCCCGATGCAGAGCTGATTCGTGCCCGTCTTGAGTGGGGCCTCGATGTCTTCAGTTGTGATGATCCAGCATTGGTCTTTCGAGCGATCGACTCATAGATACCTCTGATCGACCTGCTTCTCTTTGCGCGATCCGGGCATCGAAGATAGGTGAGACGCTTTCGCTCCGCGTCGATCTGCTGCGAGGATACGGATCACAGCCCCGGCTTTCGCAGGGGGGTCTTTTTTGGGTGGTTTGTGCGTACGTTCTAGTGCTTGCCTTCTTTTGAGCCCACAGCCAGGATCCGTACCGTTTTGACCGATCGCGCCGCCAATCTGAGAAATATCGCCATCATCGCCCACGTCGATCACGGCAAGACGACCCTACTCGACGGCATGCTGAAGCAGACGAATGTCTTTCGTGCCAATCAGCAGGTAAATGACCGTGTTCTCGACTCCAATGATCTGGAGCGCGAACGAGGGATCACCATTACGGCGAAGAACACGGCCGTCGACTACAAAGACAAAACGATCAGTCTCGTGGACACACCGGGACATGCCGATTTTGGCAGCGAAGTTGAGCGAATTCTGAACATGGTAGATGGCGTGCTGCTGTTGGTGGACGCCGTCGAGGGGCCGATGCCACAGACGCGCTTTGTCTTGCGACATGCTCTGCAACGAGGTCTGAAGGCGATTCTCGTGGTGAACAAGATCGATCGACCTGCTGCGAGACCGCACTGGGTCGTGGATCAGACACTGGACCTGTTCATCGAACTGGGTGCATCGGACGAGCAGGCGGACTTCCCGGTTCTGTATACGCAGGCCCTGGCCGGGCGTGCGGGCAACGAACCGGATGATCTAAGCGATGATCTGGGGCCGCTCTTTGACGCGATTGTCGAACATGTGCCGGCGCCGATAGTAGACGTCGACGGTCCACCGCAACTGCTGGTCACGACGCTTCAATACAGCAACTATGTGGGCAAGATCGCTGTGCGTCGGTTGTCAGGTGGCACCCTTAGCCCCGGGCAGACGGTAGGGCACGTGAACTCTGCGGGCGAAATGGTGCGCTCACGAGTTGGCGAAGTCTTCACCTTCCGCAATCTGAAGCGCGAGTCACAGGAGCGGGTGTACGCAGGCAGCATTATTGCCGTGTCCGGCATCGACAACGTGGGCATCGGCGATACCATCACCGACGCCGACGATCCTCGTCCGCTGCCACCGATCGAGGTGGAACAGCCGACGGTGCGGATGACCTTCAGCGTGAATACGAGTCCCTTTGCCGGCCGCGAAGGCCGTTTTGTCACGGGCCGACAGATTCGTGAGCGTCTCTTACATGAGCTGGAGCAGAATGTCGCCCTGCGTGTGGAAGATGCCGAGGTGGCTGGTCAATGGATCGTGTCAGGGCGCGGTGAATTGCATCTGGCAATCCTGATCGAAACGATGCGACGCGAGGGCTATGAATTCGCCGTCAGTCAGCCGGAAGTCATCTTTCACGATGGCCCGAATGGCCCCGAGGAGCCCTTCGAAGAGGTTTACGTCGAGGTGCCGAGCGCGCACCAGGGGACGGTGAGTGAGATGCTTGGCAAGCGACGCGGGCGCCTCAGCGATGTACGCCAGACCGAGACAGGTATCGTGCACAACACCTGGATCGTGCCGACTCGCGGGATGCTCGGTTTTCGCCAGCCCTTTCTGACGGCAACCAGAGGCGAAGGGATTCACCATTCCCTGTTCCACGAGTATGGTCCAATGGCGGGTATCATTGAGACGGCCGAGTTCGGCTCTCTCGTTTCTGGATTCACAGGCCCCGCGAGCGCCTATGCGCTGACGAATCTCAAGCAGCGTGGGACCTTCTTCCTGCCACCTGGCTCGGAAGTCTATGATGGTCAGGTCGTGGGCGAGCACATTCGCGACGGCGATCTGGTTGTGAATCCAATCAAGCGCAAGCCGGGGACTGGACACCGTGCCAAGCCGGGCCAGGATGCAGAGGCGCTGCCGCCGCATCGCAAAATGTCGTTGGATGATGCGATGGAGTATCTGTCAGGAGATGAACTGCTGGAGGTCACGCCTGAGTCTCTACGGATTCGTAAGAAAGAGTTGGCCCACGTCGTGCGTGAGCGGGCTGCGAAAAAAGCCAAGGCCGCCTGATTCACGCCCATCGAGGTGTGGCAGCTCGCTAACGGACGCGCAGTAACTTGCTGCGCAACACCTGATCACCGACCTGCAAGCGTACCAGGTATACGCCACTGGCTGTGTGGCGTCCGCTGTCATCGAGGCCATCCCAGGCGCGCTGATAGCGACCGAGTTCCAACTCCTCATCGACTATCATGCGGACGCGCTGTCCCTGAATATTGTAGATCTCAAGTCGGACCCGAGCATTCGTCGGGATATCGAAGGAGATCGACGTGCTGCTCGTGACAGGATTGGGGCCCCCTTGTGCCAGTGCAACGGCCGTGGGCGCGGCGGCATCACCCGAGCCGACTGCGTCGGTTGGTTCAGAAATGACCGTATCGCGAGAGCCATCATTCGATGGCAGTCGCAATTCAATATCGGCGCAGGGTGAGGTTGCAGACTCGTCGATCTGCGTATCTGCATCCCACACCCACACACGTCCGGCCCAGCCGCCCATAGCGATCATGCTCCCCCCCGGTGAGAATGCGAGCTGCTGGTCGGCAAAGAACGACGGGCCTTCTGCAGCGACAACCCGTCTTCCCGATTCGATCTCCATCAAGTGCAGTGGTTGAGCGCCGGGTTCGCTCCAGGCGAGCCATGCATCGTCGGGACTGAAGGCGATGTCCTCGACGCGATTGAGTGACTCGATCGAATCGATGAGCGTGAGCGATGCTGTGTCCCACAGCTGAATTCCGTCATACCAGCCAGAGGCAGCCAGGATCCGATTGTCCGACGTGAAGTCGAAGGCCTTGACCCCGGCGCGACGTGCAGGCAGGCGACCGAGCAACTCGCCGCCATCGGCAACCTTCCACAGCCAGGTCTCGGGTTCGTCCCGCCACTCGCCACTGACGGCCATCAGGGACCCATCCGCCGAGAGTGCGACAGTCGACAGGTCGTCCGCATGGCCTTCGAAGGAGGCGATGGTTGTGCCTCTGCGCAGATCGATTACAGCGGCGTCTCCTGGCCGCCAACCCAGCGCGGCACGCTCTACATCCGGGGCGAAATCGACGGTCGTGATGAAGCCATCATAGATGGTCCTAACAGCGGACAAATCTTCCAGAGGGCGTCGAAACAGACCATCGCTCTCGATGTATAGATCGCGACAGTCTGAGCTGAAGGCGATGTAGTCGATGGATGACTCTGTCTCGAAGCTGCCCAGCGCAGCACCCGTCAAGGTGTCCCAGAAGTGCACGGTGCGAGAGAAGACGGCGGCGAGCCACTCGCCACCGGGGCTGAAAGCGACATCATCGACGTGCCGAAGATATATGACGTGTCGACTCGTGATGTCAGCTGTCATCAGGTCCTGTCGCTCGATGCGCCCCGTCGTGGTGACCGTGGTCAGGGATCGATCGTCTGGATTGAACATGACACGACCCCCGACATCGACGCGTACACTGTCAACGAATTCGCGCGAGGCAAAATCCCAGAAGCGAATCTGAATGCTCTCATCGCGAACACTCCAAATCAGCATGTGCTTGCTGTCAGCGCTGATACCGATTGGACTCGAATCCGGATATTGGAAGACGCCGATCTCCTGAGGTGGATCGAGGCGCCACACATGGGTCCCCTGATAGGAACTCGAAGCGTTGAAGAGGACGGCGTATTGCTCGTCGGGACTGATCATCACCCTCGACGTGCGATTGCCAGGCTGCTGCATGATGGCCAGGGTTTCGCCTGTGTTCATGTCCCACAGGCGAGCGGTGCCGTCACTTGCGCCTGAGACCAGACGTCGCTCGTCTGCCATGACATGCAGAATGCCGACGTTGTCATCGTGTACGAGCAGAGTCTCCTCGACGAAATCGTGCAGGCGCCAGATGCGAATCGCGCGGAAACCATTGCTGGCAACGAGGCGTTGTGTCCCCTGGAAGGCTAGCTCTCGAACCAGCTCACTGCGATGCTGTGCTAGCAACGACCAGTCGCTGGTGGCCCAGACTTTCATGCGCCCCGTTCGGTCACCAGAGGCCATGAGCGAACCATCACGACTGAAGGCCAAGGCGGTGATCCACTCAACATGGCCCTCGAGGACGGCGACCTCAGTCAATGTTTCCATGTCCCACACGACAGCCGTCGTATCGGCATAACTCATGACCAGAAGTTGTGAATCGGGGGAGAACACGGGTTTGACGTCGCGATGAAAGGGGGGTTGGCTACGGCGCAGATGGCCAATGTCCTGTAACGAGATGGCGTCGTATACGTAGATCCCGTCACTGCCTGATGTGATGACTCGCTGTCCGTCGGGGGACAGGATGGCTGCTTCCACAGAACCACGACCAAAACTGCGCGGCGCAGAGTTGAACTGTGCGGACGCGGTGGTG
>Ga0115002_10007031_pt1 | contig 12785 bp, 9 predicted proteins | sample ArcticOcean_MG_C_8_FD_89576 | JGI IMG/M metagenome (GOLD analysis project Ga0115002, IMG submission 89576) | Marine microbial communities from western Arctic Ocean - ArcticOcean_MG_CB11_86 | ecosystem: Environmental > Aquatic > Marine > Oceanic | place: Arctic Ocean: Canada Basin | collected...
CCCAGCTTCCATGGCTTGACGGGCGGTGTGTACAAGGCCCGGGAACGTATTCACCGGATCATGGCTGATATCCGATTACTAGCGATTCCAGCTTCACGCAGTCGAGTTGCAGACTGCGATCCGAACTGAGACCGGCTTTGAAGATTAGCTCCTTTTCGCAAAGTGGCTGCTTTCTGTACCGGCCATTGTAGCACGTGTGTGGCCCAGGACGTAAGGGCCGTGATGATTTGACGTCATCCCCACCTTCCTCTCGGTTTGCACCGGCAGTTTCGCTAGAGTTCCCAACTTTACTTGCTGGCAACTAACGATAGGGGTTGCGCTCGTTATAGGACTTAACCTGACACCTCACGGCACGAGCTGACGACAACCATGCAGCACCTTGTAAGTAGTCCGAAGAAAGATTCATTTCTGAATCATGCAACTTACATTTAAGTCCTGGTAAGGTTCCTCGCGTATCATCGAATTAAACCACATGCTCCACCGCTTGTGCGGGCCCCCGTCAATTCCTTTGAGTTTCACTCTTGCGAGCGTACTCCCCAGGTGGGTCACTTATCACTTTCGCTTAGCCACTCAACATACCAATGTATGTCGAACAGCTAGTGACCATCGTTTACGGCGTAGACTACCAGGGTATCTAATCCTGTTCGCTACCTACGCTTTCGTCCCTCAGCGTCAGTATATTGTTAGTAATCTGCTTTCGCAATCGGTATTCTGTGTAATATCTATGCATTTCACCGCTACACTACACATTCTAATTACTTCACAATAACTCAAGTTTGTCAGTATCTAAGGCAGTTCTACCGTTGAGCGGTAGGATTTCACCTCTGACTTAACAAACAGCCTGCGGACCCTTTAAACCCAATAATTCCGGATAACGCTTGGATCCTCCGTATTACCGCGGCTGCTGGCACGGAGTTAGCCGATCCTTATTCTTACAGTACCGTCAGCTGCTCACACGTGAGCAGGTTTCTTCCTGTATAAAAGCAGTTTACAACCCATAGGGCCGTCTTCCTGCACGCGGCATAGCTGGATCAGAGTTGCCTCCATTGTCCAATATTCCTTACTGCTGCCTTCCGTAGAAGTCTGGTCCGTGTCTCAGTACCAGTGTGGGGGATCTCCCTCTCAGGACCCCTACCTATCGTAGCATAGGTGAGCCGTTACCTCACCTACTTGCTAATAGGACGCATGCCTATCTTTTACCGCCTGAGCTTTTATTATTTTATCATGTGATAAAATAATTGTATAGGATATTAATCAAAATTTCTCTTGGCTATCTCCTAGTAAAAGGTAAGTTGCATACGCGTTACGCACCCGTTCGCCGGTCGCCATCAGATTGCAAGCAATCTATGCTGCCCCTCGACTTGCATGTATGAAGCTTGCCGCTAGCGTTCATCCTGAGCCAGGATCAAACTCTTCGTTGTAGTATTTTATAAATAATTTTACGACTCTTAAATTGACTTTGTTTCAGAATGGTTTACTTAGTTCGTATCTAAAATTTGATACGCGCTGTCATTTCAATATTTTCAATGAACTTGCAAAAAAAATCTTTTTCGGCTGCAAATATAGCACCTTTTTATTGTTAATAACAACATTAATTTGATTTTTTTATAGACTTAAAATTATAAAAATTTAAACTACTTATTTATAGTAATTTAGGTTAGTTATTAACAAGTTTTTTAACTACTTTTTTTCTTTCCAATTGTTATATAATGAATCAAGATTAAAATCAAGAGCATAATCCTGCTTTTCAAGAGATCCTTCTGAAAAAGATCTTTGAAGTATGTCTTCAATTAAATAGTCTTCATAATTATCAAATGGACTATACTTATCTTTTAAAGAAATATTAAATAATGATGCTGCAGTTTGATAAATGAATGCTCTAATACTATTTCTATATTCAGAGACTATAGTATGTGCAGTTAAACCTGTCTGTCTATTTAATAATCTAACCAGAATTCTTCCTTGAGATCTAGAAAGTTTTTTTAACTCCTTTGAAAACTCCTTATATGTGAACTTTTCTAAATTCTTAAGATACCTTCTTCTTTTTCTTCTAGATTCTATTTCAACTAATCTAGAATCAATTATATTCATTCTTTCAGCAGAAAGTTTAGCATAAGGGTAAACTTTTTTGACCCTGTACCTTAAGATTACATATCTTTTAATTTCATCATCATTTTTAAATCTAAGAGGTTGAAATACCTGAACTTCATCAAGCATAAATGTATTTGCTGGAATTGAGTCTCCAGGAAACAAGAAACTAAGGTCTTCATCAACTTCTTGAGATGATAAGTTTGTAATAAACAGAAAAGTAATAAATGAGAAAATATATTTCATTATACAAATCTAATAAGATGTTTATTATTTATTGTTATTTTTGACTCTTTTAGAAAAATTATGAAAGTACTTAATGATAAATCGCTAATATTCTTGGAGGAATATCTTAATAATGCTTCTCCAACTGGATACGAATCAAAAGGACAAAAGATTTGGATGAAATATTTAAAGCCCTATGTAGATGATTTCCTAACAGATGACTATGGGACAGCAGTGGGAATAATTAATCCCGATAAAAAATTTAAAGTTGTAATTGAAGGACATTCTGATGAAATTTCATGGTATGTCAATTATATTACAGATAAGGGTCTGATTTATGTTATAAGAAACGGAGGAAGTGATCATCAAATAGCTCCTTCAAAATGGGTTAACATTCATACTAAAAAAGGAATTATAAAAGGTGTTTTTGGTTGGCCAGCAATTCATGTAAGAGATTATACTAAAGAACCTTCGCCTAAAATTGACAATATCTTTATTGATATAGGGGCAAAAGACAAAAAAGAGGTTGAGAAAATGGGAGTTCATGTAGGATGCGTTATAACATATCCTGACTCATTTCAGATAATTAATAAAAACAAATTTGTTTGCAGAGCTATAGATAATAGGGCTGGTGGATTTATGATTGCTGAAGTTGCAAGACTTCTAAAAGAAAAAAATGTTGACTTACCATTTGGGTTATATATAACAAACTCAGTTCAAGAAGAAATTGGTCTTAGAGGTGCTGAAATGATTACAAATACAATAAAACCAGATGTTGCAATAGTTACTGATGTATGTCATGACACATCAACTCCAATGATTGAAAGTAAGAAAGAAGGTGATATAAAAATTGGAAAAGGACCTGTAATCTCTTATGCTCCTGCAGTTCATAATAATCTTAGAGAAAAAATTATAAAAATTGCTAGTTCAAATAAAATTCCTTTCCAAAGACTAGCATCATCAAGGTATACTGGAACTGACACAGATGCATTTGCATATAGCAATGGAGGTGTTCCTTCAGCTTTGATTTCATTACCATTAAGATACATGCATACTACAGTAGAAATGGTTCAAAAAGAAGATGTTGAGAATGTAATAAAACTTATTTTTGAAACACTTAAGCAAATAAAAGAAAATGAAAACTTTAGTTATTTTAATTAAAGTCTGAAAGTTTTTTATATCCCATATTAAATAGAGTAAAACTAAATATATCAGAATATTGATCTATAGTTTTAGATAATGGAGTTCCACCACCATGGCCTGCATCTTTTTCAATCCTAATTAGAACGGGGTTTTTACCAATTTGCTTATCTTGAAGATGAGCAGCAAATTTAAATGAGTGGGCAGGAACCACTCTATCATCATGGTCACCAGTTGTAACAAGTGTAGCTGGGTATTCAACATTTTCTTCCACATTGTGAATAGGAGAATATCCTAACAGATATTCAAACATTTCTTCTGATTCTTCTGATGTCCCATAATCAAATGCCCAACCAGCTCCAGCAGTAAATTTATGATATCTTAGCATATCTAATACTCCTACTGCAGGAAGAGCTACTTTCATTAAATCTGGTCTTTGAGTCATAACTGCTCCTACAAGAAGTCCTCCATTTGATCCTCCTCTTATGGCAAGGTGATCAGAGGAAGTATAATTTGAAGAAATGAGGTATTCTGCAGCTGCTATAAAATCATCAAACACATTCTGTTTATTTAATTTTGTTCCTGCATTATGCCATTCTTTTCCATATTCACCTCCACCTCTTATATTAGGTACAGCATAAACTCCACCAAGATCCATCCATATTGCATTAGTAACACTAAATCCTGGTGTTCTACTAATATTAAAACCACCATATCCATAGAGAATTGTAGGGTTTTTACCGTTTAGTTTTATATTTTTTTTATGGGTAATTATCATAGGGACTTTTGTTCCATCCTTAGATTCATAAAAAATTTGTTTTGAAATATATTCTGAAGAATTAAATCTAATATCTGGTTTCCAAAATAAACTACTATCACCTTTTTCTGGATTATATGAATAAATACTTGTTGGGATATAATAATTAGAGAATGAAAAGTAAAGTTCTTTTTGTTCTTTTTTACCCCATAGCCCACTAAAGCTACCTAGTCCAGGAAGATCTAATTTTCTAATTAATTTACCGTTGTAATCATATTGACTAACATCTGAAATAGCATCAAGATAATATTCAGTAAAAAAATACCCCCCTCCAACACTTATATTTAAAACATTTTCAGTTTCAGGAATAACATCAATCCAATATTTTTGATTTAATCTATTATACTTAGTTCTAACTAATTTTTTATTTGGCGCATTTGAATTTGTTAAAATATAAAATGTATTCCCATCTGTTTCAATAACATAATCATCTGTTGTTTCATCATCACTAACTACTTCTATCTTATTTGAGTCTTTTGTCAGATTCATTACAAATAGCTTATTTCCATCAGTTAGATTAGAAGCAGTAATAAAAAGATATTTGTTATCTTCAGAAACACTACTAGATACATATCTATATTTATCAGTTGATTTTCCTCCAAAAATTAATTTATCTTGGTTTTGATCAGTATTCAATTTATGATAATACAGTTTATGATTATCTGTCATCTCACTTAATTCACTTCCTTCAGGTTTATCATATGAGGAGTAAAAAAACCCTTCATTGTTTTTCCATGATATTCCACTAAACTTAATATTTGTTAATGTATCACCAATTATTTCTTTTGTTTCAGCATCCATAACTATAACTTTTCTCCAATCACTTCCACCTTCAGAGATTGAGTATGATACAAGGTTTTCATTTTTAGAGAAATCTAAACCAGTTAAAGATATTGTTCCATCTTCTGAAAAAGAGTTTGGATCTAAAAACACTTCTTCATCTTCGCTATCTTTCTTTCTGTAAACTACATATTGATTTTGCAGTCCATTATTTTTATAATAATAAGTATAATCCCCTTCATTAAAAGGGCTAGTTCTTTTTTAGTAATTCCAAATTTGTTCTAATCTTTTCTTGATATTTCTTTTGTAGGGTATAGAATTAAGGTAATTAAAAGTGGTTTTATTTTGATTATTTACCCAGTCCATTGTTTCTTCAGACAAATCATCTTCAAGCCATCTATATGGATCTTGGATATCAGTTCCAAAGTATGAGTCAATCACAACCCTCTTTTCGGTAGAAGGATATTCCGGATTATTAGTATTTTGACAGGATAAAATAATTGCAAGTAACAAGAAAATAATTAGCCTATTCATATTAGTTATATTCAATATTATTTTAAAAGTAGCTTATTTATTTGTTTTATTATAGCTGGTCCATTATAAATAAATCCTGTATATAATTGAATAAGATCAGCACCTGATTTAATTTTTTCAAGAGCATCTTCGGGTGACATAATTCCCCCTACTCCAATAATAGGAAAAGCTTTGTTAGATTTTTTAGCTATATAACTAATAATCTCATTACTTTTTTTATTTATAGGTAAACCGCTTAACCCTCCTGTCTCATAACTCTTTTTTGATTTTAAGTTTTCTCTGGAGACAGAAGTATTTGTTGCAATTATTCCATCAATTTTATATTCTAATATTATTTCAATAATTTCATCCAATTGACTAAATGATAGATCAGGAGATATTTTTAGTAAAATTGGTTTGGGATTAGATTTTTTAAAATTTAATGACGTAATTTTTTGAATTAAAGGTTCAAGAAGATTTTTGTTATGTAAATCTCTTAAGCCTTTTGTATTAGGGGAACTTATATTTATGGCAAAGTAATCAACATATGGGTAAAGCTCCTCATAACATTTTAAATAATCAAGATAAGCCTCTTCATTTTTGGTGGAACTATTTTTACCAATGTTTGCTCCTATTATTACTTTCCTTTTCTTGTTTAAATTTTGTTTTACACTCTCTAATCCTTTATTATTGAAACCTAAACGATTAATTAACCCTTTATCCTCAACTAATCTAAACATTCTTTTTTTTGGATTACCTTTCTGAGGTAATGGAGTAACAGTTCCTATTTCAATAAATCCAAAACCAAAATTTCTAAATTCATTGTAGAAACTAGCATTTTTATCAAATCCTGCAGCAAGCCCTATAGGATTAGGAAATTTAATTCCAAAAAGTTCCTTTTCTAGAGATTTATCTGAAATGTAATAGCGCTTTTTTAATAATGATGAGGTAAATGGAAGAAGATTTAAAAGCTTGATTAATTTAGTAGATATTTTGTGGATTACTTCAGAATCAAATAAAAATAAAAAACTCCTTACTAATTTATACATTTAACTTACCCGACATTTCAAGAGATATTGCAGCCTTTTCAATTTTTAGTTTTCCTGCCATTGTTTCAACTACACAAGTATTGTTTTTATTATCAAACTCAATAACTCTAGCATGAATACCACTTTTAGTGATAATTCTATCACCTCTTTTTAAATTATTTAAAAAGTTTTTCTCCTTTTTACCTCTTCTACTTTGAGGAATTATTATAAAAAACAGAAAAACAACTGCAATTAAAAGTAAGAATATTGTATTATCCATTATTTTATTTATTTATAGGATTGACAAATGCTTGAATCCTCAACATTTCTCCACCAGTTGATGTATTTGCAGAAACTTTAACCATCTTCTGCTGTAAATTAGGTCTCCCTGTTGTATCGAAATTCACTTCAATCTCTCCGGTTTTTCCAGGTTTGATTGCTATATTCTTTGGATACTTTGGAACAGTGCACCCACAACTTCCTCTAGCATCTACAATATATAAATCATTTTCACTTGTATTGGTAAAAGTGAAAACTGTTTTAGCCATATCCCCCTCATTAACATTTCCAAAATCATGAAAAATCCTATCAAAAGTGATTTCAGCATATTTACGGTCTTTTGATATTTCGTTCTGAGCTATATCTGTATTTATTTTTTTAGAAGCCGATTCATTACAAGCTAAAAAAGAAAACAAGATTGTTAGTAAAATAAGTTTTTTCATATTTTCCAAAATTAATAAAATTTAAGTAATAAGTCCCCTCCCAGATTTTAAAATTGTTCCATCTTCAGTAAGATCTTTTATTATTTTATCTAGAACTCCATTTATAAATACACTGCTTTTTGGAGAAGAATACTCTTTAGATATTTCTATATATTCATTAATACTAACTTTAACAGGTATTAAAGGAAAATAAATAAGCTCTGCTATAGCAGAGATTATAATAGCTAAATCTATTTGCGCAATCCTTTTAGTATCCCAATTAGGAATCCTTCCATCTAAAAAAGATTTCAATTCATTTTTATTCTCAAAAACTTGTGAAATTAATTCTTCTCCAAAATCGATTTCCTCTTTATAGTCATTTATATCAGGTATTTTGAATGAGCTTTTAATCTTTGTGTCAATCTCATTTGATATAGCGATTATATAAGAGTTTATTGTCGGAATATCGTCAGTCCAAGTTATATTTTGATCCTGGATAAATTCATATAGAATTTCTGAATTGCAAACTATTTCAGAAAAGAAAGAAATAAAGAAATTTAGATCATCTTTATCAGATTCCTTTTCATTAGAAATGTTTTTTAAAAAAATCTCACTTTCAAAAAACCTTTTTTTAATATCATCAATATAATTATAGTTTAGCTCCCAATTAATAGTTAACCCTCTTTTTCCTTTTGGGATTTTTAAATTAGAATAAAAAACAAAATAAGAGTTATCTACAATAATTTCAAAAGACTTATTTTTTGTTTGAATTGAAATGAAGTGATTTCTGATTTCTTTAATAAGATCAATCAAACAATAAAGCAAATCCAAGGAGTTAAAAATACTATTCCTAAATTCTAGCATATTTTTATCTGAATCATCTGCTAGAATTGAATTTGAATAAACAAATTGAACAACTCTGATTCGAATATATCTACGATTAATAATTTTAAAGAACATCCGGCAAAATAAAGGATTTTTTCTATTCTTATTACTATCAAATCATAAAGTTTTAATAAAGTTATCTTTGTAAGATTCTAATGAAAGAACTAAGAAAATTAGACAAATATCTTTATAAGTATAGATTTAAACTTCTAGCTGGATTATTAATCACAATAGTTTCAAGAATTTTTTCACTAGTTACACCTAGACTTGTAGGAGATTCGCTTACATTAATTGAAAACTATATTTCAGATAATTCTATATTATCAAGTAACTTAAAAGAGATGTTATTAATAAATATTATTATTATAATTGGAGCATCAATTATTTCAGGTTTTTTTACTTTTTTAATGAGGCAAACAATTATAAATGTTTCTAGATATATTGAATTTGATCTTAAAAATGAAATTTTCTCTCATTATCAAACGTTAGATCAAAATTTTTATAAAAAGAATAGGACTGGTGACTTAATGAATAGAATAAGTGAAGATGTCAGTAAAGCTAGGATGTATTTTGGACCTGTATTAATGTACGGAACAAATGCAATAGTTCTATTTATAGTTATTATCTCCTATATGTTTAGTATAGAACCAAAATTAACAATTTACACACTTATACCACTTCCTGTTTTATCAATTATTACATATAAAATAAGTAACATTATTAATATCAAGAGTACTAAAGTTCAGGAAAGTCTTTCCGATTTATCATCTCATTCTCAAGAAAGTTTTAGCGGTATTTCAATTTTAAAATCATTTAATATCCAAAAACTTGTGTATAATCAATTTGATAAATTATCATATATAAGTTTTAAAAACAATCTGAGTTTAGCAAAGATTCAGGCTTGGTTTTTTCCATTAATAATTTTTCTTATTGGATTAAGCAACTTGATAGTAATATATGTAGGGGGAAATCAGTATATAAATGGAAATATTGAAATTGGGGTAGTTGCTGAATTCATAATATATGTTAATATGTTAACATGGCCAGTAACTTTAGTTGGATGGGTAACAGCAACTGTTAAACAAGCTGAAGCTTCACAAAAAAGAATTAATGAGTTTTTAAATGAAGAGACTAAAGTTAAAGATGGTTCCAAAAGACTGAACCTTAACAAGACATTTGATGTCAAATTTGAAAACTTAAATTTTAGACATAAAAAAACAGGAATTAAAGTTTTTGAATCATTTAATCTAAAAATAAAAAAAGGTGAAAAACTTGGTATTTTAGGTAATGTTGGATCTGGAAAAACAACTCTTTTAGACTTAATATCAAGAATTTATGATCCAGATGCAGGACAGATATCTTTCGATAATTATGATATTAAAAATTACAAGACTGAAGACATTAGAAGCAGAATAAGTTATGTTCCTCAAAATAATTTTTTATTCTCTGAATCAATAGAAAAAAATATAGGATTTGGAAATATAAGTGCTGATCTTAATAAAATCAAAGAAGCTGCAATAAGAGCTGAAATAAATAATGAAATAGAGAAATTCAAAAATGGTTACAACACAATTCTTGGGGAAAGAGGTGTGAATCTATCAGGTGGTCAGGTACAAAGAGTTTCAATTTCAAGATCTTTTCTAAAAAATGCATCAATATATTTATTTGATGACTGTTTTTCATCTCTTGATTCAGATACGGAGGAAAGATTACTATCAAACTTGAATTCTACTTTTAAAGATAAGACAATAGTTATTGTTAGCCATAGGTTGTCTTGCCTTAAATATTCGGATAGAATAATTGTGTTAGAAGATGGTAAAATTATTCAAGAAGGAAATCATTCAAAATTAATTGATTTAGAAGGATATTATAAAGATTTGTATTATAAACAGATGAAAGAAAAATAGTATGGATATTTGATTATATTTGAATAAAAAAAATGGAAAATCAAAACGAATATAATGTTGAAGAAATATTTTCTAAAGTTTTAAGGGCTGGAAGAAGAACTTATTTTTTTGATGTAAGAGAAACTAAGGCAGGTGATTACTACCTTACAATAACTGAAAGCAAGAAGTTCACTAACGAAGACGGTACATTCTACTATAAAAAACATAAAATATACCTATATAAAGAAGACTTTGATGATTTTAACTCATCGTTAAATGAGACTTTTGACTTCATAATTGAGAAAAAGGGTAAAGAAGTTATTAGCGATAGGCATGATAAAGATTTTGAATCTAAAAAGAAAGATGAAACTTCTAAAGAAGATACTAAAGATAAAGATACTGAGGATACTAAAGACACTAAAGATAAAGATGCAAAAAAATCTGACGATGTAGATACTTCAAAAGATTTTGCTGATGTTGATTTTGAAAACGATGATACAGAATAAAAAAATCCTATGAGATATCTATTAATCCTTTGCTTACTTTCTTCTTCTTATATAAATGCACAAGTCTCATTAGACTATTATCTTAATGATAATAAAGATTATAATGATAATATACCGACACCGAAAAGTATTATTGGTCATGAAGTTGGAGAATGGCATGTAAGTCATGATAAGCTTAGCCAATATGTTGTAAAGTTATCTGAAGTATCTTCTAGGATAAAACTAATTAATAGAGGCAAAACATATGAAGGCAGACCTTCTTGGCTTTTAATATATACGAGTGAAGAAAACCATTCTAGGTTAGATGAAATTCAAGGCAAGCATATGGAATTGTCTAATTCCCCAGGAACAAAGATTGATTTTACTGAAATGCCTATTGTGGTATACCAGGGGTTTTCCGTACATGGTGATGAACCAAGTGGTGCTAATGCAAGTTTACTATTAATGTATCATTTAGCAGCTAGTAATGATTCAAGAACAAAAGAAATTCTTCAAAATACTATAATATTAATCGATCCAAGTTTTAATCCTGATGGTTTGCAAAGATTTTCTCAATGGGCTAACAGTAATAGAAGTATGAATCTTAACCCAGATTCAAATGATAGAGAATACAATCAAATATTTCCTAGAGGAAGAACTAATCATTATTGGTTTGATTTAAATAGAGATTGGCTTCCAAATCAATTACCCGAGACAAATGCAAAAGTTAAAACTTTTACAGAGTGGCTTCCAAATATTCTAACTGACCACCATGAAATGGGAACTAATTCTACTTTCTTTTTCCAACCTGGTGTCCCTGAAAGAAAAAACCCACTTATATCAGATACAAATCAAAAATTAACTAAGAAAATTGGAACATTCCATGAAGATGCTTTAAATAATATTGGATCACTTTATTATTCTGAAGAAGATTATGATGACTTCTTTTTTGGTAAAGCATCTACATATCCGGATGTTAACGGAAGTATAGGTATATTATTTGAACAGGCAAGTTCTAGAGGACATGTACAAAATACCGATAATGGTTTATTGACTTTTCCTTTTACTATTAAAAACCAATTAACTGCAGCATTTTCTACTCTTAAGGCTGCAAATCAAATGAGAGTAGAGTTATTAACTTATATGAAAGATTTTTATGATAATGAATTTTCAAAATCATCAAAAGACAACAGTTATATTGTATTTGGAAAAAATAAGGATGAGTCTACGGTATTTCATCTTGCTCAGATTCTTAAAAGTCATAAAATAAAATTTAATAAACTAAAAGACGACATAACAATTAATAAAATAAATTTTAATAAAGACAATAGTTATGTAGTTCCTTTAAATCAAAATAAGAGAACTCTAATAAAAGCAATGTTTAATAGACAAACAAAATTTACTGATAGTCTATTTTATGATGTTTCAGCTTGGACTTTTCCTCTAGCATTTAATGTTAATTATTCTAAAACAAACTCTACAAAGTTACTAGGTGATGAAGTGACTGATTTATCAAACAAACCTGGTTCTGTAGAAAATAAATCTGACTATGCATATGTATTTGAAGCTCATGAATACTATGCCCCATCTGCTGTTTACGAATTATTAAAGAGAGATATTAGAGTTAGAGTTGCAACTAGAAAATTTTCAGTTGATGGTAACAATTATGACTATGGAACATATTTAGTGCCGGTCCAAAATCAAGTTTTGAATTCAGAAGACTTGTATAATCTACTAAAAAAAGTTTCTAAACAAACGCATATAGATGTAAAAGCTCCCTCAACTGGGCTTACATTAGGTATAGATTTAGGTTCTGATTATTTCAAGAAAATTGAAACACCAAAAATAGGTATGTTAGTTGGAGAAGGTGTAAGAAGTTATGATGCAGGAGAAATATGGCATTTATTGGATACTAGATATAAAATACCTCTTACTAAAATTGATATAAAAGATTTAAGATCTGTAGACTTGTCTAATTATACTCATTTCATTATGCCTGATTATACCGGAAATGATTTAAAATCATTCAAGGGTAAAATTGAATCCTTTATATCTAATGGTGGAACTTTAATTGGATATAGGAATTCTATTAATTGGATATCCGATAATATTTCAGAAGTAGATTTAAGATCAAATGATTTAACTGCTCAAGATGTTAGTTACGGTGATAGAGAAAAATTTTATGGAGCTCAACAAACCGGTGGTGCTATTTTTAACTCAATAATAGATAAGAGCCA
>Ga0115002_10007032_pt1 | contig 12782 bp, 11 predicted proteins | sample ArcticOcean_MG_C_8_FD_89576 | JGI IMG/M metagenome (GOLD analysis project Ga0115002, IMG submission 89576) | Marine microbial communities from western Arctic Ocean - ArcticOcean_MG_CB11_86 | ecosystem: Environmental > Aquatic > Marine > Oceanic | place: Arctic Ocean: Canada Basin | collected...
ATCCTGTTGTCGGCGGTAAGACGGACATCTTTTATGTTTAACGGCAGCATTTCCTGCAGGCTCGTTGCCGTGTCGGCCGGGCGCTCAACTTCGTCCGCAAACGTTACCATCATGCCTTCGCTGAACACGCGGTGAGTCAGTAAATACACGTCCAGATCACCGTCGCGATCGTAATCGGAAAAATAGGCCATGACGCAGGCGGCCACGTGGTCCAAACCGTACTCCTGCGCCGCTTCACGAAACGACCCGTCACCCTGGTTGATGTAGAGCAAATTCGGCGCCTCGGTGTTGCAAACGTACAAGTCGAGATCGTCGTCGTTGTCGATATCGACGAATGTCGCACCGCGACTCCACGCCTGACCACCATCAACACCGGCCGGACCGGTGACATCTTCGAATTTGAGTGGGCCCACCTGGCGATAAAGACGGTTCGGGCCGTCGGTGGACGTTAGATACAGGTCGGGCCAACCGTCGCGGTCGTAGTCTCCGATCGCAACGCCGCAACCGATATTCAGATACGGGAGATTATTCGAGGCCTTGAGTAGACTGGCGAAGTCGACCCCCGTCTCCTCGGCCGCCAGACTTTGAAACTGCGTTGCGCCGGCGCGGCGGCGCGCGCCCAACGGCACGGACGTCAGGCCCGCAGAAGCTTCCGTCCGGTCCACCGTGGCAACATTCGAACCTGTCGACTGCGTGTCGCGCGGACCACCCTCTCCTGCCCGGCCGCAACCGAGCACCAGAAGAAACCCCACCGCGACGTAGAAGAGGACCGAGTATCTCGACATTATCAGCTCCCATCCGAGTATTTTTATTTAGCATAACGAGAAAATTCCGTTCCGTTAATGACTTTAAGGCCCAAGTAAGCCGAATTTCGAGTATATTTTGTGGTATGCCCATTCCCATGCGTACGAGCCTTGTTGTTCGATCAGCCCTGAATATCTATTTGATCATCTTATTCGTATCAATCGCCGAGTCGGCGGAGCCGCAGCCACAGTACGCGGCGGATGGCATCTCGATTCCCGCCGCGACAGCGGATGAACCGGTACGCGAACAGTTCTCCTTGGAAGCAGCCGTGGACTACCTGGAGAATGGCGCGTTTGCCTGGGCTCGAACGCGAAAGTGCGTCGCCTGCCATACGACCGGCACTTACCTGCAGATGCGACCGGCGTTAACGCCCGTGCTAGGCGAGCCGCCCGAGGAGATGCGCGAATTCTTTGTCCAAGAACTAAAGGAAAGCTACGAAGCGGGCATCGAGAAACTTAAGACCGACATTCACCCGACCCAGGTCGCCTATATCGCACTGGGGCTGTCGGAATGGGATGCGCACGTGACCGGCTTGCTGTCGGACGACACCCGGCGCGCCTTGTCCCTCATGCTGAATCTTCAGAGTGAAGATGGCAGTTGGGGGAATTCCAACTGTTGGCCGCCATTTGAATCGAGCAGTTATCATGGAGCAACGATTGCCGCCTTGGCATTGGCCACTGCTCCTGGATACTTGGACGCAATAAATGAAGAGCAGACCGCGGTGGTGGCCAAATTGAAGAAGTACCTCCAGACACACGAGCCTCCTCATGACTACGCTCGAACGCTGTTGCTGTGGACCGCCTCGCGCATGGCCGACGTAATGACGGATGAAGAAATGCAGCAAACGATAGACATGTTGTGGAGGCACCAGCGCGACGATGGCGGCTGGTCCATTCGTACATTTTCGACGCCGGAGAACTGGGGGCAAGGTAATCGAGCGGGGAAGCTGCGCGCCGAACCGGAGTTCAAAGACCCACCCAGCGACGGTCATCAAACAGGCCTCGTGGTGCTCGTCATGCGCGAAGCCGGTGTCCCGGCCGATGACGAGCGGATCCAGCGGGCCGTCAAATGGCTGAAGTCCAATCAACGACAATCAGGCCGCTGGTGGACCCGAAGTCTGAACACAGACACGTTCCACTTCATAACCTACAGCGGTACTTTCTATCCACTGCTCGCGCTGCGTAAGTGCGACGCTCTGTAGATTTCGCAATGCTGGCGAATCAGAACCTTACGGCGCATCGTCGGCCAGATCGGTGAGAAGTTCAATTGCCGTTTCGACCAGCATCTCGCTGCCACCCGGTTTGACTCGTGAGTTGACGGTCTCGTAACTCCCCTCCACGAACGCTCGCCTGGTCGGAAAATATCCCGGACCGTCATTTGCAAGTTCAATCACCAGCGTGGTTTTGAAGGGCGACGCCGTCTTGATCGCGATGCCCAAATCGACGAACACCTCGCCGGGTAAAGTTACGATCGCCACATCCGAGTTGAGCCGAAAGACCTGCACTTCCATTGGCAACGAGCCTGCTCGCAGGTCGACGGCTAGGATTTTGTAAGCTTCCACTCGTTCGAGAAAAGTGAGTTTACGGGGCTGCTCATTGTTTAGATTGTCGCGGGCTTGCGCGATTTGCTCGCTGCTGAAGGTCTGGAGCGGTGCATTGACTTTCGCACTACGAACCGCCAGCGAGACGTTTTCCAGCGGTGAGAGAGCTGGCATTTTCTGTGCAATCGTCGCGGCTAACATTGTGCCAATTTGCTGCGTCGTGAGGCGGTCGTGCGACTGCACGTCGATGTGGTTGATGTCTCCGCAGGTTCCAGCGCCGAAAAGGGAAGCGAACTTTTCGCCGTAGCTCCGTCGAAGTTCGTCCTGCACGACTGCTGGAAAATCTGCCGAATAGCGAGTGCCGTTCATTGTGTCCAAGTGCAGCGCAAAAGAAACGATAGCGCCCACATGCTCTGCACTATCGGCGGCAGACAGGGTAACGATGCCAACCTCTGGATCGATGGGGCCGGCGGGGCGTATGATGTTCGGATTCTGTGCACCTGGGTTGAAACGGACAGCACCCGATTTCATGTGAAAGCGGCGATTGAATGACAGTCGATTCTCAAGGGCAATACCGGCTTCGAGGCGCACGGGCGAGGTCGAATTGGCGGCTCGACCGATGACTGTCGCAAGCTTTTCGACCAGCTCGCTCGAGTAGTCAACCGTCTCGTAGATATCGGTGCCATGTTTTTGCACGGCTCGCTCGTGGAAATGCTTTCGCAGCGCGCCGAAGTACAATGGACCTGTGTGTGAGTGCGTCGCGACAATCGCGATGTGCTCGACCGGCATGCCGACTTCACGTGACGCCCGTGCCCGTGCCCGCGTAGAGACATCGAGTGAGATTTGTGCGAGGTCGCAAAATACGAGTGCGGCTGCCCGATCGCCTTGCTTGAAGACGACAGCTTTCGCCAGCAGCGGGTCGTTAATGCCCGTACTCAAGCGTTCGGAAAAGTGCCCGCACAGGCGGTAAGGAATCGGCGGGGTAATGTCGATTGTCGCGATTGCTGCTCTCAGTTGCTCAGCCCCAACTGCGTGACCTGTAGCAACCAGTGAAAGGAGCGTCACGTGGACAATCACCTTTATCAGGGCCGAGGTTATGCTGTTTCCCATGAAGACAGACATACCAGCACTTGCGGGATTTTCGATACCAGGGTCGTATGGGTTTGTCATTTGTGATTTGTGATTTGTGATTGGTGATTGGTGATTGGTGATTGGCCATTCGTCAAAGAGCATTGTCATGTCATAAATAATAAGAAATAAATGACTAATGACCAATAGTTGGAAAGTTCTGATGCCACCAGCAGTCGTTGCAGGTCGTAATGCCACATTCGTCAAAGACGCCTCCGTGGCGGGAGTAGTCCGGGTGCTCGCCGTTCGCTTGGCACATCGGGATTTGTGCTCCGTCGGCATCATGATATCCAGCGAACGCCGGGCAGTCGGTCCGGACGACGTCGTCCGGACCGGGCGGATCGTAGCGTCGCCAGGGCGTATCAAACGTGTCTTCGCAACGCCGCGGACCTCGACGCCATGCCTCGAGCATCCGCGCCGCTTTTCGTAACGCGTCAATGGCGAGGTCGCCAGACTCGCGGTCTGGCGGACGCAGCACCATGCAGTACGGATCGTCGGCCATGGTGGTGGCCATAAAGCTTTCAAACTCGCGCGCCCCGAACAAGCCCGAAGTACTCTTGCCGACAGGCCCCGTCTTCAGGATCCCCGCCGCGCGGCAGACGTCCTGCATGATGCCGGGAAACGCGTACTGAATCCGCACACCGGAGACACAGTGATTGAGGTGTCTCTCCCGGGGCCAAAAGTGCCCGACATACGGAACTTGCAACATCTCTTCGTAGTAATGCCAGAGCGTAACGGTGTTGACTTGCACTCCCAAGCACAGCAGGCGGCCGTCGAGCGCCACCAGTTCTTCAAATGGATTGCCCTGGCCACAGATAGCAGGCGTCTGGCGATGACCGACCAGCAACCGCCGCGCGGCCGGCCCCAGCGCCACCCAGGAGTGCGTTTTGTGGCAACTGCGGAGGCTGCCCTCTCGTTGTCGCAGGCATTCGGTCAGAATGCCTTGAAAACCTGGTTGCTGACTGGGGCAGAGACCGTCCTGGCTATCACAATCGCAGTCGCTGTTGGTGAAGTTGGCGGGATCGCCCCACACGCTGTCGCGAAACACTGGCACCATCAGCGTCCCCTCACCGCCGATCGCGTCCAGGATGCCGTCGATAACGGTCTCCGCGCCGCCATCCACGGGCCCCAGCGCGCTGAGAGAGCTGTGCATCATCACGACGTCGCCGTTGTCGAGACCAAGCGTGCGGAGTTGGTCGGTGATCTGACGACGTGTTAGAGCAGGCATGATGGCGGAGATGTTTTCGAGGCCGGTCGTTAATACTGCGTGCGCTTTCGCCGTGCGAAGCCGGGTAGCCTTAACGAACTCATCGGTATCCAATCGTTTTCACGATAATACCAGAATTCTGCGTCCCACCAACCACCTCAATCGATTGCATCAAAAAAAGTCAGATCCGCTCCGAGATTATCCATTGCCGTCACATGGTCACCTTCCAGTCGCACGCGTAGGGACCCCGCGGGGTTCTTCAACGTGATTTCCTGTTGAGCCAACGGGAAGGCGATGCTGATCGCACGGTGTATCGGTGGCCTGGCGAACAGCACATAGCCATTCGTGGCTCTCGGTGTCCCCGTCACCCCTTCGTATTTGAGCGACGCCAAGTCCACCCATGGCGGAAGCCGCACAAAGAGTGGCCCTGGACGTTTCAGGGTGACTTTCAAACCAGATTGCGTATAAGGAGATTCAATTTTAATATCCGACGTCTCGTGGTCGAACAACAGATTTACCCACTGCCCAGCGCTGTCAAACCTCGTAGCACTGCGATAGGCCTCGCATAAGGCTCCCACAGTGCCTCCTACAATATCCGCGTTAAATTTGACGAGCGATAGATCAATCGGTTGGTGCCCATAGGGGGCTGGGAATCCGAACGCGCCCTTGATTCGGTTGGCCACATCACGCTTGCCATCGTCGTTTTCGGGGTTGGGAGGATCGGCGATGAAGGAGACGTCTCGCAACTGGGACGGTAACAGGTGCCCTCTCAGGATCCGTTCGGCGTCGTGATAATACTCCGGATATCCCCTACGTCCAAGAATCAGGGCCGTCTCCAGGATATCGGCCGTATTGTTGGCTTCGCCCCGGCCATGGTTTTCTCCCTGATGCACCGTTTCGATCGACCAGCCCAGTGCATCACGGATCTCGCCAAGGCCGTTGTCATAGAAAGCCTTCACGCGGTTCAGCAGATTCGAATCGCTGGTTAATTCGGCTAACTGGGCCAGGGAGGACATGACACAGGTCGTCGAGTGGCAATGGTCTCCGTGGGCGTCCAGGTAGGCACCGTCCTCCGGAAAAAACTCAGCGACTGGCTGTTCACTGATTGCGATGGCAAGTTCTAGCGCCGGTCCATAGCTGGTCGCCCGGTAATATTTCACTAACGGTCCAATCGAACGGCTAAGATCATTAAGCAAGCCGGTGGCCTTATGAATGACAACCTCGTGGTCCGTCTCAAGTCGTTGGTAGTCCCACCCACTGGTGGCGTTCCAATACTTGAAAATGCTGTCGATACTGGCCTCGGCGAGGTCGCGGGCTCGCTGTGAGTCGCGGTACTTGGCGAGAGCATAGAGAGCATGAAATCCTTCTCGTAGATTGTGCGGAAGAAAATTGACCGGCCGGCCACCGATTTCATTTCGGTTCAAGGGCAGGGGCAGCGCGGTGCCATAGGCGAGAAATGCGGCGCGGGTAATCTTTGCTATGGCTTCTTCGTCAAGGTCGATGCCGAGGACCTCTTCCGCCGTGAGCAGGGCATTCAGGGAACGTCCCGGAACATGGGCTTCCGAACAAACTGAGCAAAAACTCATCTTTGGATCTGGGCGAGCGACCACGTCAAAGAAAGGAACGCCGTTATCGTCGGCGTTGAGCATGGTCGACATCGCTCGGCATCCCAGCCGGATGGCGTCCACAATGTTTGTTGTGTTGACGTCGTTGAGCTTGGTCATTTGGCACGGCGGATGAAACGATTCTCGGGAGATGTATCAGACGATAGCTATCGTTGTCATAGTGTTTTGTTACTAATTCGCATCGAGTAGCCCTGGGATACCCCTCCTCGCGTTGATTCGTGCTGAAGTTATACTTCATCCGTATTGGAGCAGCAATGAAGACCCTTAACTTTCCCATCTATTTGGTGCGCACCGCTTGCGTTGTTTTGTTGGCCGCGACTTTCTTGTTCCCGCCAGGGTTATCGCGGGCCGGAAAGCATGAATTCACTGATAGGAATTTTAAGAGAGACTAAGAAGACGGTTATTGCGTCTGCGGCCCTTTTGCGACTCTTCCCCACAAAATGCCTGCCCGGCAGAAGTTGGGCCCTCGCAGCGGTCCTACGCAGCGCACCGCCATCAAAATGATACAATTCACATGCTGGCTCGGAGACGTGGTCGCCGCAACCATGATCTCGAGACGGAAATCAGTTGCGCGCGGAGGTGACTGCCATGGAGATTTTAAGTCCTGAGCAAAAAGGAAGGATTTCTTGATCGGCTTCTCGGTGCCGACGGCAGCCTTCAACAGCATCCAACAATCATGCAAATCATATCGAATTAAGAAACAATCTGATTGGGCAGGGTGCGAACGACCAGCAGAATGCGTAGTGAAATGACGACGTCCATCATCCGACGAATCTGTACCGGCCGTCGCGGAATGCCATCCAGACATCGCTGCGCAAGTGCGGTCGGTGTGCACGCCCGACCGCAGATAAAACAGTCCGTCAACTGACAGCGGATGCATTGTCTTCGGCAGAATGAGTTCAATCCGAGCTCGCAGCGGTGGGTTTGACCGATGACGGAACTGGGGGGCGAAAACGGCACCATGAAGGTGCTCGATTCACGTTTTCCCAACGTCCGCGGTGCACTAGCCCGCTGGAGGAAACGGACGTTGACCAGGGCTCTTCGTTTGAGAACGTCGAAGCGATCGGGGGTGATACGACAACCGATATCGGTCACATCTGTCGACGCAAGCTAGAGCTGAATGAAAACCGGAGGTCGCGAGTGATGCCGCCCTTGGCGACTTGCTCATAGGATTTGTAGTCAGCGAGTCCTTTTTGCGATTGCACTCGCAATATCGCTGTCGTGAGCGTCGTTTTCCCGTGGTCAATGTGACCAATTGTTCCGACGTTGACATGTGTTTTTTGAACCATTGCTCACTTTCTCCTTTCAAAACAACAGTGGCGTCTCGCCCACTGGCCAGCCACGAAGGCGAGCAGCCTGCGTGGCCTTTTTGTGCCGTGCAGCGCCAGAGCAGCGGGTGCGACTAAACAAAATGGATCGGTTGATATCTCGCCTAAACGAAAAAAGCCCGCCGAGCAGTTTGCCGGGCGGCCTTTGGAATTGTTTTTCACGAAATCCTCAACCATAGCGCCGAGCAATTGGCGCTGGTATCAAAGTAAAGGTTTGGGATTCCCGCAAGTTTGGGTAATCCTTCCACATTGTGCTGCGGCTGAAATCCGCGAGCCGAGTGGGCCAGGATTAACTTCATGTTGGGATAGGTCTCACTGTATTGGTGGTAAACGTGGACAGCATTGTCCAAAACTGGTTGCGGAGATGCAATGTCTGGAATCCCGCTGGCTTGCCCGGCGGAGCGTTCGGCTTTATGCTACCGGTATGACAGCCGACAAACCCGCTACACTGCTTTACTTGAGCCGGCATGACGTCGAGCAGATCGCTCTGCCCATGACGAACATTATTGACGCGCTGGAACAGATGTTCCGCGATAAAGGCCATGGACGGGTGGAAATGCCGCCCAAGCCGGGAATCCACACCCGCCCCGACGCGTTCATCCACGCGATGCCCGCCTACATCCCCAGCCTCGAGGCGGCGGGCATGAAGTGGATCTCCGGGTATCCCGCCAACCAGCAGAAAAACCTGCCGTACATTACCGGCCTCCTGATCCTGAATGATCCGGACACGGGCATTCCCACCGCGGTGATGGATGCGACCTGGATTACCGCGCAGCGCACCGGCGCGGCCACCGCCGTGGCCGCTAAACTTCTCGCGCGGCCGGAGAGCGAAACGGTCGGCATCCTCGCCTGTGGTATTCAAGGCCGGAGCAATCTGGAAGCCCTGGCGTGCTGCTTTCCCGTCCAGCGGGTCAAGGCGTACGATATCCATCACGACCAGGCGGTGCGATTCGCAAACGAGATGGCCGACGTGGTCCAGGCGGAAATCGAGGTCGTCGGGGACCCGAAACAGGCCGTGGTCGGATGTGATCTGGTGGTCAGCAGTGGTCCGATCCTGAAGAACCCCAGCCCGGTTATCGAAGCCGGTTGGCTGGACGAGGGCGCCTTCGCCAGCCCCGTCGATTTTGATTCTTACTGGCAGGGCGATGCCCTCAGACAGGCCGACAAACTGTGTACGGACGATGTCCGGCAGATGGAGTATTACCGCGAGGAGAGCTACTTCCAGGAGACCCCGCGGCCCTATGCCGACCTGGGAGAGATCATCGTCGGGAAACAACCCGGTCGGGAAACAGAAGAAGAGCGAACGATCTGTATTAATCTCGGTATCGCGCTGGACGACATGGCGACAGCGATCCGGATTTATCAGCAGGCCATCGAACAGGGCATTGGCACCGCGCTGCCGATGTAGCGTGGGCTGCGGGGAATGAAGCAAAGTCGTGTTATAATCCAATCGTGAACCTGGTTGGAACCTGCCATCTAATCACGTATCCGTCGAAAACCGAATGATGAAAAAAGGTTCGATCTTCGATCTTCCCACACCCGTTTTGCTACTTGATTGGCCGACGGCAAAGCGTAATATCCAGCGGGCCGCTGATTTCGTCGAAGACAAACCGGTGCGGTTACGGCCTCATTTTAAAAACCACAAGTGCGTACCGCTGGCCAAGCAGCAGTTGGCGGCCGGTGGTTGCGTAGGAATGACAACCGCGACCGTCGAGGAAGCGTCGGTGCTTGTCGAAAGTGGCGTGGAGGATGTACTGATCGCCAACCAGGTGGTCGGTAAGGCCAAAATCGGTCGTCTGGTGCGGCTTGTCGAAAAGGCCACGGTGCGCGCGGTCGTGGATGACGCGAGCAATGCGCAGCAGATCGCGGAGGCTGCTGTTGATGCCGGCACCGAGGTCGGGCTGTTAGTGGAAGTCGACATCGGAAACCATCGCTGCGGGGTCCCGCCCGGTCCGCCCACCCTCTCGGTGATTCGTGCATTGATGGGAATGGATGGTATCCGTTTCGACGGTCTGCATGCCTACCACGGGCATGTGGTCGGGATAGTCGACGCCTCAGAAAGAGAACTTGCCGCACGCGAAACCATGCTGCAAGCCATCCAGACACGTCGGCTTATCGAGTCCGAAGAGATTGACTGCCACATTCTTAGCGGGGCGGGCGGCTCGACCTACCGCACCGTCGGCCAGTTGGAGGGAGTTGACGAATTGCAGATTGGGACGTACGTCACGATGGATTGGTCCTACAAACAGCGTGCGTCGGAATTCGATATCGCGTTGACCGTATTGGCCACGGTGATTAGTGCGCACGAGGATTATTTTGTGCTCGACGTCGGCGTCAAAGGCGTGGCGCACGAATATGGCCCGCCGCACGTGTTCGGCCACCCCGAATTTGAGATCCCGCGTTTCGGTGCCGAGGAGCATGCGATCGTGCGCGCACGCCATCACGGGATGAGCATTGGCGACCGACTGCACGTGAGTCCCAGCCACGCGTGCGCGACCTGCAATCTCTACCGGCAAATGGTTGTCAGGGAAGGCGACGTAGTGAAGGAGGTATGGCCCATCTCGGCGCGGGGGTACGGACTGGACGCCTTGGAATGACCCGGTCATCTGGGAATCACCGGCAGAAAGAGCTGCCTGTACTTGGTACGCGCCAGCGGCCACTCGTGCTCGTGCCGCCATGCGTTCTCGCCCCTAACGAACAACCGGACAGCAGCACGTCGTCACGCATGGAGATCTTGACGTCGAGCTGGATTTTGAAATCAACCCTACGATTCTCGCAAAGTTCGGGTGGCTTGTTCGTCGACTTGATAAGTTTCGGGATCGACAACCACGCCATATTTGTCTCGTGCCGCCTCCATGGAAACACGATCATTTTTGACATCCCAGGCAATCGCTTCTGATTCCCGACGCAAGGGATTTCCGTGCCCCCCGGCGCCCGCTTGACGGTGGTAGAAGCGTTCGCCTGCCTTGATCTGCGTGGAGACCATCACGGGAAGGATTTCCTCACTTCCGTCAGCGTGGTGCAGGACACTGATGGACGGCGATCCGTCTTGTCCTTCAGCAAGGCCGTACGGCAGGTGGTCGCGCCGATCGGATCGAATCAGCAGGTCGGCCTCACCATCAAGGAGTGTCCACTCGCGCTCGATCGCCATCCCGCCTCGAAACCGCCCTGCGCCGCCTGTATCGCGGACCAATCCATAGCGATCGATACGCACGGGGTAGTTGCATTCGGCCTCCTCGATTGGAATGTTGCTGGCAATATTGGCCATATTACAGAGGCCATCGTTGCCGTCCCGATCCGGCCTCGCGCCCCACGTGCCGGATATCAGCTCATAGTAGACGTAGCGCTGCCGCGTTTCAGCGCGGTGCCCACCGAAGATAACCAGCGAGTTGCCACCATCACCCGCCGCGGGGACCCTGTCCGGCAGCAGTCCCGCCAAGGCACCGAGAACCACGTCGACGGTTCGAAATGCTGTCACACCTCTCATCGACGAGGCCGCCGGCATTTCACCGTTGAGCACGGTCCCTGCAGGAACGATGATCGTCAAGGGCCGAAACATGCCGGCCGTGTTCGGTATCTGTTCGCGAATCATGGAACGAATACAGACCGCGACGCATGAAGCCGTCATCGACAGCGTGCTGTTCACCGCGCTGCGGACCTGGGGATCCGACCCTGTGAAGTCCGCCGTGAGTGCATCGCCTTGGACGGTGATCGTGCAGGTGATCTTGACCGGCCCGGTCGAGTCGGGAGCGCCGGTGGTGTCCAGATAATCCGTGAATGTGCTCGAGCCGTCGGGCCACGTGGAGATGTCGGCGCGGACGAGCTGTTCTGTGTAATCGAGCAGGTCCTGCGTGCATTGCTGGAATGTGTCGATGCCATACCGTTCAATAATCTCGAGAATGGCCTGCTGGCCAACATGGCAGGCCGCCAGCTCCGCCTGCAGATCACCCAGCATCATCTCCGGGATGCGGACGTTGGCCCGCATCAAGGTAAATAGTGCTTCGCTCGGCTCGCCCCGGTCGTACAACTTCAGCCAGGGAATACGCAGGCCGTCCTGGAAAATTTCCACGTTATCACATGCCGAGCTGCCCGGCAGCCGGCCGCCGACATCCAGATGATGTGCCGTGGCCACCGCAAAGGCGACCCGGTTTTCTCCCACGAAAATCGGCTGGACAATGAAGATGTCTGGCAGGTGCATGCCGCCGTCAAACGGATCGTTGAGAATAAATATGTCACCCGGATGAATGTTGCCTTCGTATTTGTTCAGCAATGTCTCCATGGCATACGGCACAGAGCCCATGTGCATCGGAATCGTCACACCTTGCGCGATCTGTTGGCCGTGGGAATCACAGATCGATGTCGAAAAATCCAAGACGTCCCGGACGATCGTCGATCGGGCCGTTCGATGCAGTCCCACCGCCATTTCATCGGCGGTCGAGGCGAGGGCGCTCTGAATGATCTGACGTGTGATGGGGTCAACTCGTGGCATCACCCACCTCCAAGACGATATTCCCGGCGTGATCGGTTGTGGCGAACCAGTCAGGCAGGATGACAATGGTGGAATCGTACTCGTCGACCAACAACGGGCCCATCGCACCACCACGCAATGCTTCTCGACTGGTAATAGGTGTGTCGATCTGGCCCCAGGGCGGTCCGAAGTTGGCCGGGCGGCTTCCCTCGCCGGCCTGTTCTCCGCGTCCATGGTGCATGGCATCGTAGCGCACGTCATCGATGTCGACCGACGCGGTGCGTCCGATCAGGCGAACCGCGACCACTTCCATTCCAGTGCCATGTTCGGCGCGATAGCCGTACAACCGTTCGTGCTCCGCCTCGAAACCGACAACGGCGCGGTCGAGCGAACCCTGATCGGGCGAGACAGTTTCGAGATTGATCCGCAGCTGAGATGTCTGGCCGGCGTAGCGCAGGTCCAAGCTCGCCAGGAACCGCACCTGCGTCAGCGAGATGGACTCCTCATGAAACTGGCTCTCGATCTGCTGCCGCATACTGCTTAGATGCTCGTTGACCGCCGTCGGCGTCAGCCCAGCGCCCGCAATCTGGCAACTGCGGACACCATGATGCTCGACGCCGGAGGCGAGCAGTCCCACGGCACTGAATACTCCTGGCATGGGCGGAATCATGACGCGCTGGAC
>Ga0115002_10007033_pt1 | contig 12782 bp, 14 predicted proteins | sample ArcticOcean_MG_C_8_FD_89576 | JGI IMG/M metagenome (GOLD analysis project Ga0115002, IMG submission 89576) | Marine microbial communities from western Arctic Ocean - ArcticOcean_MG_CB11_86 | ecosystem: Environmental > Aquatic > Marine > Oceanic | place: Arctic Ocean: Canada Basin | collected...
ATTTTTGGAAGGAAATTGAAACGTGATCAGGAGATTCTCAGGGAAGGTTAAAAAGCTATCCCAGCGGCTAAAAGGCTCGGTATTTGTAGAGTACCTGCTGTTGGTAACGCTGGTTGGAATTGGTGTCATTGTGGGTCTTGCCACGTTGCGAGGCGCATTAGTTAGCGAATTACAAGACCTCGCTGATGCCATTAATGCAATCAATTCCTAATTTTTCCCTTGGGGGAATAGATAGCCTGTTTACTGGAATTCAATTTCAGCTCAAAAACGCCCCATTTAGTATGGGGTGGATGCCATCTGTGGCGAAACTGACGTTAACGAACATTGGCATTTTGTTTCCTTTTGTTAACGTATTTGAATTTCAAATCATCTCTTCGAATCAACCGGTTTCAAATCGACTTCAAGAACTTGGAATAGCCAGATGAAGCAAATTCGAGTTCATTCCGAAAGAAGAACACGGTTCGAAAGTAGCCGCCTGCATCAAGCCCACAGCAAGCGCCGAGGCATCGAAACGTTAGAAGCCATTGTCGCATTACCGATCCTGTTGATCGCCACATTGGCCTCACTTGAATTTGGCATTTTATTTTTGGTGTATGCCGCCATCACTTCAGCAGCGACCGAAGGGGCCCGCGAAGCCGCCAAAGGCGCCAATATTTCCGAAGTGGTTGCCGTCGTCGAAGAGATGCTGAGCCCCTATAATCTAACCGTGACTAGTGACGGAGATGTTGTTGTTCGGCGTCAAGACAATTTTGATGACGATACACTTCCCAACCCAAATAACACTGGCATCACCTGTACTCCCGAAGGACCGTCCCCGAATTCCCTCGAAGTAAAAGTTACTGTCTGCGTTGATGTCTCTGATGGTAACGCGCCCGTGCCCGATTGGTTGGGTACGTTCGGCCTGTCCTTAGCCGACCGGGTGATTACGATCAGTTCGTTGGCACACGTTGAGTGATCTTCCGAATCGGAATCGATGACACTTGCGTATTGAGAGCAAAACAAGTTTGTTCGAATTTGTAAGAGGCGGGGCAGAAAAACATGGGGGATTATCTTTGGATCGCCACCGGGGTTGGAATTTCCGCCCTGCTATTTTGCGGCCACCTTGTAATTGCAGCGAGGCAGCGTAAAAGGCTTCTAGGGCAACTTCCCGAATTGCTCGATCTGCTGATCCCCTCATTGCACAACGGTACTGATGTTGAAACAGCTTTGGGTATCGCCGCCGACATGGGTCCGTTCCAAACCAAGACACTTCTCTCCAAACTACACCGAAAATTGAAGCTGGCCGATTCAATCGAACCGATACTTGACCAGTTTGCAAATAGTTTTTGCACATTTGAGACCGATTATTTGGCAACCGCCATCAAAACCCAAAGAAACGATTTACCCGTATTTCAGGAATCTTTAGATCGACTGGAATCTCTTCGGGAGGCTTCTTCTTCCTTGAGCCAGAAATCGCGATCTTTTCCCCAACTGAATAAGTGGTTGATCTATATTTTCCTAGTTCTGTGGCCCGCCATAGTGCTGGGAATGATGCTGACCCAACCGCAGTATTTTCAAAAGTTAGTCACTCATCCGGTCGGACGCGTGCTTTTACCGGGGGCTTTGTGCTTGCAAATCGCTGGTGGAATTTGGGCAATCGCGCTCGTCAAGCGAGCCGAGAAAAACCAGTCAGCCTCGATTTAAACAACGGGAGTTTTTCGTGCAGAATCTTCTGCAAGATGTCATCGTTTGGTTTGCCTGTTATCTCAGCATCTCAGCTGTGTTGATGGTGGCTGCGCGTGTGATCAATGTGCGGTACCTGAAACCACGAAAACTCGAAAAAACAAAACTCTCGTCTGAAAACAAATCCGCTTCAACCAACCCAGCGGAAGCAGAATCGAAAAAACACAACAACTTGACATGGGCACAAGCGAGGGTTTTCCTCATCGTGGGAAGCCTGGTCGTTGGAATCACCTGGTCGACGACATCCGACCCATTTTCATTCCAAGGAATCATCTGGGGCATGCTTGCCGCCGGAATAAGTTTTGCAATCACAGCACCGTTGATGCCGACATCAAACAAACCAACCGAGGTTATCATTCCGCATGAACTGCCTCAAGCCCTCGAACTAATTTCGTTGTGGGACTCTTCTGAATGGCCATTGGCCGAATCGTTGGCTCAAACGGCTCAGCAATTTCGAAAATTCAATCCACAGTTTTCAAACTTGTTACAAAAGTCTTCGACAGTTTCCTGGGAACAATCTCCGATAGCCGAACTTCTCGAAAACATTTTGGAAGTGCAAATCGAATCGGCCGAACCAAACGGAGAGCAGTTTAGAATCTGGGCGACCGAAACACGCAACCGGGCCGCGGAGCAAACATCCCGACAGGTCAAGCTCGATACCCGCAACATGAAATACCCACTTTTCATCTGCCTGGTTCCTGCGTTCTGTTTCGTGCTTGCCGTCCCAATTTACTTGGCAGTTTCTGAACGAATCGAACACACTAAAACTCCCCAGCAGACGACCGACGAACCACAAGTCGATGACTCGGTCTCCCTCAGTATAAAAACCCCTTGAAAACCAATTCTCGAATTAACTTCCCCTTCACCCGTGCGTTTCCATCGTTCAATTCAAATAGTTGAGAGCATTTTAGCATGCTACAATACTCTACCGAATCGAATCTCAGAAACTCCCTCGCCTTTGAGGACGATCCTGCACGGCCACAGGGAATTTTTAGGCGAAATATTTCACCAATTCGCCTTACGGCACTTACCGCTTGCCTGTTTATCTTGCTGTCGCTGGTTCTTTCTCCGGGTGTCTTGCAACGTATTTGTTCACGCTCAGCCGCCCCTGCCTTGTTGTTTATTTTCTTCCTAACATCTGTCGGCTGCGGGGCCCGCGTACTCACATTGCTGAACTACAAAACGCACCGCAAGCTCGAACAGTTCTGCCTGGCATTTAGCATTGGCTGGGCCAGTTTGAGTGTGGGGCTGTTGCTTCTCTCAGTATTGGGTTGGTACCGACCGGCGGTGTTTCTTCCATTAAGCTTTTTGTGCTTTCTCTGTTTTGGATTGGGGGCTGACGGTAACCGTTCCGGATGGGATGTTCTCGAAGCCGTACGCTGGAAAAGACTGCTGAGGTTGTATCAAAAAAAACGTTACCGATTTGTCCCGTTCTTGCTGACCGTAGCAGTTATCATAGTGGGGTTCTTTTGGGCAGCGGGACCAGTTTGGGATTGGGACTCAGAAATGTACCAGCTTCCCAACGCACAATTTTTCCTTGCTGAACATGGTCTCGCACCCGGCTACGAAACCCCCGTTAGAAACGTTCCCGGCCAGGCCCATTTGTGGTACGGAATTGGTTTATCGTTAAACCAGGCTGCTTTCTCAGCCCTATTAATGTGGATGGCCGCCGTCATGACATCGCTGCTAGCAGCCTGTTATGCAGCGCGGTGGATCGGCACTCATACGGCACTGTGGGTGCCGCTGGTTTATTGGTCGGGCGTCATTATTGTTTCAGTTTCAACCACATCGCGGGTTGAACCGTTTTACAGCCTGATGTTTCTCACTGCGCTCGCAGTACTGCACCCTGCCCTTTTCAAAATGAAAAAACTCGACTGGAAAACCGTCTTGCTGGCCGGGCTTTGCCTGGGCATTGCCGCTGGAGTGAAATACCAGGGGTTATACGGCTGGGTGATTTTGGCCGGGTTGATTTGTTGGCGGTTTCTGTTCGACGCAAAACTTCGAACGCGTCAAACAGTCGTGGCAGGCTGCTGCCTGTTCATTGTGGCGATTGTCGTCATGTCACCGTGGTGGATGAAAAACCTGTCGGCCTGGGGAACTCCGTTTTATCCCATGTTTGATCGCAGCCACGTCGATTCTGCCAGCCTCACACATTCGAACCCGCATATTCCGGTCAGAGAGAAAACCGATTGGTATTTACTTTCCGACGGCTTTAGGCTGCTTTCACATCCCAATAAATTCAGCGGCCCCCCAAACCAATTCCCCCACTATTTGTTCCTGTTACTGCCTTGCTTGTTTGTCATTCGCAAGCAGCGGACCGTGGCTCTGGTTGTCGGGCTGGGGTTAGGCTATTACGCATTGGCATTTTCATTATCGACCATGCACCGGCATTTGTTTGGGCTGTTTGCCCTTTGGAGTATCGGCGTCGCTTATGCGTTGGCCTATTTCGAAACCCGAAAAAAATGGACCGTGTTCTTCCCTGGGCTCGTCGTTCTTGCCTTGTTGTTTGCTTTGCTACAACCACTGCGTCTTATCCGCACACCCAAGTTGGTGAAATATTTAGCTGGAGCCACCGATGAAACAGAACTCCTCAGTAGCATCGCCCGCGATTTCCACCCTGCGGTTGAATGGATCAATACTCATACGCCGAAAGATGCTTGCATCCTGATGTGCTGGGATGCCCGAGAGTTTCGACTGAACCGCAAAACCATCGTCGATCCGGGTTGGTTCACCTGGAACATGCTGTTTCAGGAATCGAGACAACACCCCGAAGAAATTGCAACTTACCTCGAACAGCAAAAAATCGATTATCTTTTAGTCAACGAAGGTGCTTTGCACTTCAACGTCCATCAGTCGGAACGAATTTCCGATCAAAGCTTAAAAGAGTTTGAACGCCAAAGAGACCTGCTCGTCGGCTCGGTTCTTCAACCGGTCAAATCCGGGAACTCGGTCACCGTCTACAAAGTCATCGGCCAGAAAACAAACCTGGATTCGGACAACCTCGCCCGAACTCAGTAAACACTCTAGGTCGAAACCGGAAGTCACTTATTCTGGTCTGAAATGTGAGACGTAAACCAACCTGCTACAACGACGGCCATTGCCAAGGCTGCGTAATCGGTCAAAGTGGCAGCATGCCATTTGGTCAACATTAAATCACAAATCTGTCCAGCGTAACGTTCCATGGTTCCAGTCTCTCAAATCTACGGTTCTCTGAAAAAGAGTTTTGTTTCTCACACAGAAACGCATTGTGCGAACTATTCAAAGGTAGCTTAACGCAAGCGCGAAGCAACGACTTTTGGAGGCATTTCACTGCAGTCGAGGAAAGGGTGAATTTCCTCGACATACTTGAAAACAAGCATGCCAGCAGATTCAACGTGTTTCCAAAAATGAACAGACTAGCTCTAACACGGCACAGGCAGCCGACCTTTGACGCTGAACTCGCGATTGCTGCAAAGCACCGTCCACGTCCGACACGTCAAGACGATGCCTTTTGACAACAATATTTTTTTTGCCCGATTTTTTACCCAAACGGCTGGCCACAGACACATAGACCACACCGTCCAGGTTTTTCGGGGCATTCGGGCCAAGATGCCCCGTAATGGCAGCGGCAATATCGGCTTCCGGGGTTTTCTCCAATACATTCTCAGCCATCGCAGCCGCAACCTGCCGGCTTACCGGCCCCGGTTTTTTGAGAGCCGACCGAGAAACCCCCAACCAGCGGGCCTTTGTCTCAATGCGATAAACGACCGCTGAACCACACAAATATTCGGAGATCCCCGGAATTTCCGCCATCACCGCCGAGCAAAGTCCTGCAGTACAACTTTCAGCAAAGACAACTTTCTGATCTCGATCAGCCAACAATCGAGCGAGCTTTTTAGCCTGTGATTTCAGTAGACGGTGCGTGGTCATATCTTTTGGTTCTCAACTTTTGACAGATGGGGCTCCTCTCAGCTACAGTTTCTGTAGGCAGTCCCATGAATCTCTTGTACAACCATAGTAATGCCATCTGTTCAACTTGGCAAAACATTCTACCGCGAATCCACAATGGCCGACAGCAAACTGTTTGAACTTTGGTCTCAACAAGTTCCACTGATTTGGCATCAGCATGGAACTTTTCAAGACCAATCCAAGATACCTACACCTGCAGGCATTCTGTCCGGCTCGTTTAACCCTTTGCACTCTGGACATCGTGAATTACTTTCCGCCGCCGAGCAGTTTTTGTCCGGACAGGTCGTCTACGAGCTTTCGCTATCCAACGCCGACAAACCACCGCTGGACTATCAAACGGTGGAAGATCGCTGCCAGCAATTTTCGGCTGAGCCACTGGCGTTAACCCGGGCTGCAACGTTTGTCGAAAAGGCCGAATTGTTTCCGAACACAGTTTTTGTCGTCGGCATGGATACGGCCGTTCGCATTATCGACGCTCAATTTTATTCTGGAAATCGAAGCCTCATGGAAAATTCCCTCGATCAAGTCCGCCTGTTCGGCTGTCGGTTTTTGGTAGCAGGCCGGGCCACCGACCAGAAATTCCAAACTCGGGAACATCTCAAATGCCCTCTCGGTTTTGAAAGCCTCTTTCTAGAACTGCCGGAATCGACATTTCGTTCTGACACCTCTTCAACGCACATCCGGAAAAACCAAAGTTTGTAAAGCTAGGGAAGATAGGTTTATTCCTTTGAACTCAGCTTGCTGTTCTCGCCGTCCTTCCAACGCCGGAAAGAGATGATTGCAACGGAATCGCCGTCAGCACCGTTGAATCCGGAATAATCGGTCAAGATCGACAGTCGGAAACGTCGATTTGATAGAGAGTTGAACTGGCTTAACGTTCAAACTTAGGGGGGGGATATCGTGCGGTCAATAGGGTGGCATTTTCTAGTCTTATTTGTGCTTTTCAGTGGTGTTGGCTGCCAATGTTGCGGGCTGACCGACCGCTATGCAGACGGAATTGATGACTACTCAGATGGCCATCTCTGCTTCGAAGACCTGTATAACCCCACGCTCGATTTGACCCGCATCGGTCACTCCGACTGGTACCAAAGCCGGCTCAACCGCAAGCTGTGTTCTCGCTGCCAAAAAAATCATTTCTGCGAAAGTTGTCAAGAATATCACGAATGACATTTTTCAAAGAGCCCCCAACCGAATTCAGCCCAAATCAAGCAATCAAGTTGATGCGTCTAGAGAGAATGGAATTACGATGAAGCAAGTCGCAGTCTTCACCCAAGCCATACTTTTTCTGCTTCTGGTCGGCCAGCCGTTACACCTGGTGCTTGCTGAAACGCCCACTTCAGCTAACAGCAAACAGGCTGAGACCAATTCAAAAACAAAACGTTCGAAACCACTCTCCTCAAAAAATGCGCTCGTTACCTTAGTTCAAAAAGGTAGCTCCTCGAAAGGAAGCAAAGCTCAATCAATTGCCGAGTTGCCATTAAAAAAGATGAACCCTAAACAGCGAAAAGAAGTCGAAAACATTCTCGGCTCATTGGGCCTGTACCGGCGGATGCCTACCTTGGAATTTGAAATGGACGCTGAGGCTTACCGTTTTTTCACCAACCATCCCGATGTCGCCTGTAGCATTTGGCGCGCTATGGACATCTCAAAGTTCAAAATGTGGCAGACGGGACGCGACAACTACGAAGCCGATGCTGGCGACGGAACGGTAGGCATTATCGACGTACTGTACCGCAGTCCGAAACAGAACATCATTCTCTGCGAAGGCAAATACAAAACGCCCTTCCTGCCAAAACCAATCATCACACGAGCCATTCTACATCTACAAACAGAATTCGACAAATCGGAAAGTGGAAAAGATCTCATCACTCATAAGGTTGATCTGTTTGTTGCGTTCCCTTCGCAGACTGTCGAGACGGCCGCGAAAGCGATCTCTCCGCTAAGCAATTTCATCGTCGATAAAAACTTCCGCGAGGTCAGCGTGTTTTTATATATGATGTCGCTGGCAATGACCAAACAACCTGGCTGGGTCGAATACATCGCCGGTCGGCTTGAAGGCGTGCTCGAATCTCGAAAAACTCAACTGGTCGAGATCACCGCCAAAGTTTACGTCGCGGAAAAAAAACGAGAACTGGCCAATAACGGAAAAACGACAAAAGTCTCGCTCGAACAAGTTCTCAATCCGTTGACCAAAACCGCGTTGAGTGAAAACCGCTCCCCGGACAAAACCAACGTGCAGAAATAGCGTCTACCGAGCCGTTTCAACTGCCCTCACCCAAATTAGGACCGCCGGTTTTCGGGGCGTTTCTTACCTCGGGGACGCAGCAGATACCCCAACACGCCCATCACGGCCAACACGGGAACGGCAATCTTCGGCCGCACGGCAACTCCCACAACACCCAACACCAGCCCAATGAGCGTACTGCGGGAAACATTGGCCCACGCGGCTTCCCGACCCTTTGACGGTAGTGCCAACCAAAACGCCGACATCACCAGGCCAATCCGGCCAAACGCCGCCTGCCACATCGGCAAATCGGGGCGGGTTTGACCCATCACACCGTACATGGCCAAACAGATCACCGCGATGACGCCGACTAACGTTCGATTGATTGCAATTTTCTCTGAACTCATCCACCTATTATGACAAGACAACCGACACGACAAAAGCCCAGCGGAACCACCCGGCTGGAATTGGTTTTCTCAGCCGATCACTTTATGATCGTGATTATTAAAAATGACCAATGTCAACCTACTATTCCGCAATCAATCTCTGTCATCCTGAACGAAGTGAAGGATCTCTCTATCCAAGCGACTCATCGGAGATTCTTCACTTCGTTCAGAATGACAATTTGCGGTAGACTGAAATTCCACAATGCCCCTCGACCCTCAAGTTGCCGCGTTCCTCGAACGGCTGGCTACTGCCAATCTAACTCCCATACACCAACTCACGCCAACAGAAGCCCGGGCCACAGTCACCTCCGGCCCATTTCCGAAACAAAACATTGACCGCAGTGAAGACCATATTGTACCCGGGCTGAACGGTCCTGTTCCGGTGCGCGTGTATTACCCATTGAGCAAACACGCAGCCGGGCCGTCAGCAAATGGAACAGGTGAACCGGGGCTTGTCTTTTATCATGGTGGGGGCTGGGTTGTCTGTGATCTTGAAATTTATGACGGCCTGTGCCGAGCGCTGGCGAATGCAACCGGCTGTGTTGTTATCTCGGTCGATTACCGCCTGGCACCGGAAAACAAATTTCCGAAAGGTCTCGAAGATTGCTACTCTGCGACGGAATGGGCGTTTGCTGAGGCGGAATCTCTAGGAATCGATCCGACTCGCATTGCCGTTGGCGGAGATAGCGCAGGCGCCAACTTAGCAGCCGCCGTCTGTTTGATGGCCAAAGATCGCGACAGCTTTCAACCGGCGTATCAACTGCTAATTTATCCGGTGGTTTCTTCAGATTTTGAATCGAAATCGTACAAAGAAAACAGCACGGGTTACTTTTTGACTCGCGATACAATGATGTGGTTCTGGGAATTGTATCTCGAAAATCCAGCGGATGCACAAAACCCATACGTAGCGCCGATACTAGCCGAAAATTTAACCGGGCTGCCTGATGCCTACGTCATCACCGCCGAGTACGACCCACTGTGCACCGAAGGAAAACAATACGCCGACAAGCTGCAAAAAGCTGGTGTAAGCGTAAAATTCCATCAATGCGACGGCATGCACCACGGCTTCCTAAGGCACTCGGACATCTTTGATCGTGCGGGGGAAATGATTACCGATATCGGATCTATCCTACGCGAAGTATTGAATTAGAGTGGGAAACTCAACATGCGAGTATTAATCACAGGTGCAGCTGGCCTCATCGGTCAACGGCTAACCCGGGATCTAGAAACCGAACATGAATTCGTTCTGGGTGACGTCCAACCGCTTGATGATCCACGCTGGGTCCAATTGGATGTCACCAACCCCGAACAAGTTCACTCGGCTGTCCAGAGAGTCGATGCTGTCATTCATTTGGCGATTGCCTCGGGCTTTGAGGGCGATTTTGAAGACGACGCCTTCAACCAAGTGCGCTTCGATGTGAATGCCAAAGGAACGTACAACGTAGCGTACGCGGCTGCGGCTGCAGGCGTGAAGCGGTTCGTGCATACCAGCAGCCTGACCGTCGTCTGGGGATATGACCCGCCGGAGTTTGTCGCCGCGGATGCCCCACCCAAACCGGCAGGTACTTACGCGCTGACCAAAACGATGGGCGAACAGGCTTGCCGCTACGTTGCCGAGACCTACGGCCTATCAACCGTCTGCCTGCGAATTTCCAAACCGATACCCACCGATGAACCGGTTTGGAAAACTCGGAAACTGAGGCCGCAATTCATTGCCTTTGACGATTTACTGCAGGCCTTCCGACTTTCATTATCAGCAGAGAACATCGGTTTCGAAATTGTAACCCTCGTCGGAGAAGATGCTGGGCGCCGCTGGGATCTTTCAAAAGCCGAACAAGTTCTCGGCTACAAGCCGACGTGCCGGTTGGCCGACATGGGATACCAGATTGGTAGTGAGACGGAACCGTTGGATTATGAATGAAGTAGCTCTGTCATTCTGAGCGCAGCGAAGAATCTCACAATGGATTGGCATCTGGAGGTTTGATATCCTTCACTTCGTTCAGGATAACAGTTTCACGGCGTCGGCACCGTCTCAACCAAATCGACCACCAACTTCTGAAACACTTCATGCGTGGTGGTAATTGGAACTTGCGAACGCCCAGGGTTGCCGATAACAGCGTGGTAACGGCGCAGGCTGAAATTTCCGTTGGTGTGAGAATGCAGCAGGATTTCGTAAAAACGCGTGCCGTCGGGCTGTTTGTCGGGGGATGTCGAACGAACGAGAACCGAACCTGACGCCGAATCGACTTCCAACGGGCCAATTTGCTCAAGCAGATAAGTAATACGTTGGCACAAATCTGCGGCCCACTGTTCGAGGGTAGCCGCGTCGGCATTGACCAACGTTGGTACGCACAACCGCAGTTCTTCAAAGCAGCAACTCATACTGTCTACCGCAGAGAAATCGACCGAAACCTCTGCCCCGTTGGCTGCAGTCCAATCGACGGTTTTCGCATGCGGAGACGCAAAACCGACCATCTTTTTCAGGTCGTCGATCACTTGCTGTTTCATGCAGGCACCTCGACAGGCTCGCCTTCGAGGGCATTCATCTCATGACTTGAGCCATCAAACGAAAGGACCGTCGGCTTGTCATCGACGACCGATTCAATGTGCACCGGCCTCGACCACAGTCGTTCAAGATTGATCAACGTATCCTGAGCTTCGTCCATTTTCAGCTCATTGCCTGCATATTGATGGATCAGATAAAGTTCACCCCGGTTTCGGTAATTCCCATCGACGACCGAAATGAGCGGACGACCGTGGTTTGTCAGGCTGTTGAGCAGCTGTTGTTTAATAAGATCGAATTCTCGCGAGGCAATGTCATAAGTTTTACTGTCGTCGTTGAACGCGAAAGAAAACATTTTTTGCTTATGACAAAACTCGGCGGTCAAGTAGGTATCGATGAACGTCATATCGTTGTGCACACGGCGCACCTCGAAGATTTTCTCGCGGCCCAAACCCAACTGCTTGTCCCAGTTCTCTTTCTCGTACAAATTGTCGCAGTCGTCATACTCCGGCCCAAACTGTCCGCAGTTCCAGCGTTCCTCAATATCCTTCAACAGTTCAAGACCCAACTTGTACGGGTTCAGCCGTTGCGGGCTAGTCGCCATGGTGCAGCTATGGTGGTCGGCGTACTCAATAACTTCATCGTCGGTCAGGCCGTGCTTGGTCATGATGGTGGAATGCCAATAGCTGGCCCAGCCTTCATTCATTATTTTGGTTTGCCCTTGCGGCGCAAAATAGTAAGCTTCGTCTCGAATGATCGACAAAATATCGTGCTGCCATTCCTGCAAGGGGGCATGCTGCAATAAAAACAACAGCACGTCTCGCTGGGGAATCTCAGGGAACGAGCGTTGCGATTCCTGCTCTTCCAGTTTTTGTGCCCGCTGCTCGGCCTCTCGCTGTAGTACATCTGGAGGATTGATGTATGGGTCAAGATAGTTCTTGGTTTGGAATTTACCTGGGGTCGTTTCCGGTTCTGTTGAGTCGGAACTGTTGGTTGAATCTTTCCTAGGATTTCTCGATACATCGCTTGTGCGTTTGATATGGGGTGAGTAAGGGTCGATCAAATCTTCCAATGACAAACAAGCGTCGATGAACTCTTCCACTTTTTGATAGCCGACCTGATCGATGTACCTGTTGATGCGTGTCGCGTGGTTGGCCATTTGATCGAGCATTTTGCGGTTGGTTTTGGAAAACCAGGCGTTCGTTTTAAAAAAATCGCAATGGCCGTAAACGTGGGCGATGACCATTTTTTGGTCGCTGATTGAATTGGCTCGCAACAGGTAGGCGTAACACGGGTCGGTGTTGATCACCATCTCGGAAATTTTCTGCAAGCCGTACGAGTAGCCTTTCATCAGTTCGTCGTACTGTGCACCGAACCGCCAATGCGGATAGCGGATCGGAAACCCGCCCCGTGCGGCGAACATGCTCAATTCTTCATAATCGAGCACCTCAAAAATCGTCTCAAAGAAATCAAGCCCGTAATTTGCAGCGTGGCCTTCCATCTCATCTTGGATGGTCTTTAAATTTTGCGGAAATTCACGATGAATGGAGATCGACATACAGATTATCTCTCGTTCCAATGAAAAAGTTCTGCGTTATTTTCCCGTGCCGAGAAAATGTTTGATCGAATCGAACACGGCATCTTTGCTGTCAATTTCTGAAAGAATTAAATTCTCCCAGTCTTCCTGAATTCTGCGCAGCTCACGAATATAATCTCCCGAGCCGTAAGGGCTTTCCACCTGCCCGTAACAAAACAAGTTGCAATCGGGCAACAGTTTTTCTTTCAACATCTCTAAACAGCTTGTGTTGTCTTCTCCCCAGTTGTCGCCATCGGAAAACTGAAAGCAGTAAATGTTCCAATCGGTCGGTGAGAACTCGCGGTCAATAATCTTTCGCGCAACTTCATACGCCGAGGAAATTCGAGTGCCTCCACTTTCGCG
>Ga0115002_10007037_pt1 | contig 12777 bp, 8 predicted proteins | sample ArcticOcean_MG_C_8_FD_89576 | JGI IMG/M metagenome (GOLD analysis project Ga0115002, IMG submission 89576) | Marine microbial communities from western Arctic Ocean - ArcticOcean_MG_CB11_86 | ecosystem: Environmental > Aquatic > Marine > Oceanic | place: Arctic Ocean: Canada Basin | collected...
AGTCACCCTCTCTTTTTTGGGAGGGTCGGAGTCGGGGCTAGTCAGATTGGGCTCCGGGGAGGGTTTAGGAACTTCGTTTGACGAGGCCATGGCGAGACGACATCTAGGCATGGCATGTCCATGCTGGCTGTCACACTACTCATATTGTCAATATCGAGTCGACGGCGTTTGAGGGCTCGGATAACGCGTTGTGTTAGCCAAGCGTGTTGGCTCGTCCTTGAGCGATTTAGGCTGCAATACCTAGGGTGGCGTTCTACCTCGCTGGGGCTCGGCGAACTGACCTCAGGCTCTTGCGGTAACGCCTTCGGCGTAAAGAAAGATGACTTCGTTTGCTGAAATGCAAACTTTCGATTCGAGGGCTACTATCGGCGCTGAATGCAAAAAATGTGGGTAATGGTCAGGCAAGATGCTCATGCCAGGTTGGAGTTGATCGCACATAGATTTGATACATCGCGAGACCGTGGCATGGCCATCCTGGGCATCTTGCTCGTGAGGAGTTGATTGAGGGGCACACCACGGCGGAAATCTTGCGAGACCACGGCCACGATGGCAATGCCACGGTCTCGTTTCAGAATGCTGATTACGGGCTGAAAGCCCGTGCTCCGTTTTAGATCTTATCCATTAACACTTGCCATTTTCGGTCATCCATTCCGAAGGTGTGAAGTTCGTTTTGACCAGCTCGTTTTCCTGGTGTGACCATGATGATGCCATGCTCAGGGTGCTCTTGATGGAATTGCTGTACTTGTTCCAGTCCCATGACGTAACAGCCAGTGGCGAGTGCGTCGGCGGTCTCTGCGTTTTTGGTAATGACGGTTGCCGACAATGTTCCCTCGGCAGGCCAACCAGTGCGGGGATCGAGAATATGGCCGTAGCGTTTTCCGCGGTGATAAAAGAATTGGTTAGCCGCACCGGAGGTGCCGAGTGCCTCGTCGAACAACCAGATTTCTGCCAATCGCTGGTCCGTGCGCAGTGGGTGCCGCAAGGCGACCGACCAACCTTCGCGATTAGACAACTCATCTTTAACTATGGGAGCATTCTGGGCTTGATCAACTTGTTCCAGATCGATTTGCTCCAGATCGATTTGAGTCTCTCGACTTGTTTCCGCCGAGTCGTTTTTCTCAGGTGGACTCTGCTGCTTTTTGCTTTTTGGACGCCAACCTTTGTCACCGCGTCCCAATACGCTGCTGTGTCCGCCGTGAATCAAAAAGTGTTCGACCTGCTCGTCGTAGTCCATCAAACTAGCGCATCGATCGAGGGCGTAGCCTTTTCCGATGGCTCCGAGGTTAATTTCCAATCCGCTGCGGTGAAATCGAATCGTACGCTGCTCGGAATTGAGTTCGATCTGGTGACTGCCAATTAACTCCAAAGTTTCATCGATTTCGTTTTGGGGCGGAAAATTTCCTTCGCGGCGATGAAAGCCCCAAAGCCTTGTCAGTGGTCCCGACGTGATATCGAATGCGCCGCCAGTGATTTGGTGAATCCCAATGGCTCGCAGTAGCAAATCGAACAGAAACGGCTCGACTGTGATATCCGTCTCCGCTGCATTTTCGTTGATCTGTGAAATCTCGCTGTGATTTCTGTAGACGGTGAGTTGATCCTCAAGCAAATCGACGAGGTCGAGACCATGAATGGAAGCGTCGGGACCCGTTCTGTATTGGCCGGAATTGATGTAGATCTGAAATTGGCAGGCCATCGCTTTGCGGGCGAATTCCAACAGAATACTGCGACTGTTCGCCCTCGTCGGATTATCCAGTTTGTCGCTGCCGACTCGAACATCGCCAATGGCGTTGATCGCCGCTTCGCCGCTGAGAAACTGTCGTCGATTGGATTTTTTCGCTGCCATAACGCTCATTATAGTGAAATATCGTCTCCAGCATCGTCGTCTGGCGGCGACTGCAGCGGGATTAATCGAGTCTTGCTTGCCAGTTCACGAGTTATCGCCGATAATCAGTAAAGATAGGAAGCGCGTTCGGCGGTAAGCCATTACGTGTTAATGGGCGAGAAAGATGCCCGCGCTCCACTTCAGAACAGAGGAAACAGATGAGTCGTATTTCTTGGCCAGTGGTTGCAGTTGTCTTGGTCCTAATAGCTCCTGCGTTTTTTGCGATAGCTCAAACGGGTGTGAAGAAACGCGCCAAGCCTCCCCGTTTCGAAGATGCGGAATTCGATGGCACGTTCTTTAAGAACGTCTTTGACCACACGGTCGGAAAACGACCCCGTAACCTCGCCGCAGCTCCACCGCAACAAGGGAACGGCAACTCCAATGGAAACGGCGGCACCAACGAGGCAACTGCCCCAACGGCAAAAGGCGCGTGGACTCAATGGATTTCCGCGACATCGTTGGAAGACGAAATCAAATCACTCAAACTTCAGACAGACAAAGATGTCACAACTCCCACCAAATTTCGAAGTGGTGGGTATAAGGAGTGCCGCAAGAGTTTCTCCGTCGCAGCAATGGTCTTCGCTATTATCAACGAATACGACAGCGATGTTCGGTGGAAAAAAGAGAGCCCCGGCGCTCGCGATCTTTTCGCTCGAGCTGCAGGAAACTGCAAAGTCGGGAGCACCCAGGCATTCATGGAAGCGAAAAACCGAAAAGCCGATCTGCAAGACTTGATCGGTGGTGGAAGTTTCGCAGACGAGTCTCAAGATCCATCAACACAATGGCATAACATCTGTGACCGCTCCCCTCTAATGCAACGACTCGAAACGGCTGTCAACAAAAAACTCAAACCGTGGACCGCTAACAAAGGCGACTTCAACGCGAACATCGAAGCAGTTTTTCACGAAGCCGAAATGGTCGCACTCATCGGTGAAGTTCTCACCAAAGAAGGGATGGAAGATGGCGACGATGAAGACTACGCCGCTTTCTCCATCACGATGCGCGACGCCGCTCGAAAAATAATCGACGCCTGCAAAGATAAAGACGCGGCCGCGGCCAGCAAAGCAGTCGGCACTATCACCCAATCGTGCAGCGAATGCCACGAAAACTACCGCGGCTAATAACGAGCAAGCGGTGGAGAGTGGGCAGCGGTGAGAACGAACAGCGGCGAGCCCGCCATATCGCGATGGTGCCACGGAACCTCGAGTTCGTCGCGTTGCATTGCGAGTTCACTTCAAGTGTTACACAACGCGGGCTCGAAATTCTCAAGGTTGCCGGAGATTAAGAGTAAGATTCAAGAACAGGATGCGTAAGATTCAAGAATCGATAATGCTCGTTTACTCTAGGAATGCTTCGCGAATTGGGACGACGATGAGGTGATCGTTTTCCGCTTTTGCAAAGCCGGAGACTTTGACGCTGACTGTCGTTTTCTCAACGATATACGGCTCACCCGTCAAAGGGCTAGTTTGGATTTCTACCGTCTGCTCGCACGCAGTCTTCAACGCCAGCCACCACGCTTCTACCAACGCTCGATCCATCGCTTGCAAATGCTGCCCTTCGCGCAAATCACCAAACAAGAACAAGTCGGCGATGCGAGGGCTGTCGACCGTGTCGCGCAACAGTCGCAGATCCTCTTCAATCTGCGTTAACAAGCTGTCGCGGAGGTAATAAGGTTGTTGGCAGCTATCGATGACTTGCCGCATGCGCTGCAAGTAAAATCGCTCGTCTTCATCGATCCCCTTCATCACCAATTGATTTACACCCTTGAGCATCTTGGGGCTTTGCTGTTTGTACTCTTCCACTTCCGCTTCGGTGAGCAACGAGGTGAAATATCCATCTCGCACGATTTCGTAGGTATGTAACCCCTGAGCTCGATCGCCAATCCAGGCGATTTCGTCACTCGGCCAATTCAAAATCTGTCGGTCGAATAGATCGGCGGCGAGTTCTTGAATTTGGCGATTTGTATTCGGATTTTCGACCAATGCAGCGACGACTCGCAATACGTCCCGTCGCAAATGAACGGCGCGAATTCTCGGAATGACGTGTGGTTGCTTCGCCATTTGTTCGAGCAGCTGGAAACAGTATCCAACACACCGCAGCGCCTTGTCTGGCTTGTCGTTCGCCAAGTGCCAACCAGCTTCGATCATTTCCAACCGAATCCCCAATCGCAGGGCATCGATGAAATCAAACCGAGCAAAAAGTCCCTTAGTGTGTTGAATCCGGAAGTCCAAATCTCCCTGATCTAGAATCTCGCGAAGCTTGGTCTGCTGAGTAACGTAACGGTCGCGAAAATCGGTCGCTCGTCGCAATCGAACTGTGTTGAATTCGAACCGATCTGTAGGTAATAACTTTTCCGCTCGATCCGCCAACACCCCCGCGCCACCGCGAGCAATCAACCCGAGTAATCGTTCTTCCCGCGTCGTGGGTTGTGCCGTCGAGGGGTTCCATTTATCCCCCGTGCTCAACAGTTTCGGCGTCGCCTCTTCCGATTCGAGCCGAGCTAACTCTAATCGCAAAAACTCGTTGTGAGTAGATCGTAGTCCCGGTAGTTGACCGTATTCAGATCGACCTTTATCACCCTGTTTCTTCTTGCCACTGGCAATGGGGTCGTCGCAACCAACCAAAATAGTGACGAGCAGCGAGGCAAAGATAAATTGAAGCCAATTTAGTTTCATGGTCTTTCGCCGTTTTCGTCCGCAAGAAAAGCGAGATTACAGAATAGCGAGGTTACTAAGACGAGACGGTAACAGAAACTAGCAAATTAGGGAAAGCCAATGCAGAAGCGAGTCCCGTCGCTTCCGTTTATCTGCTCCGCATTTTGCATTATCGAATATGCTAAGCGAATATGCTAAGCGGTTGCTGGCTCGTCGCTTTCGTCTTCGTCCTCTTCGTCTGCGGGTTCAATCGCGGCGAAATTAAAGGCTGCTAGCTGAATCAATTCTGCGAAACCCTTTTCGGCGAATTCGGGGCCACCGACGTGCCGACCTGGCTGGAGCCAGGGGAGGAGGCTTTCGAGTGGAACTTCGAGCAGATCTGCCAGCAGCTGATCCATTTGTTTCTCGAGCAGCTCAAAATGCCGCGCCCATTCCACTGCTTCTTCGATCCCAATTTGCTCCCCGGACTGCCACTTCATGGGGTGTAGCAAGAGCATACTATAGGGGGTTACATAGCGTCGCTGGCAAGCGGCGAGAATCCAGACGGCGGCCGAGGAGCATTCGCCGGTAACGATCCCAGTTGCATCAATATTTCGCAGCCGAATGAGTGTCGCAAGTGACAATGCGGAATAAGGATTACCGCCGGGGCAGTCGAAATAGATGGTGCAATAACTGTCGCGAGGGACGGCGAGGAGATTTTCGGTAAGGTCTGAAATATCGTCCGTAAGATCACCGACGATGGCAATTTCCACAGGTCCGTCGTCATCTTCCGAGGAAATTTGGTCGTCGTCGGCCATAGGATGCTCTAATTGCCAGTTTTTGAATGGGTGGGCGAATTGATAAGATCGCTGCAGATATAGCCGGTTTTGGGGATTATGACAACCGTCAGGCGGCGTTCTCAAGCTTCACAGTTTTGTCCCGATAAGTATAATGATCAATAGGTATCGGAAGTTAGGCTTGCGAAGGTCGCCGTTGGTGGCCATTTGAGGCAAATCTCGCAAACTGCAACTCCCGTTGTGTAATTCCACACTCTGTGTAAATACTGCATGTAAAAACCGCGTACAAATCTGTACAGCGGCAATGCAACCTATGCTGAAACAGAGAAGAAACAGAGAAAACTAAAGTGGAAACGGATTTCCTCGTAGCGGAGCCATTATGGGCATAAAGTTTCTATGTCACGCTTGTAACCGCAAGCTAAATGTCAAAACGTTCTTGGCCGGAAAACGCGGTGTTTGTCCGCATTGCGGTATCGGTGTGGACATACCGCTTAACAGTCAATCGACAGCGGGTGCGACTCCGAAAAATGCTCCAGCGGGTTTACACGAACCGCAGGGTGCGGCCAATTTAGAACAATCGGCCAGTCTTGGCCAAACGGCGAATTCTAGACAAGTCGCCATGCCGCAAGAGAATCAAGCACCGATGGCAGTTCCCGCCACTGCGGCTCCAGCGATGGCGACGACCGCGCCTGCCGCAGTTGCAGCTCCCGCGGTAGCAACTCCATCACAACCGGCAAACGGACAAGTCGCCATGCCGACTCAAGCTCCTGTTCCGATGCCAACCCATGCGCCGTTACCAACTCACGCAGCCACAACGGCACCCGTCACATCGGGTCCACCTGCCTCGAGTCCAGTACCTCCAGCCGCTCCGGCGCAGCCAGCGGGCACGGATGTTTTGTCGGAGGCACCAAATGCGGTTTGGTATGTGCGTCCGCCGTCGGGTGGACAATATGGGCCGGCTCGCGGCGATGTCATGAAAAAGTGGATTGCGGAAGGTCGAGTGAGCGCGGACTCGCTGATCTGGCGAGAAGGTTGGCCGGACTGGCAACTCGCCGCACCTCTGTTCCCGTCCCTCTCAAAACCCAGCAGCAAGCCCTCCAATTCCAATGGAAACTCGGGCGGAGGTGGTCGAGCCGCCTACTACAACCGTCGCCGAAATTCCAACATGATGTCGGGGATCTTCGTCGTTCTGTTGCTACTGGCAGCAATGGTGTCACTGGTCGTCTTGGCAGTCGTACTAGCTCAGTCCTAACTCCATTTCGACACCTTTTTGCCGTTTGCTCGCTCCACTTCCAACCCCTCCTGGCTCCACGTCCCTACAAGCCAAACCGCTTCAGAGCGTGTACAATTCTCGTAGCGGTAAAGTCCAGCTCCTTCGTCAAGGTTTAACGCGGGCTAAGATTTAGTATCACGGCGTTTTCACACGAGAAAGACGGATCCATGTACACATTCCAAAAAATCAAGAGTCTAGTTGCACTGGTCATGACGATTGTGTTTGTCGTTTCGGCAGCAAACCAAGTTTCAGCGGGCGAAGTTGCAGCGAACCCAACAGAGAAATCTGAAAAAGATCGCGCCGTTAAATTATCGAATGGCAATATTGTCCTTACAGCTCCGAAACAATGGGAGCGAGTGAAGCCTCGCAATCGCATTATCGAGCACGAGTTTTCTGCACCGAAGCAGAAGGAAGACTTGATCGACGGCCGCATTACATTGATGGGTGCCGCCGGTGGCGTGGAGCGAAATATCGAACGCTGGATCGGTCAGTTTCGTCAGGCCGATGGCGGAGGGGCTAAGCCCAAAAGAGAAGAGCTGAAAATCGCGGGCCAAAAAGTTCACGTGGTTGAACTGAGCGGCACGTTCAAAGATCAACGAGGCCCTTTCGCTCCGGCGACCATGCAAGAGGGCTACAAGATGTTTGGAGCGATCATCGTCACGGAAAAACTGGGAACTTATTTCGTTAAGTTCTATGGTCCCCAAGAGACGGTCTCGGCGAACGAAGAAGCATTTAGGAGTTTCTTAAAGACGATGAAGGTGACGGTTCCGCCCGCCCCCAAAACTCCGCCCAAAGAAAATACCGAGAAGTAGTCGGTATTACACCGGAACAAATTCCCTTAGAAAGCCGCGAGCAGAATGCGAATTCAACAGTTGTTGGAACATCACGGAATTGCTCGAAATCCCTTTGCGGAAGAAGATGCGCAAACGGACCCCGTGTTCAAAGACTTCTGCATCGATACGACCTATCACCCAGCGTGGGATAAAGTCTACGGCGATCCATCGGAGCCGGCGACCGCCGTTGTCTTCGGCGAAAAGGGCTCCGGCAAAACAGCTCTGCGACTGCAGATCGCTCGACACTTACACACCTACAACAAGGAACATCCCGGCGAAGGATTGTTCATCCTCCATTACGACGACTTCAATCCCTTCTTGGATCGTTTTCAAACTCGAGTCGGTAGTCGCAAACGAGCTGACAAGGTGCTGAACGAATGGAAGCTATGGGACCACATGGATTCCATCCTTTCGATTGGGGTCACCGGACTAGTCGATCGGATCTTAGAAGTTAAACATCCCAGTACCGCCGTGGAATGCGATATCGATGCCAGCAGCGTCGACAAGTTGGATCGTCATCAAGCCCGAGACCTGTTGTTGCTCGCCACGTTTTACGATCAATCAACGGCCGAGACATTCATTGGCCGTTGGGAGCGTTTGCGAAAACGCTTGCGTTTCAGCACCATCTTGGCTCAATGGGATTTTGGTTTCGGGATCGCCTGGACTCTGGGGGCCATTTCGACGATTATCTCGATGTGGTACACGGGAAATGGCGCATGGCTGCCTCCACTGTGGTTGAACCTAATCTTTGTGGTCCTCGGCTGGGCGCCGTGGTGCTGGCGATTCTTGAAGTCGTTCTTCGCGGCTCGTGGCGTGGTAAATCGGATGCGAGTTAGCAACCGAGAATCCGGCGAGCTGCGTCGTACCTTAATGCGATTTAAGCCGAAAGAACTAGCATCGCAGCCGATCCCCAACAAAAATCGGACGGACGACCGCTACGAACTCCTACTGAAATTCCTCGGCGTCATCGATTCGCTGGGATATGGCGGTACTGTCATCCTGATCGACAGATTGGACGAGCCGCATCTGATCAATGGCTCCGCCGAACTCATGAAACAGTTCCTCTGGTCGATGCTGGATAACAAGTTTCTCAAGCAACCGAGCGTCGGACTTAAAATGATGCTTCCGATCGAGCTAACTCGGTTTATCGACCGCGAAGAGAAGGAATTCTACCAGCGAGCTCGGCTGGACAAACAAAACATGATCCGGCAATTCGAGTGGTCGGGTGAAGCGTTACTCGACGTCACCAACGCTAGAATCCGAGCATGTGCGGAAGACGGAAAATCGCCATCTCTACGAAAGATCGTCTCGGAAAATATCACCGAACAAAGATTGCTCGACGCCCTGCGATCGCTGCGGACGCCTCGACACCTCTTCAAGTTCATCTATCGATTGCTCGTTGCACATTGCAATTCGCACTCCGATGACAATCCAAAATGGCAGATCTCTTCGGAGACATTCGAGTCGACTCTGGCCACTTCGCTGAGAGACCAAGACGCCTTCGATCGCGGCGTTGGAGCTGGATAAGGACGCTTGGGCCTCCTTCATTCGCGCGTAGCACGGCCATTCCTGGCCGTAATTCGCCAAGGTTACGAGAAATGCTTTTTAGACCAACGCTGGTTACGGACTGAAAGTCCGTGCTCCTTCATTCGCGCGTAGCACGGCCATTCCTGGCCGTAATTCGTTAAGGTTACGAGAAATGCTTTTTAGACCAACCTCGGTTACGGACTGAAAGTCCGTGCTCCTTCATTCGCACGTAGCACGGCCATTCCTGGCCGTAATTCGCTAAGGTTGCGAGAAATACTTTTTAGACCAACGCCGGTTTCGGACTGAAAGTCCGTGCTCCTTCATTCGCGCTACACCGCGAGACGACAGCCAACTCGCCCCTAAGACATTTCGCCTAAACGCCGCGCGATTCGGGCGCGACGACTCGGAGTAGCATATTGACGAATGTACGCATTGTACGGGAATCGAACAGAACGAATCGGACGGTGAGTGGTTTGTCGAGTTTCAGAAGAAATTCGTTTATCGTATCCAGCGCAATTTCAGTTGCTTCGGATAACGGATACCGATAGGCCCCGGCGCTGAGCGCTGGAAACGCAATGCTCTGGCAATCGAGCTCAACGGCCAATTCCAGACTTCGACGATAGGCGGCAGCCAACAGCACTGCTTCTTCCTTATGTCCGTCGCGATAAATCGGGCCAACTGCGTGAAAGACATACTTCGCTTGTAGTCGACCAGCAGACGTTACGACGACATCGCCCGTTTCGCACCCGTTGGGATATTTCTTTTTCGTCTCATCCAAGATCGTCGGGCCGCCTCGATCGTGAATCGCACCGTCGACTCCACCACCTCCAGCGAGCAGGTGATTGGCTGCGTTGACGACGACATCGACCGCTTGATCGGTGATGTCTCCCTGGACCAATTCAATTTTGGAATGGGCGATATGAGCTTCCATTTTCGTACCCCATGGCAAGAGCCAAAACTGCTTCCGTAGACAATTTAGCGACTTGGCCCCGATTTCACCTACGCGAATTTGTCGTCATCTTTGTCGTCATCGGAGGGAAGATGCTATGAATCTCTATTAATTCTGAGCCTAAATTGGCGACTTTGTCGCTACATCAGGACAAGAAGTACGGGCGAATCGACCCTCAATACCGGGACAGGTGCTTCAGAGGGGGCGAGAATTGGCTCAGCTCACTTCGACAAAATTAAGCTATCCTTAGCAATAGTGCCAGCTTAGGAAGTATAGGCGGCCGTTAAACGAATAAGAGCCTATGTTGAGGGACGAGTTTCTCGTAAGATTCGGCGTCAATTGAATTTGAGTTTTTTTGGTAGGCAGAAGAATGCCGACTGAATACAATAATCCTTATCGGCGTAGTACTTGCGCCGGTTCCCTAAATTCTCGAGCAAGGCAGGTTGACCCCCCCCAACGGAACAGGGGTTGACCTTTCAAAGATCACTTCAGTGATTTGGAGTATATGATCATGTACAGATTGTGTCGTTTTATTTATGCACCATGTTGTATGGTGTTGGCTCTCGCGATGACTACCATCGCTGCACCGCCGACGAAGGCTAGCCCAGAGGCGGCTAGGCTCGTTACCTACAAGGATGCAGCGGGCGATTATTACTTTGCATTAAGTATATCGCCAACGGTAAATGTCACTCGTGCTGAGTTCCATCACATCCTCGTACTGTTTGACACGTCGGCCAGTCAGACGGGACTTTATCGCGAAGATTCTCTCGCAGCGTTAGAAACGTTGTTGGCGAGTGTTGGAGATAAGGACCTAGTCAAGTTGATGGCAGTCGATCTCAACGCGATTGCGATGACTACAGATTTCGTCGCTCCTGGTAGCGATGAGATGAAGCGAGGAATGGCGAAGTTGAACGGCCGTTTGCCGCTCGGTTCGACCGACATGATGGAAGCTCTCGACGCAGCTGTGTCGAGTTTCAAGACATCTCGCGGAGCAGCTCGATCGGTCGTCTACATTGGCGACGGGATCAGCCGAGCAAACTTGTTGCAAACGGAAGAGATGGGTCAGATGATGGCCAACCTCGTCGCCAACAAGATCTCGGTCAACAGCTTTGGCATTGGCCCGCAACGCGACGTCAAACTGATGGCTGCGATTGCCAACCACACTGGTGGCAACGTTTACCTCGACAGTCTCGAGAAACGTGCCCCCGAGTTGGCTGGAGCTAAGATTGCCGATTTCGCTCGAACGGGAATTCTGTGGCCACAATCGACGACGGTCAGCGAAAACATCGCGGAATTTTATCCCACTGTGGTTCCTCCGCTGCGATCAGATCGAGACACAATTCTCATCGGTCGCCTGAAAGACCGCAACGCTCACACGGTTTCGATGAAAGCCGAATTGCATGGCAAGACGGTTGATTTGAGCTGGACGACTAAACCAGAAGTTCCCAACACGGACTTCGGCTTTCTTCCTCAACTAGTTAACACTGCTCGCGAGACCAAGGGCGTTGGCCTTCCAACTGCCGGTTCCGCAGCTCTTCGCGAGACAGCTCGAGTTCTCACCTTGGCCGCAAGAAACCTGACGAATCTGGGCACAAAAGCTCTGCAGTCGGGCGATTTGGACCAAGCCGGTAACGTTGTAGAGAGTGCTCTCAAACGCGACCCGAACAACCCCGAAGCTTTGATCTTAAAGCGAGCGGTTGAACGAGAGACTAAAAAAAACAGCAACGAGAAAGACAATTCGGAATCGAAATTCCACTTCAGTAACTTCCAAGACGATGAAGCTGGCGATTTCCTGAGTGACTTTATCGATTCGGACGAAGGCGCATTCCTGAACGAGATTGAAATCGATATTCAGGTTCGCGAAAACCAACTGACAACCGAAGTCGAATCTGGCCTTGAAGACGCTCGCACTCGCATGTCGAACGACGCTGAAGGTGCCATCCAAGACTTGAAAGTGTTGATGCAACAAATCGACACGACTCCCGATGTCAGTGCTTCGCTGCTCACTCAACTGAAACGCAAAATCTCTTCGGCTCTCAAGCAAGGCAACTCGGTTGCTTTGGTTCAAGCCGAAGAACTTGCTGAAATCGAAGGCAAGCGTGCGGCAGCAGCCGACGAAGCCCGCATTCTCGCTGCGACAGCTCGCAAAGCTGATCGCATCAAGACACTGATGGACAAGTTCAACTCGTTGATGGACGAAGGTCGATACAACGAAGCGGCTAATCAAGTCGCTCCCGAAGTTGAAGCTCTCGATCCACTCAACCCGAGTACTCGCGTTGCAGTCGTTTCGTCGCAGTTCCAATTGAACATCCACGAAATGGAAAGCATTCGTCGACTCCGTCATCGCAACTTCGTCGACGCCTTCCGTCAGAACGAACGAGCGTTGATTCCCTTCCCCGACGAACCCCCGATCGTTTACCCCGATCCGGACGTATGGGAAGAGTTGACTCTCCGTCGTAAGAAGTATGCATCGATCGACTTGGCCCGTAGTGGTGGTGCCGAGCAGCGAATCTTTGAAGCTTTGACCGACGAAACGATTTTCGAGTTCATCGAAACTCCACTCTCCGACGTTATCACGTTCCTTGAAACTCAACACGATATCCAAATCGAGTTGGACAACAAGGCATTGGACGACATCGGTATCGATCCCAATACGACGGTCAGCAAGAACCTGCGAGGTATCTCTCTGCGTTCGGCACTACGCCTGATGCTCAAGGACCTCGAATTAACTTACGTCGTTCGCGACGAAGTTTTGTTGATCACAACTCCAGAAGAAGCAGAAAGCAAGCTAGTCACGAAGGTTTACCCCGTGGGTGACTTAGTCTTGCCTATTACCTCTGGCGGTAGCCCGCTTGGTGGCGGCCTCAACGGTGGCGGTGGCGG
>Ga0115002_10007041_pt1 | contig 12773 bp, 6 predicted proteins | sample ArcticOcean_MG_C_8_FD_89576 | JGI IMG/M metagenome (GOLD analysis project Ga0115002, IMG submission 89576) | Marine microbial communities from western Arctic Ocean - ArcticOcean_MG_CB11_86 | ecosystem: Environmental > Aquatic > Marine > Oceanic | place: Arctic Ocean: Canada Basin | collected...
AGTTTCCGCGGCGTAGTCGTGTCCAACGGCTGACCCTTTTGACATTTGCTACAGAAGTCCTTTTGACTATTCACGACAGTGAATAATCTTCTGAAATACTCCCTTCATTTCCTCCTCACCTGCTGTGGCGTATTCGGTATTTCTTATTTCTGGGGAGCGTTGATGAAGCCTGAACTGGAACGCGAACCGATTTATTACAGTCCGGAGTATATCGAATCGACAGAGGAATTGAGAGACATCAGTTTCAGTGAAGAAGATATATACAAAGTACATCACGACGTTGACTACAGCGAAAGCGAATCCGGCAGTTGGTACCCTAAAGGGGAGTCTCCAATCCTGGCGGAACTGGTAGAAGAGGGAAAACTGCCACCGGTCGCTGAACGCGTGGGATCCGAGCCGGTGGTTATTCAGGGAAGGGACGGTCTCGGCAATTACGGCGGCACCTGGAATCTGATTACTAACACTATATTTACGGTCAACCGCATTGATGATTATATGACTGGAACTAGCCTTGTACGCTGGTCACCTTTAGGTGATCCCATTGTCCCTCACATCGCTAAGCGTTGGGAGGTTTCACCTGACAAGAGAGAATGGATATTTTACCTGCGCGAGGGGATGAAGTGGTCAGACGGCCATCCCTTCACCGCCGATGATATCCTCTACTGGTGGAATGATGAGGTTAAACAAAAATTAACACCCTTTCCAGAGTCCATGAAAGTGAAGGGAGAATCGGGTGAAATTCTAAAAATAGACCCCTACACAGTGAAGATTATTTTTTCCCACCCCCATGGATTATTTCTGGAACGCCTGCCCTTTGCAGATTATTTTTATTCACCCCGTCACTACATGGAAAAGTATCACCCTGAGCTTGGCAACGAAGAGCTAATCGATGCCACGATGAAAGCCAATAAAATACCTACGCGAAAAGCACTCTACATTTCCCTGAGACTCAATAACAATCCGGACCATCCTCGTATCTGGCCCTGGATATATCGCACTTATAAGTCCAACCCACCCCAGGCTTATGTTCGCAATCCCTACTACTGGGCGGTTGATACCGAGGGCAATCAATTGCCTTATGTCGACCGCTTTATGATCGATGTAAAGTCATCCAAACTGGTCCCAATCGCCGCGGCGAGTGGAGCCATTACGATGCAGGCTGTTAATATCTATTTTTTACACTACACTCTATTTATGTCTCAACGGGATGCGGGGGGATATGATGTTTATCATTGGTATCCATCCGGCTTTAGGATGTGGGGTATTTTACCGAATCTTAATAAAAATATTAATCCCCATGATCCGATGTCCAAACCGAAGCGGGAATTGCTCAAGGATAAACGCTTTCGGCAAGCGCTGTCTCTCGCCATCAATCGACAGCAGATCATCGATGCTGTTTACTATGGAGTCGGTGTGCCCACACAGGGTTCACCGGGAGTGGAATCGCCCTTTTACCATGAAGAACTCAAAAACAGTTATATTGAGTACAATCCCAGTCGCGCTAACGAGCTGCTCGATGAACTGGGTCTAACGGGCCGAGATTCCGAGGGCTACCGCACCTTTAAAGATGGCACGCGCATGATTTGGTATTTAGATATAACCCCGAATTACAGTGATGGGCCTGCGCCTTTTGTCGTTGAAGATTGGAATAAGGTCGGCTTGAAAACGATTGAGCGATCTCGTTCCTTCACTCTTTCCAGTGTCGCAGACGGCGCTCTTTTTCATGATTTTATCATCGCCGGTCTAGCGTCTTCATTTAACCCGCTCATAAACGTCGACCGCTTCGCGCCCGGCGGTGTCGAAGCGGTAGGATATAAAAATTGGTATAAGAATGGAGGGTTATACGGAAATCCAGAGGCGGAGAAAAAAGGTAACATTGAACCCCCGGCAGGTCATCCCCTGCGGCGTTCAATGGAGCTGCTCGATGAGGCTTTCAGCGCGCTAACCCTTGAAGAACAGACGGCTATTTACAGCGAAATTCAGGATATCGCGGTGGATAATCTCTGGAATATTAATATTACGACCGGTCAGCCCTGGGTAGCGATCGTGAAGAAGGGATTTAAGAGCGTGCCCCGTAACGCGCTTTACGGGGGTCCCTATGAGAGCATTGCCAGTGGCGGACTTGAAGCTTACTATTTTGAGGAACCGGACGATTCACCGGGGGTTATCGCACAAATAAAAAGGGAAATGACCGAGATTACACCCCCGTCCCACACACTTGATGCAGTCACCTTTGAAACAAGAGGGAATGACTCTCTCGGTCGGGTCGTCCTTCACGTTATATTAGGTATCATCGCGGTGGGCCTGATTCTCATGGGATTTAAACACCCCTATATAGGCAGACGTCTCATTATTATGGTGCCCACTTTACTGCTTATCTCGATCATTTCTTTTACCATCATTCAGTTACCTCCCTCAAATTATATAGATTTAAAAATTTTACAGGCAGAGTATTCTGGTGATGATCAAGCGAAAATTGAAGCCGAGCAATTGCGTGAACTCTTTCCCGCCGATGAATCCACTTTCAAGCAGTACATCAATTGGCTCGGTCTTCCCTGGTTTCTCTCCTTTAAGTCTGAAGAACGTGGTCTGCTACAGGGTCACCTGGGGTTTTCCATGGAGAGCCGAACATCGGTAAACGAAGTTGTCGGTGACCGCATCCTCCTTACTTTTTTAATATCGTTGGGGTCCATACTCTTTACCTGGGCGGTCGCCCTGCCCATTGGCGTCTACTCTGCAGTGCGACAGTATTCGATCGGTGATTACATCATCACTTTCCTCGGATTTATCGGGATGTGCGTTCCCAGTTTTCTCCTCGCCCTCTTGCTTATGTATTGGAGCAATCTCTATTTCGGCATCAGCATGACGGGCTTATATTCACCTGAATACGCAGGGCAACCCGAATGGAGTTGGGGCAAAGCGACAGACCTCATGCAACACATCTGGCTCCCAGTCGTTGTTCTCGGGGTCACCGGCACCGCGAGCATGATTCGTGTGATGCGCGGCAACCTGCTCGATGAATTGAAAAAACCTTATGTCGTAACCGCGATGGCAAAAGGAGTGCGTCCGATTAAGTTACTTTTAAAGTATCCCGTGCGCATCGCACTCAATCCCTTCATCTCAGGGATTGGCACCCTGTTTCCTCAACTTATTTCCGGCGGGGCAATCGTGGCCATGGTCCTCAGTCTGCCCACCGTCGGCCCCCTGATGCTTGATGCTCTAATGAATCAGGATATGTATCTGGCCGGATCGATGCTCATGGTCCTCAGCCTCGTCGGTGTCCTCGGCACCCTCGTCAGCGACCTCTTGCTCCTATGGCTCGACCCAAGGATTCGGACGGAAAGTGGAACGAAGTAACGCGTTCCGCGTTCGTCGAAAGTCGAAAGTCGAAGGAGGGAAATGTTTTAGCGCGAGTCAGCGCGAGTCAAAATGTCAATCGATTGCGGATGTCGGATTGCGGATCCGCCTTCGCCAAAGCTATGGCGTGACAAATTGCGGTTTTATAATAATGGTGCTAACTATTCTTACCTGAACCCCTTGGCACGCCATAGTGAAGCGACGGCGGCTGTACCGAGGGCATAGCCCGACATCTTCCACCCTGAACCCGTCTATACCTAACACTGCTACTGCATCCACTTTTCAGCCGGTGTGGCGAGGTCTCGCGCTTTGCGTTTCCAACTGTATTTGTCTTCGCCGGTAAGCAGGGCACGCTGTTTGTCCGAGAGCGTTTTGACAAATTCGGGATCGGGATCGTAACCCTTCCAGGTCTGAAACATGGTCGGCGCGTACCCGCCGAGTATGAGCAGCCGGTCATTATCGGATTTGATATTGCCTGCCGAATGAATGAGGGATTCGAAAAAAAGCAGGGTGGAACCGGCGGGTGCGACCACCTGTTGAATGAAGGATGGATCCTCCAGGGCGGCATTAATGATCTCTTCGTCGGGGATATCGATCGGTATTTTGTGGGTACCTGGAATGACCGTGGTACCGCCATCGTCCGGACCAAGGTCGGTGAGATTAGTTAGAGTTTTGACAAAGGAATAATGGTAGAGCCCCTTGTCATTGTGATTGTAGGCCGAGTTAATCGTACGGTGGAATCCCAAGGGCCGATCTTTAGCAGGCACCGGACGACGAATGTGGGCGTCAGACTGTTCAAGTCTTGCCGGGCCGCCGATGATTTCTTCGGCCATGCCTAAAATATAGGGGTGCGAAACATAATCGAAAAAACAGGGCGCCAGGTGCGGCAAGTTGTCGACGCGAAAGAAGTCCTCGGTAGTGCTGGTGTTCCAGCTATACTGGCTGGGCAGTTCGTTCGTGCGTCGAAAGTCGTCTTCAATACCATAAAGCGTGTCTTTGAGGGTAGCGATTTCACTCTCGGTCAGAAGGTTTTCAATTATGACATAGCCATGGATGTCGATGTGCAAACGTTGGGTCGGCGTCAGGGCCGGAAAGGGTATCGGTTTTTCGCTCATGCTGGCGTGGGGGGGGTCAGTGAACAGTGAACAGTAAATAGTAAACAGTGCTAGTTATCGGGGCCATGGGTTCAGGGATAAATATGTACGATTTACGGTATCTGATATTTGATGTGCGATGTATAATAAACACTTCAAATATCGGATATCAAACGTCGGATATTAGATAGATTGTTATACGAATGACGGGGTATTTCAATTGCGGATGTCGGATTGCGGAATGTGGATTGTAAGATGTCGGGCTGCGCCCTCGGTACAAGGTTTGGGGAGAAAGATATACGATTGGGGGAAAAATAGAAAGGGGTCATGTCGATGGGCTGAAGGAAACCGCTGAACACTGTACCGAGGCCATAGCCCGACATCTTCCACGGTGAACCTCCTCAACCTATAACATTCATCCATGGCAATCTATACGCACTTCGGTCAGCTTGGGTGAACCACAGCCGTTTGGTGAAACGAATCCGATGCGGTACTGGAGCCAGGCGGCATCTGGAGCAACGCCGGTTATGTCGCCACCCGATTTCAGATAAAAAGGCTCTTGTTCCGATGGACCGCTCCAATTCTGGCTTTCGAGTTCTTCCTCACTCTTTGCCCAGCGAAGCTCGAATTGAAGTTCGGTTTCAAAGGGTGTTTCTCCCTCCCAACTCAGTTTAGTGGGGCGACGACCCTGCAGTTCAATCGAAACGGAGGTAAAGTGTTCGACGGGCTCCCGCGTAAAAGCGTTGCCGAAATCCCGGGAACACGAGAGATGCGGACCAAGCCCGGGCAGTTTAAGCGGGTTTTTCAGATCCAAGCCATCGGGCCCGTTCCAAAAGAGGAGTGAATCCACCCTATGGCCTATATCATTGCGATGACAGACCGTTAGCAGATCTTTGTAGCCGTTGCGGGTAATGTCTATGGCCATAAACGCGCAGCTGGCATCACAGGGAATGGAGAGCGGGTTCTCAAAGTCGAAAGATTCACCATCGCCCCAGAATATATGGGCAGGGATTACGCGGGAATTTTCTGTTGAATACGCGGGAACAAGCAGATCGAGATGACCGTTGCTATTGAGATCAGCTGCGGAAATGAGAATGCTCGAGGCATCAGTGGCGTGGAATTCCATTCGTTCGGTCGAATAACCCTCACTGCTCCCGTAGAGAATGAAAAAACCTGAGCGTTCGCGCGTATAGTGCCCCATGAAGGTTACGATGATATCTAACCAGCCGTCCCCGTTTAGATCAGCACAGCTAACCGCGGGGACGAAAGTGACGTCAATTCCCTCCAACGGAATTTTTAACATACGATCGGGTGAGTATCCGGATGGACCTCCGAGGAAAATTCCGAGATAACCGCGTATGTCAGGGCAGATGATATCGATCCAACCGTTGCGATTGACATCCGCCAACATTCCGGCTCCACGACAGCTAGTTGGAAGCAGCTGCATATTTTCACGTGTGAATCCATCCGGGGAACCGTAATAGATGACCGACGAGTTAGCCAATGTTTCGGGTTCATAATCTAGAGACATAGGTATGCCGACCAGATCCAACCAGCCGTTACGATTCAGGTCTGCGATCAGCACATTATACAAACCCGGAGATCGCTCGGGCAGGTCGTAATATTGGGATGGATCTAATCCATTCGAACTCCCGTTAAAGATCCGCATGCCACTTTTCGTCGTGCATACCAGATCCGGGTATCCGCTCTGATCGAGATCTGCCAATGCGTAGACATTAGTATGACCAACGGGTAGGTCGAGCCGGCGATCTGTACTGTATTCGTGTTCTTCGTTTCCCAGGTATACATAGAGTGGAAAATCCGGATTACCAATTAACCACCCGCTATGGGTGCTATTAAATATAATTTCCGGAATACCATCTCCATCGAGATCTCCCGCTACACAGCCCATCGCACCGGCCGTCTCCAGCAAGGTTATCCGGTCATTGGAAAATCCGTCGGCGCTGTTCCAAAACACAACCGAACCACAATCGTAAGTCTTACCGTCATGAAATCGACTGGCGATTATGTCGAGGTGGCCGTTACCGTTCAGATCCGCTGTTTCTATCCACGTGCACGCCGGCAAGGACAGGTGGGAACACGCTTTTGTCAGATCATCCTGGCTGTGAATATCAATGCCATCCTGCGCGCCAACGAGTAATTCGTTTCTTCCGTCGCCATCCACGTCCGCGATGTGCGCAACGACAGCACCGATCCTGAATTCCGTGCTTTCAGTATTGAAGTCCAGTATTGTTCGGTTCTCCACGTCGAAGTTACCCTCGCGATTCCAGTAAATCCAGATCTGTCCACCGCCGGCGAACAATATTTCGCTCCAGCCGTCGTCATTGAGATCGCCGACTGTGACCTCCATGGCGGCATGAGAAGGTAATTTCAGCGGTGAAGCGGTATCGAATCCTCCTTCCGTTCCCCAATATACATACGAGTCAATATCTAACTGAAACCCTTCGCGAAAATTGGCGACGACGAGATCAAGCTTGCCATTGTGGTTCAGGTCCGCTCCCGCAATAGTTCTCGCGGCAATTCCGGTGATCCCGTATTGCTTCGACTGGTCTTCAAAGCGCCGGGGCTCTATTTGAGTGTATACCTGCAGTAACCGGGGTATACCCGGGTTGTGATGATCTAACCACGCGGAAGGAAAAATGAGATCGAGATGTCCGTTCCCATCGAGATCGCTGGCCACGACCTCATACGCTCCGGCGGTTGGAAGCTCGGTGCGCTCACCAGTCAAACCGCCAGGTCCTCCCCAATAAATGTAGGAGTCGAGCTCGGAGGTAACGCCGTTTGCGCCATTTACGACGATTAGATCGGGAAATCCATCACCATCCACGTCAAGAATGCGGCTCATATAGCCACTGTCGTTGGGAAGGGTCTCGCTATCCCATTCACCGTTGGACTTCTGTTTGTAGATGGTGGTCGGACCGCGTTCATCATAGCCATGCGCATTTGGAAGTACGAGATCGACGTGTCCGTCACCGTTCACATCAAATTGATGTATGATCTCGATCTCACCACGGGAATTGACGTAGAGATTGTCTCCACCGTTGCCGAAAGACCCAAGGGAAAAGTCCTTGAAGCCACTATGGATAATGGGTGGTGAACTGCTCATATCAATTTCGGATTGTAAGATGTCGGGCTTAGCCCTCGGTACCGATTGTGGATTTTATTTTTTTCATCGCATTAAGCAATAGGATGAAGTTATCGAATGTATTTCACAACATTCCGCAATCTGCAATCGAAAATTCACAGACCCCTACTCCTGCAAAAATGTCTCTACGCCGGCTTCATCCTCACCGTTGAAAATGCAATAGACCTTGCCGTCATCATCGACGACAACTTCAGATTCGGTGTGATCTTTAGCGGTATAAGACCAGCCACAAATGAAATCACCGTTGTTATTATATTTCATGATACTGTAGTAACCCTCATCCCCTCGCTGGATAGCACCGTCGTAACCACCCTGGTTTCGCACCGAGAGATAAGCATTACCCCATTTGTCACCGGAAACACTGTGGAAAAAGCTCGGCCCGTCCGGAGGGTCACCATGAGCAAATGCGAACACAAATTCACCGTACCTATTAAATTTCTGGGTGGGCCCATAGTAACCGCTCACGATGACATCGTCACTCCGATCGACGAATAAACCATGGGATGCATTGAACTCACCGGGCAGCAATCCTTCCGTGCCCCAGTCGCGCAGGGACACACCATGCTGGTCGTAGACATTGACCCGCATATTATCCACGTCCACGACATAGAGATTGCGCGCTGAATCGTGATCCATGCCGTGAGCGCGCAGGAGCATGCCGGGCAGGCGCCCTTTCACGGCGAAAATTTGCAGGAACTCCCCTTCGTGGGTGAAGACTTGGAGCCTTGGCCTGTCCCCCTTGCTGTCGGAAACAAAAATGCGCCCTTCTACATCACTGGTTACTTCTCGCGGTTTGCTGATTTCACCCGAGCGACTGCCGGCCCCCTTACCTATCTGGTCGATAAATTTACCTTTCCGCGTGTAGCGGTGTACCATGGAATTCCCCATATCCGCAATCAGGATATTGCCGTCTTTGTCCATCCCTATTCCGTGGGGTGTGGATAAGTGAGACCCTTTTTTATCCCGTTTCTCGGACCATGCATGAATAGACTTATACCTGATCGGCGCATCGCCAATTATGACGGTAGCGAAGAGGTATTTATTCGCGGCGGAAGAAACGTATGCACCAATATTGATTTCACGTGGGGACGGCATTACTGCAGGTGCGGTGTATACGCCATGCTCATCGATCGTCCCTACCGTGGCATTGCCACCTGGCAGATCGTTGACCGACCACTTTACTGATTCAGGCACGGTTGCCGCCATTAAACGGGCGGCCACAATTACGGTCCTGAATTTTTGTTGCTCGCCCGGATTCAGATGCACCAGGCTGGGACTAATGGTCGCCCGCCGATAGCGGATGTCCGTGTGATTGAGAGCACTCGCCCCTATAGTATCAATATAGGGTCCATCACTATAGGCACTGCCGCCTATTACTGTTAAAAGGGTGAAAGTAAGCGCACCCAAACACTTAAATTTTTTAATAAGCATGATGAATTCTCGAAAGACCCACGGGGGAATGTCAATTGCGGATGTCGCCCAGCTGTTGCTGAGCTCGGTAGCTGATTGGGGATCCGCCTTCGCCCAGGCTATGGCGTGACAAGTTGCGGATTGATTCTAATGGATATAGCTTTCTTTCTGATATCCGACGTTTTATATTTGATGTTTGAAGTGTTTATATTACATCGCATATCAAATATCGTAAATCGTACATCTTTCTACCCTGCCTACCCTGAGCGAAGTCGAAGGGCCTGCCCTAACCTAAACCACGATTCACACTTGTCCTGATTGTCGATTCAAATCCTTTATTGCCATTTGGTAATAAGGTGACGGGACTGGGCTCTGCAGAACCGGATCGTCGACCGACTCGAGCCAACCGAGAAGCAGACGATCCAGATCGTCGCGGATGTGTTTATATTCGGGATCATGAGCAAGATTAGTCAGCTCGCTTGGATCATTGCTCAAATCGTAAAGCTCTAATAGCGGGCGTTCCTCTAGCGCTTTGCCTTCTAATAATCTAAACGGCGGTATATAAGTTCGACTCGGTGAAAAGTTGCGGATGAGTTTATGTTCAAGTGTTCGCACACACCGCGCCTCAATGAACCAGCCATGGCTATGCATCATGGAATACACCGCTCCGCGCGGAGAATTCGCGGGCGTGTTCAGAAAAACATCGGCAAAGCTCTCTCCTTCCACGAAGGCTGGTATGGGTAAATCTAGCAGATCAAAAATTGTCGGTACCACATCTACATTGCTGACAAGCCGGTCGCATACTACTCCCTCATCGGCACTGTACATAGGTGCCCGAACAAGGAGCCCTGTTTTAATACCTCCATCGTAGAGTTCCATTTTGCAGTGAGGAAGTTCAATTCCATGATCAACGGTAAAGATGACAATAGTATTGCTCTTACACTGATTTGTTTCTAGTGCACTAAGGATTACTCCGAGTGCATTGTCGAGGTAGTTGACTGCACCCTGAAGACCGGCAATTTTTTTTCTCACATCCTCGTCATCAATCATGTAGGGAGGTATCTCAACACCTAGCGAATCATCAGGTTGTGCACCGCTCCAATCGTACGCTGTATGAGTCTCAAAAAAACCAACTTGCGCGTAAAACGGTATGTCATCGTTTTTCCTCTCACTCATGAATGTAGCGAACTCTTGAGCTGTAGCCAGCGCGGTGGAAACCAGTTCACCGGTCAACAACTCAACTTGACCGCAATTTACCAACCGCTGTTCTTGAAACCCCAGGGTATCCTCAAGGGGTGCTTCGTGCTGGTGATTAAAGAGTACGGTATGGTAGCCCTGATCTCTCAAAAGATGTGAAAGATGTTGTTCACCTTCATTAAATCGCCACCGAAAGGGTGTCTGTATCAATCCCATCAGACCGTTTGTCTGGGGATAGCGCCCGGTCATTTGAGCCCCACGGCTAGGACTACAGACTGGGCTGCTGCAGAAGCTGTTTGTGAATCTGTATCCCTCGGATGCCAAGGTGTCGAGGTTCGGTGTCCGCAGCGTACTGTGCCCATAACAGCCAAGCCAATCACCCATATCGTGAATGGTTAAAAAAAGAATATTAGGATGACTCATGGGTAAGAGCGCCGACGCGCGTGTTAGGATAAAAGAGTCAAAACGTCAAAAGGTCAATCGATTGCGGATGTCGGAATGCAGAATGTAAGATGTCGAGCTTAGCTCTCGGTAGCGGATTTATAATAATGGTGCTAACTAATCTTACCTGTTCCTAGGGCGTACCCCGACATCTTCCACCCTGCCTGCCCTGAGCGAAGTCGAAGGGACCCGTCTTCACTTAAAACTTAACACGCGCGTCAGCGCTCTCCACACTATTGACACTAATCAATCCCTGGTTTCATACTGCAGTTACACGTATTTAACGCCCATAAAACAATCACCATGCTTTTAAAAAAATCGCTCGTATTCTTTTTTGTCTCAGTTTTATCTCCCGTTCTTCTCATCGCCCTGCCGCAAGATCTGGAAATCTTCACCGATTTTGAAAACGTCAGTGGTGAAGGGACGATCTTCATCGGCGTGGAGCCAAACGTGGTTACGTTGATCGGTTTCACGGTGGAAACTTTAGAAGATCCGGCGCAATTACATTCGGGAACAAAGGCCCTCACCCTGGGCCCCGGACAAGAGGGGAGGATCATTTCCAACAGAGGTCTACAATTTCTTCAGTTTTATGCGGGCGAATCGACAGGAGCGGGTAAAATAGAAGTAAGAGGGGTTAAAAATGTAGGTTCTTCCGGAGGTTCTGATCGTCATACTGAACTCGTCCTCGGCGGTGCTGATGCTAATGCTGTTATCACAGGACTACCGGCAAATATAAGCCCCGGCGCCAATCCGACTTTATATAGCTGGGTCGGAGACAGCGGCAATTTTTTTGATACAAGCGATCTTGATTTCCATAGCGGGATAAAAGACGTTAAGTTTTTAAATGTTACGGGAAAACTGGTGATTGATGACCTGGGATTCACCCTGACCGACTTCCCCTCAAACAACACTGTTTACGAAGAGTTTGATAACTTTGGCGCAGGTGCGGGACTGCTGGAACCGATAATTCTTGGGACACCGCCAAATACTGCTACGCTTGAGGGTGGATCTATTCTGGTTGAATTCTCAAATTGTTGCCCTTCGCGATCAGCACCTAATGCTTATGGACTATTTAATGGTGAGGAAGCAACAATCACATTTGAAACTCCAGCTTATAAAATAGACGTATTCGCAACACAGAGTACACCACCCAAAGAGGGCATAAATCCCGATGGCTTTATTGACGTCTATGATATAAACGACAACTTAATCTTCACCGTCAATAATTTAGAGTCGTATATTGACCCCCTTTATAAGCCCGGTTCTGTAAATATTAATGCGGATGAATTAGGAATCCCCGGAGGCATTGGTAAGATTATTTTGAGAGATCATCCTACTATCAATGACGAAGGTCATACAGCGATCGACGATTTTGGATATACACCGATAGGCGCTCCGGGCACTGGCTCCGAAGGTTCCCCACCCGTCATCGCACCATCTATCACGACACAGCCCGCAAGCCAGGAAATCGCATCCGGCGCATCCGCGAGCTTATCCGTTGCCGCCGGCGGTGACGACCTAACTTACCAGTGGTTTACCGGTAATAGCGGTGACACCGCTGCTCCTGTCGCCGGTGCAACGACCGGAACTTTAGACACAGGCGCGCTTTCCGCGAGCACCAGCTTTTGGGTACAGATTACTAACGCCGGCGGGAGCGCAGACAGCGAAACCGCGGTCGTCACGGTCGCGGCACCGGCTGTTCCCCTCGTTCTCGACGGCTCGGGCGATATCGCAGGTGAAAACATTCAGCATGCCAACGGTAATGTCTTCGACCAGATTTTACTCACCGGAGAGTCCGTCCAACTCCAGGCCAAACCGAATCAGATTACTCGCGTCTCTTTCATGGATGAAACAGAAGACATTGTACAGGTAGAATTTTCAGGTAATGGGTCCTTTACCGTAACCCTGGATCCGGCCACCTTCCTGGCCCCAGCCGTTCCCCCACGCTACAACCAGGCCGTTGAGTACGTGACGGGCAAGCCGAGCGTGGTCATCGACGGAGCGGACGCCAATACCTTCTTCAGCATCTTCACCGTGGGCAGGATCAACGCCTTTAACCAGGCCCTCTTCCCCGAAGGACAGGTCTATGATGCCCAGGCGGACGTGAC
>Ga0115002_10007042_pt1 | contig 12772 bp, 12 predicted proteins | sample ArcticOcean_MG_C_8_FD_89576 | JGI IMG/M metagenome (GOLD analysis project Ga0115002, IMG submission 89576) | Marine microbial communities from western Arctic Ocean - ArcticOcean_MG_CB11_86 | ecosystem: Environmental > Aquatic > Marine > Oceanic | place: Arctic Ocean: Canada Basin | collected...
AGCAGATTCACGCGACCCAAGCAGGTCGCGATCTGCTCTAGCAGGTCCAGGCGGTTATCGGTTCCTCCCGTCCGCGCAGGTGCTGGACGCCTGCACTGTCCAAGCTCGACAACAATTCGATACTGTCCGCGTCGGCATCGTGGCGGATGGCAGTCACCAAATCATCGCTCGTCACCATTCCGACGCCGAGTGTCCTCGTGAGGACCTCCAGCCGGCTGGCGACATTGACCGCGTCGCCCAGCACGGCGTATTCCAGCCGTCGTTCCGATCCGATATCGCCGAGCACGACCGACCCGTAATGCAATCCAATCGAAACCTTGATCGGTTCGGCACCGGTTTCCCGTCGTGCGGCATTCCATTCCTCGATGTCGGCCAGCATGGCGCGCCCGCAGCGCAAAGCATTGGCGGCATCGCGCGGACGCAGCAGTCTGAGGACCACAAGACCTGTTGTCAGGGCGTGCACATGCAGATGTTAGCAGGAATTGATGCGGTGGATTTCCATCAGGCCCTGACGAGAGAAGATTCACCCGGCCCAACCGGATTGCGATCTGCTCTAGCGAGCGCCCAGAAATTCTGCGGCCGTAACCGCGATCCCGCGTTCAACCGCTTGCCAATTGCCGACGCCAACGTGCAATCCCACGATGAACACACCCTCATCCTCTTGTATGAGGATCGGAGACCCGGAGCCTGCATTGGCGCCGCCGCACGTGTGTGCCATCAGCGATCCCCTGACGCTGAAATCGACGATGGCACATCCCGGATTCAGGGAAAGCATATGGTCTTGATTTCGATTGTAGCCAGCCTGAAAAACCTCCACGCGTTGATCGAGAGCGTCGACGAGGTTTTGTCTCCCAACGATCCGAAAAGGAAGATACCCAACGATCTCACCCGCCGGCTCGGCAAGGGTCAGTATCGCCCAATTCGCCGACAAATGGCCCAGACCCGTGCCAACAGAGTCGGGATATGACTCCGCGAGACGGTAAGAAACCACCTGTGATTGCGCCACTGAACTTCCGCGATCGTAGCCTGCCAGGAAGTGAATCCAGGTCGGCGAAACCCAGCGCTTCCCGACCGTGTCCCAAAGGCAATGTGCAGCCGTAAGAACTTCGCGCGGGCCGATGAGTGTCCCGGTGCAGAAGAACCCATTGAGTGTGTTGATACGTCCGATGGCGTACCACGGCGCCTGCTCAGTGTCCGGCTGTGCGCGATCAGTGGTGGACAACGCAATCTGAGTTGATTGCTCCGCCGCCAGCGATACTTCACCGGCAACAACGAATAGCAGGCTGGCGACCGCCAACCGGGCAGTCCGCTGCAGCGCAATCCGCCAGACTCTACCGGCGTCGCGCGTGCTATTGCATCGCGTCTCGATGCCCTTCAAGTACCCAACCAATCATGCCCATGATCCCGGTACACATCGCTCGCTAGGCGAACGTTGCACATTCTATAAATAGCCGTGAGTCGGTTATCACCTGCTTTGTGGAGAGCTGAAGGCGCGACCGACGCTGAAGGAGTTTCCACGGGGACGAATTCCACCTGGCCTTATAAGCGCAAACGCGGCTAAATCGGCACCCGGACGCGACTCCAGAGAAGGGCACAAGATGGGCGATATCTTTTCTCTCAATGGCAAAGTCATTGTGATCACCGGTGCGACCCGCGGCCTGGGTTGGGCCATGGCGCAGTCGATGGCCGCGGCAGGCGGCCATGTCGTCGTCAATGGCCGCAATCCGGACGCTGTGGCGGCACGGGTTCGTGACCTGGACGGGGCGGGCCATTCGGCGTCACCCGCCGTGTTCGATGTCACCGATCCGGAGGCCTCGGCTGCCGTGCTCAATGAGGTAGCGGACGCACACGGGGGGCTCGACGTCCTGGTGAACAATGCGGCGAACTCGCCACCGCGCCCGGTTGCACTGGACAAATTGACGGATGAACATTGGGCCGAGGTGATCGACACCAACCTCACGGCGTGTGTGTTCCTGTCCCGCGCCGCGGCGCGCCTGATGATCCCGCGCGGGTCGGGGCGCATCATCATGATCTCTTCCCTGCGCTCGGTCGCCGCACGCCCGAACATCTCCATCTATACCGCGGCCAAGGCGGGGCTTAACGGCCTCACCTGGGCACTGGCCGTCGAGCTCGGACCTCAGGGCATCACCTGCAATGCCATCGCCCCTGGATTCATCGCCACGGAGGCCACTGACCAGCTGCGCGATAATTCCGAACAAAACGCCTACGTCACCGAGCGGACGCCGCTCGGCCGCTGGGGACGGCCTGACGAGATCGGCAGCGTCGCCGTTTTCCTGGCCTCTGAGGCGGCATCTTTCGTCAACGGCCACGTGCTCTTCGTCGACGGCGGCAAAACCATCGCCGAGTGAGCGTTTGCCCTAAGAATTTGGCGAAATTAAATGGTGTCTGACACCACTTAATTGAAGGTGGGGCTCAAAAAGACAAAATACCCCCCTCTACACTCCCCGCTTCTAGGGGGGAGGATCAATTTCCTTAGAAGCTGGCGCCAGCGATGCTGATGGTGGATTGGCCGGTGCCGAAGAGTTCGGTGTAGGTGGCCCTGCCGTTGGCGACGGCGAGAAGCTCGTCGTAGATGCGCTGGCCACCCTCTTCGATCGAAATCTCGCCAGTCAGGATGTCGCTCACCGAAACATCGAGATCGTCGGGCGCGTTCTCGGCCGTCGCGGGATTGCCGCTAATCTTGATGGTCGGCACGAACGGATGGGCCGACGGCTGTCCAAGGCCGGTGTTGAAACCGATGATCTGAGCCCCCCCGGCGGCCAGCCCGGTCATCGACTCGCAAGCCGGCGACGGCGTGCTCATGAAGTAGAACCCCGGCGGGTCCGGAATGACCGGATCGCAGTAGCCGACGACGCCCTGAAGCGGCTTGCTGCCACCCTTCTTCACCGCGCCGAGGGATTTCTCGGCCAAGGTGGTCAGGCCGCCCTTGATGTTGTCGGCAGAGGGATTGCCACGGCGAATGTCGGGAACGCCGGCCTTGCGGGCCAATTCTTCCATTTCGGCGATCGCGCCGACGATGTCGGAAGCCGCCTTGTTGTTGACGGCACGCGCGGCCATAAGGTGCTCGGCCCCCATGATCTCGGCAGTTTCCGACAGCACCACCGAGCCGCCGGCATCCATGAGCAGGTCCGCCGCATGGCCGAGGGCGGGATTGCCGGCGATGCCGCTCGAAAAATCGGAGCCGCCGCATTCGACCCCCAGCATCAGTTTTGAGAGCGGTTGTTCGGTACGTGCGACCCCGGACACCTTCTTCACCATCTTCGCGGCGATGAGCGTTCCCCGCTCGATGGTGCGAAGCGTTCCGCCGATGTCCTGATAGACGACGCATTCGACGTCCTTGCCGGCCGCGGCGATGGGCGCCGCGAAGGTCTCCGCGGAGATGCTGTGGAGTGTCACCAGGATGACACCGCCAACGTTGGGATTCATGGCCATGCCGTGAATGGCCTTGAGGCGCATCTCGTGGTTCAACCCGATCAGCTTACGGCCGAACAGGTCGGTCACCAGCTCGGTCCCGCGGACATTCTCGGCGATCTTGCGGGCGATACCATTGACGTTGTCCATGAGCGCGATGATGCCCACGGTGTTCCTGACACCAACGGCGCCGTTGCTTCTGGCATATCCGTAGAACATTCGCGCTACTCCTGACGCATCATTCGATCAGCAAACAAATCAAACTGCTGTTTGAATCCTAGTCGACGACGTTGTGGGTGTGAACGTGTTGACCGGTGGCGATGGTGGCGGAGGCTTTGCCGATGACCTCGCCGTATTTGAAGATGTTGTCGCCGTCGGCGATGTTTTGCAGGGCGATCTTGTGACCGCGCGGGATCGGATCCTCCGCCTTCATCGTCACGATGTCCTTGCCCTGCATGACAGAGACTTGCGCCCCGGCCGCGATGTCGTTGAGACAGGTCGCAACGTTGTCGGTTTGCGCGATCATGATCGCGTCGATGTTCCGGTCGGTGCGTTCGGTCATTTCAAGCTTCCTGCTTCACCCTAACTGATACCGCTCAGGCGGCTGGCCGCCAGATATCGTTCCGGCCGCATTCGTCAATGCCGCGAACCAGATGGAGCTCGTGGACTGCGTTCTTGGGCGAGCCGCCGAGTTCAACGGCGAGCTCCCGGTCATAGTACGAGCTCGACGGCATATAGCGAACCGACAGACCGGCGCGCCGCGTCCCGGAATTGTTCGGCGCAGAACCATGAAGCGTGTAGACGTCGTGGAAGGACATCATGCCGGGCTCGAGCACGACATCGACCGGCTCGACATCGGGCATCTCGTCTGCAGCGACGGTCTGCCTCAGGTTGACGTGATCACCTTCAGTGATCTCATGCGTCGACAACTGCCGGCCCTTGTGTGATCCGGGAATGATACGCATGCAGCCGTTCTCGCGTGTCACATGGTCTAAGGCGATCCACACCGTGCATGACTCGAGCGGCCGCACGGGCCAGTAGCAGCCGTCCTGATGCCAGGGAACGGCCTTGCTGCGCTCGCCTTTCTTGCGGAAACACTCAATCGCCCAGACGATGAGGTTTTCGCCGAGCAGCTGTTCGACGCTGTCCAGGATCCCGGGAATCTTCCCGAATTCAATCCAGCTTCGGTCGATCTCGACCAGACTGTCGACGAGGTCGAGTTCCGCGAAATCCGGCCGTTTCGCGAACAGCGTCTCCATCTTCTCCTCGATGGCAGAGATGACGTCGAGGTCGAGCCGGAATGCCGATGTCACCTGACCCGTTTCGTGGTACTGAGCGACTTCTTCAGGCGTAAGCACGAAATTTTCTCCTTTGGGCTGTCAGATGATACCACCCGATTCAGGCGTGCGCCTCACACATTTCCTTCTCGAACGCCTTCAGGCGTTTTCTGATTTCACGCTTCCGGTCCTTGCCCGGAGACAGGCTTTCCTCGGTGGTGATGTCGGTCACCCGCCGCCCGATGTGACACAGCAACTCCCTGTCTTCGTCGGCGTCGGCAAGTTGGGGAATAACTAAAACGGTATCCTGACAATAGGAGTTGAAGTGTGCTTCACCGCCGTTTGCTGGCTTCGGCCAGGCACTCTGCGTGGTGTCGTGCAGAGCGTCACGGCAGATCTTGCGCCACATGGCGACACCCTGGTCCGACGGGGCCAGGTTTTCCTTGGCGTGCACGGCAATCGACCGTTGTCCCACAAGGATATCCCAATCGCCCGGATAACGATGCCGTTGCGCGCGCGGCCGGGCGCCGGTTAACCCCTCGAGGAAATCACCACCCTCCACGCCGAGCTTGGTGGCATCGCCCTTCCCCTTCGGGTCCGATTCCTCGTTGAAGTATCGCCAGGCAAAAACCGACGAACTGTCGTCATCATGCGGCACGTTCCAACGGACATGTGAGGGCCCCGCAAAGTATTTCTGAGACTCCAGATCTTCGAAGACGCCGGCAATCTCAAGATAGTTGGGAACCATGAACTGGTTGTTGCGGACCCATACCTTATCGCCGGTACGGCGCGTCGTGATGGTGACCATGCTACGTCCACTATCAGTGACAAGAAATTCCACGACAGGGGATTCGGCGCCGAAGGCCTGCGGCAAGGAGGTCTGAGTCGCGTCCGCTGCCGCGCCTTCCATCAATGCCCGATTGCCGACACCGTTGTGGAAGACCGTAATGTGGGCCTGATCGGCGACGTTCTCGTGAACCTGCAGCCAGTTGCAGGGCAGCCAGTTGGAGAAGGCGTAGACTTTGTTGCCCGGCACGTCGATCGAGTCATAGACGGGAAAATCGGGTTTCTTGTCGGGCGGCCCCATATAGGCGAACACCAGACCGTGCCGTTCAAGAGCCGGATAGGCGCCATGACAAAGGTTGTCCTTGATACGACTTTCCTCGGGTTGCTCCGGCGTCTCGAGGATGGTGCCGTCGATGTCGTACCACCAGCCGTGGTAGCAGCAACGGATGCCGCGCTCCTGCGGCAGCCCGTACTCGAGGGACGCGCCCCGGTGGCTGCAGTGCCGGTGCATAACCCCGACACGGCCGCCGAGATCACGGAAAGCAACCAAATCCTCACCCATGATGCGAATCGGCTGCGGCAGATCGTCGATCTCTTCGGACAGACAGACCGGCTGCCAGCAACGCCGCATGAACTCGCCCATCGGGGTTCCCGGATCGGTACTCGTGAGTTCCGGGTCGGGCTTCGGCACGTCGCGCTGAAAATAGCCACCGTAGGGAGTGTTCAACGCGTTTTGACCGGCGCTCACACGATCTGAACCTCGCGTCATGTTACATCCCCAGCATCAATGTACCGCCAGATTGGACAAGCCAAGGCGTTCCGCCGGTTTTTCGAACCCCCGCTCCGACATCTCTTCCAGCAGCAGGTCAACCACGTCCTGGCGGCCAAGATGTCGCGCCGAATCCGCCAGCATCTGCGTGAAGATGTTGCGCTGGGCGTGGCTACCGCCGATCTGCCAGAGGCTGCGCCGCGCCGGTATCAGGATATCCAGCACACGCTGGTGCTCGCCTCGCTGGTGCGCGATGGCGCCTTCCGCGGCGGGCAGGACGGCGGTGCGCACTCGGGCGGCGTTGTTGGTCTCGTCGGTGGCAGCGAATTCCCGCAGGGCCACGAGATAAGCTTCCGTCGGCGCGTCACGCCCGGCTGCGGCCAAGGCGGTGGCGACGTGGGCGCTCGACAGCGGCGCGGCGTGGTTACCGATCCGGCCCTCGGCAACATCGGCGATGACTTCCCAGCGGTCACCCACGTCTTGGCCGTGCATACCCAAATGCTTCAACAGGTCGACCGCATTCTGGAAATCGCCGTAGTGGCCGGGATTGGCCTTGACCAACGGCGACTCGGGATTGCGGATTCGCTTGTCGTAAAGGTCGACCACGACATCGTACTCGCCGCGCAAGAGGTGGAACAAACTGCGGTGCCACCACAGGTGATGCACGAAGTTGTTCAAATCCGCCCAGTGGTCCTTTAGACCGTCGAGCCAGGCGATACCGTCTTCGTGACGGCCCTGCATTTCCATGACGTGGGCAACCGTGTGCGCACCCCATCCATTGGTGGGATCGCGCTCGATCGAATCGCGCCCATAGCGTTCGGCATCTTCGTAAAAGCCATTCTCTTCGTTCCCGAAGGCGCGCAAGGCTTGAAAATGCGTGAACCCCGGTATGTCGCCGGACCATTCCGGCGCGGCGCGTTCAATGATATTGCGCATCCAGGCGCTCTCGCCGATCCAGAACAATTCCAACTGGACCAGGCGCTGTGCCAGAAGGTCACGGGGATAACTCTGCAGCAACGTCTCGTAGTGGCTGACTGCTTCGAGGACCTGCCCATCGATCAGCGCCGTCAGCGCCGCGATGTAGCCTTGCTCGCGTTCGTTGGCATTTCCGCCCGCCTTGGCGGCGTCCAATTCGGATTGCGCCTCGGAATAGCGGCTCGGCAATCGAACGCCGACGATGAGCAGGCCTTTGATGGCATGGGCGAGCACGCATCCCGAATCGGCCTCAAGGGCCGCACCGACGTGTGTCGTGGTGTCGAGCTTTTGACCGATGAAGCTCTCTGCCGCCTTACTCAGAGCGTTGGCGGCATCAGCGCTTTCGGTGCTCAGCGCCAGCCCGCGATCGTCAAGCTGCATGGGCATTAAATGAATTCCACTTCAACATCCTTGAAGCGGCGCTCGACGAAATCCTGCCGCTCCTGGCCGCGATAGGCGTCGCCTTCGAGCAAGGCCTCCGTCAGCCGCGTGCCAACGTCGAAGAGTAACTGGCGGTCGTCGCGATCCGCACGCTTGGGAATGCGCAGCACCGTGTCGTGGGTGTAGGTCACGAAATCGGCACCGTTCTCGCCGGCGGGTTTGGGAAACGCGTTTGGTACTTCGCCGCGCACGGCGCGACGCAGCTGACGGCGACGCATCTGGACACCTTTGTCGGAGGTGCCGGGATGCTCGAGTCCGTGCCGGGCTATCCGCCGCTGGCCGACAATGGCCTCCCAGTCGCCCGGATTGCGCTGTTGTTCCTCGTATGTGTCGCGCGGGATCTGGGCGTCGAAGTCGATCCGGTTGTGACCGATCATCGATTCGTCGCGGCTTTGACCTGGGGCAAGATGATCATTGATGTGAGCCCAACCGAACATGATGCTGTTCTCGTCGTCAACGGGCATCATCCAGCGGGTATTGCCGACGCGGCGGAAATAGCTCTCCTTCTGGCCAGTCTCCCAGACCGTGCCAGCCTCACCGATGTTGGGACCGATGGCGTGATTACAGCGTAGCCACACCGTGTCCGGCGTTGACCGGCGCACGGCGGCGTAAATGACATCGACTCCATCGCCAACCTCGAAATACTGGGGCACCGGAACCTCGTCCCAGGCGGGGGTGAGATGAATGCCGTTGTAACGGCTATGCAGGAACACGCCATGGACAGGGTCCATGTAGTTGTCCGTCACTTGCAGCCAGTTGCAGGGGAAGTGGATGGAGAAACCCTTCATCCGATTGTCCCACAGGTCATAGCCGTCGTAGGTCGGAAAGTCGGGCTTCAGTTCCGCAGGACCCATGTAAGCGAAGACGAGTCCGCCCTGCTCGATAGCCGGATAGGCGCCGTGGCGGAACGAGTCCTTGAGCTTCGAACTCGGCGGCTCACCCGGCGTCTCGAGGATTGCGCCGTCGGCATCGAACAACCAGCCGTGATAACAGCAGCGGATACCACGCTCGGAGACGATACCGTATTCGAGCGACGTGCCGCGGTGGCTGCAGTGCCTGTGCAGAACACCGATTTGGCCAGACTTGTCGCGGTAAGCCACAAGGTCTTCACCCATGATGCGGATGGCGTGCGGCAGGTCCGTCAGGCTTTCGGAGAGGCACACCGGCTGCCAGAAGCGGCGCAGGTATTCGCCCATCGGTGTACCCGGACCGGCATGCGTCAGTTCGGAGTCCGCATCCGGAATTTCGCGCAGCGCGTAACCTGCGTACCCCTGGACCTCGGTCTGTTCGTGAACGGTCATGGCTCTTTTCCTGCTATCAGAATTGGTCCTGCTATCAGAATTGGTCCTGCTCTCGGACCCTCCTTATTCAGAGCGCGCTAGGTGATCGTCATCCCGCCGTCGACGGGAATGACGGTGCCGGAAATCAACCTCGACTCATCGGAGGCCAGAAACAGGGCGGCGTTGACGATGTCTTCGGGTTGACCGGTGCCGAGAGGGTGATTTGCGCCAAGGGCATCGAGCTGCGCGTTCGTGAACCCCGCCTTCACCGCAACATTGCGTTCGGTCTCGATGTAACAGGGGGCCAGCGCATTGCAGCGGATTTTATCCTTGGCATATTCGGCTGCGACGCAGCGGGTCAGTGCCGAGACTGCGCCCTTGGCGGCGCTATAGGAGTGTCGCGCCGGAAACCCTTGCGTCTCCCCGAGAATGCCCATCGCCGAGCTCATGTTGATGATTGAACCGCCGCCGGCCTTGCGGAGTTCAGGAATTCCGAACCGGCAACCCAAGAAGGTGCCGTAAAGGTCGATCTGGATGCTGCGGTCCCAGGCCTCGATCGGCATGTCGGTGACCGAGCCATCGGGCGGCGCCGACCCGCCGGCACAGTTAAAGATGATGTCGAGTCTGCCGAACGCAGCGACGGTTTCCTGAATGGCGTGTTCGACCTGATCGGGCTGGGTGACGTCAGTCGCGACCGCAACGGCCTTGCCACCGTTCGCTTGCACCACGCCAGCGGTATCCGCACCCGTCTCCGGATTGATCTCGGCGACGCCGATGCTGGCGCCCTCGGCCGCAAACCTGATGCAGGCCTGGCGGGCGATTCCTGCCCCAGCGCCAGTGATAAACGCGACCTTACCGTCCAGCCTGCCCACAGAATGTACCTCCCCGTACCTTTGTTATCGTATGGACCCCGCCCTGCGAGAAGCGGGCAGGTAGTCCGGTACCTTACTTCGCCGCCTGCAGGTATCCGCCGTCGAGTTCATCGAAACGGGCGTGGATGTACTCCTCGCGGTTGTTGCTAGGAACACCGTCGGCCTCCTGCATGATCTGGAGGATCTGTTGCCCTAGCCCCCGCATCGCCTCGTGGTCGTCCTTGCCCGGCTCCTTGGGCAGGTTCATCACAGAGTCCTGCGAATAGGTGTGCAGCCTGTTTTCATCGCCTTCCTGCAACTGGAGCGACTTGTGGGAGGGCGTCTTGCCCTGCACGAGATCGCGCAGCAATTTGCGGCACATGTAGACACCGGTGTCGCTGTAGCCCGAGTTCTCTAGCGCATGCACGGCGATGGCTCGCAGGCTGGTGAGAGCTTCGTAGTCGCCGGGCGCGCGCTGGCCTTCCTCGTAGCTGCGCCCGCCAACGACGCCGCCGAGGAAGTCGAGCTTCTCCAGGCCAACATCCTCCTCCCTGCCGAGGTGCAGGGGATCGACCTCGTCGTTGAAGTGCCGCCAACCGATCACCAGCATGTTCTCGTCATCCACGGGAACATGCCAGCGCGTCCAGACGGTCTGCGATCGGCGTGAAGTCCTGACGGATGGAAATGTGCAGCCTATCTGCAGATAGTTCGGAAAGATCGTCTCGAGGATACGGACCCAGACCGTCTGCTGGTCCGGGTTGCGCCGGCAGGCGATGAAGCACATGCCGTTGCCATTTCGCGTCGGCACCCAGTCGAGGGTCGGCTGCTCGGTGAAGCCCATGGGTGCGGCGTAGTCCATGTCCTTGATTTCGGACGCATCCACGCCCTCCACGGACATCATGCTGGGGTCGTGCAGCAGGCCGACGTGCAGATGATCCATGATGTTTTCGTAGACTTGCAGCCAGTTGCAGGTATGGAAGGCAGACATCGGCACGAGCTTGTTGCCGTCGGGCCGGTGATAAGAGTCGAAGTCGGGGAAGGCGGGCTTCTCCTCGGGCGGGCCCATGTAGGCGAAGACGAGGCCGTCGCGCTCCTGAGCCGGATAGGCGCCGTGATAGACGGTCTCGTAAATCTTGCTGTCTTTCGGTTCCGCCGGCATCTCGAGGATGGTGCCGTCGACGTCATAGACCCAGCCGTGATAACAGCAGCGGATACCCTTGGGCTGAATGATCCCGTATTCGAGGGAGGTGCCGCGGTGACTGCAGTGACGTTGCAGCACGCCGATGTTTCCCGAACGGTCGCGGAAGGCGACGAGATCTTCGCCCATGATGCGGATCGCTTTGGGCACATCGGTGAGCTGCTCCGACATACAGACTGGCTGCCACTGCTTGCGCATGACTTCGCCCATCGGCGTGCCGGGATCGGTGCTGGCGAGTTCCGGATCGTGCGCGGGGATCGTGGTCTTGTGATAGGCCCCGTATGGCATGTGAGCGGCCTTTTTGTTCTTCGTCATGTCAATCCTCTCTCAAATCTTCCGCAGCCTGATATCCGGTTAACCGCTAGCCTAGCGGATTCATGAAGATGATTAGAAGGCGCCGACACGAAGGGCTTTGAACAGCCCCGGCAACCACGCCGACAGCATGATATATGTTCAATAATTCTTTCAATAATGAAATTAATTGAAGAATATAATGTATTTTTTATAGTAATTGTCTGCGGTCATGAACCTGCGCCAACTACGAACGCTGACCACCCTGCTCGATCAGCATAGCTTTTCGGCTGCCGGCGAGAGGGTCGGCCTGAGCCAATCAGCGGTGAGCGTACAGATGCGTCAACTGGAGAACGATCTTGGCGCGGCGCTTTTCGATCGCAGTTCGCGACCTCCCCGGTTGACGGAGACCGGCGAGAACATCGCCATGCTGGCCCGGGACGTGCTCGGACAGATCGAGCACATCCGCTCAGTCGCGGCGAGCCGGCATATCGTCGACACCGTCTCAATCGGGTTCGTATCCACGTCGCTACCGACACTCTTGCCCATCGTCCTAAGCGGCCTGCGGGCGAAATACCCCGAGATCGAAATAGCCGTCAAATTCGGGATATCGGAGGAGTTGGCGCAAGAGGTGGTTCGACAGGAACTCGATTTCGCAATCCAGACGGCGCCTCGAGAGCACTTTCCCGACCTCGTTGTAACCGAAATTGCCTCAGAGCCGCTCTACGTTATCGGCCCGCTCACGCAGGCCGACGCGACGAGCGACGCCGAGCTCGCCTTACGAATGCCGTTCATCTTCTTCACCAAGGCGGCTTGGCTGGGACAGCAGGTCGCAGCAAGGCTTCAGTCCCGCGGGATCGAGGTCGACGAGGGTTTCGGGGTGTCCATCGTCCCCCATGAATTCCTCACGCCACCACTTTCAGACCAGCTCGTTCAAATTCCATTTTGCCGGCCCGTGGAGGTTCGAAAGCTCGCCCTTATCAGCAGGATTCAGGGGGGCATGCTACCTATCGGGGAGGCCATCCTCGACATCCTGGCTGCGGCGACGGAGTAGCATCGGACTAAAGACTCAGGCGATCCCGCGGTGCTCCAATATCAATATGTTAGAGCGGATTCACGCGCCTAAACGGTATCACAACGTGATTCCATTTAAACACGATCTGCTCTAATGCCCGTACCTCGCGGGGGCCCGGCACCGGTACATGTTTTGAGCTTTACCACCCATCAGCCACCTGCTAGTCGAAAACTAGAAGGGGGCACCATGGCTCAATCTTCGACATTCGACCCGCAAACGGTGGCGCTGCTCGGCCTCGGCGAGGCGGGCTCGGCCATCGCGCGCGGACTGTGCGGTGAGGGCGGCTGGCGCGAGGCAGCGCCGAACCGGCAAGTCATCGCCATCGACATCGCGCTGGGCGAGGGCGCGCGGGGCCAAGCCATGGCGGCGCGGGCGGAAGCGCTGGAACTGCCGGCCG
>Ga0115002_10007044_pt1 | contig 12772 bp, 12 predicted proteins | sample ArcticOcean_MG_C_8_FD_89576 | JGI IMG/M metagenome (GOLD analysis project Ga0115002, IMG submission 89576) | Marine microbial communities from western Arctic Ocean - ArcticOcean_MG_CB11_86 | ecosystem: Environmental > Aquatic > Marine > Oceanic | place: Arctic Ocean: Canada Basin | collected...
GGCGCCGGCGGGCCCATCGATGTCAACGGCCGCTTCGTTATTTTCCGAGTCCTCGAGCACGAGCAGCCAGATTGGACCCTGTTCGCCAGCCAGTCCGACGACCTGCGTGAGCAGGAGGCGTCGCAACAGCGCAACCGGCTGTTCGAGGCGTACGTTGGCGCGCTGCGCGACCGTTATTCCGTAACGGTCAACCAGGATCTGGTCGACTCAGTAGCCGGCTAGAGCGGGACAACAACCAGGTGGAAGACGCCTGCGTCGCCGGCAATCTAGCGGACTGGATCAAGTCCGAGGTCGAGGCTGCAGGTGCGAGCGGTATTGTTTTTGGTCTGTCAGGTGGCGTCGACTCGGCGGTTGTAGCCGGCCTCGTCAAGCGGGCGTGTCGGAGACCCACCTCGCGCTGATCTTGCCGATCCACACGGCCTCCGCGGACCTGGAGGATGCCCGCCTTGTTGTCGAGACGGTTGGCCTTAACGCTCGGACGATTGAGATCGACCCGGTGTATGACGGCCTGGCGCGCCTCCTTGGTGCCGACCCGACAGCCGAAGACAGTCCGGATCTGGCGCTGGCCAATCTGAAGGCTCGATTGCGGATGATGACCCTGTACTATCATGCCAATCGCTTCAAATATCTGGTGGCGGGAACGGGCAACCGATCGGAGTTGTCGATCGGTTATTTCACGAAGTTCGGAGACGGGGGAGCGGATTTGATGCCGCTCGGACATCTGGTGAAGAGCGAGGTCGTAGGGCTAGCGCGTCATCTTGAAGTGCCGGACGCGGTCGTCACCAAACCGCCATCGGCCGACACTTGGCGCGGACATACCGACGAAGTCGAGCTGGGCTTCACCTACGAGCAACTGGAGCAGTACGTGCTCGGGTCACTCGAGGACGAATCGGTGCACGAACGCATCAAGACGTTGCGGCGGAACAGCGCGCACAAGCTCAGAACGTCGAAGCTGCCGCCGCCCATTTCGGCGATGGCCCGATGAGCGCCGATCGCGCCACCGACGCGCTCGACGCGGACGCTTACCTGGCAGACAGCTTTCGGCTCGCCCGCAAGATCTGGGACGCGGGTTGCCGGCCCGACTTCATGGTCGCATTGTGGCGAGGTGGCGCGCCTCCGGGGATCGCTATCCAGGAGTACTTTCGCTGGAAGGAGCACGATTTCTACCACACCGCGATTCGCACCCAGTCGCTGGAAGGCCTGGTGCGCGGCGGCGGCTATGACATCCGTGGACTTGAGCACGTCATCGACAACGTCGACGCCGAGCATACCCTTCTAGTCGTCGACAATTTCTTCGACACGGGGCGGACGGCGTTCGAGGTCGCGGAACATATCCGCCTCGGGGCGCGGCGCAATACTCCGATAATCCAGGTGGCTTCCGTGTACTACCGACCGAGTCGCAAGCGCTTCCCCGTCGGGCCCGACTACTGGCTCCACGAGGTGGAACAGGCGCCGGTTTTCCCGCACGAACTCAGCGCCATGGATCCGCGACGGGTTGCGACCGACGACCCCGAATTGCATGCCGCGATCTGGGGGGAGCCCGACCAGGCCACTGCCTGAGTCGCGCGCACGGCAACCGACGCAGAGCGGGTATGGCGTCTTGCACAGCGAGGGCGCACGTCGGGCAACGACGTGTAGCGGCCCGGCCATCGAGGCCGGCTCCCGAAAGACTGCTGTGGCGGGGTGCCCCGCCACTAACTAGCGGTGTTGCTAGTCGAGCATTTCGTCTTGAAGCCGCTGCTGCTCTTCGAACCACTCAACGAGTCGGTCCTTCTTGAAACGCCACTGGCCGGCTACCTTGTTGCCTGGGAGTTTTCCTTCCCGTGCCATCCGGTAGACAGTCGACTTGTGGAGTCGGAGGTATTTCGCAACCTCCTCCAAAGTCATGATGGTCGGACGAGTTTCGGGCTCGGCCATCGGTCCCTCCTGGCCTGATTCGTCGTCTGCGAAACACGCAGAGACGAAACGGTCAACTTCGGTTGCTGTTCGCCATCACTGGCGGACTCTGATTCAGCGTAACTAACACTGGTCACTCTAGGCGCTGCGGCTTAGACTGTCAAGGTGGTACGCTGCGCAATCCTGCGCGACAGTGATTCCACTCAACTGCCGTATTCGCGCGCCGTGCAGGCGAGGTCGCAGCGCGTCAACGCCGGATCTAGAAGAAGACGCGACCTTCGCCGATGATCCGACGACCACTGCGCGTCTGGAAGACCAGTCGGACCAGACCTTCATCGGCGATCGGCTCCCGATCGAAGATCGAATAGTGGATCGGTCCGAAGGTAACTGCCGGCGGCGAGTAGTCGTTGTTCATGAAACCGATCCGCCGACGCGAGTAGTTGCGTCCGCTCACGTTGAAGCGGCGCGTCGCTACGGGCTCGACGCCGGCCAGAACGTTGATGCTGGTGTGCGCTACCTGCGGGGGCTGTTACTGCGCTACGGCGGTGACGTTGAGCACGCTTTGGCGGCCTACAACGCGGGCCCTGGCGCCGTTGACAAGTACAACGGCGTGCCGCCGTACCGCGAGACGCGGAAATACGTGCTGCGGGTGCTGTATCGGTATCGCCAGCGCGTCGAGGGGAGGCCGCTGCACTAGAGATCGTGCGGTAGCGGCCGACGGTTACGCCTGGGCCGACTCGGACCGTGCAATTCCGGCACCTTCCATGATGGCCGGCACCATCTCGTAGCGCTTGAAGGGCGGCATCAGATAAATGCCCTCAACCATCGACTTCGCCTTCTCTACCAGTTCCACCGCAACCGTGATGCCCATTTCGGTCTGCGCGCGTTTCGCGGCTTCAACCGCAGCTTCATCACCGCCGGGATCGCCGGCCGCGGCAATCATGCGGGTGCGGATCTCATCGGGAATATTGATGCCGGGCACCTCGTTGTGCAGAAACTCGGCGTGGCGGGCGGTGCGCAGCGGTAGGACCCCGAGCGCGAGCGGCAAGTGCAGGTCTGCTATCTGATCGAGGAAGCGTTCCAGCGTACGCAACTCGAAGATCGGTTGCGTGAAGACGCAGTGAGCCCCGGCGTCGGCCTTGCGGCGCAGACGCTCGATCTCTTCGGCCATGTTCTCGGCCATCGGGTTGGCGCCGACAGCAATGTAGAACGAGGTCGGACGGCCGATAAGGTTGCTGGCCATATCGCGGCCCGCGTTCATCCCGGTCACGACTCGCGTCAATCCGCTGGAGTCGACCTCGAACACCGACGTCGCCTTCGGGTAGTCGCCGATCGCGGTCGGGTCGCCGGAAACGATGAGGATGTTGCGTAGTCCCAGCGCCGCGGCTCCGAGGATCTCCGATTGCATCCCGAGAACATTCCGGTCGCGGCAGGCGTAGTGCATGATCGACTCAATTCCGACCTGCTCTTCGATCTGTCGGCAGATCACCATCGGATGGAGCCGCAGCCGCGCGCGCGCGCCGTCTGTGATGTTGACTGCGTCAACGCCATGCCGTTTGAGGTAGCGGGATCCCTCGATGAGCGTGTCCATATCGTGCCCGCGCGGGATATCCATCTCGACCGTCACGACCAGCTCGCGTCCCATCTTGTCTGAGAACTCGGAGCGCTCGGTGAGTTCCTGAGCTTCGCGCGCCGCCTCGATGCGTGTGACTCGACTGATCGAGTCACCGTCGCCCGCACCCGGTGAATCGGCGGCCAGTGCCTGTGCGACCGCAGCGATGTGGGCTGGTGTGAAACCACAGCAGCCGCCAATGAGTCGTGCACCGATCTTGGCGAAACGCACAGCGTGTTCGGCCAGATACTCCGGCGATGCCTCGTAACGCACCGTGTTGCGGTCGCGTACGGGAATTCCGGCAGTGGGGAAGACCGATAGGGGTTCTTCGGCGACGAGTGCCATCCTCTCGAGGATCGCCGTGTAGGCGTGGGGCCCGAGCGAACAGTTGGCACCGATCACGTCGACCCCGAGGTCTGTTAGCGCCTGCACCACCTCGCCGGGGAATTGCCCCATCAGGGTCATTCCGTCCTCGGTGAAGGTCTTCTGTGCGATCAGGGGCAGGTCGCAGGCGGCGCGCACACCGGCCACCGCGGCTTCCATCTCGGCCATGTCGGCGATCGTCTCGATCACGATCGCGTCGACGCCACCCTCCGCCAGATGTTCAGCCTGTTCCTCGAAGGCAGCACGGGCCGCGTCCAGGCTGACTCGCCCAATCGGCTCCAGCGGCCGTCCCAGAGGGCCGATGCAGCCGAGGATCCAGGCGCGATGTTCGCTCGCTTGACGCGCCAGCCGAGCGCCGTGGACGTTGATCTTGCGAACGCTGTCCTGCAAGCCGTGTTGTGCCAGGCCCACCCGGTGGGCGCCGTAGGTGTTGGTTCGCAGCACGTGACTGCCCGCCGCGAAGTACTCGGCGTGGACTTCCTCGACGAGGCGCGGATCCGAGAGATTTTGCTCGGGGAAGCAGCGGTCGAGCGGAAGGCCAGACCGGGCGTGCAGGTAGGTGCCCATCGCGCCGTCGCCGACCAGCACTGTCGCCGCCAGGGCGGTCAGGAAATCTGTGTCACGTGCATCCATGCGCGTCATCGTAGCAGCCGGATCACCCACGGGATGGCCTTGGGTGCTGTCGCCGAACTAGAGTCGGGCGCGGCGCAGCCGCAGGGCGTTGCCGACGACGGTTAGCGACGACAGCGCCATCGCCAGTTCGGCGATCACTGGATGTAGAAGCCCCAGCATTGCTAGCGGAATTGCAACGACGTTGTAGAAGAACGCCCAGAAGAGGTTCTGGCGAATCGACCCGAGGGTGGCGCGCGCAAGCCGCACCGCCGTAACCGCTGCGCTTAGTTCACCGCGCACCAGGGTCACGTCGGCAGCTTCGATGGCGATGTCCGTGCCGGTTCCGATCGCGATTCCCACGTTGGCCTGGGCTAGCGAGGGCGCGTCGTTGATCCCGTCACCAATCATGACGACGCGGTGCCCAGCATCCTGGAGTTCGCGAATATGGGCCAGTTTCTCGTCCGGAAGAAGGCCTGCTTCGACGCGCTCGATCCCGACGCGGGCCGCGATGGCGGCGGCGGTATGCTCGTTGTCGCCGGTTAGCATCACCGGGTCGAGCCCGAGCTTCCGTAAGGCCGCGACCGCGGCGGCGCTGCCCTCGGCCAAGGGATCGCTGACACCGATGATGCCGATGACCGTTTCATCGGTGGCTACAGCGATCACCGTCTGGGCCGCGTTGAGTGCGGTTCGCGTGGCGGCGTCCAACAGCGCGGTGTCGAGCCCCTGTTCCTGCAGAAACCGCAAACTCCCGACGCGGACGCGGGCACCTTCTACACGTGCGTCAATGCCGCGACCGGTGACGGCCGACATGTCGCCAAGCGCCGGCAAGTCGAGGTCGCGCTCCCGTGCCGCGCCGACGATCGCGGCGGCCAGGGGGTGCTCGGAGCCGACTTCTGCCGCTGCGGCCCATCGCAGCAGGTCGTCTTCACCGATTCCGGCTACCGGCTCCACCATTACCACCACGGGGCGCCCCGCAGTGAGGGTTCCCGTCTTGTCGAAGGCGACGACGTCGGCCTCGACGAGCGTCTGGAGTGCGGCCCCGCTACGAAAGAGGACGCCGTTCTCGGCCGCCCGTCCGGTGCCGACCATCAACGCGGTAGGAGTTGCGAGTCCGAGAGCGCACGGACACGCGATTACCAGCACGGCGACCGCCGCGAAGACGGCCATCGAGAGACGGCCGGGATCCTGTCCGACCCAGGGCAAGACGTCGTTGAGAGCCGCCGCGGCGGCGCCCATCGCCGTCGGCGCGATAAGCCAGGCAAGAAAGGTCAGCGTGGCGATGGCCAAGGCGGCGGGCACGAAGATCGCCGTGACGCGATCGGCGAGCAGCTGCACCGGTACCTTCGTGGTTTGACAGCCCTCGACGAGTCGTACGACCTGTGCCAGGAAGGTGTCGGCGCCGACCCGAGTGGCTCGAACCAGCAGGCGTCCCTGTTGATTGACCGTGGCCCCGATGACCTCGTCGCCGGGGCTCTTCCCCACGGGGAGCGGCTCGCCGGTGGCCATCGACTCATCTGCCGCGCTGCTGCCCTCGACGACAACCGCGTCGGTTGGGATCTTCTCCCCGGGGCGTACCGCCAGGATGTCGCCCGGTTGGATCGTCTCGATCGGGACCTCGCGTTCTTCACCGTTCTCGACCAGGCGAGCGGTCTTGGCGCCGAGCTCGATGAGTTTGCGGATCGCTTCGGAGGCACGCCCTTTCGCCCGCGCTTCCATGTAGCGGCCGGTCATATGGAAAGCCATGATCATCGCGGCGATTCCGGCGAAGCTCGTGAGCGAGCTCAGCAGTGCCAGGACGCCTGTCGAGTAGGCCGCCATCGTGCCAAGGGCGATGAGGACATCCATATTGGGAATGCGCCGCCCCATGGCGGCCGCTGCGCCGGCCAGCGTTTCGCCGCCCACCACGAAAACGACCGGGAAGGCGAGGATCAACATCAGGAGTTGGTGCAGGAACGGGCTCGGCCAGGGACTCCCGAAGGCCCAGCTGCCAGCCATGATGAGCATGATCGGTAGCGTGAATAGCCAGGCAAAGAAGAGTCGACCCTGGGCTTCCCGCACTTCAGCTCGTTCGGCACCCGGACTGGGCCGGCTGGGCGCGCCGTCAGCGGCGGGTGCCAAGAGTTCGAAGCCGATTTCCTTGACCGCCGCTACTAGATGCTCCACGTCGACCGGCAGCGCCTCAAAATCGACGCGCACCTGCTCTGTCGCCAGATTCACATTGGCCTCGGCGACACCCGGTATCGCGGCGAGCGCACGGGAAACGTTCGTGGCGCACGACGCACAATGCATGCCGCGCACCGCCATCGTCTGACTGGCGTGTTCGGAAGTACTCACGACAACTAACTGCCTCGCGTCGAGCGTGCGCGTCAACCGTGCGATCGGTCCCCGCTGCCGGGGCCGAAAACGCGCCGGCGAAGTCGTGGACGCGCGGGGAGTGCTGGCCTTGCGGCCGGACCTAATGCGGTTCGGTGTCCGTGGTTTCGATGCTACCGAAGCGTCGGAACACCTCTTCCTCTTCCTCGGCGCTCAGACAATGCTCGGCAACCAGAAAGAGGATCTGGTCTTCTTTGAGCAGGTGCTCTAGGACGAGATGCACGATGTAGAGGCCGTAGCCTCGCAGCATCTGGGCCGCGAACAGGTCGTTCGAGTCGGCCCGACACTCGTCGATGGCCGCCTGAAACTTGCCGCTCATGATCTTTAGATCTTCGTGGTCCGCGATGCGGCCATCGAGGTTCAACTCTCGGTCGAGATAGGGTCCGAGCACGGGGAAGAGGCCTTCTTCTTCCTTTTGATGATGGACAGCCATCTCCCGGTCGATCAGCGTGGCGATCTCTTCGATGCGATCGAGTACTGAGACCTCCGCTCCCCGGTCGCCGAGCAGTTCCAGCGCCTCACTCAGCGTGGCGAGTCTCTCCTCGATCCGACGGTGCTCGTGTTTGAGAACGTCAGTCGGGCGTAGCGCGCGCGGATGTGTTTCGGCGGCTGGAGTCATCGTCTTTGCGGGTGGGATGGGCGTTTCAGGAAAGATACCTGAAACTCTTGTCCAGTATAGGGAGCGGTCAGGCGGCACGCAATCGTCGGTTGGGCGGTTGCCAAGGACGGGTTTTTGAGAGTAGTTTGATCGTGGTTGTAGGTGGAGCAGACATCAGTTCGTGGGGGCGAACATGCCGCTATGGCGCGTCGGACAGGCGGCTGAGTATCTCGGGATCCGTCCGAAGACCCTCTACGAGTGGGTTCGGACGGGCCGTGTGCCGTATCGCAAACTGGGTTTCAACGTGCGGTTCGATCCCGAAGAGCTAGCGCAGTGGGTCGGCGATCAGCGCGCGGACGTGCCCGTCAGCGCGCCTGAACTCGAAACCGCAGCACGTGATGCGGTTCACGAGCTGCGGCGTCTTGAGACGGATCTGGGCGGACATCTGAGCTTTCCGCAGCGGCGGCAGCTCAAGCAGGTGGCCGCGCGTCTGGAGCGCGCGACTGCCGAAGTCTGAAGCTACTCGTGATCCAATTTCGACAGGATGGCTTCCATGTGCCACTGGACCACACGGTCGTAGTGCTGTTTGATCAGCTCCATCCGGAGATGTCGAGTGTCTGGATCCGTAGCTTCGCGGTACTGGTGGATCGAATCCCGCAACTCGTCACCGAGAGTATCGACTCCCAAGACGAGTTCTGGACGATTCGAGGCCGACCAGTCGCGAAACTCCTGCCAGCGAGTTAGGTAATTGTCGAGCTTCATATGCCTCCCTTCGGTGCATAAATATATCACTGCTACGGCCATTCGAAGTAGCGGGGTGCGTGGCAGGGCAGGGCTGACTCTTGCGCTGGTCGTGAGCGCCGCCCTGGCAGGCTGCGTGAAACCCTCCGATGGCATCATTAGTTCAACGCCACAAACGAAACAGCGCATCGAGGTAGCGTTGACCGAGGGGCGGGTGAGCGACGCGTTGCGTATCGCCGTTGGCTACGAACGACAGGTTCCGGGGCCCGCGTCGTGGGCGCTTACCGGGCGCGCTTTGTGGCGTTTGGGTTCCATGTCAACCGCCGAAGCCTTCCATCGGCGCTCGGCGAGCGACGGGCACCCCGAGGGCCGGCTCGGGCTGGCGCGTGCGCTGGCCGCGCGCGGTGAGTATGACGCGGCGCTGGAGATGGCGGCGCCGACCGTAGCAGTCGCGCAAATGGCGGAGCGTGCAGGCCGGTTTGTTGGCGGCGTGCACTCACGACTCGGCGATCCAGCGGCAGCCGCCACGGTATTCGAGCGGGCGGCCGCAGCAGCCAGCGGGGAGGCTGCCGCACGTTTGCTCGCGATGGCCGAGGTCTCGCGGCGCCTCGCCGAGAGCCGACCCGGCGCGCCACACCACGGTGGCTGGACGGGAACTGCGGGACACGCCGTGACGGAGATGGTCGATGGGACGGCCTGGGTGCATGCGGAGATCGGCGGGGTGTCTGCGCGGCTTCGCCTCGACCCGCTGCACTGGCGTTCGAGCGTCACGCCTGAGTTCGCGCTTCGGATCGGTGAAGCCAGCGTTGCCAGAGAGCTCACCTTGCCCATAGCACTGGGGGACATCCGCTCCACGGCGGCGCTAGCGGTCCGTGCGGCGAGCGCAGGGGACGGCGTGCTGGGCTTCGACATCCTGAGCGACCTACGCTGGATCTGGTCTCCGGCAACCGGGTCGTTCTACGTGGGGTCGGCCACGAGCAGCCCGGAGGAGGCGCTATTTCAGCGTGACCTGGCCGTGACCCATTGGGTCAGCGCACGGACCGTCGTCGATGGACTGTCAGTGCAACTGCTGTTGGTGCCGCGAATAGGGGCAGGCCCCGAAGTCGCCACCGCCGATGCGTCCGGGCCGACAACGATCGTGCCGACCGCGGCCGCGCGGGTGACCGGCGACACCAGGGCGCCGGTGCCCCCGACGCTGCGCGTGCTAACCCGGGTCGGAGGATGGCAGGCCGAGCTCACATTCGACCTTTCTCCCGAGATGGGGGCCATTGGCCAGGTGCCGCTTTCGACGCCGATCGTGCTCGGCGCCGATTTCGTGCGGCGCTGGAGCTGGCGATGGTCGCCCCTGAGTCGACAACTGGCCCTGGTCGATCTCGACGCCATCGGCGATACCCGTCGCTAGAACTCGCCGACCTAATCCCGGTCGACGCCGATGCCGTACTTGCGAATCTTGTGGTACAGCGAAGTCCGGGGGATCCCGAGTGCCTCGGCGGCTTTGCTCTTATTTCCACCGACAGCACCGAGCACGCGCTGCACATGCGCCGCGATGATGCCGTCCAGCTGAGCCTCCGCCAGGTCGAGATCTGCACCCGGGCTGGCGACCGGCGGCAGCGCGCTATTGGCGCTGCGAACCATGCTCGGTGGGAGGTCCTGAAGGCGAATCTTGTCGCCGTCGCAAAGCACCGCGGCGCGGCGGACAGCGTTGCGCAGTTCGCGCACGTTGCCAGGCCAGAGATGTCGCCGCAGTACGGCGGAAGCTTCGTCGGCGATACCTTCGGGGCCGGTGCCATTCTCCTCGCGGAAGTCGTTGAGGAAGTAGGTGGCCAGAAGGGGAATATCCTCGCGCCGCTCGCGCAGGGCCGGGACGCGAATCCCAAAGACGTTGAAGCGATAGAACAGGTCCTCGCGGAAGGTCCCCTTTTCCACGAGTTCGCGTAGATCCTGATTGCTTGCGGCGACGATGCGGACGTTCACTCGGCGCGCCGAACGGTCCTCGCCAACCTTCTGGATCTCCCCGTACTCGAGGGCGCGTAGAAGCATCACCTGCAGCCGCGGGCTCATCGCTTCGACCTCGTCGAGGAAGAGTGTTCCGCCGTCGGCGAGCTGCATCTGACCGGCCTTGTCTCGGTGGGCGCCCGTAAATGATCCTTTCACGTGCCCAAATAGCTCGGAGGCCAGAAGCTCCTCGGCGAAGGCGCCGCAATTGACGATCATCATGTCGTTGTCGCGGCGCGGCGAGAAATAGTGGATGGCGTGTGCGAGGAGTTCCTTGCCGACACCGCTGTCGCCGGTGAGTAGCACGGGCTCGCGGGTCGGCGCCACGCGCTTCACCATTTCTTCGATCCCGCGGATCTCCGCAGAGACTCCGACGATCTCCACGTTGTAGCCGCGTTGCCGCGAGTAGCGGGTCAGCCACAGCCGGGCGATCACCAGCGATATCGCCTCGGCGAAGTCTTCCAGCCGTTGTCGATGCTCGTCCGTGTAGTGGTCGCGCTCGCGGCTTTCCACCGAGAGGACTCCGATCGCGTTGCCTTGCAGCCGGATGGGAACGATCAGGTCCGCCGCGACATCGCGGAACGCCGGGAAGTAGTACGGGTCCTGGCTGACGTCGTTCGACAGGTAGGTCTCGTTGTTGTGGTAGACCCACGTGATGATGCCGGGCGACTCGGTGTCGAGCTGCAGCAGGTTGGGCAGGTCGTCGAGGAGTTCACCCTCTTCGCGGTGCGCGACGATGCGAACCTCGTCCTTGTCACGTTCCATGATGAAGATGGAGCCGTAGTCGCTCCCCGTGATCGTCTTCGCGATGTCGACGAAGTCGGCCAGTACGGGCTCGAGCACAGCCTCGTCGCCCGGATAGGCCCCGAGGCAGACCTTCTGGAGAATGTCGCGCGAGAGCGTTGCGGAATCAGCCATCCCACTATTGTGACCGTATATCGACGTCGTCCGCAAGCTGTCGACCGCAGCTGGTCGATCTGGGGCAGAAGCGACCACGGTCGCCGATCTGGGACGTGTTGATGGCAGCAGCCGCAGCGGCGCAAAAGAGCGTGTGGCTCCCGAGGCCCCGCCGCAACAGGCTTCTCGACGGGTGGTCAGCGACGAAGAGCGATTAAGTTGCGGCCGTGTCCTCAAGTTGGCATCGGGTTTGCTCTATGTGATGGGTGTCCGGTCGAACGGCGATCGGGCTGGCTCGTTATATCCGGGGTTACGTCGGACGGAAGGGGAAACAGGGGACCCTCGCTCTGAACCCGGTAGGTGAGCTGGCCCGGTGGCCGCTCGACCGGTTTTCTGCGTCGCTCGAACGTGGAAAACCGCTGCGAGCTAGCGGCGCGGCGAAGAAAGGCCGCGCAACGCGCACTTCAGAATCGCAGCATCAGGAAGCCGCCGACCCTGCGCATCGTGTGCAGCTTGTCGAAGAAGCCGCCCGCCGCGGACGTGATCCCGCGCATTTCCCGGTAGTCGGCCCGGAACGAAAGCCGTTCGCTCAGGTAGTACCGAACACCACCGCCGGCGGCGATCAGACCGCCGGTTTCCGAGTTCGCCGTTGGATCGATGCCGAATTCGGGCAGAGCCTCCTGCAACGCACCACGGATCTGTTCCTTGGCGTGGAACACGCCGCCGCCCAATGCGAGGTACGGGACTATGCGGGTCGCCCGCGAACCTGATTGCAGGATTACGCTCACCAGGCCGTGATAAACCTGCCCGTCGGGCCCTTGGGTGAACGCGCCCTCTACTTCGAGCCCGACGTTCGACGTGGACTGTTTGAACCAGGCCAGCGAGAGACCGAATTGGCCTGAAGCCGAGCCGCGGAGCTGGACGCCGGCGAGCACGCCGAGCGCGAAGCCGCCGACATTGTCGCGAGGAGGCGCCGCTTCGCTAACGCCGGTCTGAGGCGGACTGAGGTTCAGGGGCCCGCCGCGACCGGTACGGCTGGTCTCGTTAGCTTCAGCGGCGTGCGCGGCTTCCTGCGCTAGCAGGCTGGCCGGTGTCACCAGAACGGCCAGCAGCGCCAGGGCCGCGAGGCCGCGAAGATGTCGTTCACGGTTCAACATCAGTTCTCTAATACAGTGCCGCGCGACCCAGCGGGAAGCTCTCGGCTACGTTCACGAATCCGATGATTTCCCCGCCCACGAGGCCTTCGGGAAGGACGGCTTCCAATATGACGAGCTGCGACTGCTGGACGAAGTCGTTGAAACGTCCCTCGAGGCTGATCCGAACGATGCTGCCGGAAACATCGCGGGGGAAGGAGAGCCCGTCCGGCGCGTTGAGCAGCAGATCGTCGCCCGGTCGGCCGGGCTGATCAAACTCCTCGAAATTGGCGCAGAACCGGCAGGTATCGTCCTTGGTGCTGGCTACTTCGAAACGGCCGAGGTTCAGGTTCATTCCGTCGACCTCGATGAAAGTCTCGTAGTTGAGCGCGGCGGACGTGTCGGGGAGAACGAGCGATGGCTCTCCGGCAGAGTCCATCATCCACACACCGGCGTTCTCGTTGGTGTCTTCCCCGTCGGTCGGCGTGAACACGCGCAAGCCTCCCGTGGCGGAAAGAACGCTTGCCGAGA
>Ga0115002_10007045_pt1 | contig 12772 bp, 12 predicted proteins | sample ArcticOcean_MG_C_8_FD_89576 | JGI IMG/M metagenome (GOLD analysis project Ga0115002, IMG submission 89576) | Marine microbial communities from western Arctic Ocean - ArcticOcean_MG_CB11_86 | ecosystem: Environmental > Aquatic > Marine > Oceanic | place: Arctic Ocean: Canada Basin | collected...
CGCATTCCATGGACGTATTGCCCGTTCTTCAAGGGTTCATATCCAATAGTTCTTGTCCCGAATGCCGTTGTGTTAAGCCTTCATGTCATTGTGCTGCGGGTATGTCGCAAATACCGAACGGTGCGTTGATGAAAAAAGAATGACCTGAAATGGATCGTGTCGGCTTCCGTGTTCCATACCTGGCGAACCAACCGGCATCCCAGGCACGGCCAATCCGATTGCCTTTGGTCGATCCTTAAGCAAGCGTAGTATTTCTCTTGCTGGCACGTGACCTTCGATCACATAGCCATCAATCACTGCAGAATGACAAGACTGCAATTTGGGAAATATCCCAAGTTTGTTTTTAATCGGGCGGAGGTCAGTGAAATCGGTAGTCTCCACTCGGAACCCTGCATCGCGCATATGTTCCACCCATGCGCCGCAGCAACCACATGATGGCAACTTATAGACTTTCAATACGGGAGTTTCTGCAAACGCGCTTCGTGCCAAGGGTCCTATACCTAAGGGAATAAGGCCCACAGCACTTAGCTTTAAAAATTTACGGCGTGATTGACAGTCCACCATATTCCTCTCGGCTAGTTACCTAGAATTATTGTCAGCCTTCATTGGACTGACAGCAACCACTTATCCCACCATTCTCAATGCATCGCCAGGTGTCAGCAACCCGTTGCGATCGGCAGCTCTGACAGTTTTAAACTTGGAACACCTTTCGCAGGCGTTAGAGTAGTCAATCCGCCTCAACAGCCTTTGTAATTCTTTCGCGCACATTTGCGCGCTAGTGATTGGGCTTCTGGGACTTGGGCTCGGGTCATGCGTTCTGTAATGGTGTCTTTATTGATTTTGGCGTCAGCGACGCCATTGGATGTAGCAATATCCCGCCGCAGATGAAGATAGATATTGCCGTGGACGACTCCGTCATCGTTGAAGTACATCTCGCGGAAGTTGCGCTGGGCGTCGGCGCTTCCTTGTTCAGGTGCTAGCCGGCACTATTTAAGTACTTCTTTATCGCTTCTTTAAAATTTTCTATAGTCGCTGCTTACCAAGCCTAGTTTAGTTGGAGTCAAATGCGATGCAGTACGGAATTTTTCTTCCTAATGGAAGTAACGGCTATGTAATTTCAGAAGGTGTCGCACCATACCTGCCAACGTTTGAGCATCAAAAAGCAATCGTAGAAGAGGCCGAGAAACAAGAGTTTTCATACGCCCTTCCTATGATCAAGTTCAAAGGATTTGGAGGCGCCACGGGTTTCTGGGATGCTTGTCTAGAGCCATTTACATTAACGGGAGCTTTGGCTGCAATAACGAGCAAATTAAATTTTATTCCTACGGTTAGTTTGCTAGCCCTTCACCCGGCGTATACCGCAAGGATGACTGCTACATTAGCAAATATAAGTAAGGGAAGAGTAGGCCTGAATATTGTAACAGGCTGGAATAAACGCGAATACGGTCAAATGGATTTATGGCCTGGTGATGAGCACTATCAGAATAGGTATGACTTTGCTGGAGAGTACGTTTCGATCTTAAAAGAGCTATGGGAAACAGGGAGATGTGACAGGAAAAGCGATTACTGGAAACTTGATGACTGTCATTGCTTTCCTACTCCTGATTATGAGATTCCAATAATTAGTGCGGGGCAGTCACCCTCAGGGAAGGAATTTTGCTCCAAGCATGCTGACCAACGATTCATGTTTGGACATCCTGCGGTGCTAGATGATTTAGAGAAAAACAAGGCATCGCCCCCGGGTTTCGGTTCTTATGTTTATGTGCACATTATTACTGAAAAAACTGATCAGAAAGCAAAGGATGTCGCAGACGAAATAGTTAGAAAAGCTGATACAGTGGCCATTGAGAATATGATTTCTAGCTCGTTACTAGACACGAATAAGGAGGGAACGAGTGCTGCAATGCAGGCAGCGCTCGGACGATCTCTCGAGGATGGAAACATGGCCTTTACTTCGGCACCTGTAATTTACGGCTCACCCAAAACAGTTGCAGAAAAATTGAATGAGGTCGCTGAAAGAACGGGCACGGATGGCTTCATGTTTTCTTGGAATGATTATGTGGAAGGAATTAGAACTTTTGGGCAGGAGGTACGACCTCACCTTAATTGATGGTTAGGTGCTGCCTACTCGAAATTTTCTATAAAAGATTGTGCGACCCAAAATTTTTCTAATTGATGGTTTTCGCGAGACTATTTGCTTTCCGCCACTAACGCCCTCACGTCATGTCCCGTTGGCGCCTCATGGGCGCGAAGTCTGAATTCCGGCAATATCGCGAGTACGTGATCAAAAATGTCTGATTGTATGGCCTCGTATTCGTTCCAGTCGGTCGTATTAGTGAAGGCATATATTTGAATAGGGAGGCCCTCGCCGGTTGGCTCGAGTTGTCGGACGATTAGCCCTAGATCACTATGAATGCCCGGGTGCGCCTTCAGGTAGGAAACCAGGTACGCACGAAATGTCCCGACATTTGTCAATTTTCGAGCATTCAAGCTGATTGGTATTTCCTCCGATTTCTCACCGTTGGCATGTGCGATTTTTTTCATCTTTCTTTCCAGGTAGCTGGAAAGAAGATTAGATTTTTTCAGGTGCTCGAGCATCTCCACGTCCAAGAACCGGATGCCGCTGATTTCCAGAAGGACGCTGCGTTTGATTCTGCGACCGCCTGCATCTGACATCCCCCGCCAATTCTTGAACGAATCGGAGATCAACGCGTAAGTCGGGATTGTGGTGATAGTTTTATCCCAGTTTTGAACTTTTACTGTCGTAAGGGCAATATCCATGACGTCGCCGTCAGCACCGTATTTAGGCATCTCCAGCCAGTCTCCGACAGACAGCATATTGTTAGTGGATAGCTGGATGCCGGCGACTAACCCGAGAATGGGGTCTTTGAAAACCAGCAACAATACCGCCGACAGTGCACCCAACCCGCTGAACAGAATAATCGGCGATTTTCCCATCAATATCGAAATGGCGAGCAACACAAACAAAACAGAGGCGACCAGTTTGATCGATTGAATCAAACCACGCAGCGGAAATTGGATGGGGACAACCCGGCGATGCACCACACTCTGAAAGGCATCGAGAATGGAAAATAATGACAGAAGGCTGAACAGTAGAATCCACTGATGAGTAACAGCTTCAACCAGCCGCAACAGGGAGGGTGATTGGTCCAGCCAAAAGACAGCTTGGGTTTGAACGACCACGCCCTGAAGTACATATGAAAGCCGACGAAGTAAGTCTGCAGTAAGAAGCGACCGCTGCCACCGCCGTTTCGCGAAGCGCACCAGCATGGGCAGCAAAACAACGTGCAGGACAATATTTAGGGCTAGAGCAAAGAGAAAAATCCACAGCAGTACTAGGCCGTGGAACACGACCGTTGAAAAGCCGGGCGCATGAACCTCGAGCCATGCCAATGCAGACTGTTTGATGCCGCTTCGGAGCGCTTCCAGACTACTCGTCATTGCTGCCGTACCGTGTTGGTTGGACTATCTGCCGTGATCAGCACCAATCCCCCAGTTCTTTCGAGACTATATCTGGCCAAGGTCGGTAACAGATCAAGAAGATTCCCCTTTTTTTCATCAACGCAGAAGTAACCCGCGGCAGCAACCTTGGGTTGGCGTTTACCTGTGGAACACCATCCTCACTATCTTACAGCACACCCAGGTTTCCTTAAGCAAGGGTAACCCCCTGTTCGGCAGCTAGTCTGCGCCACTTCACCGCAGTTCTATCATCGTGCTCCTATTGATTTCCAGTTTTGAGTTGGTGCGCGATCGGTACAGGTGGATATTCGACGCCCGGGTCTCACCGCCCCGGTTACACGCTCATGAATCCCTGAATCTCCATGACCAACTCTCTCAACCTAATCGCTTGACGGTTGCGGAACATCGGATGTGAGCCTGGCGCCGGCTGACTTTTTTATGGTGGGCCTATTCCGGTAGAAGGGCTGCCGCCTTCTTTTATGGGAGCTTGACCTTCCAGTGGGAAGAAGCTGAATACTAGGCTTCATAAACCGGTCCAAATGGAGGTGATTTATGGCCAAGACATATCTTGTGGGTGGCATGACATGCGGCGGTTGCGTCAAGTCCGTAACCAACGCAATTACGGCCCAATATCCGTCTGTTGGGGTTGAGGTCGAACTGGACGGTGGGAAAGTTCAGGTCGATGGCGACGTAGAGGACATCCAAATTGCAACGCTCGTCGAAGACGCCGGTTTCTCCTATAGAGGCGTAGCCTAAGGCGCGCTATCGTTGGAGCTACTCTGCGGTAGCCGTTTGTGTTGGTTTTCCGGTACCGCTCCCAATGGCGCGCAATCCAATCAGCGTTTTCTTGAACGTTTCGCGGGAATAAACCGGGGTGTCGAACGCAATGCGCATCGAGTGAGGACCGCGGGCGACGTCTATGCCCTCTGGGTCTGCCCCGGTCATCACCCAATCATCGGCACCCAAACCGCGGTGGGAAAGGATCGCATGAATCGTATCGGGGTGACTGCCGTTCACGTGCTCGACAATACCGGCCTCGGCTTCGGCGAGACCTTCTTGTTCTAGCTTCAGGATGTAGTCGTCGCGATCGACCCAACGAACATCGCCTTCTTCGGTTTCGGCATAAACAGCCTGAACATCCATCCGAAACACCGCAAGACTCGCGTCCGTTGCTTCGTCATCAGTGTGACGGCGGTAGAACCGTTCAATGTCTTGTGGCTCAGCCAACGCGACCATCCCTTGCACGCCGACGCTCAGGCCGGCAACCTCATTTTCGAGAAGCAACGTCATAGGTTTTTGCGCTTCTTTTTTGCTGAACTGAACCAGCGGCGCTCCATCATGACAGCAGGCGGTCCGCACGCGAGTCGCCAAAGGTGCCGCGTTTCCGTCGCTGCGTAAGAGGCGACCTATCGTAGCGCCGCGAACCGTTAGGCGCGAAAGACGCGCAACTTGTTCCGGATCGAGCTTTACCGCCGTGGGATTAGCGAGCATATGCATTAAGTCTCCCCCCCCCCCACATTGGATGCCAGTCCTTACCATTGACCTTGCCCCCGGGGGAAGGTCAACAATCGATTCCCCAACCAATCAAATCGACCTGAATAGGCGGTACAACTTAACCTCTTCTCTATCGTCTTCAATAACGCCGGTACCGTTGTCGTACATCAAGCCGAGGTTGGACTGAGCTGCGGCATTTCCTTGTTCAGCCGCTTCTTCGGAAATCTTTCACCCTAATCAAAATATGGAGGTCCATGATGTCCACAAATATTTCCCGCGATCCAACAAATGGCTACACGCGGCGGAGCGTTGAGATCCCCGCAGGCTCTCGGATCCTTTTCATAAGCGGACAGACCGCCACTGATGACGATGGCAATACACCGGCCGACGCAGAGACCCAGGCCGACATCATCTACGCCAAAGTCGTGCAGTCTTTAGAGGATGCCGGGATGGGGGTTGAGGATTTGGTGAAAACCAATGTCTACCTGACTGACCCATCGGACGTTATGGCCATTTATAAGGCGGGCGCAAAACACAACCCTGGAGGCAAGCAAGCTGGCACTTTGGTATACGTCAAGGCTTTGGCGCGTCCTGAGGTGCTCATGGAATTGGAGGCCGTTGCCGCCAAGGCGGATTAGCTTCATCAGGGCCACGAGGCCACAGGACGATTAAATATTTGGTCAAGGAACCCGCGCCTTGCTTCGGAGGCGCGGGAGAGGCCGAAGAGCTGTCGGTCCACGTGACTGACGACGAAATTCCCACTGCTTTGCGAGGCTTTGCGTTGCCGGGCCTCACCAAAGCCTCACCCACGGCATGTGACGGGCCCACCGAAGGCAGATGTCACGCCGTCTAATCATGTAGGGTGGGCAAACCATTTGAAATAGTGGGGGTTTTTTAGTGAGGAATTTAAGTGAGTGATACCAAGAGAAAGCTCGCTACGATATTGGCTACGGACTGCGTCTCTTTTAGCAAACATATGGTGCAAGATGAGATTGGGACGCTCAGTGCCTTAAAAAGCTGTAGAACGATCATTGATTTGATCATTCATGAGCATGGTGGAGGTATCTTTCATACCGCTGGCGACTCAGTCATCGCTGAATTCCCAAGCCCAGTAGAATGCGTCACTGCTGCAGTCGAATTCCAAGACGCGATCGCCGCGCGTAATGCGAATACAGAGACAGAGATAAAGCTCTGTTGGCGAGTAGGAATCCACGTAGATGATGTAATTATTGAGGGTGAAAATGTTTACGGAAACGGGGTCAACATTGCTGCTCGTTTAGAGAGTCAAGCTGAGCCAAATCAAATTTTAATTTCAAGAATAGTGCAAGAACAAGTCAGTGCTCGAATCGAATCGATAGTACGTGCCGCCGGGACGCGAGTGCTAAAAAATATTTCTCAAGATTTTCCTGTCTTCACTGTCGGGGGTGAGGAGTTAAGTCCATTAGGATTGACGGCATTAGATAACGAAAATTCCACGCAGCTGGACAGCCCTGAATCAAAGGAACACCGGTCGACGGCAGTCGAACTGAAAGAAAAACCTAAATTAGCTGTTATGCGGTTCCAGAACAAAAATCCCAATGAAGACAGCACATTCTTAGTCGATGGTATATTCGAAGATGTCATCACCGAATTCTCGATGATCCGGGACATTGAGATAGTTTCGCGCCAGTCGGCCGTAAATGCGCAAGAAAATGAACAGAGCACCATAAGTTTTGTTCATGAGTATGGCATAAATTTTTTAGTTAGTGGCAGCATTCGCACGAGCGGGAATCGAGTTCGAATAAATGTCGAACTGACGGAAACGAGTACTGAAAATGTACTCTGGAGTAAAAAATTTGATCGTACGATGGAAGATATATTCGATATTCAAGATGAAATCGTCAGCATAATTTCAAAGTCAATTCTCGGGGAAATAGAGCTTACCAGTTTATCGCGATCAAAAAGAAAACCAACGGAAAACATGAGCTCTTACGAGTTTCTCCTCCGAGGGAAAGAACTGCACCACAGGTATTCGGCCGAAGCAAGTTCCGAGGCACTGATGATGTTTGACAAGGCTATTGCCGCAGATCCTGAAAATGGGCAGGCTTACGCATGGAAGGCCTGCACTTTGGGGCAAAGACTTGCTAGAGGCTTTGCCCCCGAGAGCTTTGAAGTGCTATTCCCTACCTTTCAAGAGCTTATAGGTACTGGTCTGTCACTTAACGCTAATGATTTTGAATGTCATCGGATGGTGAGTGCCGTAAACATCTCACTTGGGAAGTATGAATTAGCGATCCAACACGGACGTAAAGCATACGAAATTGTTGGTAATGATCCACGAGTTCTTTCAGGTTATGGCGAGGCATTACTCAAAGCCGGCCAATACGGACTTGGTTTAGAGATGACGCTAAAGGCGCTGGAGTTAGAGCCTATACCTCAAGGACAGGTTAGTGCAGATAAGCGGCATGATGATGCTATTTTTGGCCACTTCTTGAACGAAGATTACGAGCAGTGTGTCGAGCTGTTTCAGAAGGTTGAGATACCTGATTTTAGAGTCTGGCTACTCACGGCGATCGCGTCTGAACAGCTCTCGTTGCAGTTCGGTGAGAGCCAATGGTTCCGGAGAGGCCAGGAAAATTACGCCAATCTTGACCTCAAATCGGCGGTCGTAAAATTCCAACTCAAAGATAAGGTTCTTGTCGAACAATTGACCGGACATGCTGAACGCTTGGTTCGCGCATAGTTGGCTGTATCGAACCGATTACCGCAGGTCTGCTCATAGGAATTCTGACTATTCTTGAGTTCTTCATAGTAATAGGCAGCCACACTTTTTGCAGTATGCGCTTTCCAATATTCGGTGCTCTAAGAGGTGTGGCCTCTTGCCGTATAGCCCAGTGCCTTACTTTAGCGGCTACCGTAAATGTACAAGAGACAGGAGGGCAATTCTGGCGCCTTACTTGGACCTGCTATTTTGTGCCTCGGTTGACGGCTGGTTTCCAATACTCGATGCCCACAGCAAGTTTCTGCCACAACGCCGCCTCCGAAAATGTTTTTAGCTTCTCACGAGCTTTTTCAAGTCGTGGTGGGCGAGGGCACCCCCAAACGGATTCCTGATCAGGAAGGGACTTTGTTCGATACTCGGATTGAACGAGGGGACCCTCGGTGTTGGGCAATCGTGCATTTTCTAAAGCCGATTCCTAGGGCCCGATGGAGATGCAGTGCGTCGTGAAGCTCACTTACCATGGAATCGTGTCTCCCCTGTGGTCGAAGAAGCCTCCCGAATGTCTTGGCTCTAGTTCGTCGATCACTTTTAATAATTGGTCCGCGGCTTCGGCAGCTGAGCGAACCTCGAGGTTTGACTTAGCGAACGGGGCCGAGAGTTTGCTCTCGACGGTGCCGGGATGAAGCGCGACACAGATTGCTAAGGGTTTTTTCCGCTTCAGTTCCACCGCCGCAGTGCGCACGAACTGGTTCAGGGCCGCTTTAGACGCCCTGTACCCGTACCAGCCGCCCAATTTATTGTCACCAATGCTGCCTACCCGTGCGGAGAGGGTTGCGAAGACGGATCGGCGGTCTCGTGGCATGAGTGGCAGGAAGTGTTTCATCAGGATCGCCGGACCAATTGCGTTGATCCGAAACGCCTTCACTAAATGTTCGGGGTCTATCTGGCGCCAAGACTTTTCTGGCATGGCGTTGGCATCATATAGATAGCCGGTCGCATCAATCACCAGCGATAACTCTTGAGACATGTTAGCGATCTTCTCCGCCAGGGCGGCGACAGACTCCTCGCTAGTCACGTCTAGGGCGGGCCGAGATACTGCCAATATTTCTGAAAACGCGCCGCTACAACACAACGTAGTGTTCAGTGCACCACCGATTGAACCGGTGGCTCCGACGATAAGCGCGACGGCGCCAGGGCGGCGCTCCTCCCGTTCCATCGATCAATTCATGCCGGGGTCGGAATAGGTTCCGCCAGTAGGAGGCGCTTCGACGCGTAACGCGCCGCTACATAGGCCACACCGAACCGTGCCCGCTGTGAGGATTGGGCGCCCGCGGGTTAATTGACCACGGAAGTCACATTCGATGTGAGGTTTGTAGAAGCCCCTGTAGCTTAGGATTTGGCGTGCCGCTCTGTTTGTCGTCAAAGATTGTCGCCCTCTAACCTTTCCAGAGCTGGTCATGCTCCGCCGTGTCGTCTTCCCGAGCGAAGCGGTCACGAGGCATCTTTCTTCGCATTGCCAAAAGTCCAACCGGTAATAAAGACGCCTAACAATACCGCCAGATGAAAGACGACAAGTTCGCCGAACCAGGCCCACGTCCCGATTCCAACACAGAAAATGAGCGTCCACATCATGGAAAGCATTACCATAATTTGAAAGCGTTGGGCCTTAGGGAGCCGCCGCAAAGGGTTGCGGTCAGAATCCATGATGATTCTATAAGTGTTGCCGATTGTACTCATTTCGGGGTCCTTAAAATAATATTAGTGCCTAGCAAAGAAATACGGGGGAGGCGCCTGAATGGATCACTTTCAACTTCATTAAGCCATGCCTTGATCCAGCTTGCGGTCTTCAGCGTATTTCGAAGTACATTTTGTAAACGGTTCGAATAGGAAGACTCAGTTGGCAAACGAAACAGAGCAACCCAATCGCGTTCAGGTCTTCTATGATGGTGCCTGTCCGATTTGCTCGAGGGAGATTTCCTTCTACAGGTCGCTTCGTGGAGCAAGCGCAATCGTTTGGACGGACCTTTCGAGTGCGGGCCAGTCGGAGATTCCAAGTTCTATAGAGCGCATTGACGCCCTAAGGCGTATCCACGCGATAGATGCTAAAGGCCAAGTAGTGTCAGGCGCTCAAGTGTTCTCGCTGATCTGGTCGGCCCTACCTCAGTTTAGATTGTTGGGTTTCGTTTCGAGAATGCCACTCCTGAATTGGGCATTAGATGTCCTCTACTGGGCGTTCCTTAAACTTCTACCACCTCTAAGAAGAGCATTAAGAAAGAGGCACGGCTGATGTAACCCAGCACGCAAAGAGGGTTGTTTTTTCTCGGCCTGTGAGACCAGGTGGGGTTCGGGAGGCTCTTTCCTGGTCTCACTAGGCCGAGAACGCAGAGCCGAAAGACTCTGCGGTGAAGAACTGCGAGGGCTATGAGAACGGGGGCGTTGACATAGCTTGCAGTGCTCCGGTCGTTTCGTTTTAACGGTTGTGTGCCTACTGGCCCTGTGCCATCGACAGGAACTCTTGCCGCGTCGTCGGGTCCTCGCGGAAGCAACCAAGTAAAGTGTTGGTGACCATTGTGACGCCTGGCTTGCTTACACCGCGGGTAGTCATGCATTGGTGGGCTGCTTCAATGATGACACCGACACCGCGTGGCTGCAGAACCCTATTGATGGTGTTGGCAACCTGACTAGTCAGTTTCTCCTGAATCTGCAGCCGGTGTGCGAACACGTCGAGGACGCGAGCCAACTTGCTGATCCCCACAACACGTTTGTCGGGCAGGTAGGCGATGTGGGCACGCCCGAGAATTGGAACCATATGGTGCTCACAGTGGCTCGCGATTTCGATATCTCGCAGAACGACCATCCCGTCGTATCCATCTGTCTCCTCAAAGGTCCGCTCAAGAATTTGGACGGGGTCATCGAAATATCCAGCGAAAAACTCGTCGTAAGAGCGAATGACACGATCAGGGGTTCCCAGGAGGCCCTCTCGATCGGCGTCATCGCCGGCATATTGGAGGAGCGTCCTCACAGCCGCCTCTGCTTCGGCCCGGCTGGGTCGGCGCGCCTCAGCGGCGCGGCGTTCGGTTTCAAAAGTCTCGACCATGGCCAAGTTCGCTGGGGTCATCTCCGCCTCCAAAAGGATGTACCTGGGATACGGGCTGACAATCGAATTGGATCAGTCGAAAATCCTTATTCTTTTTGAAGTGATCCAATAGCGCTCTCTCGCTGTAACTCCTTTCACGTTGCGCATACTGCGCTCCATGAAAACCTCATTTAGGGAGAAAATACTGTGAAGCTGACCAATTTCCTCGCTGCCGGTATCGTCGCTGCCGTCACGCTCACATCGGCATTCGCTGCCAATGCATTGAATATCGTTGAAACGGCCGTTAATGCAGGCCAGTTCAAGACGCTCGTTGCAGCCGTACAGGCTGCTGACCTCGGCGGAGCCCTCTCCGGCCCTGGCCCCTTCACCGTTTTTGCGCCGACCGATGAAGCGTTCGCTAAGCTCCCAGCGGGGACCGTCGACGACCTCCTGAAGCCGGAGAACCGCGATAAACTTATCGCTGTCCTCAAGTACCATGTGGTGTCGGGCAAGGTTATGGCCGCTGATATCGCCGGAAAAAAGTCCAACGTTACAACGCTGCAGGGTAGCGATATCAGCGTGGACGCAATGTACGGCGGTGTGATGATTAATGACGCCACGGTGACAACCGCCGATATTCAGGCGTCGAATGGCGTGATTCATGTCATCGACAAAGTCATCCTTCCGCGGATGTAGCTTCAGGAAGAGGGTGCTGATTGATGAGTACTTCGGCACCCTCGGTTTCTGAACTCCGAGCGCAACAGGAGTTTCGCGAATGACCACGCAGCTTGTACTAGAGCAATTTTTGACGGTGAGATCCAAGTGTGGGCACTGTTCAAAAACTGTTTTGGAATGGTTCGCGATCTCGTATGATCTTACGGTGCAAGTGACGTGGTAATGTCGATTGCGCGTCCCGAAATCGCGCAGGCGAATCAATCTGCCCAATACAATTGTTCTCCGGTCAAGGGCTCTCACATGGCGGACACTAGCGAGGAGGCGTTGGCCAGTCTGATCGTAAAGATCGGGATGGATCGTGATCGTGTCGCGTTTGCGCAGATTTTTAGGCACTTCGCTCCCAGGATCAAGGGGTTCGGCTTGAAACAGTCATCAGACGGCGCCCTTGCAGAAGAGCTTGTCCAAGAGACCATGTTGGCAGTTTGGCGATCGGCGAAGACTTACGACTCAGCAAGGTCTTCGGCGGCAACGTGGGTGTTCACAATATGTCGCAACAAGCGGATTGACTTGTTCCGTAGAAGGAGCAGGGCCGAGCCGGACCAGGCCGACCAGGAATGGGAATCGGAACCGACGCAGCATCGGTTCGCCGAAGTCTCCGCGGACTTTCGTCGCACCCGAAAATTGATGAATGATCTTCCCAAAGAACAGTCTCAGGTCCTTGCGATGTCGTTTCTCGAAGAAAAACCTCACCGGGAAATAGCCGCACAGCTAGGGCTGCCGCTCGGCACCGTCAAGTCAAGAATTAGATTGGCGCTCACAACGTTGCGCCAGGGTATGGAGTAATAGCGATGTCCGTACATCATCATCCGGAGTCGAGCATTTTGTGGGAGTACGCGACCGGTAGCGTTCCCGAACCGATTGGTCTCGTCCTGGCGTTGCATTTGTCGCACTGCCCGGCTTGCTCGGCGGCGGTCGCGCGCTACGAGGAAATCGGCGGCGCCTTGTTAGAGGACGCTGTTCCGACCCACTTGGATGTGGAAGACATGTTGGGCGACGTTTTGAATCGCCTCAATGAACCCGACAACAAACTTCTTTCGGCCGCTGCGGCGGACCTGGATGGTGTTCCTGGTGCGCTTTCACAACGGCTACCGACCCCGTTCAGCGAACTGCCCTGGAAGCGGGTCTCGCGAGGCGTGTCGGAATTCAGACTAGCCATCGACGAAGATGGACATGTCGCCAAGTTAATACGAATTGAAGCCAGCGCCATCGTTCCGCGACACACACACCGTGGTGAAGAATTCACTGTCGTGCTTAAAGGTGGGTTCCGTGATGGTGATAAAATGTAC
>Ga0115002_10007049_pt1 | contig 12766 bp, 13 predicted proteins | sample ArcticOcean_MG_C_8_FD_89576 | JGI IMG/M metagenome (GOLD analysis project Ga0115002, IMG submission 89576) | Marine microbial communities from western Arctic Ocean - ArcticOcean_MG_CB11_86 | ecosystem: Environmental > Aquatic > Marine > Oceanic | place: Arctic Ocean: Canada Basin | collected...
CAAAGCGCTTGTTTCCAGTGGAGGGCGTTGGCCAGTAGTTTGTCGTTGGAGTGTATCCCGCTGTAAATCATCAAAACGCCGATTCCCGAAAATCCTATTATCGTCGCCAACATCAGCCAGTCCATTTCCCTGAGCATTCGCGGAAAAGGCGACTTCGGGGTAATCGAGGCATCAACGCTTCTCATTGGGCCGCTCCCGATACGTTTTCCGGCTTCGCTGCGGTCCGAGAAAGGATTTTTTTGTTGTACGTAAGAACTTTTTGGGATTTTTTTATTTTCAGGTAAACAGATATCAGTTCTCTGGCGGTGGGCGCAAAAAAGGAGCCCGGGCGTCCCACATGTTCGCCGAGGATTGCCACGGCGATTTTTGGATCCTCGAACGGGGCATAGGCCACGAACCACCCATGATCGCGAAAATTGCGCGGCAAGGATTCTGGTTTTCTTTTCCTTCCGGTGACGGCGAGGCGAACGGTTTGCACGGTTCCGGTCTTGCCGGCGACAATCACGCTGGGTATCCGGGCTTTTTTTGCGGTCCCACTCACCCCGTTCACGACTTCACGAAGTCCGTTTTGAACCGCCTGGAATATTTTTTTATCAAGAGGTATTTTACGGATGTGGGTTGGCTTGTGCTCAAAGACGATTGCTCCGTCCTTTCCGAAGACTCGCTTTACGATATACGGTTTCCAGAGGGTGCCGCCGTTTGCCGTCGTCGCGATCAGATTAGCCACCTGCATCGGGGTGGCAAGGTTGAATCCCTGTCCGATTGAGACGCTAATGGTTTCGCCGCCGTACCATTTTTCCTTGAACCGCTTTTTTTTCCATTTTCTGGAGGGCACCAATCCGCCTTTTTCCATCGGGGCGAAACCAGTGGGGAATCCGAGCCCGAACATTCTTGCATATTTTGCTATGCGCTCGATGCCGAGTTTGTTGCCGACCTGGTAGTAGTAAATATCACAGCTTTGGGCAAGCGACTGGGTCAGATCGATGGGGCCGTGCCCCCCCCTTTTCCAGTCATGGAATACACCGCGGGCAAAGTGAAATTCGCCGTTACATTGGATGGTTTCCGTGGGGGGTAGAATTTTTTCCGCCTGGGAGGCGAAGGCCATGACGATTTTAAAAATTGAGCCAGGTGGATATTGCCCTTGGGTCGCCCGGTTCTGAAGGGGTTTGAGCGGGTCTGTCGTGAGCGTGCGCCAGTCTTCTTTTGAAATTCCGCTCGCAAATTTATTGGGGTCGAAGGAGGGCTTACTGACCATCGCGAGGATGGCGCCGTCGGTGGGGTCGATGGCGATGATGGAGCCTTCGTAGTCCTTAAAAAGCGCTTCCGCTTTTTTTTGTAGTTCGTAATTGAGGGTGAGCTGAATGTTCTTTCCCGGTTTGTTGACGAACGGTCTAACGACCTTGAACTCGCGCCCGTAGGCATCGACCTCCACCTGCTTGAAGCCGGTTTCGCCGCGGAGATATCTTTCGTGTGAAAATTCCACACCGTATTTTCCGAGGAGATCGCCTTGGCGGTATTTGAGTTTTTTGAGTTTTTTAAGTTGCCTGCCGTCCACTTCGCCGAGATATCCGAGCAGGTGGCCGGCATGGTCTCCTTGAGGGTAGTGCCGCAACGGCGCGACCTGAATAAATACCCCGGGCAATTCGGGGCGGTGCTCCTCGATGAAGGCCACGGAGCGGCGATCCGCGTCGGCTTTGATGAGAAGAGGGCGAAAGGGGCTCGCCTTTCGAATCCGCAGCCGTAGCTTCTCGTAGGCTTGATCTGTTGCGACTGAGAGAAGACGGATCTCCTCCTTGAGGTTCGTGGCGTCCTCTTGAATGAGATAGACGTTAAACGAGGGGCGGTTGTCCGCCAGGACGTGTCCGTTGGTGCTGAGTATCACGCCCCGAGGGCTTCTGACGACCCGCGAGGCGATGCGGTTGTTTTCAGACAGAAAGCGGAATCTGTCGCCATTGATGATCTGTAGATTCCATATCCGAACGAATAGACCGAGCAAAACCAGGGCGGCTATTACGGAGAGAATCCATATCCGGTTGCGGATTTCTTCGAGAAATTCCGAGTTTTTTCGAAGCGGTGAGCCGTACATGATTCCTCAGGAGCGATTCGTATACGGAACGCCGATGGATTGAGGAACGATCTTGTTCTCAATCCCGCTCAGTAGGTAAATGAAGATTGGGGCCAATAAGGCGTTCATGGCGATTGTTTTTAAGGAGGTATGCCAATAGTCGGTGGATATACCTATCTCCGGCTGGAACATCAGCGACAGCAGGGCCCATAGGACGAGATCGAACGCGGTTGCGAAAAAGCCTAGTGTCATCATGAAAAACCAGTTTCGCCCTACGATGTTCCTCACCAGCCTGTCGGCCAAATAACCCAAGAGCCCCTTGGACAGGGAGTTCGCCCCCAGCAGGCCGCCCGCGAGGATGTCCTGGAGGAGTCCCATAACAAAGCCCGTCATTAGTCCGCTTTCGTTTCCTCGCCGGATGGCGATATAGAGCGTGATGAGAAGCATGGCGTCCGGGCGGGCCGAGGTCCAGATGAAGAAATATTCTGAGAGGTTGGTCTGGAAAACTATGGCTCCGCCGCCGACGAATAAGAAAAAGATGGTTGTCATTCCCAGGGGCTTTCCTTTGGTGGAACCAGCATGACCATGACCTCTTCTAGCTTGTTGAAGTCCACCGAGGGTGTTGCCTGGATTCTCTTGAACAGGCGCTTGCCGTCGATGAAGATGGCGGCTACCCGCGCGACGGGCAATCCTTTGGGGAAGATGCCACCGAACCCGGAGGATACAAGCAGATCGTTGTCTGTTACGTCGGCATCCACCGACATGTAGCGGACTTCGCCCTGTTTTTCAGATGTGCTGGAAAATACGCCCTGCGCGCGGGAGCGCTGCACGAGAACATCCACGGAGCTTCGTGTGTCGGTGATCAATAAAATTTGGCTGACCGAGTGTCCGGCGCGGAAGACTCGGCCGATGATTCCGTTTTGGTGGATCACCGCCATGTTACGGAGGATGCCGTTTGTCCTTCCTTGGTCGATGATGAGTGTTCTCCCGAAAGGACTCTGATTGCGCCCGATGATTCGGGCAAGGAGAATTGTTCCTTTCTCGGCTTTGGCAACTCTCAAGAAGCCCTCAAGGCGTTTTACCTGGGATTGAAGCTCTAATGCCTTGACGGACACCCCCCGAAGTAACGCCAACTCGTTTAGAAGCCGTTTGTTTTCCTTTCTGAGCCCGCGAAGGGCGACTAAGCTGCTCCAGATGTCGCCAGCCCACATTTTTGGCGCCGCGGCAGCCTCGATTAGAGGGCCGGTCAGGCTCAAGACCAGTTCATCGAAAACGGTAGTGCCTCCGCGCCAGCGGGCGCTGAAGGACATGAGTATAAAGCATATGAGGAAAAGGGAGGTCAGCAGGGTGGCGCTACGCCGCTCTTGGATGAGTTGAAGCATTTACCCACGTTCCGGTTGCTGGCGGACCAAGGGGACCAGCGGGCAGGCGGCACTCCGGGAAAAGAAAGCCCTAGACGGCGAGCTTGCCGAGAAGATCCAGCTCATCGAGCACCCTTCCAGTGCCTATAACGACAGCCGAGAGCGCATCTTCGGCCACCGTAACCGGCAAGCCTGTTTCATCTCGAAGGAGTATATCGAGACCCCGAAGCAGGCTCCCTCCTCCGGCGAGGACAATTCCACGGTCCACAATATCCGCAGCTAGTTCGGGCGGCGTACTCTCCAGGGCACTTCGAACGGCCTCGACGATGGCGTTCAACGGCTCCGAGAGCGATTCGCGGATTTCCTCGTCACTGACAGTGATCGTTTTTGGAATGGCGGCGACGAGATCGCGCCCTTTGATTTCGATGGTTTTTCTCTCGCCGATCTGATAGGCCGAACCGATGGAAATCTTTATTTCCTCAGCCGTTCTCTCGCCGATGAGAAGATTATAGTTGCGTTTGATGTAGCTGATGATCGCCTCGTCCATCTCATCGCCGCCGACGCGAACGGACTGGGCGAAAACGATGCCCGCCAGTGATATCACGGCCACCTCGGTCGTTCCGCCCCCGATGTCCACTATCATGCTTCCGCCGGGCTCCTCGATGGGGAGCCCCACTCCCATGGCCGCGGCCATGGGCTCCTCGATCAGGTAGACCTCGCGGGCGCCAGCGTTCTCGGCGCTATCACGCACGGCGCGTTTCTCCACCTGGGTGATGCCGCTGGGAACGCAGATCGCCATCCTGGGCCGGACAAGGGTTTTTCTGTTGTGAACTTTTTGAATGAAATAGCGCAGCATCGCTTCCGTGACGTCGAAATTGGCGATTACGCCATCTCTCATGGGGCGAATAGCGATGATGTTCGCGGGCGTGCGCCCGAGCATCGCCTTGGCTTCATTGCCCACGGCGAGTATCTGCTTGCTCTCCCTGTGCATTGTGACGACGGATGGTTCTCGAAGGACGATACCCTTGCCTTTCACATATACGAGGGTATTTGCCGTTCCGAGATCAATAGCCAGGTCGTTTGAGAAGAGACCTAAAATCGATTTTAAAACCATATCAGGTGAGTTCCCGTTGGGCGGACGGGTAACGCCGTGTGAAATCCAGCGAGATATATAACACTTAAGTTCAAAGAAATCAAGCAATAACCTACTGTTATAGGATTTGTGGGTTTTGGCTCATCGGGTGTACGGCAAAACGAGCGAGATGTGTTTTCGGGCGATTGCCATCGGAAATTCATTTGCCCGTTGCGGCGCTCTTTGGGCTGAGATATCCTTATGTTTCATTTTGACGAGTCGCTTTTTATAGTAATGCCACGGGCAAAGGCGATTTCATGCGCCAAAAAAGTTAAGGGAGATGAGTTTTAATGCTTCGATTTCTACGTGAAAAAGGGAATTCTTGGCTTCTGAAGGGGCTCTTGGGGTTCGTGGCTCTTACATTCGTGACATGGGGCGGGTTCTCTGTGAATTCGCAGAAGGTCGTGTCCGGCGGCCGGGTGGCGGCATGGGTCAATGAGACGCCAATCACCATCAGGGAATTCGAGAACCACTATTATCAGCAGGCCGAATCCATGCGCAGGCAACTGGGCGCCGCTTTCACGCCAGAGCTTGAAAAGCGGTTGAATTTGCGGCGCGCCACTTTTCAGCAGCTTGTTCAGGAAAAGCTTCAACTCGAGGAAGCTAAACGCCTTGGCATCGAAATTTCCGACGGCGAAGTTGCCTACCGTATTCAGGAGACCCCGTCTTTTCAAGTCGGGGGGCAGTACGACGAGGCTCGCTACAAGCGAGTCCTTCAGGATAACCGCCTAAGGCGTCGACAGTTTGAGGAACGCCAGCGCCGGGCGCTGGCGGTCTTGCGCCTCAGAGATTATATCGGGCTCGGGGCCTCAATCAATAATAGTGAGATTGACGCGGCCTTTCGTTGGGAAAACGAACAAATCCGGGTGGATATCCTCCCGGTGAAGCCGGAATTTCTTTCCGCCGGGATTTCTTCTAAACCCGAGGAAATCAAGGCGTACTACGAGAAAAACAAGCAGGCCTTTCGATTAGGCGAAAGACGAAAGGCGCAATGGTGGTATTTGCCGTATGAGGCGGTGTCCAAAGACTACGCATTCAAGGATGAGGCGTTAAAGACCCACTATCGCGAAAGCCTGTCCCGGTACAAGCAAAAAGAATCGGTGACGATCAGTCAAATTCTCCTCAAGGTTGCCCCTGATGCGAAAAAAGAAGCCTTCGAGAAGGCCAAGAGTAAGCTGTCTGCTCTCCTCCGCAAGAAAATTTTGGGAGGAGAGAGTTTCGCCGAGCTTGCGAAGGCGAACTCCGAGGGTCCCGCCGCGTCAAAAGGCGGGGAGTTGGGAACCTACGAGAGGGGACAGATACTTCCCGAAATAGAGAAGGTCGTTTTTTCCCAAAAAGAGGGGGAAGTAAGCGAGCCGATTCAGACCTCTTTCGGTGTTCATTTGATACGGGTAAATAAACGTAATCCCGCTGCCACGCTTTCTTTTGAGGCGGTTCGGGTGAAGGTTGAAGCCTCGCTACGCGACAAGAGGGCCCGGGTGGAGGCAAAGGAAAAATTACGCCTGATTCGATACGATTTCGAGGACAAAAAAACCGAAACCCCGCTAGCGGGCCTCAATAAAGGGGAAACCGGCTATTTTGAATTGAAGAGAGCGCCAGCCTCGGTTCCCGAGGGAAACCTTTTCCTGGACCTCGTTTCCGCTTTGTCGAAAGCCGGTGGATTGTCCTCCGAGAAAGCCGGAAACAAGGGCGTGATGTTCGTTCATCTGGTTGATGTGAAACCCTCGGAGGACGCCGCTTTTAAAGATGTGCAAGAGCGGGTCCGCGCACAGGTGCTAAAGGAGAAGAGCGCTCAGGCGGCTGATAAGAAATCTGGGGTCTGGCTGGATGAGTTGAAGGCAGATAAAATAAAATTTAATGAGCTGGCCAAGGAATTGAAAGTGAAAATATCCAGCCCGAAAGCGTTCACCCGCGGGGGCGCCCCGGGTTCCATTTCGGGGGACGTCGGTGCCGAGGAAAGCTTGTTTAAGTTGAAAAATGGGGGGTTCGCCCGTGTTCGCTCCGGCGGGGTAATTTCCCTGGTGCGCGTGGCTGAAAAAACTTTGGCGGACATGTCGAAGTTGGAAGAGCAGCATAAGACGCTTCGGAAAAAACTCGTTCAGGAGAGGAAAAGGCTGCTCTTCTTGCGCCGCATGGATATTCTTCGAAGGTCGGCAAAGGTGCGGCTAGAGGAAGGATTTGCGCTTTAAGAGACTAAGGGCGGCTCGTTTAGCGCCAGAAATCTTCCTTGTCCTCGGGCCGGAATTCGTGTTTTTCCTTGATCCGCTTTTCAAATTCTGCCGCCGCCTCTTTCTTGCGCGATTCTTGTTGAGCCATCAACTCGTCTAATCTGGGAGTTTTCTTCTTCGCCGATTCGGCGAAGGGGTCTTTTACTAGATGGCGCGCCAGCGTCGTGAATTTTCCGAGCAATTCAATTTTTAACTGATTTCCGGGTACGACATCAAGGGCTTCCATGACCCCTTTGGGCAGGCGAATGCGGCCGCCGTCCCCGATATCCAGAATGTAGGTGTTCTTCGCGCTCATCGCGACACCTCTTTTTTGTGATTAATCGTCAGCGAGCCCGTAGGCCCCCTTTTCCCGTAGGGCGACATTAGGCCCGGGCGGAGAATAGATGACAATATACTTCAACGGTGCGTCTCCGGTACTGCTTATCTCGTGCATTTTTCCGGGCGGCACGAAAACGGCGTCCCCCTCGGAGACCTCGAGCCGCTCGTCCTCAATGCGTATGATGCCCGTTCCGCTCATGATGTAGAACCCGTGTTCCTCGTTGTCATGTTTGTGCGCCTTGGAGGTCAGGCCGGGGTCGAACTCGTTGACAAGGAGCGCGAATTTCTTTGCGCCCACGCTTTCCTCATCGAGCAGGATACGGAAAATGCTTCTGCCGCCCGGGACGGGAAGGTCGCCTGTGGCGGCGTCATCACGCCGAACGCGGTAGGGTTTTTCGCTCATGAGAGTTTCTCCGGACTATTGCGGTACATATGATTGAGTGGACCATGACCGCTCCCGAGAGGGAGTGCATTTTCGATGGCCCCTTGAATGAATTCCTTGGCGTTCTTCACGGCATCTTGTGTTGTCTCGCCTCTGGCGAGGCCTGCGGCGATGGCGGATGAAAGCGTGCATCCGGTTCCGTGCGTATTGGGCGTGTCGATGTGGCGGCCGCTGAGAATCACGGGCTCGCCCCCATCATAAAAAACATCGACGGCCCCCTTTGAGATATGCCCGCCCTTTAAAAGGACGTTTTTTGCGCCGAGTTTGAATAGCAGGCGGGCGGCATCCTTCATTTCGTCAAGGTTTGTGATGGGATCGATCCCCAGGATATCACTTGCCTCTTCCGTGTTGGGGGTGATGATCTCGGCCAGCGGGAAAAGAAGTTCGATCAGGGCGCCCACGGCACCAAAAGCGAGAAGGCGATCCCCGCTTTTCGCCACCATGACGGGATCGACGACGAGATGAGCCAGCCCGTGTTCCAACACTTTTGTCGCGACAACCTCAATGACCTCGGAGGTTGCGAGCATTCCCACCTTAGAGGCGGCTACCGGAAAATCCGAGCAAACCGAGTCGAACTGGCTGGCGATGAAATCGGAGGGAACGGGGTGGTGCTCATGGACCCCCAGCGTGTTCTGTGAGGTGAGGGCGGTTATGACGGTCGCGCCGTAGACCCCGAAGGCCGAGAATGTTTTGAGATCGGCCTGAATGCCCGCGCCGCCGCTTGAGTCTGAGCCAGCAATTGTCAGGGCGACAGGGACCTTTGTCTGGCGGGTCGTCTGGGACACGGTGTTCCTCGTTCGCGTAAGTAGTTATTTTGAAAACAATTACTTGAAGCTAATTACCTAGAGAAAATATAGCTTTCGGTGCGTTGCCCATAAAATGGAAATCTAACACCTTTTTCAAAATGTGCGAAACAGTTATGGGCCAGGTGGAATTGAATATCACGAAAAATTCCATGGAAACTTGATATTCGGGATAAATCTTGACAAAATAGATTGGGAATTATAGGGTCTCGTTTTGATCGTTAATGATCGAAATATTCGCCTTTCAATGGTCGTCTTTTGAATGATGAGGTTTTGATGGCTCTGGGCACAAGGGGTAGGCCTTCTCAGGTTTTGCGAGCGCTTCCTAATGTTCTCGAAAACATTGGCGGAACCCCCTTGGTGCGGCTCTGCAATCTTCCCGATGCCAAAGGCGCGCGGGTCTATGCGAAGCTCGAGCAGTCCAATCCCGGCGGGAGCATCAAGGATCGGATTGCGCTCAGTATGGTGCTTGATGCCGAACTCAGGGGACTCCTTAAGCCGGGCGGGACCATCGTTGAGGCAACAAGCGGTAACACGGGGATCGGGTTGGCCATGGTGGGGGCCGTACGCGGCTATAGCGTGAAGATTGTCCTGTGCGAGAGCATGAGTCATGAGCGCCATGCCCTGCTGACGTCCTATGGGGCGGAGGTGATATTGACCGATTGTGATAAGGGGATGTATGGCTCAGTCCTGAAGGCAGAGGAGATTGTCGCGGAGAATCTTGAATTCTTCATGCCCCAGCAGTTCAAGAACTCGGCTAACCCCGAGATACACCGGCGGACGACAGCAAAGGAAATCGTCCGCGACATGGGAGCGCACGCCGTGGACACTTTTGTTGCTGGCGTGGGCACGGGCGGAACGATTACCGGAGTGGGGGAAGTGCTCAAGGCCAAGCGCCCCAAGACGATTGTGGTTGGCGTCGAGCCCTCCGCCTCGCCGGTCCTTAGCGGCGGGAAGCCCGGGCCGCACCAGATACAGGGAATCGGCGCCGGATTCATCCCCAACGTCCTGAACCGCGAGATTGTCGATCGCATTGAGACAATCGTCGATCAGGAGGCCTACGACATGGCCAAGGCGTTGAGCCGGGAGGAGGGCATTGCGGCGGGCATATCGAGCGGGGCGGCGGTATGCGCCGCGCTTCGGGTGGCGTCAGAAATGTCCCCCGATGAGAATGTTGTTGTGATTTTGCCCGATGGCGCGGAGCGTTATTTCAGTCTGGATCAGTACTTCAGATAAATGTAATCTTTCATCAGTATGGAGAGCGAGAAATGTCAGTAACGGTACGAATCCCCACGCCGCTTCAAGAATTCACCCAAAATCAGGACGTGGTGGAACTCGAGGGAAACAATGTGAAGGAAGTGCTGGGCAACCTAGACGCCCAGTTCGCCGGGCTGCGTGATCGGCTCTATGGTGAGGACGGAAAGTTGCGGCGGTTCGTGAACATCTACGTCAACCAGGAAGATATTCGTTTCCTCAAGGGAGAGGATACGGAGGTAAAGGCGGGCGATGAGCTTTCCATAGTTCCTGCCATCGCCGGAGGAAGGTAGCAAATTTTGTCTCTTACCGAGGCTCAGGTCGAGCGCTATAGCCGCCATATTCTCCTTCCTCAAGTAGGTGGAAAGGGGCAAGGGTGTCTTCTGGCGTCCTCGGTCGCCGTGGCCTTTGGCGCAGAGAGTGAAGGGGTTGCATCGGTGGCGGCTGTTTACCTGGCGGCTGCGGGTGTTGGCCGGGTAGGGTGGTGTCTCCTGCCGGCGGGGGACAAGGAAGTTTCCGCCACGGGCTCCCTCGCGGGGTTGATTGGTATTTACGACGGGGCGGGTGTGTCGGCATCCATTGGCGCGCTGAACCCCGATGTTTTGCTTGAGCGCGTCGAGGCGCCGCTCGATTTGGCAAGGGATTATGATTTACTGATTCTCCCCGGAGGCTCATCCGGGGCGGATGAGGCGGCGACCCGCTTCGAGTCAGCTGCCAAGCCTGTTATCCGGGGCGCCCGGCGTGACTGGGCCGGTGGGGTGGCGGGTCATGAGGATGGTTTTGTTTTTGATTCATCATCGCCCGAGGCGGCCGACGGCCTGCTTCCGGCGGCCCCTTCCGAGGGTGTGCTGGGCTCGATACTGGCTTTCGAGGCGTTGCGCGCACTGCTGGAGGGGGCGCATTCGGTGGGGTCGACCACGCTGGCCCGATTTGATCTGTCGCACGGCCATTTTGCCTAGGACCGGCGATGAGTGGGGTTCTGTGTCTGGGAAGGGCTTTGTCGAAGTGCAGGCCTTCCTCTTGCCCCGGGGTATAGGGAAATTGAAACAAGATGACGGAGATTACAGCGCAGGCGATTCGCAGAATCGAGGATTCGTCCATATTACAGCAAATCGGCAACACACCTTTGTTGCCGATCCGGATATTTGAAAAAGAGTTTCCCGAGGTCGAGGTCTACGCCAAGGCTGAATGGTTCAACCCCGGAGGATCGGTGAAAGACAGAGCCGCCCTTTCTATGGTCCGGGACGGCCTAGAGCGTGGCCTCCTTCGGCCCGGCATCACACTTCTCGACTCCACGAGCGGAAATACGGGCATCGCCTATGCCATGATCAGCTCGGCGCTCGGCATTCCGGTAAAACTCGTTTTGCCGGAAAATGCCAGTGAGGAGAGAAAGAGTATCCTCAAGGCCTACGGCGTGGATATTGTTTACTCTGATGCGCTGGAGGGTTCGGACGGGGCGCAGCGCCTGGCCGCCAAGATTTACGAGGAAGACACGGAGGCCTACTACCTTCCCTGCCAGTACGATAATCCAGCTAACCCGAGGGCGCACGAGGAGACGACGGCGCCCGAGATCATCGATCAGACCAGGGGGCGCATCGATCATTTTGTCGCCTGCCTCGGCACGACGGGAACATTGGTCGGAACCGGACGAGGGCTTAAGAAATTAAAGCCTGATGTGGTGGTTCACGCGGTCATGCCCTCGGACTCATTTCACGGCCTTGAGGGCATGAAGCACATTCCCTCGGCGATTCGACCCAAGATTTATGATGAATCGGTTCACGATCACCTGATATTGGCGACTACCGAGGAGAGCTACGATTTGGCCGAGCAGATGACCCGCGAGGAGGGGATTTTTGTAGGTCATTCGGCTGGCGCTGCTCTCGCGGGTGTTCGGAAGGTGGCCCGGGAGATTGGCCGCGGCGTGATTGTGACGATTTTTCCGGATAGCGGTGATCGTTATCTCAGTGAAATGCGTTAGGGGGATAAGTATTGCTCTTGTCATCGAGCATGATTGAGGTGATGCACCAACATGCGCGGGATGCCTATCCGGATGAATGTTGCGGGCTCATTGTCGGCCAGCCACCCGGAGACGCCGGGATGAGTGGCCAGGAGAGGATGCGCCTGCTCCCCCTTCGCAACGTCCAAAATGAATACCATGAGCGCGACCCGGAAACCTATACCCGAACCGCTCGCCGGGCTTACCTGATCGATCCCTTCGAGTTCGAGCGCATTCTTGAGGATGCCAGAGACAACAATGAGGTTCTTCGGGGAATATTCCACAGCCACCCGGACGAGGAATCCTACTTCTCCCAAGAGGACAAGGATGCCGCGGTGCCCTTCGGAGACATCCCAGCGTTTCCGCAAGCCGAGCAAATCGTCATGAGTGTCATGAAGGGGGAGGTCAAGGGGGCCAGGGTGTTTGTCTGGTCTTCCGATGGAAAGGATTTTCTCGAAGGCGAGCTCGTTGTAGATGTCGAATGAAGATGACCATACCCCGCAGTCTTTGTGACGCATCGGCGCTGATTCTGGGGGCCGGGGGGCTCGGCTCGCCCGCCGCCATCGTGCTGGCGGCCTCCGGGGTCGGGCGAATCGGTATTGTCGATAACGATGCCGTTGATCTTTCCAACCTTGCGCGCCAGATACTTCATCGCACGGTGGATGTCGGACGGGCCAAGGTGGAGTCCACCAAAGAGCGCCTTGAGGCCTTGGCGCCATCGGTGAAGGTTGAGACATACCCGGTTCGATTGTCCGATGAAAATGCAGCGGAACTCATCGGCGGCTACGACGTTGTTCTGGACGGGAGCGATAATCTCGCGGCTAAATTGAGTTTAAATGACGCCTGTGTTCTTGCGGGGCGCCCACTTGTTACGGGCGGCATACTCCGGTTTTTCGGCCAGTTGATGACGGTCATTCCCGGGAAGACGCCGTGTTACCGATGTGTGTTCGGCGCCCTTGAAGGTGGACACGAAGGCCCCTCGTGCGCTGAGGCCGGCGTGTTCGGGGCCATTGCCGGGATCATCGGCATGGCACAGGCGGGCGAGGCTGTACGCATCCTGGCGGGTTTTTCCCCGGCTTGGGCGGGGCAACTGGCAACCGCTGATTTTTGGAACAGGAAATTTGGCGTCACGAAAATAAAAAATAATCCAACGTGTCCCGCCTGTGG
>Ga0115002_10007051_pt1 | contig 12762 bp, 7 predicted proteins | sample ArcticOcean_MG_C_8_FD_89576 | JGI IMG/M metagenome (GOLD analysis project Ga0115002, IMG submission 89576) | Marine microbial communities from western Arctic Ocean - ArcticOcean_MG_CB11_86 | ecosystem: Environmental > Aquatic > Marine > Oceanic | place: Arctic Ocean: Canada Basin | collected...
ATTCTTCAATAGGGCCAGTAGTACCAAGCACAACCTTATGTGGCTGATACACTGAATGCACAGCCCGCAATAACTCTTTTGCGTTGGTGCTATTAATTTCTCCAGCGATCACAACTCTATTAGGTTCTCTTGAAGCAAAGTCAGCAGCGCTCAACATATAAGGAACCGCCACGGCCATTGTTTTCATTCGACCTGAAAAATAAGATAAAGTCTTATCTGCAATTTCACGATAAGGTTTATTCCCAGTAATTGCTGCTAATTTCAGAAGAGCGTAAACAGCAACAGAATTACCTGAAGGTTCGGCGCCATCGTAATCTTCTTTGAGCCTCAGAATCAGATCCTTTGTTCCGGTACTCTGATAAAAACCACCAGCTTTTTTATCATAGAAGGCAGCGATCATACGATCAGCAACTTCAATCGCAAAGCTTAAATAATTGTTATCAAGAGTGACTCCATACAACTCTATAAGGCCACTTAACAAATAAGCATGTGTGTCAAATATCTGAGCATCATCACGCGATCCGTCTCTCCACCTGTGATATAGTCGCTTTTCTTTATCATCCCAAAGGTTCTTCCTGATGAAGGCTACATTTTTATGAGCAGCTGTAAGGTATTCCTCCTCTTCAAGCACTGCTGATGCTCGAGCTATGGCTCCAAGCATCAATCCGTTCCACGAAGTTAACACTTTATCATCGAGGCCAGGACGGATCCTCTTAGCTCTAACATCAAACATTTTCTTCTTTGCCGTCTCAAGCAGTATCATATCTGCAAAACCCAGTTTGGAATCAACCACACTAAGAACGTTTTGTTCTTTTAGAGGTTCCGGGTCACTGTGATCTTCGAAATTTCCTGATCTGGTAACACCATAGTATCTTATAACAACTCCCATTTCCTTTTCAGATAAAAGCTCCTCAAGTTCGGTCTTTGTCCAGCAATAAAATTTACCCTCCTTACCTTCACTATCAGCGTCCTCAGCTGAATAAAATCCACCATCAGGATGAGTCATGTCTCTTAAAACATATCGAAGAATATCTTTAACAACTAAAGAATGGGACTTCTCTTGAGTCAGCAGAAAAGCATCAAGATAAAGATTAACTAATTGCGCATTATCGTAGAGCATCTTCTCAAAATGCGGAACCAACCATTTCTCATCGACCGAGTAGCGGCAAAAGCCACCTCCGAGTTGATCATACATACCACCAGCTGCCATCTTCTTGCAGGTGAATGAAACTTGTTGAATGGCTTCAGGGTCAAGTCTCGAGCCTAATTGCAAGAGAAACATCGGTTGGCTAGGACGTGGAAATTTTGGAGCCTTTCCCCATCCTCCATGAATAGGATCATATTCACTTTTGAGCTGGAGTAGACTTTTGCTAAAATCAGCTTCCTCAATCACGCCCCCTTCTCCCTTACCCTCATTGGCAAATTCTCCCAGCTTTTCAGAAATATTATTAGCATCCTTAATGACATCTTCACGTTTGTCATTCCAAACCTTTGCAATGTTCTGTAATAGGTCAGGCCAACTGGCCCTGCCCGGAGCCGCTTTTGGTGGAAAATATGTCCCTCCAAAGAATGGCTTCAGATCAGGAGTTAAAAATACATTGAGTGGCCATCCACCACCACCGACAAGGGCCTGAACGGCTGTCATGTAAATCTTATCAACGTCTGGTCTTTCCTCTCTGTCCAATTTAACACAAATGAAATTATCATTCATGATCTTTGCTATTTCCTCGTTCTCAAACGATTCACGTTCCATGACATGGCACCAATGGCAGGTAGAATAACCAACACTCAGGAGAATGGGTTTCTCCTCTTTCTTAGCTACCTCAAAAGCTTCTTCTCCCCAAGGATACCAATCAACCGGATTATGAGCATGTTGCAAAAGGTACGGTGACTTTTCATTAATAAGCCGATTGGTAAATTTATGTTCTTTCTTTCCTTCGATCACTTTTGATTCATTGGTTTTGTCTTCAGCCTGCACTTTAAAACATAAGAGCGCATTTATAAAAACGAATGCAATAACGGAGACCTGTTTCATAGATCGAAACAATAACGCACCTTAAGAAACCATCAAGCGAGCAAACTTATTACAAAAACCCAATAAATAACAATTCAATCCACTTCATTGACAGGATACGACCATTCAACCATGCTCATGTATGCGATTCTGTAAAAAAATCTACTGCTTATTAATAGTAATCTCATTAATTTTAACATTGCAGTCAGAGCCTCCGAAGGAAGGGGCTAATGTTACAAACGAACAAAAAGAAAATAAACCCGAAGGCAAAGACTTTATACGTTTCATAGAAAATGAAAATTCAGCTTCACTCCAAACCGCTTCGGCCAAATACACGCACGAGGATGGTACAAAAGTGGAGCTCATTGGTGCAGTTCATATTGCCGACAAAGTTTACTATGAAAAACTTAACGAACAATTCAAACAATACGATGCTTTACTCTATGAAATGGTAGGAGGAGATCCAGACAAACCGCTGACCAAGGAAGATATACAGGGGAACAAAAAAAATCCAATGAGATTCTTTCAGCTTCTCATTGGAGGCATGATGAAATTAGATTTTCAACTCGATCACATCGATTATACCGCAAAGAACTTCACCCATGCCGATATGACCCTTAAAACTTTTCAAGATAGGCAAAAATCAAAGGGGGAGAATCTCTTATCCTTATTAGAAAAATCGATCAAAGCTCAAGAAGAAACAGCAAGCCAGAATAAGAATAATTTTAATTTTGCCTCTATGTTTAAATTATTCAACGATGAAGGAGGGCCTAATGGAATGAAACTCGCGCTCGGAAGGCAATTCCACGACATCGAATCCATGATAGGTGGAATGGAAGGCCCTGACGGTTCCGTATTGGTAGCAGAGCGGAACATCACTGCTTTAAAAGTAATGGGTAGAGAAATTAAATCTGGGAAAAAAAACTTGGCTATATTTTATGGAGCCGCTCACTTACCAGACTTTGATAGAAGACTGACAAAAGAATTAGGTTTTAAAAGATCCGGAACTGATTGGAACGCGGCATGGGAAATTCAAAAGGCGGCAAGTAAAAGCACCAAAAAGAACTAAGGGATATCAAAGCAAAGGTTCATAATATCAATAATTAGATCATTTTTGTGTCCACTGGCTAGTTGAATTGATCAATTATTATGAATAAGAAAACTATCTTCATACTTATTTGTTTCCTAATTTCTAATTCATTGATGGGTGAAGAATTCAAGGAACATGGCCTCTTCGCAGACAAATCACCCGAGCCCAAGCAAACTGAGCCCTTAGAAACGTCATTGCCGCTGAAGATTAATTCAAAATCAAGAATAGCATATGTTGGAAACACATTACTGGATCGGGCCCAGCACTTCGGACACTTCGAAGCTTTTCTTCATCAAAGATTTCCAAATAAAGAATTAACCGTAAGAAACTTCGCCTGGTCCGCTGATGAGATCGATCTTACGCCGAGGCCTGATAACTTCGCGTCCGTTGATCAGCATTTATTTCATCATCGAGCTGATATAATTTTTGCAGCATTCGGATTCAATGAATCTTTTGCAGGTAAGGAAAAAGTTTCAGAATTTAAATCAAGACTCCAAGCCTATCTTCAACATACAAAGAGCAGAGCTTATAACGAAAAGTCAGGTCCTAAAATCATTCTAATTTCTCCGAACCGAAATCAAAACATCAAAGGTGTCAGAGCAGCAGATATGAACAATGAAAGGATAAGATCCTATACTGACGCGATGCGAGAAGTAGCCAAATCTGAAAAGGTCGGGTTCGTTGATGTTTTTAAAACAGAATATCCAGTCGAATCAACTTTCAATGGTGTTCACCTGAATGAAAAAGGTTACAGAACATTCGCTAGAGCTCTTTTCAATGGCACCTTCGGAGAAAGCCCTAAAACATTAAACGAAAATATTCGGGCAATGGTCATAGAAAAGAACCGTCAATTCTTCCGACGTTACCGCCCACTGAATACCTTCTATTATACTGGAGGCAGAAAAGGCAGATATGGTTATTTGGACTTTCTACCCGCAATGCGAAACTTTGAAGTAATGGCTGAAAACAGAGACCAGTCAATCTGGGCAATAGCCAAGGGGGAAAGAAACGACACGTCGATTGATGATTCGACTGTTCCTAAAATGCCTGAAACTACTCAGAGCAGAGGCGGGAACAAATGGATGAAATCATCAGAAGAGCTGAAGTCCTTTACGATAGACCCTAGATTTGAAGTCAACTGCTTTGCTTCTGAGGAAGACTTCCCTGACATTGCCTGCCCGATACAAATTCGATGGGACTCTAAGGGACGACTATGGGTCGCCTGTTCAACGACTTATCCTCACGTTTATCCGGGACAAGAACCGAAGGATAAGATTGTCATACTTGAAGATACTGATGGAAACGGAAAAGCTGACAAATCAACAGTTTGGGCTGATGACGTACATATACCTTTGAGTTTCGAATTTGGTAACGGTGGCGTTTTCGTATCAGAAGAACCTGATTTTTCCTTTCTAAAAGACACTAATGGTGACGGTAAAGCCGATCTAAGATTGCGAACGCTAACTGGGTTCGGATGTGAAGACTCTCATCACGCTCTGCATGATTTCGTATGGACTCCTGATGGAGATTTGATTTTTAGAGACTCTATATTTTTAAATTCACAAATCGAAACTGCTTACGGACCCATAAGAGTCAAGAACTCTGGATGGTTCTCTTATCGACCAAAAACGCATCGCTTGAGGACCTTTGGAAGTTACCCAAACACAAACCCTTGGGGAGTAACTTTCGACAAGTGGGGACATCACGTTGCAAGTCATCCTATTTTTGCATCTACCTTTCATGCCACAAATCCCCCCTACCCAAAACAGCATCCACGACCAAGTGGCATTCAGGCCTACTCAGGAACGTGCGGCCAGGAATTCATTGACTGGAAAACATTTCCTGAAGATATGCAAGGGGGATTCATAAAGGTCAGGTACAAGCCCACGAACCGGGTCGAATATCACCGATGGATTGATGCAGGTGATCACATGGAAGAAAAGTACGTATCTGATATTATTTTTTCAAAGAACTTAAGTTTCATTCCAGTAGATATTAAGTTTGGGCCACGAGGCGCCTTATACGTATGCGATTGGTACAATCCCATAAAGGGACACGCACAATATTCACTACGTGATGATCGTAGGGATAAGCATTCTGGACGCATATGGAGAATCACTGCAAAAGAACATAAATTAACTGACCCAGTAAAAATAAGCGGAGAATCAATATCCCACCTCTTGAATAATTTAAAGCGACAAGAGTATCGGATCCGTTATTGGACAAAAAGAGAATTACGTGAACGTGATTCAGACAAAGTAAAAGAAGAATTGGATGAATGGATTCAACAATTAAAAAAGGATGATATTAATTTCCGCCATCATCAGTTGGAAGCTTTATGGACCTACCGAAGCATTGGTAAGAAAAACACGACTCTCCTTACTGAACTACTAAATTGCGAAGTTCCTCAAGCCAGAGCAGCAGCAACTCGTCAGCTAAGATATTTGAGTACTGAACTTGGTGAACATGCTCCAACTCTCTTAATGAAATCAGCTAATGATCTTAATGCAATGGTCCGACTCGAAGCTGCAATTGCTTGTTCATGGATAGGAACAGAATGGGCATTTGAAACTCTAATGAAAATTTCTAAAGAAGAAATGGGAACCCACCTGAACTACGCCGTTCAGAGCGCATTGGGCTCGAAATCCATGCAAGCGTATTGGGACCCAAAGAATAAAGAGGTTCAGTCCTTCTTAGCCAATTCTAATAAGAGAAATCAGCTCAACGCTGGGAAAAACACTAAGAACGCCAAAGAAGCAAATTTCGATAAGCAAAAAGGCATGAAGAAAATTCAAATCAAATGCATACCTGAAAAGATGCTTTTCGATAAAACTGAATTTACAGTCCGCGCCAAGCAACCGGTTAAATTAATCTTAAGTAATCCTGATCTGACAATGCATAATCTTGTAATTGCAAAACCTAACTCATTAGAAAAAGTCGGAATTGCCGGCAATGAAATGGCCAAGGACACGGATGGACTCAAAAAGAACTACGTCCCAGACTTAGCTGAGGTCCTTTGGTCCACACCACAATTAAAACAAAATACGAGCTATACGCTTCGATTTCGAGCTCCAAAAAAACCCGGTAAATATCCATACCTTTGTACCTTTCCTGGCCATTGGGTCATCATGAAAGGAGTCATGACCGTCCAATAATGACGTGATTGGGCGATATCAATTTTCTCGTTTACTTTCTTTCTATTTGCATACTTGTGAATTTTCTATGGATCTGAAAGAATACGGTATGAAAAAATGCCTTATCCTCTCCTCCCTCATATTTTTCTCATTATTTCATGTCAGCGTTAAAGCTGAACGACTTGTTTTAGTCGGAGCATCATATGGGAAAAACATATTAGCCATTTGCGATAACAAAGGAGATACAATTTGGACATATGATACGGCAGGTCCAAAACGAGGCCATACCGGTCATCATGATGTTCACTTACTTCCAAACGGAAACATTTTATTTCATGACACATGGACAACTCTCAAAGAAATCACTCTCGATAAAAAAGTCGTATGGGAATACGACAGCGCCAACAGTAACGGCAACAAAGGAAAAAGGGTAGATGTCCATGCTTTTGCCAGATTAGCTAACGGTAATACAGTAATTATTGAAAGTGGCGTAGGCCGAATTATTGAAGTTGATAAGAACGGAAAACTTGTTCATCAATTTCCGCTCAAGAAGGGGGGCACTCAATCCACTCGTTGGGTTCGTCAAACTCCCAAAGGAAACTGGCTCGTTTGCTCAGAAAATCCAGGTGTCGTAACTGAATATGACAACCAAGGAAATGTAGTCTGGGATTACCTTATTAAGACACGAGTTTACGGTGCTATCAGACTGAGCAGCGGAAACACCCTCATTGCCTCAGGAAGCGGAAACAGTATCGTTGAAGTAAATCCAGAAAAACAGGTGGTTTGGGAAGTGAAAGGTCAAGTTCCAGGAACGGATATACAATTAAAATGGATGACCTGCCTTCAAGAGCAGAAGAATGGAAATTACATCGCCGGAAACTGCCACGCTGGACCAAATAATCCCCAGATATTTGAAATCACTAAAGATAAGAAAGTCGTCTGGGAATACAATGAATATGAACTTGTTGGTAATGGACTAGCATGCTGGCAAGTACTTAATGACACTCAGTCAAAATTAGTTCGAGAAAAAATTCAAAAGTAGAGATTACATATCTAACAATAACTCTTAAAATCAGCCATTCTAAATGGCATTATTTATGACCTAGTTAGTATTGGGACGAAAGTGTTATTGAAGGTGATGTCATTTCGCTAGATGAACATGTTAACAAATTATTAGAAGGTGACAACCTATTGGCCATTCATGCTATGAATTCTGATGGTGTAGCTGCATTAAGAGATATTTCTACTGATTTTCTTATGAATTGTAGTCTAAGCACTACACTTCAACCAGCGGATAGAGACCAAGCATTCATTTACTCAAAGCAGGATAATGACTGGCAATTTAAGAAAACAATTAATGAGGCTAGCGACAAAGGCATTCTTTTTGGTGAGTGTATTGCAGTTGCTGGAAACACTTTTGTTGCCAACACCTCAAGAGAACCTGGAATAGAATCAATAGCCAATAATGTGGCGGCTATTACATGTGAAAAGCAAAATGACAGTTGGAATAAAACTGACGTGTTGGGAGATGGAAAAAAATCAACATTCACTTTTCCATCATTCAATGGTATAAACTACTCAGTACAAGTTTCTAATAATCTCAAGGAATGGGTAACGATAGAATTCAATATCAGTGGCACAGGTTCCGAAATAGCTAAGGAATACACTCTACGAGGTAATGCACTGTTTTTTAGGACCATTGAGAAAACTGATCCCATCATTGAAGAATAATCCTCACGAATCCCCTTGAATTATTTTAATTGCTTTTGATTTTTGGACCTTTTTTCTGACTGATCTTTAGCTTTTTTTCCAATTCCTTTGACGCAGGAGTAATTGCAAGACCACCTAATCCGGTACAACAGAGCTCTCTAGGCATCAAATCTCCTACTTGCCTCATTGCCTCAATAACTTGGTCAAGTGGGACAAGATCATCATAATCAGCCAAGGCCATGTTGGCACTAGATAATGCGTTAGACGCGGCAGTGACATTTCTTCCAAGGCAAGGAGCTTCAACTCGATTTGCAAGAGTATCACACGTCATACCAAGAGAATTCTGTAAGGCCATTGAGGCCGCTGACATTTGTTGTTTATAGCTACCTCCACCTAATGAAACTATTCCAGCAGCACCCATACTCGCACCGGAACCACATTCTGCCATGCAGCCTGCTTCTTCTGCAGCAAAAGTTGCTCCCGACGCGATGAAAACTCCAACGATACCGGCAGCAAACATGGCATCTATTCGTTGATCCATACTTTTCTCCATAGCATCTGAAACCCCTAAAATGGCTCCTGGTAGAGCCCCACATGAACCTGCAGTTGGCGCTGCAACAATAACACCCATGGAGCTTTTCATCTCCATCATAGAAGAGACATAAAGAATTATACGATTAAGAACATCACCTGGAACCAACTGTCCGGAACTCATCATTTTTCCAAACTTTGGTGACTGAGAGTGAAGAATTCTATCATCGTAAAGAGTTCCTTTTAAACCTACAGCAATAGAACTTTCCATTATCTTAATGAGAGACTCCATTCGATTTCTAGCTTGCTCCAAACTTATGCCTGCACGCTCGCTCTCGTAGATAGTACCGAGTTCTCCCAAACTCATTCCCTCTTTTCCTTTTCTATATTCTTCCATTTCCTGCACACTTGAAAACGGCACTTTTAAATCTTTTTTTGCCAAAACGGGAAGGATTGGATTTAGTACTCTCACCTCACTAACTGAGGAATAGGAATTTAATTCTTCCAACAGTTCATCAGCAGGTTTTTCTCTTCCCTTTAAATTAATTAACGAGCATTCTCCACCTTCAATAAAAAGAACTTCCTCAAAAGTATTATCTTTTGAAAGCCAACCTAAAAGACCCTCATCTGAATCTTTTATGAAAATCAAAGTCTCATAATAATCCCCTTTCATTCTAACGGGAATTCCATCGATCTGCTGAACCTCAATCATACCCCCACCCGTAGAGATAGCAGTCATTGTGTGTTCCTTATTTTCACTCCTAAGTGCTAAGCGATAGGTATTTGGATGTTTAGCACCATAATCCAAATAACGGACCTCAATTTTAATCCCAGCCTTCATAACTTCATCTTTATAGTTTGGCAATCTTGAATCATCAGTCTCCCAACCAAGAATACCACCCGTTAATCCAAGATCTGATCCCTGCGAAAGATGAGTGGTTACGAGTGCCCCATTAGGATCATAATCAACGACAACATTCTTTATATCAGAATCCATGAGATCCAGTGCCATCCGGCCGATCCTCAAAGAAGCCGCACTATGAGAACTTGACGGACCTCTCATAACAGGGCCAAGAACATCATTAAAAATACTAGGAAACGAACCCATACAGATTATTAGTCTAATCCATACATCATAGCTTAGGCAAGTAACGTTCGGAAATGTTAGCTATCTGCTGACTTGTTGATTTTAAAATCATCTATAAAAATAACAAACTTATGAATTTAGATGAAAATAAAAGTCTTAATTTTGTCACTCATCTTGAATGCTCGAAGACTGGCAAGAAATATCCATCAAACAAAGTCATTGGTTTATCTGAGGATAATGCCCCTCTCCTCGTCAAGTATGACCTGAATGCACTTTCTCAATCATTGGATAAAAAAACTTTAGACCAAAGGCCTGAAAACCTTTGGAGATATAAAGAATTCTTACCTGTTCGCGAAGAAATTAATATTGTAAGTCTGGGAGAATCCTTCACTCCATTACTGCATGCTCCTAATTTACCTGGTAATCATGTTTACATAAAAGACGAAGGAAGGCTACCCACTGGTTCGTTCAAGGCCCGGGGCCTATGCATGGCTGTTTCCATGGCCAAGGAATTAGGAATTAATAAGCTCGCAATTCCAACGAACGGGAATGCAGGAGCTGCCATGGCAGCTTATGCTAAGAGAGCAGGAATCGAAGCTTATGTTTTCTGTCCTGATGATACTCCTGAAATCAATATCAGAGAAATAGCATTGCAAGGAGCAAGTACTTGGACCGTTAATGGATTCATCACTGACTGTGGAAAAATTGTTCGTGAAGGAATTAACTCATTGGACTGGTTTGACATGTCCACTCTAAAAGAACCTTACAGGATCGAAGGAAAGAAAACCATGGGTCTTGAATTGGCTAATCAATTAAACTGGCAACTCCCTGATGTTATCATGTATCCAACAGGAGGCGGCACGGGTCTCATAGGGATGGTGAAAGCCTTCAATGAACTCGAATCCATCGGATGGATTGGAAAGAAAAGGCCTCGAATGATAGCTGTCCAGTCAACGGGTTGTGCCCCTATCGTCAAAGCATATGATGAAGGATTAGAGCATGCTGAATATTGGGAAAATGCTGAGACTGTTGCCTCAGGCATCAGGGTCCCGGCCGCAATCGGCGATTTTCTGATACTCAGAGGGATTAGAGAAACGGGAGGTTTTGCAACTGCGGTAGGTGATGAAGCCATTGTGTCAGCGCGTGAAGAGATTGCCGATTTGGAAGGTATCCTTCTCTGTCCAGAAGGAGCAGCTACATATGCTGCCTATCTAAAAGAACTTAAAACCGGAAGAATCTCTTTAGATGATTCGGTCGTCCTATTTAATTGTGCAACAGGATTAAAATACCCTATGCCGGAAGTTGTAAATCATCTAGATAAGGATCAACCCATAAACTACTCTTCTTTATAACAGGTTAAAGTTTGCAAATTGATCCATTCAGTTTCAATATTGAATTATGCCACAAAAAGTTGATTGGCAGGGCGTTTTCCCTGCAGTTCCCACACAATTTCATGACGATTTTTCCCTTAACATTGAGGGAACACAGAAACACGTAGAAGCGCTCTTAAGTGAAGGAGTCCACGGCCTAGTCATGCTAGGGACGATTGGGGAAAATTGCTCCCTTTCCCTCGAAGAAAAGATCCAAATATTACATGCAACAAAAGAGATCTGCCAGGACTCCGTACCCCTTATTAATGGGATCTCGGAATTCACTACTTCCAATGCATGCGAAACAGCCATCGCTGCTGAAAAGGCCGGCGTGGACGGCATTATGGTAATGCCTGCCATGGTATATAACTCGGACAGAAGAGAAACGGTGAACCATTTTCGAACAGTCGCAGGAGCAACTGATTTACCAATGATGTGCTATAACAATCCTCCAGTATATAAAGTAGATATCACCCCAGAAATGTTCGAAGACCTCGCAGACGTAGAAAATATTGTAAGCATTAAAGAGGCTGGTGGCGATGCCAGACGAATCACTGACCTCTTTAATAAATTTGATGACCGATACATTATTTTCTCCGGACTCGATGACGTGGCACTCGAAAGTATTCTTCTAGGATGCACGGGTTGGATATCAGGTCTAGTCAATGCATTTCCAAGAGAAAACGGCCTCATGTGGGACGCAGCAATGAGTGGCGACTGGACAAGGGCACTTGAAATTTACCGGTGGTATATGCCAATGCTGCACTTCGATAGTGTTCCTAAGCTCGTCCAATACATTAAACTAGCCTCATCAGAAATGGGATACGGAACAGAAACAGTACGTGCGCCTAGGTTACCACTGATCGGTAAAGAAAGAGAAGACGCTCTGACCATAATTAAGCAATCAGTAGCAACAAGACCTTCTTAAAAGAATTAATATTGACTAATTCTTGATTACTTCATTATAGGCAAGGCCTGCGCCTACGAGGTCACTCATTGCCATGCCTATAGATTTAAAAAGAGTTATCTCTTCTTCATTTTCACGTAAGATAGCATCGCCTCGACACATCTCACTGAGTTCAGCAACGACTCCATCCTCAGTAAAGGCACCCTCTTTGATAGGAACCAAAATTTCTCCAGCCTCTTTAAAAGCATTAACTCTACTATCAACATACACCTTTGCTTTTATGATAAGGTCCGTATCACATTCACGCTTATCCGCATGATGATTACCTATGAAATCCGTATGTGTTCCAGGTTTTATCCATTCACCAAGCACTACGGGCTCATGTGATCCTGTAGCAGCAACCACTATATCAGCCTGCGAACAAGCAACTTGCCTGTCCTCTATTGCTGAAAATTCAACATCAGCGAACTCCTTTTGCATCATCCCAACAACAACTTCAGCCTTAGCTAAGTTCCTACCCCACACCATGACTTTCTTAAGAGGTCTAACACTTAGATTAGCGCGAATAATATAAGGAGCTAAGTTCCCAGCACCCAAGAGGAGCATAGCCTCTGAATCTTCTCGTGAAAGGAGCCGAGTAGCCAAACCTGATATCCCTGCCGTTCGCCAGAACGTGACTGTTGTCCCATCAACTAAAGCTACAGGCTCCCCATGCTTTCTATTGAAAAGAAGAATCTTAGAATAAAGGGACTTGTAAGGCTCTTCTGCCTCAGGAAAATAAGTAAATGCTTTCACTCCAATGAATTGATCACTCCATGAAGGAAGCACCGCAAATGCATCATTATTCGTATTTTCATCAAGAAGGAAAACCTGCCGAGGTGGCATTAAATATTTACCTCCATAAGCTTCCTGCAAAGAA
>Ga0115002_10007056_pt1 | contig 12755 bp, 9 predicted proteins | sample ArcticOcean_MG_C_8_FD_89576 | JGI IMG/M metagenome (GOLD analysis project Ga0115002, IMG submission 89576) | Marine microbial communities from western Arctic Ocean - ArcticOcean_MG_CB11_86 | ecosystem: Environmental > Aquatic > Marine > Oceanic | place: Arctic Ocean: Canada Basin | collected...
AAGGGCTGCTGTTCACACAGGATATCATTAATGGACGATATAATGTTGCAAATGTGCATGGCGAATCACTAATTCAATTCTTGTATTTAATAGGAAGCCCCATGAAGAGAGTCTTTCATCATTAAATGTGCATAAATACTCTCTCGCCCAGCCCAGCTTGTTGTTTGGAGGAGGAGAGGGGCTGAATGATTCCTTGATTTAAAAATTGGACTAGTTTATAATAGCTAAAATTGTTATGAATGACTATTCGATTTCGGTCGGAGATAAGATAAAGGATAAATGCGATCGAGTGTAAGCTGGCACTTTAGTTGCCGTGATTTTCATTGGTTTTATGAATCTTGAAAGGGGAGAGTTGAGAGATGAAGAAATCCTGGCTGTATCAACTCGTGAGAACATGTTTTGTGGTGATGGTGGTGTTTGTTTTTTCCGCTTCCGCAATGGCGGCGTCTAAAATTGGCAAGACCACGGAAGAGATAATCAAATTAGCCAAAAAAGAGCCCACTGCTCATATCTCCACGACCTGGGCGGGGGAAATTATTAAGTTTCAAAAGCGTGGTTTTAAGAAAAAGTATGGTCTTTCTTTTACTTTTTCCAATGTTTCCGGGCTGGCCAGCCGGGAGCGGATACTCAACGAGGCGCTTAGCGGAATCTACGAAAGCGATCTTGTGAACGTATCTGGTTCCTTGCGCGATAAGTTCATCAAGGCCGGGGTTATCGTTCCTATTAAATATGCTTCTCTCTTTCCCAAGGTAAGGGCTGATATCATAAGCCCCAAAGGTTATTTCTTGGGCACGGGGATGAACCAATTCGGGATTGCCTACAATCCCAAGCTGGTATCGGCGGCGAATGCCCCGAAGGATTGGCAGGATTGTCTGAACCCGATGTGGAAAGGAAAATTGGCTGTTCTCGCACGGCCTTTGACGTGGATTCAGCTACATTTCTACTGGAAGAAAGACAAAAGCATTGCCTACCATAAGGCGCTGAAAAATAATAAGCCCGTTTGGATGTCGAGCACGAATGGGACTACCGCCCAGGTGGCTTCAGGGGAGTTCCCACTCCTTTGCGGCGTTCAGTATCATGCGGTTAAAAACGTGTTGCGGAAAGATTCAGGCGCGCCCATCAAATTCGTGGTTCCCCCCATTTTTCCTTACCAGGTTGGCGAGGCCCTCGCGGTTATGAAGGGGGGCAAATCCCCGAATTCCGCGATTTTGCTGGCCTCCTATCTCGCTACGGATGGCGCAGTCGGCTATGGTCTTTACGGGAGGAGCAACCCGAATATCAAGGGAACGGATGCGTATAATTATGTTCGAAAGGCCGGCGCCAAGCCTGTCTGGTTCGGCTGGGCGGCCGCAGGAGCGGTTCAGGCCAACGCATCTAGAGAAGTCGTGTCCACCTGGGGATTCCCCAAGGGCAGGAAGAGGAAGAAAAAGTAGCCACCTCAAGGATAAACGAAGAGGGTGGCCTCTAAGAAGGTCTTTTGTCGGGGGCCCCATGGCTCCGGAATAAATTTTGGCCGCTGGACGCTCTTGTTGGGAGCGTCCAGCGGTCGCTTCGGAATTTCCTTTTGGGGTTGGCTTGCTTCATGTCTTCTGTAATCTTCCCGGTTGCACACCAGAAAAAGAGAAAATGAACCACGCTCTTCAGCGTCTTTCGGCGCAGGAGAAGAGATATGAAGTCCATTACATTGCCAGAGCCTAATGTAGAGGACCGTTTATTGCGGTTGCAAAACTGGGTCAGGAACAATCTGTTGATGATTCTCGTCATAGCGGTTGTTTTGTTCCTGGTGCTGGTTCCCGTGACACGCCTGCTAATCACTAGCTTTCAGATAGGCCATCCTGCGTTTCCCGAAGGGTGGTCGATGGAAAACTATACTTCTGCGTTTTCCACACCCAATTTTTATGAAACGCTGGGAAGAACGTTCTGGGTCGCTGGACTCGGAACCTCGGTATCTCTGACATTCGCGGTTCTCGTGGCATGGCTGGTCGAGCGAACCGACATGCCCTTCCGAAACCTCGCATGGGCGATGGTCCTGATTCCGATGGCTGTTCCCAATATTCTGTTTGCCATGGGATGGACATTGCTTCTTTCGCCCAATGCCGGGGCCTTGAACGTTTTATTGCGGGGTGCTCTGGATTTGGTCGGCATTCATTTAACGAAGGGCCCGATAAACATTTTCTCCGTGGGTGGCCTCATATTCCTTGACGGCATCCGAGGGGTGACAACGATTTTCTTGATGGTCGTTGGATGTTTTCGAATGATGGATCCCACTCTTGAGGAAGCCGCGAGAGTTTCCGGGGCGGGCGGTGTCGCGACATTTTTTAAGGTGACCCTCCCGGCGCTTTCTCCGGCAATCCTCGCGGCTGGTATGTATTCCTTCATTCTGAGCATGGAATCGTTCGAGGCCGCGTTAGCAGTAGGGCTGCCGGGTGGGGTCTTTGTGCTCAGCACCTTGATCTACTTTACGACCCGTGTTCAAGCCCCCCTTGACTACGGCCTCGGCGCTGTTTTTGGTGTGGTTTTCATGGTTATTATGATGTTTCTGCTTATCGGTTATCGCCGCGCGGTACGCAACGCGGATCGGTTCTCGACAATCACTGGAAAGGGCTTCCGGCCCCGCATCATTTCAATAGGTAAATGGCGCCACCCGGCGCTGGGTCTATTTGTTTTATTTTTCCTGATTTCTATCGTTTTGCCCTTTTCGGTCCTTTTATGGACTAGTTTGATGCCGAGCTATCGCGTTCCATCCTTCGAGGTCATGCACCTTCTTACTCTCCGTAATTTCATCGAAATCCTCAATGATGAGCGTGTTTATAATGTTCTATGGAATACTGTCGTGCTAATGCTGGTTACGGCCACCGCTACCATGGTGCTCGCCTTTTTCGTTTCGTGGATGATTGTTCGGGGACAGGGGAAGGGAAAAGGGAAGGGATTGCTGGACGCTCTCGTGTTCATGCCCCTTTCTATTCCGGGCATCGTCATAGCGATGGCTTTGTTGATGGCCTACTTAACGGCACCGCTGAAATATCTCGGCATATATGGAACTGTATGGATTTTGGTGTTGGGACTATGCGTGGCCTATCTTCCGTTTTGCACTCGCTTGATGAATGGAGCGATTGTTCAGGTGCACAAGGAGCTTGAAGAGGCCGCCTACGTTAGCGGTGCGACAACGTTCCGTACATTGATCCACGTCACCTTCCCTCTTCTTTTTCCCGCCTTTGCCGCCGGCTGGATCTGGGTGGCCGTGCACGCTCTCCGATCATTTTCCATTCCCCTCATGCTGGCGGGGAGGCGCAACCAAGTGTTTGCCGTTTTGTTATGGGAATACTGGGAGGATGATATTTCTCTGGCTGCGGCAATGGGGGTCTTGCTAATCATTGCCTTAATCCCCCTGACCCTCCTCATGCGACGATTCGTCACGCAATTTAGTGGCCAGAAAGGTTAGGGTGGAGGCACCATGCAGATTGCCGTAACGAATTTGAGTAAAACATTCGAATCGATGGATGGGCCTGTTGCGGCCCTTCAGGATGTGAGTTTCACGGTCACTCAGGGAGAATTTTATACTCTGCTAGGGCCGAGCGGTTGCGGAAAAAGCACGACGCTTCGGTGCATCGCGGGGCTTGAGAATCCGGACAATGGTGAAATCAGGATTGGAGAAAAGGTTGTCGTTGCACCTGGGATTTCAGTTCCAGCTAATGAGCGTCCTATTGGGATGGTATTCCAGTCGTACGCAATATGGCCGCATATGACGGTGTTCAATAATGTTGCCTTTCCCCTTAAACAAGGGAAAAGAAAAGTGTCTCGGGCGGAGAGAGAGAGGCGCGTCATGGAAGTGCTCTCTTTGATGCAGATGGAGGACTTGGCTCACCGTCCTGCTCCCAATCTGAGCGGAGGCCAGCAACAGCGGGTGGCACTGGCACGTGCGCTTGTGTCCAGCTCCGAGGTTCTTCTTCTCGATGAGCCTTTGAGTAACCTCGATGCAAAACTCCGGGAAGATTTAAGGCTGGAGATTAAAGATTTGACCCGGAAGCTGGGGATCACCGCGATATATGTTACCCACGATCAACTCGAAGCGTTGGCCATGTCCGATCGGATAGCAGTGATGCTCAATGGCAAGATTGTTCAAGAGGCGACCCCCAGGGAACTATACCTGAAGCCCAAAACCAGTTTTGTGGCCCAGTTCGTTGGACAAGTAAATTTTTTTGACGGAACCGTCCTGGAAGACTCCTCCGATGAGCTCGGTCTCATCGAGACGTCTCAAGGCGTGTGGCGTTGCCCAGTTCCCAGTGGAATGATCAAGGGGGCAAGGGTTAAGTTGGCGATCAGGCCAGAGGGCATGCGCCTCACTTCTGGCAGGGGAGGCGAAGAGGGAAACCTCTTGGAGGGAAGGGTAGAGAAAACGGTTTTTCTTGGCGAGACAATTGAGTGCCAGATTTTGGTGGGTTCTCAAATCATAACCTCGAAGGTTTCCATTGAAAACGAAGTGAATGAAGGGGATAAGATTTTTTTATGGTTTTCTCCGGAGAATTGCTTGGTTTTGCCAGCAGAGTCGCTTTAGCATCACATTTTTATTTCGGAATAAATCCTTTGATCTAATTGTCGTGTTCCCTATTTGAAAGGTGAAAAAATGACCAAGCCCTATTTTAATGAGAACAAGCCCGAGAGTGAGTATCCCAGCAACCTCACAGGGCCGCGCCCTGAGGAGTCGAAAAATGTTCGTTTAGTGGCCCATTCAGATCTGAGTGGTTGGGGGGATGCCTTTCAAATTCGTGTACGGGACGGCATTTGCTACGTCATGGGCTCCGGTCTTTACGGCTCAAACGGGCTCATGGTCCTTGATGTCTCAGACCCCTCCAATCCGAAAGTCATTAAGCAAATGGAGGATAACCCCGCAGGGAGGACTCACAAGGTCCTTCTGGTTGACGACGTACTGATCACCAATGTCGAGAAGCGGCCGGGAATGGAAGACCCTGAGGTGATAGGCGGGCTTCGAGTTTTTGACAACACCGATCCCCGCGATCCTAAATTCGTGAAAAATGTCGAGACGGATGGGGCGGGTATCCACCGCCCAGTTTATGATTTTGATCGAAAGCTGATGTACAGCGGAGGAAGGAAGGATGGCTGCAACGGGCGGGCGCTTCTCGTCCACGACATGAAAGATCCGTGGAACCCGACGCTTATCGGCGAAGGATGGGTGCCGGGTCAAAATGAAGCGGCAGGCGAGGAGCCTACCTGGGATCTAGATCTTGTGGGGAAGGGCGGAGTCGACCTGCACGAAGCGATTCCGTATGGCAATTACGTTACATGCGCCTGGCGGAAGGGGGGATTCGGCATGATGGATCTGACTGATCCCACCAAGCCCGAGTTCATGTGGCGGAGAAACCCGTATGAAACGCACAACTGGTCACCCGCGTCTCACACTTTCATGGTTCCCAAAGGGTCGCATTTCGGGGTTCTTCTCACTGAGACCCATACAACCAATTGCGCCCATCCGCCGGCATTCGCGACCTTTTTTGACATGCGCAACCACATGGAACCAATATCGATCAGCACATTTAACCCTTATCCCCTCGATCCCATCACCATGAGGCCGCAGGATTCTTCTTGGTGCGAGCAGGGGGCCCGCTACGGTGCGCATAACACCTGGCAATGGATGAAGGCCGACGATCTACTCTGCCTCACGTGGTTTAATGCGGGCCTTCGTATTCTGGACTGGTCAAACCCATTCGAGCCCAAGGAAGTGGGCTACTACATTCCGGCCGGCAACAAGGAGCGCTTCTGTCCGCAGACCAACGAGGTATTCGTGGATAGGGAAACCGGCCTCATATACATCAGCGATCGATGGGGGCTGGGCTTGCATATTTTGGAATTCACCGGCTGATTTGGAAAAGCAGGGCAGTATCGTATTTGACCGGTGAATTTAAATATTCTGAAGGATGTTTGATGCGTTTCTGGGCATGTAGGTTTTGATAGATGAAGGGACCACACACTAAATCTTTGTTGGTGGGAACTGGGAGATGAGCCGGTGGAACGACTGGGCGAGCATCTTTATGTAGAAACGAAATACGACTGGGCAAACGTGAGTGCCGCTGTCACGGATGAGGGCGTGGTCCTGATAGACAGTCCGGTAAGGCCCTCGGACTCGAAGGATTGGCAGGACACCGTCAAGGGGTTGAGCCCAAAGGGGATCCGGTACCTTATCGCCACCGATTATCACGGCGATCATACGACAGGCTCATCCTTCATCGAAGGGGTTGGTGAAGACGTGGACTTTGTCGCGCCCCAGTTCGCCTACGACGAAATTTCTAAGGGTGACAACGCTTTTTCAAAGGAAATTTTTGTTGAAACGCTTCGTGATCTTGGCCATACCGAAGAGGCCGAAGCCATTACCCGGGCCGTTGTTCCGCATCCTCGATTTTGTTTTGAGGACAGCATGGTTCTGCACTTGCCACCGCTGACATTTGAAATTCGGCGAATGGGTGGTCATTCCCCAGCCACATCCGCTATTTATGTGCCAGAGGAAGATGTGTTGTTTTCAAGTGATGTGGTGAGCCATCAAGGGGGAGGGATGCGGGATGCGAATCTGGGCGAATGGATTCGAGCCCTTGAATGGATAGAAAGTCTGCCGGTGAAAACTATCGTTCCCGGTCATGGAGATATCTGCGGAAAAGATGTGGTCACTCGGCAAAAGGAACGCATGATTTCCATCAAAGGAATGATGGAAGAGGCCCTAAAGAAGGGACTGTCCAAAGATGAAACGATAGAGGATGAATCCTTTCAGAAGTTCTTTCGGGCGGATACTTCACGCGGAGAATACTGGCTCCAGCAGCGAAAGGAAACCTTTCGGGTTGGTTTGGAGAGGGTTTACGACGAAGTTAAAGCAGAAACCGGGTAACAGTGATACGTAGGTTACCCACTATTCGGTCTTTCTCTAAGAGGATGTAGACATGGCAATTACAGTAAAGGAAATGAAGATTGGGCGTGTGTTCGAAATAAGATATGAGGCCGGAGACGAATTCTACCCGGAACTCAACAAGTTTGTGAAGGAGAAGAATATCCGTGCAGGCTCGGTTTTCCTTATGGGAGCGCTGACCGAGACCTTTATGATCTCGGGTTTTAATAGCATGAACGGCTACGATGTGAATCGTCACCATTTCAAGGACTGGCGCGAGCTCGTCGCCTACGGAAATATTACATGGCCCGACACCCCTCCCGCGGCGTTGGGTGATGTCACTTGGGACGAGCCCGAACCTTATGTACATATCCATATGTCGTTGAGCGGCGGTCCCGGCAAGAACGATGAAGTACTGGTTGGACACTTGAGCGATGGAACGCTTAAAGGTGCGATGCTGGTTCAAATATTTGAACTAGTTGAATAGGTGTCGACCGTTCCTGTGAACCGCGAAATTCGGTCCTCATGAAATTAATGCCTTAACGAAGACGTTAGATCAAGAAATTTTGGGTTTTTGCTTGAGAAAGGAATGTTTAGGCAGTTTTTTCGACTAGCGGGATGGTTATTAAATAAGTCTTGAATCGGGTCCCTGCCACCAGATTGAATTGACCCCCGGTTCTTCTGGAGCCGGGGGTTTTTTATTAGCGCCGGAATCACCGTGTAATTACCCATGCGCTGCTCTGGTAAGGCGTAGAAAATTTATACATATAAATACCTATTTGTCCTCTGGGCATTCACGAACCCGAAATGTTCCCGAAACATATCGGCAACAAGAATTTAATCTTAAAGTAACGTTTCTGTAATTTCCCTCGCGTACATTCCATAGTTAGCTAATCACCAATAAATTTTGTTTTGCCGGATTGTCCGGCGAGTTTATTTCAATTTACTGAATGAGGAGGGCCGTGGGTCATGGACAAGAGGAAAACGTTAAAGGCCGAAAAGAAGTTGGGGGCGGAAAAGAGCACCGCGCTATCCCGCCGGGATTTCATGCTGAAGGCGGGGGTTTTTGGTCTGGGTGCGGTTGCCGCGAGCTCTCTGCCGTTTCCGAACGTGCTCCGGGCGGCCCAGCCGATCAAGGCGGGAATTCTGCATTCGCTCAGCGGCACCATGGCGATCAGTGAAGTATCGCTCCGCGATGTCGTGCTGATGGCGTTTGATGAGATTAACTCGAAGGGCGGAATCAAAGGGCGTCCCATTCAGCCGGTGGTGGTCGATCCGGCCTCCGACTGGGATCTTTTCGCCGAGAAGGCAAAGCAGCTTTTACTCAAAGATAAAGTTGCGGTCACTTTCGGATGCTGGACCTCGGTGAGCCGAAAATCGGTTCTGCCGGTATTCGAAAAAAATAACGGCCTGCTCTTCTACCCCGTGCAGTACGAGGGGGAGGAGTGCTCCAGAAATGTTTTCTACACAGGCGCGACACCCAACCAGCAGCTCATCCCGGCCGCCGAATATCTCATGAGCAAGGATGGCGGCGGATTCAAGAAATTCTACCTCCTCGGAACAGACTATGTTTTCCCGAGGACGGCGAACAAGATCCTGCGGGCGTTCCTTCTGGCGAAGGGCGTTCCCGCCAAGAACATCATGGAAGAGTACACCCCGTTCCATCACCAGGATTATCAGACCATCGTCGGCAAGGTGAAGGCCTTTGCCTCGGGCGGGGACGCCGCTGTGCTGAGCACCATCAACGGCGACAGCAACGTTCCCTTTTACAAAGAGTTCTCCAACCAGGGGCTTCGCTCCGAGGACGTGCCCATCATGGCATTCAGCGTGGCAGAGGATGAGCTTCGTGGAATGGACGCAAAATCCCTGGTGGGCCATCTCGCCGCCTGGAATTATTACCAGTCTATCGACACCCCGCAGAACAAAAAGTTCGTTAGGGACTTCAAAGCCTATTCCAAAAGGAAGGGCCTTCCCGGCGGGGCGAACCGCGTAACGGATGATCCAATCGAGGCGGCCTATCTGGGCGTTCACATCTGGAAAAAAGCGGTTGAGAAAGCGGGGACCACGGACGTGGACGCCGTTCGCAAGGCGGTCTACGGAACCGGGTTTGATGCGCCCGGCGGATTCAAGAAAATGGACGAGAGCAACCACCATTTACACAAGCCGGTGCTCATTGGCGAAATCCTCAAGACCGGTCAGTTCCGTATTATTAATCAGACGAAAGGACTCGTTAGGCCCGCTCCTTGGAGCAAGTACACCAGCCCGGACAAAGGGTGTGATTGGGTGAATCATAAGGGGACCTATAAAAAAGCGTAGTCAATTACAATTTTTCGGAGGGGAGGGACTGCACTCGACCTCTTCCCTCCGGAAAATTCATATATGCCACTGCCGGCTGCAGTAGCGAGTGAACGAAAGGGTCACCGGTAAATGTTCGGTGCCTAGCAACCCTTGGAGGAGGGACCAGTGAAACAAGCCGGATATATGGCAACTCGCCTGATGGTGAAGGGCCGTTTGGCGCGGATGAAGGTATTGCTCGTTTTACTCCTGATTTTTTGTTTTTTGGGAATCCAGGAGGCGGGCGATGCCCGAGCCGCGCAGGCGCCACCGGAGATTCAGGCGGAAATTGCCGGACTCATAACGAAAAGCCGAAAAATCAGAGCAGAGGCTGCGCTTTCCCTCGCGAAGCGTGGTGACCCGAAGTTGTTGTCCCTCCTCTTAGCGCTTCGCGAGGGCAGCCTCTATGTCTGGAAGCCCGCCGAGGGGGAGGCGAGGGTCGTCATCGGCGGCGACACTGTAAAAAAAGGGGACAAGGAATTTGTTCCCCTCCTCGAGGCGTATTCGAAAAAACCGATCCTGGACGAACAGGGCAAACCACTTCTAATAACGGTAGATCAACTTCAGGAAATTCGCGCGGGCCGGCAAATTCGGCGGGCAATCCGCCCCTACATCAGTCGGCTGAAGAATGCCGCGCAGTTTCTTTCGCCGGATCCAAACATCAGGCGAGCTGCCGCGACGCGCATGGCCCGGCTGCGCGATCCGAAACTTATCCCCATATTACGAAAATTTCTGGCCTCGGAGTCTCACTGGCTCAGCCGTAATGCCCTTGAAGAGGCCATTGCGCTCATCGAGATGAAGGACGCCGATGCGAGAATTCGCCAGGCCGCGGCAAAAAAACTGGGAGAGATACGCGGCCTGAACGCGGTTGATGATTTAAAAACCGCTGCGGGCCTGATCGCCGGGAATAAAGGGGACGCTGACCCCGCCGTTCGGGCAGAGGCGAAAAACGCTATCGATGAAATTGATTATTACCAGAGCTGGACGTCGCTTGCCGACACACTTTTTCGGGGTGCGAGCCTCGGCTCTATTCTACTTTTGATGGCGCTAGGGCTGGCGATAGTTTTCGGCCTGATGGGCGTTATCAACATGGCCCACGGCGAGCTGATGATGATCGGCGCCTACGCAACGTTTATTGTTCAAGGTTTTTTCATTTCCTATCTGCCGGAAAATTTATTCGGCCTCTTTTTTATTATGGCCCTCCCGGCTGCTTTTGTGGCGGCGGCGCTTGTTGGCTATCTCATGGAAGTTTCCATCATCCGGCATCTCTACGGGAGACCGCTGGAGACGCTTTTGACAACCTGGGGCATCAGCCTGGTTCTTCAGCAAGCGGTCCGGCAGGTCTTCGGGGCGCAGAACGTAGATGTGAAATCCCCTTCATGGCTGAGTGGCGGCTATCACCTGATGATTGGTGTCCAGTTTCCCTATAACCGTCTCTTCATTATTGGGTTGGCCTTTGTCTGTGTGGCGGGGACGTATCTGTTTCTGTTCCGGACCTGGGCGGGCATGCGCATCAGGGCGGTTACTCAAAACCGGGAAATGAGCACCTGCCTGGGCGTTTCCTCCAGGCGGGTGGATGCATGGACTTTTGCCTTCGGGGCTGGGTTAGCTGGCCTCGCGGGGGCGGCACTAAGCCAGATTGGCAACGTGGGGCCCGACCTCGGGCAGAACTACATCGTTGATTCCTTCATGGTTGTCGTCACAGGCGGGGTGGGCAAACTGATGGGGAGCATCGTCGCCGGCCTCGGTCTTGGTGGGATGAACAAGATGCTTGAGCCTGCGATGGGCGCTGTGTTTAGCAAGGTCGCGATTTTGATGATGATCATACTCTTTCTCCAGCGGCGGCCCGAGGGTTTGTTCGCCACCAGGGCGCGGGGGGCTTAAGCGTGCAAAGAGAATTAATAAGTAGAAGGCTGGAGGAAAAATTCGGGCGCGCGTTTCTCATCGCAGCCGCACTGTTCTTCGTGGTGCTCATGCCCTCTCTGAACGCCTTTGCTTCGCCCGATTCGATGCTGCACATCTCGGGCTTTACCCTGAATCTTTTCGGGAAGTATCTCGCCTATGCCATTCTCGCCCTCGGTCTGGATCTCATTTGGGGGTATACGGGCATACTGAGTCTTGGCCATGGGATTTTCTTCGGGCTGGGTGCCTACTGCATGGGGATGTATCTTGCGCTGGCCATCGGCGCCGAGGGCGTTTACAAGAGCGTATTGCCGGACTTCATGGTCTGGAACCAAGTGAAGGAATTGCCGATTTTCTGGAAGCCGTTTCAATCGTTCCCATTTACACTTGCTGCCGTCGTGATCGTTCCCTCGTTGTTCGCAGCGGGGTTTGGTTTTCTGGTGTTTCGGACCCGAATCCGTGGTGTCTATTTCGCCATAATTACCCAGGCGCTCGCTCTTTCGGCGTGGCTCGTTTTCAACCGCAACGAAATGAATCTGGGCGGAACCAACGGCTTGACGGGTTTCAAAAAAATCTTGGGGTATGAGCTTAGCAGCGACGGTACACAGCGGGGACTCTATATTGCCACGGCGATTGTGCTTTGCGGGGCCTATCTTTTATGCCGCTCGATTGTGAACTCGCGGGCGGGGAGGATACTCCTCGCCATTCGCGACGCTGAGGGCCGGGTGCTTTATTCGGGATATACGCCTTCGCACTACAAACTGTTCGTATTCACAGTATCGGCGGCACTCGCGGGGATTGCCGGAGCACTCTATGCCCCCCAGGTGGGAATAATCACGCCGGGCCGAATCGGTGTGCTCCCCTCGATCGAGATGGTCATCTGGGTGGCCGTCGGCGGTCGTGGTACTTTGATCGGGGCGATCATAGGCGCGATCAGTGTGAACTGGGCCCGGAGCTTTCTGACGTCGAACTTTCCGAACTACTGGCTTTATTTCCAGGGCGGCATGTTCATTTTTGTGGTCCACTTTATGCCGGACGGAATTGTCGGGCTAGTTCGCGGGTTGCCGGAATTCACGAGAAAGTTGATGGGAAAGCGAAACCACTCCGCACAGGCGCCTTCGGGCGATCCCAAGGCGGCAAGGGACTAGGAGCGCAATCAAATGGCCAATACTATTCTGTTCATGGAAGATGTTTCAGTTTCCTTCGACGGGTTCAAGGCGCTCAATAAACTTAATTTTTCCATCGATTACGGCGAGCTGCGCTGTGTGATCGGGCCGAACGGGGCGGGCAAATCGACCCTGCTGGATGTGGTGACCGGAAAAATCAGGCCCGATTCGGGAAGCGTCATTTTCAAGGAAACCACCCACCTGGATCGAATGCAGCAAGAGGAGATTGCCAACGCTGGAATTGGCCGAAAATTCCAGACGCCCACGATTTATGAAAATCTGACAGTGCGGGATAATCTCGAGTTATCGGCGAAACAGGACAAAACGGTTAAGTCCATGCTTTTCGGCGGCATATCCGGCTCTGTTAGCGTAAAGGTGAAGGAGGTACTCGATATTATCGGGCTTGAAGAAAAACAACTCTTGCGGGCAGGTCTTTTGGCGCATGGTGAAAAACAGTGGCTTGA
>Ga0115002_10007057_pt1 | contig 12753 bp, 14 predicted proteins | sample ArcticOcean_MG_C_8_FD_89576 | JGI IMG/M metagenome (GOLD analysis project Ga0115002, IMG submission 89576) | Marine microbial communities from western Arctic Ocean - ArcticOcean_MG_CB11_86 | ecosystem: Environmental > Aquatic > Marine > Oceanic | place: Arctic Ocean: Canada Basin | collected...
AAGAAAATCAATAATATCTTCAGCAATTCTTCTTGCTTCTAGCTCTTTCTTCCTAACAGACGGCCCATATAGTATTCCTGCAATAAAACCATAATCTACATGCCTGTGTGCCCCTATCAATATATTGTCCAAAACGGTCATGTTCTCAAATAATTCTATATTTTGGAATGTTCTTGCAATCCCCATGTTTGCTATTTCGTCAGGCCTCAGTCCATCAATCGATTCGCCCTTGTATTCTACATCCCCACTGGTCGGCTTATAAATTCCACTTATACAATTAAAAATGGATGTCTTACCTGCACCATTTGGTCCTATTATTGAGAACAAAGAACCCTCTTGAATGTTAAAAGAAACATTATTAAGTGCTTGAACTCCTCCAAAGTTCAATGAAACTTCATTGAAAGATATTATGCTGTTCATGAAAGCCACCTCTTTTTTCTTTTATAATGCTTAACATCTTTAAATGACTTTCTTTTTGTTCCTTCAGCATTCAAGCCAAGGTAAAACTCTCTTACATCTTCATCTTTTAATAATTTTTCAGGAGTATTGTCCATAACTATATTCCCTGTTTCCATAATATACCCATGACTTGCAATACTGAGGGCCATATTTGCATTTTGCTCAACGAGTAATACTGAAACTCCTTGTTGATTTATATCTACAATAAAATTCTTGATTTGCTCAACTAACTTTGGAGCAAGACCAAGACTAGGTTCATCCAGTAATAAACATTTTGGATTTGACATTAATGCTCTACCAATTGCTAGCATCTGCTGTTCTCCTCCAGATAAATATCCAGCAACATCTTTAGCCCTTGGTGCAAGCAATGGAAACATGTCAAACACTCGAGTAATATTCTCTTTTATATCTCTCGAGGCAGTGTGACCTCCAAGTCTTAAATTTTCTGTAACGGTTAGCTCTGAAAATATTCTCCTACCCTCTAAAACCTGTGCTATTCCAAGTTCTACAATGTCTGAAGGCTTCATGTCTGAAATGTCTTCTTCATCAAAAAAGATTTGGCCTTTTGTTATATCTCCGTTTTGTATATCTAAAAGACCTGTGATAGATCTAAGAACTGTTGTTTTTCCTGATCCGTTACTTCCCAAAAGTGCAATAATATCTCCCTCTCCAACTGTAAAAGAAATCCCTCTCAGAACTAAAATTACATCTGAATATACAACCTCGAGATTTTCAACTTTTAACATCCCTATAAAAATTTACATACAAATATTATTCATATCAAATGAAACAACGACTAAAAAACAAATAAATGTAACCACAAAAGATAAACCAAGTGACAAAATAGTTGGACCAAAGCACTCAAAAAGTTCTCAATACAACCAATTCTTACTTAGAATAATAGAATGGAACATAATAGTAACTCTGATAGCAACTATGAACAAAATCAATTGTTTGAGGAGACCACTTTAATTACTGATAAAAATGAAAGACCTAAAAAAGAAACACCTTACTTTAAACTTGTATTCTTGTCCTCTATTTTTACATCACTATTTACTCTTTTAGGTTTGTATTATTTCGGCTTTTTTGAAGAAACTGTTTTACCACCTCCTGAAACAATCACTATCACTGAAACAATAAAAGAAAAACAGCTTGTGATTCCGAGAGTAGATTCTTCAGAAGTTGTAACTATTGCTGAAATTGCTACTAAAACAATAGTGCAAATACAAGTTGGTTTAATTAATGAAAACGGAGAATTTCTATCACAAGGAGGTGGTTCAGGAGTTGTTGTAACAAAAGAAGGGTTAATAATAACAAATCATCACGTACTAGATATAGAAAATGAAATATTAGAAGAATTAGCAACTGATACTGAAGTTCTAACTGAAGTAAGGGTTGTTTTTGAAGATGGAAGAATGTATTCATCTAAGATTATTGGATCTGACAAATTAACAGATGTAGGGCTGTTAAAAATTGGAGCTAGAGATCTCACTCCAATTGTTCTCGGTAAAAGTAGCAATTTAGTTGTGGGTGATTTAGCAGTTGCTATTGGGCACCCTTTAACTCTGGGTGCAGAGCCTACTGTTACGACTGGTATAATCTCTGCTTTGAATAGGAGGCTAGATGTTGGAGATGGATCAAAAAATTCAGTTACATTATTTGGCTTAATACAAACAGATGCACCTATAACAAGGGGGTCAAGTGGCGGGGCTCTTTTAAACCAAAAAGGAGAATTAGTTGGAATAACAACAGCAATTGCAACCGCAGATGTTGGTGCAGAAGGGCTAGGGTTTGCTATTCCAATCGATTTAGCATTATCAATTATGGAGGACTTATTAAATGAAGGAACAGTTCTACATTCTTTTCTCGGAATAAATGGTTCTCAAAATTTTGACACTGCAGAAGACGGAGCAAGAATATTTGCTGGTGTAAAAATAGAAGGATTATATGGCCCTGCAAACGATACATATGCCATTGGAAAAGCTGGTGCAATAGCTGGAGACATAATTAAATCATTAGATGGTTCAAAGTTAAAAACACTAGACCAAATGATTACTATATTAAGAACTAGAAGAGCAGGTGAAGATATCTCCATTGAAATACTCCGAGATGATGAAACAATTATACTTACGTTCAAGCTAGACCTCAGGCCAAGTGATATATAAATGGCAGAAGACATATTTTCACAATTTTACAACTTATTCAATAACGATGACGATGTAAATTGGCAGCTAGCAGAACAAATATCCCAACACATTCTAAAAGATGAAGAAGAATCTTTCAGTTTAGAACATGAGGAAAATAAAACTGACATCTATTCCATATTTAGAGCAGTACAGATAAATCTAGAATCTAAAGTCGACACTGAAATAACAGATATTAAATCAGTCAATCAAAATGAGTGGGCAACATGGTTAATCAATTCATCTAAACATTTTGACTTTTCAAATTTAGATACTAGCTCTGCCAATCTCCCAGTCAACATAGGCAACATAAAATCAACAATAATTGGGATGCAGTTAGGAAATATTTCTGGAGGCCTCGCAAAATATTCTTGGGGAATTTCTCCAACTGGGATAATTCTTCCACAGTCAGAAACTCTAGCTATTAACAGTCAAAATTTATATAAAAGAATTGACAATCTCGATATAGATACAAAAGAAGCAATTTTTGGAGCATTAGCATTAGAATATATATCTTTAGCATTAGGAAAATTTTCCAGCCCCTTACTTCATCTTATTAAAGTACTAAACCAGTCAACAAAAAAATTGTTTGATGAAATTGAGAATTTAAATTCTGAAATAGATGGTGAAATGACAGATATAAATCAAATATTGCAAAATTTTTCGGAAAATAATGATATAAATTTAGAAAATATATTTGATGATCTATTTGCCCCTCTTTCTTTTTACCGAGAAGGAATTGTTTTTTTAGCAAAGGAATATACAAATCTTGAAGATTACTCTGTATATGATGTATTAATTGATTTATCTATAGGTGAATATCAAGAAAATATCTTTAGTCAACTTAATTCTAAGATCAATCAATTTGGAGAATACTCTAGGAAATTTATTAATTACCTATACGATTCAAAGAATCCAAACACAATAATAGACATTTTAAGTAATGAAGACCTTATCCCATCAGAAGAAGAACTAATGGACCCCATCACTTGGGCAGCAAGAACTTCTTTGCCTCCTATATAATTATTTAAAGTAGACTAACAATTATTGTATTAATTATATGGAGGTATTAAGAAATGGTAAATGTTGGAGATAAAATTCCAGATTTTCAATTAACAAATATAGATAAGAATCAAATGAAATCTAATGATTTTCTAGGTGAAAAAACTATGTTTGTTTTTATGCCTTTCCCATTTAGTGGTGTCTGTACTCCAGAAATATGTGAACTTAGAGATAATGCACCTTTAATTAGTGATGCAAATGTAAATACTATAATCATTACTGTCGGAGCTGCCCCAACGAATGCAACCTGGGCAAACCAGTATGATCTAAAATTTCCAATCCTAGCTGACTTTTGGCCTCATGGAGAAGTTTCACAAAAATTTGGATGCTTCAATGAACAAGTAGGCACAGCTATGAGATACTCATTTATTACAAATGAAGAAAATATAATTACTGAAATAATTAAAAGTGATGAACTGCCTGTTGCTAGAGATTTTAACGATTATAAAAATAGCTTAAAAACTTAACCTACGTCTCTAATTTCTTCGTCTTCTATTCTTTGACGTTTGATTTTACGCCTTTCTCTTTCAGAAAGGCCGCCCCAAATTCCAAATTTCTCACTATTTTCTACTGAATACTCTATACAGTCTTCTTGTACAATACATGCTCTACAGATAGCCTTTGCTTTTCTTGTTGAGGCTCCTCTTTCAGGGAAAAATAGGTCTGCATCTTGACCTTTGCAATTCGCTTGATCTGTCCAAGAGGGCATTCCCCCCATTAGCTCTTCAATTAATAATTGGTCCACATTTCACCCTAATTAAATTACATGTATGTAATTTATAGACTTTATTTACAAATGTCAAGAAGTTAATTAATGTTTTTTATTAATTGTAATTTATAAAATATAGGATAATTATATTGTGTCCAACCAAAATAACTTATCTACGGGTTTGCCCTATAGAGGTCGAACAGGAATGTGGCTCTATATTTTGCATAGAATCACAGGTATAGGCTTATTTGGTTATCTACTCATGCATATAATTTCAACAACTCTAATTCTTTTAGGGCCTGAAATCTATGAAGGGGCTGAGGCCGTGTATAAAAACTTTTATTTCAGAATTACAGAAATTCTACTTATGTTGGCGGTTCTCCTACATGCAATTAACGGTCTTAGAATTATAGCCATTGATCTTTGGAGTAAAGGTACAAATTATCAGCCGCAATTAAATTCCATAGCAATTATAGTCTTTTTTGCCATTTGGATTCCTGCGTCAATTAAGATGGTCAACTCTTACTTTGATATTTGTTTAGAAAAAAGCTCAGAAGGGACAACAATAGTTGACTGTATGATAAGACCTATTCCTGATTGGAAGAAAAGTGAATAAGAAGATAACTAACAAGCGTGACTGGGCTAGAAGGCAGCCCCCTATTGAAGGCTCGGAATTTGAATTAAAAGCTTGGTTATTTATGCGGATAAGTGGTCTCTTGTTAGTGTTCTTAGCAGTTACTCATATGTTTATTATGCACATATTTAATGACACTTTAAACCTTGATTATGAATTTGTAGCAACTAGGTGGGATGATTATACAATTAGAGCTTTTGATTGGGGATTACTATCACTTAGTCTTCTGCACGGAGGAAATGGAGTTAGAATAGTTTTGCATGACAATATATCTAACCCAACAGTAAAAAAAGTCTCAATTATTTTTCTCTTTTTGATTATTTTATCATTTTTCTTCCTAGGGTCCTATGGATTACTAACATTTGTGAGTCAAATATGAAAGTCATTAAGCACACTTTTGATGGAGTAATTATTGGTGCTGGAGGGGCGGGACTAAGGGCTGCTATAGAAGCTGGTCCACATATGAATCTAGCAGTTATATCAAAACTTTATCCAACAAGAAGTCACACAGGAGCAGCACAAGGTGGAATGAGTGCTGCATTAGCTAATGTAGAAGAAGATAATTGGAACTGGCATGCATTTGATACAGTAAAAGGATCTGACTATCTAGCAGATCAACCTGCAGTAGATATATTATGCAAGGAAGCGATAGATTCAGTGGTTGAGCTAGAACATTGGGGACTACCTTTTAGTAGATTGGATTCTGGAAAGATTGCACAAAGAAGATTTGGAGGCCATACAGTTAGAGAAGGTGAGGCTCCCGCTTTTAGAGCTTGTTATGCAGCCGACAGAACAGGGCATATGATTCTTCAGACACTTTATCAAAAATGTGTATCTATGGGAGTTACATTTTTTGATGAGTTTCAAGTATTAGACATAAAGATAGATGAAGGAATCTGTCAAGGAGTAGTCGCTTATGAAATTTCAACAGGGGATATTCATATATTTGAGTCAAGAGCAGTAATGTTTGCAACTGGAGGATTTGGGAAAATGTATAAGGTAAGCTCTAATGCCCATTCCCTTACAGGTGATGGCCCTGGTATGCTATTTCAAAAAGGACTCCCTTTAGAAGATATGGAATTTTACCAATTCCATCCTACAGGAATTTACAAACTTGGAATATTGCTATCTGAAGCAGCAAGAGGTGAAGGCGGAATACTTAGAAATAAAAATGGAGAAAGATTTATGGAAAGATACGCACCTTCTATTAAAGATTTGGCCCCTAGAGATATGGTGAGTAGAGCAATTGCAACAGAGATTCGAGAAGGAAATGGTGCTGGTCCAAAAAATGACTATGTCTTGTTAGACCTCACTCACCTTGGAGAAGAAGTGATAATGGAGAAGCTTCCCGATATAACTGATTTTGTGCGAACTTATGTAAAGATTGAACCTATAACTGATCCAATTCCAGTTCAGCCAACGGCTCACTACGCTATGGGGGGAATTCCCACTAACGTGAATGGTGAGGTCTTCACGGATGAAAAAGGATCCGTATTAGAAGGTGTATATGCTGCTGGAGAAGCAGCTTGCGTTAGTGTACATGGAGCTAATAGGCTGGGAACAAATTCTTTACTCGATATAGTTGTTTTTGGAAGAAGAGCCGGAAAGTCAATGGTAGATTATGTCTCTAGAACTTCCCGTATTCAAATATCTGAAAATTCTGCTGAGGATGTGGTAAATAAAATAACAGCCTTATTAGAAAAAGAACATAATGAAGAATACTCTGTTGCAAAAATAAGAGAATCGATGCAAGAGTCTATGAACTCCAATGCACAGATATTTAGAACAGAAGAATCATTGTCCAAGCAAACAAAAATTTTAGAAGATCTGCGAAATAGGAGTAAAAAAGTAACAGTATCTGACAAGGGTAAGGTCTTCAATACAGAACTCATTGACGCAATAGAATTAGAAAATTTACTAGATATGGCAGAAGCTACTGTAGCTTCTGCTCTCGAAAGGAAAGAGAGTAGAGGGGCTCATACGAGAGAAGACTATCCCGAAAGAGATGATGTGAATTTCTTAAAACATTCATTTGCAACCAAAGATGGATCGGGAAAAATAAAAGTAAAATATAAAAATGTCGAATTAGGAAAATACACACCAATGGAGAGGAAATATTAGTGGAACTCGAAATTAGAATTCTTAGATACAATATAGAAACGGGAAATAAGTCTCGTTGGGACATCTTTCAAGTTGAAGCACTGCCAGATGATAGAATCTTGGATGTCCTTCAAGAAATAAAGTCCCACAAAGATGGGTCTTTAGCATTTAGAAAATCCTGTGCTCATGGTGTATGTGGTTCAGATGCGATGATTATAAATGGTAAAAATGAACTTGCATGTCAAGTTCTTGTGAAGGAAGTTTCAAATCCAATAAAAATTGAGCCCATACGAGGACTACCTGTAGTTAAAGACTTGATTGTTGATATGAATGACTTCTTTGAAAGTTATAAAAAAGTACTTCCATATCTTATCTCTGAAGAAAGTACCGGTGATAGGGAAAGACTACAGTCTCCACAGGAATTAGAAAGAATAGAAGACACTACTAAATGTATACTTTGTGCAGCGTGCACTACAAGTTGTCCTGTATTTTGGACTTCAGATTCATTTATCGGTCCAGCATCACTTGTGAATGCACACAGGTTCATCTTTGACTCAAGAGATCAAGGGAGCAAACAACGTCTAGAAATATTAAAAGATGTAAATGGGGCTTTTAGATGCAGGACTGCATTTAATTGCACGAGTGCATGTCCAAGGGGGATAAGCGTAACTAAAGCAATTGAAGAAATAAAAAAAGAGATTGTTTTAAACTCATAGAACAAGATGAATATAGCGCAAGTACTTATCGAAATATCAAATAATTTTCTATCTAATGACTTAATTGTTAAAAAAAACAATTTTTTTATTTCTATAAATAACAAAACTAAAAATTATAAAATTAATATAGAAAAACCAGATCAAATAATAGAAGAAGAAATAAACCCAGAAATTGATTTGTGCATAGAAATAAATCTTGAAGATGCCCTAAAAATGTTAGAAGGCAATCTAAGTGTTCAAGATTCTTTATTTAATGGAAAAATTAAACTAATAGGAAATGTTGAAGTTCTTAATAATATCGCCACTGATATAGAAAAGACGACCTAAGTCGTCTTTTCATTTTATAAAGCTAGAAATTACTCTTAGTTAAGAGCGTCTTTCAAGCCTTTGGCAGCCTTAAAAGTTGGCTGGTTCTTCGCAGCAATCTGGATTGTTTCACCAGTTGCTGGATTTCTACCCTGTCGCGCAGCCCTGTACTTAGACTCAAACTTGCCGAATCCGGCAATTGCCACTGGCTCTCCAGCGTTCATTGAGTTTACTATACCGTCAAATACTGCGTCAACAGCTTCTTTAGCATCTGCTTGACTTAAACCAGCTGCAGCTGCAACATGGTTTGCTAATGCATCTTTATTCATATACTGTTGCCTTTCTTTAACTTATACCTAATTATATAGTTATTTATTACAATATTTTCGTAATATGCCTAAAAACAAGGGTTTTTTCATTAAAACGTAGTTTTTACTGTGCTTATTGCTAGTTTTATGGATTTTTATATGTCTTTTAGCTCAAGAACTTTAAGCTTTACAGATTCCGCTGCAATTCTTAAATCTTCTATTTCTCTTTCCTCAAGAGGCAACTCAATTATTTCCTCAACACCATTCCTACCTATCCTTGATGTGATTCCAAGATAGACATCACTAATTCCATACTCTCCAGACATCCATGCACAAACTGGCAAGACTTCATTAGAATCTGTAACTATTGCATTAACCATCTGAGCTGCAGCTGAAGCTGGTGCAAAATAAGCACTTCCTGTTTTTAACAACTCAACTATCTCTGCCCCACCATTAGCCGTTCTTTCAATAAGTTCCTTGATTTGTTGCTCAGCAAGCAGCTCAGTTATTTTTTTACCTTCTATAAAGCACTGGGAAGGAACTGGGACCATTGTTTCTCCATGACTACCTAAAGTAAGAGCTTGAATATTATTTAAAGAACTTCCAGTTTTTTGTGATATAAAATAAGCGAAACGAGAGGAGTCTAAAATACCTGCTTGGCCTATAACATTCTGCTTTGGTAGGCCCGAAACCTCTGAAACCAGAGTAGTCATTTGATCAAGAGGATTCGTTACAACGATAATCTTTGGATTAGTTGAGAACTCCAAAATATTTTTTGTAACATCCTTAATTATCTTTCCATTTATAGATAAAAGATCCATTCTTGACATACCTGGTTTCCTAGGGAGACCAGCAGTAATCACAACTACATCACTATCTTTTGTGTCGTCATAAGCATTGGTTCCAATAACCTCTGAATGAAATTTTTCAACATATCTAGACTGATTCATATCTAATGCTAAACCTTGAGGTAAGCCTTCTACAATATCGATCATTATTACTTTAGAAACTTTATCACTCTCGGCAACCCTAAGCGCTGTCATTGACCCGTACTTTCCAGCTCCTACAATTGTTACTTTTGTCATATCAATCTGTAACCAAAAAACTATTTCCCTATGAACTCAATAAGGTACTTACTAAAATCGGATGTAGAGACTGTAGTTGCATCATCTCGTCCTCGTGCTAAATCATATGTTACGAAACCTTTTTCAATTGCATCTGAAATGGCAGAAACAATTAGATCTGCCGCCTCTGTCCATCCTATATATCTGAAAAGCATTTCTCCTGACAAGAGTAATGAACCTGGGTTAACTTTATTTTGACCGGCGTGTTTTGGAGCAGTACCGTGTGTAGCCTCAAACATAGCCATCCCTGTTTCATAATTTATATTGCCTCCTGGTGAAATTCCTATTCCTCCAATTTGTGCTGCTAATGCATCTGAGAGGTAATCTCCATTTAAATTTGTTGTAGCTATAACGTCGAATTCCGCTGGTTTAATTAAGATCTGCTGCAGAAATGCATCTGCAATTACATCTTGCACTAGTATCTTATCTCCTGGCTGGCCTTTACAATCTTCCCATGAAACAGCTTCATCTGGGAATTCTTTCCTCACTAAGTCATATCCCCAACTTCTAAATGCCCCCTCCGTAAATTTCATAATGTTTCCTTTATGAACTAATACAACATTTTTTTTCTTTTCTTCAACGGCATACTGTAGTGCAGCACGTATAAGTTTTTCAGAAGCTGTTTTTGAAATAGGTTTTAAACCAATCCCGCTATCTTCGCGTATATCCCAACCAAATTCTTTTTTTAAAAATTCATTCAATTTCTTGGCTTCTTTGCTTGATGCCTCTAGTTCTTTTCCTGCATATACATCTTCAGTATTTTCCCGAAATAGCACCATATCCACATCTTCTGGCTTCTTTGTTGGGGTTATAACCCCTTTGAACCATCTCATTGGCCGCAAACATACATATAAATCTAATTTTTGTCTTATTGCTACATTTAAGGAACGTATGCCGCCTCCTACTGGAGTTGTCAAGGGCCCTTTTATTCCAACCTTAAATTCATTTACTGCTTCTATAGTTGATTCTGGTAGCCATTCACCTGTAGTATCAAAAGCTTTCTGCCCAGCCATAACCTCAGACCATTTAACTTTTCTTTTATTATTGTAAGCCTTCAATACAGCAGCATCAAAAACTCGTTGAGAAGGAGTCCAAATATCTACTCCTATACCATCGCCTTCTATAAATGGAATTACAGGGCTGTCTGTGTCGAAAGAAACTTTTGTATTATTAATAATTTCTTTTAACTCATCTACTGGTAAATTTTCTTGCAAGTTTTCCCCCGGCACTCTTTATAGTAATGACTTTAAGGCTATACCTATTTCTGTAGGGTCTTTAACTACAGTTACTCCTACTTTTTCTAGTTCCTTAATTTTTGTTTTTGCTGTTCCTTCATTCTTTGAAATTATTGCTCCGGCATGGCCCATTTTCTTTCCTGGTGGAGCAGTAACTCCAGCTATATATGCAACTACTGGTTTTGACATTGAGGAAGAAATAAATTTGGCAGCTTCTTCTTCTGAAGTGCCTCCTATCTCTCCTATCATAACTACAGAGTTAGTATCTTCATCTTTTTCAAATAATGTTAATAAATCAATAAATGACGAGCCTGGGACAGGGTCTCCCCCAAGACCAACACAGGTAGATTGTCCTATTCCAAGCTGTGTTAATTCATGTACTGCCTGATATGTGAGTGTCCCAGATCTTGAGACAACTCCTGTTTTTCCAGCTTTTGTTATTTCATGAGGCATTATTCCAACATTTGATTTTCCTGGAGATATTAAACCAGGACAGTTAGGTCCAAGCAGTTTTACTGAATAGCTATTCACTATCGTATCATATACTTTTGCTTCATCTTTAGCCGGGATTCCTTCAGTAATACAAACAATGAGTTCACAACCTGCCTCGGCAGCTTCTAATATTGCATCTCCAGCAAACCTTGGTGGAACAAATACTAAAGAGGTATTTGCTCCTGTCTCTATGATCGCTTCCTTAACTGAATCGAAAATTGGTATCCCTTGGATTTCCTCTCCTCCTTTTCCAGGACGTGTCCCAGCAACTACATTTGTTCCATAAGCTTTGTTTCTTAAAGCATGGAACTGTCCTTCTCTTCCAGTAAGGCCTTGGACAACAACTTTTGTATCTTTGTTTATAAGTATGGACATCTATACACCTACAGCCTCTTTTACAGCCTCTTTTGCTGCTTCTTTCATGTTATTCGCAACAATAATATTCTCGTGTTGATTGTCGTGAAGTATTTTTCTTCCTTCTTCCGAATTTGTACCATCAAGTCTAACAATAATTTTCCAAGGTAGATTTTTCCCCTGCGTAGCATCTACAATGCCTTTGGCAACTAGGTCGCAACGTGTAATTCCTCCAAAAATATTTATTAGTACACTCTGTACATTTTTATCATCTTCTAAGACTTCCAGTGCAGCACTAACTGTTTCTGCTTTAGCCCCACCACCTATATCCAAAAAATTCGCAGCTCTCCCTCCTTCTGTCTCGACTAAATCTAAGGTTGACATTACTAAGCCTGCACCATTTCCTATAATCCCGACTGTTCCATCAAGCTTGATAAAGTTAAGTCCTTTTGCTTTTGCAATTTTTTCAGTTTCAGGAATAGGAATCTCACTTTCAAACTTTGCAAACTCTTCATGACGAAATGATGCATTTGTGTCTAGTGATATTTTTGAATCTAGAGCCAAGACCTTACCTCGTCTCCACCACCTCCTTGCTTTCACTATGGCTAAAGGATTTACCTCTAGTAAATCGCAATCTCCTATAGTAAACAATTCATACAATGAAGAAATTATTTTTTGAAGCTGCTTACCAGGTACTTTAGGGAGTTTTGCATCAGTTATTGCCTGATTAATAGTTTCAGTGTCCAATCCTTTTGAAGGAGGTATATAAAGTTTTACTAAGTTCTTTTTTTTAACCTCTTCTATGTCCATTCCACCCTTTGCGCTCAATAGCATTAAATACTGCTTTTTAGATCTATCTAAAGTAAATGAAATATAATACTCATCCTCTATTACGGATTCTTCTTCAATAAGTAGCTTCTCTACAATGTGGTCTTTTTCTGTACTGTGGTCTTTAATACTCATCCCTAGAATTTTATTCGAGTACTTCAACATTTCTTCATAATTATTAGCTACTTTGATTCCACCTGCTTTTCCTCTACCCCCAACTTGTACTTGAGCCTTTACAACAAG
>Ga0115002_10007060_pt1 | contig 12749 bp, 10 predicted proteins | sample ArcticOcean_MG_C_8_FD_89576 | JGI IMG/M metagenome (GOLD analysis project Ga0115002, IMG submission 89576) | Marine microbial communities from western Arctic Ocean - ArcticOcean_MG_CB11_86 | ecosystem: Environmental > Aquatic > Marine > Oceanic | place: Arctic Ocean: Canada Basin | collected...
CAAAGACGTTCCTCGCTGTCGGAACGGATCAATTCACTCAACCCATGGTCATTCGTTATGTTCATAATGGCACTCTCCTACCCTCGCAAATCAAGAACCGCTGTCCCAACCAGCGAAACGATGATCATGAATCCCATTGCCGCGAGGATCGTCACGGCCACGCGTGGTCCTACCGCGCCGACCTTCTTCAGGTCGACACCAATACCGAGGCCGACCATAGCCACGACGAACAGCAACTTGCTCAGCGCCTTGGCATCGTCACCAGTGCCCTCGGAAATCACTCCGGTGCTGCGTAGTGCAGCCAGCAGGAGAAAGCCCGCGACAAACCACGGCACGTACAGCTTTGTCCGTTGCCACATGCTCTGTGAGGGAGCGCTGGCATCCCCGCTACCTCGATGCAGCAAACCCAGCACGATGATCATTGGCCCGAGGAACAGCACGCGAATCAACTTCACCAGCGTCGCTACCTGCCCTGAAAGGCTCGATACGGCAAACGAGGCGGCAACCACCTGCGGTACGGCGTACACAGCGATACCGGCGACCACGCCGTACTGGTAGTGAGTCAGATCGAGGCCTGGCACCAGCAGCGGGAGCAGCAAGATTTGTCCCACTCCCATGATCGCGCTGATACCGATGGCGGCAGCCACTTCGTCAGGCGTCGCCCGAATCACGGGCGCGACAGCGGCGACCGCCGAGTTCCCGCAGATTGAGTTGCCGACGCCCACTAGCACCGATAGCCGTGAACCAAGGCCGAGCAGGTAGTGGCCAACGAACCAGGTGAAGGCAAGACCGCCGATCACTGAGAAGGCGATCAGCAGTAACAACTCCAACCCCGCTTCGACGATCTGCATCACATCGATGCTGGCACCGAGCAGTAGCACCGATACCTCGAGCACTTGCTTCGAGGCGTACTTGGCACCGGCATCGATCGCGCTCGGGAGGGACAATATGTTGCGGAGAATGACACCCGCGACGATCGCGAGCACCAGCGCGTCCACCACCGCGTTATCGATCAGGTCTTTCTCGACCTCGGCGATCGTCCACGCGATCGCGGCAACGACGACGACGAGCGCAAGCCCGGGGCCGTAGCGTTGCAACCATGGCAGTGACGCCGTTACCGAAGTAGTCGAGGTCATCCGATTCGCCCCTCCGCGAAATCAGCAAGAGGCGTACCTTACGGGACAAGCAGCGCTCGCGGGGCCTTCGAACAGCCCCGACACTCCCTAGATGCAGGAGCGGCCACCTACTCCTTCTGTCTCAATGTCGCGGCAAGACTGACTTCGCCTACCTCTTCACCCGCAACTCCGGATGCTTCATCCCCGTGCCGGTGTTGAAGAGTACGATCCGCAATCCAGCATCGATTCGCTGTTCCGAAATCAGCTTCCGCAACCCGGCCAGCGTCGCTGCGCCCTCCGGACAGACATCGATGCCCTCTAAAATAGTTATGTCTCTTATTGCCGCGCGAATTTCGTCGTCACTCACCGTGATCGCGTCGCCCTTTGACTCCCGTACTGCCTGCAGGATCAGGTCGTCCGCGAAGGCCACAGGCACGCGAATCCCGGGCGCTATCGTCGCGGCGTTCTCCCACGGCTCGGCGCGGTCCGCACCTGCCTCAAACGCCCGTACGATCGGTGCACAACCCTCCGACTGGACGACAATCATCCGAGGACGTTCGGAGTCAATTAGCCCCATAACCTCGAGTTCGTCGAACGCCTTCCACATGCCGATCAGGCCGGTGCCGCCGCCCGTCGGATAGAGGATCGCATCCGGCAACACGCCCTCGAACTGTTCCCACAGCTCGAGGCCCATCGTCTTCTTGCCCTCGACTCGATACGGCTCTTTCAGCGTCGACATAGGGAACCAGCCGTTCGCTGCCGACTGCTCCCCCACCCACGCTCCGGCGTCCGAGATCAGGCCATCGATCAGCTTCAGCGAAGCGCCGAATGTGCGCACCTCATCCATCATCGCCACCGGCGTGTCAGCCGGCATCGCTACGTGCGCCATGATCCCGGCGCGCGCCGCATACGCCGCCGTCGCCGAGCCCGCATTCCCCGCCGTCGGCATGCCCACCTCGGTCACCCCGAGTTCTACCGCGCGAGATAGCGCCGCCGAGATTCCACGCGCCTTGAACGTCCCGGTCGGATTCGAACCCTCGTCCTTCACCCACAGGTCCGCGGCGCCAACGACCTCACCCAAGCGTGAGGTCGGCAACAGCGCCGTCATCCCCTCACCCAACGAGAAGAGGTGCTCGTGCTGGCGGACTGGCATCAGCTCCTCGTAGCGCCACATCGAGGCGACACGCCGCCCCAGCACCTCGCGCGTGAACGTCCGCTTTGCGGTATCAAGGTCGTACCGAGCCACCAGCGCCCGTCCACAGCTAGTGCAGATCGTCTGAACCACCTCGGCGTCATGCCATTCGCCGCATATCGAGCACTCTAGGTGAGTCAACGCCGACAGTGTCTTCACAAGTGCTCCTTCATCGAATCGCTCAGTACGCACCAACCGAAGCTAGCGAGCACGCTCCACGAACGCGAGGCGATCACGTACGCTGCACCTCGAACCGCCCGAGCAAGGAGCCACCGATGAAATTCGTACGCGTCTACACCGGCGACGATAACGAGTCCCACGTCGAAGTAATCGAACCCGTGTTCTCGGACCGAGATGGCACCCGTACCACGGTTGAAGTGGCGAATGCGGTCAGCTTCGCCCACCGCCCCGACGGCGGGTTCATCGACTTCCACCCGGCACCCCGGCTGCAATACGTCCTCTACCTCACCGCCAGCGTCGAGATTGGCCTCGGCGACGGCAGTTCGATGCTAATGGAATGCGGCGACGTCCTCCGTGCCGAGGACACCACCGGACACGGCCACACCTCGACGATTCGCGAGGGCGGCCTCTGCGCCTTCATCCCGATCGGGGAGTAGTTGTCGGCGTCAGTCGACTGGAACGAGCTGCATCAGCACCCCGCCCGTCTCGGACGGGTGCACGAACACTTGGCCCTGCACCGGATTACCCTCACCCGGGTCGCCGATCAGCCGCACGCCTTGCGCCCGAAGATCCGCGAGCGTCGTGTCGATGTCCTCGACGGCCATCGCCATCATGTAGACCCCACCACCCGTGCGCTCCACGTGGCGGGCCACCGGACCAGTCTCATTAGTCGGCTGCACCAGCTCCACTGTGGTCGGCTCGAAGTCGAAGTGGGCGGTCAGAAACCCAGCCCCGGGCGGCTCGCCCGTCCGGCTTACCTCGCGACCAAAGATCTGCTGGTATCTCGCTAGCTCCGCCTCCATATCCTTCACTGAAATGACGACGTGATCTATTCCCTTGAACATCTTGCTGATCCTCTCCTGAGCGCCTAGGCGCTCGCTTCTCGAATTTCCGTCATCTGTCGCTCGAAAGTCGCCATATCAAAGTAGTCGCGCTAGGCGGTGAGCTTCCCGTCGCCCAATTCAGGGCTTACCCATCACCAGCAGTTCCAGTCACTTATCACTGAAGTCGAACTTGTCGATTCGCTCTGTCAGCACCACGTCGTTTCACGTCTCTGTCATCGCAATTCGTACCCAGTCGATCGCGTCGGCTGGATGCTAATAGCCCTCGCCACCGCGCGGATCGGCTCGATTCCGGTCACCGGATCGCCGGGCATATTGAGGTAGATCGCGTCCAACACCAAGAAGCTAATCATCCCATCGATATTATCCCGATTTCAAGCCGCCATGAAGTCTCAAACTATCTCACTAGCGGGCTCATTTACGCAGCATAGCGACACTCACACCCGATCCGAGTACCTTCCTCGAACGAATTCGTGCCACGCACCTAGAGGACCTCGCTATGCCAGAACTCGACGGAAAAGTAGCCATCGTCACCGGGGCCGGACGCCTGCGCGGCATTGGACGTGCCGCTGCAGTCGCCTTCGCTCGCCTCGGCGCGAACGTCGTCATCACCGGCACCGGTCGTGACCCGTCGACGTTCCCACCCGACGAAAAGGCCGCGAACTGGCACGACATCGAAAGCACCGCCGACGAGATACGCGCGCTGGGAGTACGTGCGCTGCCGCTGATCGCGGACGCGCGCAACATCGAAGATGCGCAGAACACAGTCATCAGGGCAGTTGAGGAATTCGGTCGTGTCGACATCCTCGTCAACAACGCCGCCGCCGCCCGCGGCGCAGACCGCGTCCCGCTGCTAGAACTCGACCCCGAGGTCTTCCAGCGGGTGATGGACATCAAGGTCACCGGCACGTACCTGATGACCAAGTCCTTCGTCGAGCAAGTCGTCGCCCAAGACGAAGGCGGCAAGATTGTCAACATTTCCTCTAGCGCGGGCAAGCGCGGCAGTCCACACACGCTCGCCTATAACGCCGCCAACTTCGCAGTCGTCGGAATGACCCAGGGGCTCGCCAAGGAGTTGGGGCAGCACGGAATTAACGTCAACTGCGTCTGTCCCGGCGCTGTCGACACCCATCGCATGGATGACCTCGGCCGCAGCGACACTTGGCAGCAGATGGCCGAGCGCACCCCGATCGGACGCAACGGCACCGACGAAGAAGTCGGTGACTTCATCGCCTACCTCTGCACTGAGGCCGCCTCATGGATTCACGGCCAATCGATCAATATCAACGGAGGTACGGTCGTCGAGCACTAGCCCGCTCTCTCCCACACTCTGATCTCCTCGGTTATGATGCCCTTTGCCCATCCGGGCACCCGACAGCTCTGACCAACTTGAGGAGATCCTGTGGAGGGACCGCTCACTGGCGTCCGCGTACTAGACCTCAGCAGCTACATCGCCGGACCGTTCTGTACCCGCATGCTCGCCGGCTTCGGGGCCGATGTCGTCAAGGTTGAACGGCCGGGAGGTGACCCGATTCGACACTGGGGCCCATTCCCTGACGCGATCCCAAACCCCGAGGCTGGCACGCTTCACCTTTACCTGAATCAGGGCAAGCGCTCTGTCACGCTCGACCTCGAAAGCGACGCCGGGCGCGAGGCGCTCGCTGAACTAATCAACTGGGCGGACGTGCTCGTCGAGGGCTACCGCCCCGGCACGATGACACGCTGGGGCTTCGGCTACGACGACCTTGCCTCGACTCACCCCGAGTTAATTTATGTCTCTGTTACCGACTTCGGGCAGGACGGTCCCTACTCGGACCTCGCCGCGTGGGAGATCACCACCTACGCACTCAGCGGACAGATGTACATCACCGGCGAAGCCGATCGCGAACCGCTGAAGAATGGTGGCTATCTCGGTCAATACGGCACCGGGCACAACGCCTTCGATGCCACGCTCGTTGGCCTCTGGGAGCGCGAGCGGTCCGGTAAGGGCCAGCACATCGACATCTCGATCCTTGAGTGTGTCGCCTCGCTACTCGAATTCACGGACATGGTCTGGGTCTATAAGGGCGAAGTGTGGCCGCGCACCGGCAACGGATCCCGTGCCGCTTGGGGAGTCTACCCGGCAGCCGATGGCTACGTTGGCGTAGTCTCAGGGCCGCCCCGCCGCTGGGCGATGATCCCCACCCTGGTTGAAAACGAGGAACTCGCCTCCGATCGCTTCATGCAACCCGGTGCACAGAACGCACTTCGTGACGAGATAGACGCGCTGATGCTCCCCTTCCTCGTCACCCACGAGAAGGAAGACATCTACCACCGCGCCCAAGCGCTCGGCATGCCGTTCGGTTTCGTCGCTACTCCCAGCGACTTCTTCAGTTCAGAGCAGCTCACTTACCGCAAATTCTTCCGGGAGATCGACCACCCAGTGGTCGGTCCCGCTCGCTATCCCACGATGGCCGCGCGTTTCAGCGACGGTCTTTGGGACCTCGGACGAGCACCCCTGCTTGGCGAGCACAACGCTGAGATAGTCACCGGCGTCCTCGGTCGCGATCCATCAGACATCGACAGCCTCTCCTCGAACTTCGAGCAGCACTCGGGTACTCCGCTGCACAAGCCCACCAGCACACCCGTAATCGAACCAGTCGGACCGCGGGAGGGAGTCTTCCCAAATCTGCCCGGCCCTACAGAGACCTTCGAAGAGGACATGACTCGCTCCGGCCCGCTGGACAACATCACCGTCCTCGATCTCTCAATGGTCTGGGCCGGCCCTTACGCCATCAAGTTAATGGCGGACATTGGCGCGACCGTCATCAAGGTGGAGGTAAACAGTCACCTCGACTCGGTACGTGGCCAAGCGATTCCTGTCGCAGCCGGAGGCATCGGTGTTTACGCAAACGACGATCCGGCTGAGGAACCGTGGAACCGCAGCGGCTATTTCAACAAGCTCAATCGCGGCAAGCTCGACCTGTGCATGAACATTCTCGAACCCGATGGCCGCGCGATCCTGCTCGAGTTGATCGCGCAGGCAGACGTCGTGATCGAAAACTTCGGTGGTGGTGTCTTCGATCGGATGGGTTATGGCTACGACGTAATCAAGGCAATCAAGCCGGACAGCGTCTTCATCTCGATGCCGCCCAGCGGCAACGGTGGTCCGGAGGCGAAGTACGTCGGCTATGGTGTCGCGATTGAGCAACTCGGTGGATTCGTCGGGCGCACTGGCTACTCGGGTGACATCCCGCTGAAGAGCGGCATCAACTACGGTGACCCGGTCGCTGGAATCCATGCCATGGGCTACATCATGACCGCCCTGCTGCACCGAACACGCACCGGTCGTGGCTCCTACATCGACATGTCTCAGAGAGAAGCTGCGATCTGCTGGCTGGGTGAAGAAGTCCTCGAATACGAACTGACAGGCAACGAGCCTGAGCCTATTGGCAACCGTGACGAGTTCATGGCCCCATCAGGCGTCTATCGCTGTGACGGCGATGATGCATGGGTCGCCCTCGCTTGTGGCAGCGTGCAGGAGTGGCAGGCACTCGCCCACGCCATCGGCCGCCCCAGTCTGGCCAACGACGCCACACTCGCCACTGTCGAGGGCCGGCAAGCGCGCCACGACGAGATCGATGAGTGGATCACGGAGTGGACTAGCTCACGCGACGCGAACCGCGCAATGGCTGAACTGCAGGCGGAGGGGGTTGCTGCCGGAGTGGTCGCTGACAACCAGCGCGTAATCGAGGACCCGCACCTGAATGCGCGTGGCTTCTTCCCGACAGTCAATCATAAATCCGTAGGTCGGCATGTCCTCCCGAATGTCGCCTGGCGATTCAGCCGCACGCCCGGGGCGATTCGACGGGCGGCACCGCAACTTGGACAGCACACTGACTACGTGCTGCGCCAACTACTCGGGAAATCGGAGGAGGAGGTTGCGGCGCTGTATTCGTCGGGAGTCCTCGAGACTGTGCCGACGGAGGTACTTGCGCTTCGGGAGCAACAGGCCGCTTCCTCGGAGGATTAACGGTTTAAATCTCGGACGATCAACTAACGTGCTGGGCCTCTGAGGAGGACTCCGCCGTCCACGGGGAGGACGATGCCGGTGATGTAGCGGGCCTCGTCGGAAGCGAGGAAAAGAGCGGCCTGTCCGATATCCCAACCGGTACCCTCGATGCCCAGTATGGAGGCTTCGCGTCGAGCTTGGCGAAGTGAATCGTCCATTCCTGCGGCGTAGACCATCGGAGTGTAAATGGGGCCGGGGGCGATACAATTGACTCGGATGCCTTGGCGGGCGTGATCGACGGCCATGGATTGGGAGAGCGCGATGACGGCGCCCTTCGAGGTGGAGTAGGCGGTCATTCCTCGGGGGCGGAGGGCGGCGACCGAGGAGACGTTGATGATGGATCCGCCGCCGGATTCGATCATGGCGGGGACCGCGTAGCGGGATGTGAGCACCATGCTTCGCACATTGATCTGTTGGACTGCATCCCATTGATCGAGGTCTGAATCGACGACGCTACCCACAGACATGCCGACGCCGACGTTGTTGTGGAGGATGTCGAGACCGTCCCACCTCTGGACAGCACTTCGGACCATGGCGGAGCAGGACTCTTCGTCGGTGACGTCTGCTTCGAAGATGGCCACGTCTGCGTTGGGGTTGGATTCGAGGATAAGGGTGCGTGTGGACTCCGCGGCAGCGAGGTCGTTGTCGACGAGAAGAACTCGGGCGCCTTCGAGGGCGAAGAGAGTGGCTGTGGCTCGGCCGTTGCCGATACCGGCGGCCCTGGATCCGGCACCGGTGACGATGGCTCGTTTTCCCTCGAGGCGGACGCCGGTCGTACGGGGGGTTGGAGGCAGTGAGTCAATTGGGTCCGGCACTGGGCTACCTCGCAGCGGGAGGGGTGATTTCGATCTGGGGGCACTGTCGCCCTCCGCAAGGAAGAGTGTAAGGAGTTGTGGGGGTAACCGGGGAGTCAGTCTTTTTTGATGATGGTGGCTGGGCTAGGCTTCACAATTCCGTCGGGACTTAACTTTGAATTTTCCATGAGTGGATATGAGGAGTGCTCTGCACCTACAGAATTAGCAAGAGCGAGGTGCGGCGTTGCTGCACTTCGGCTGCGACTACTGTCGTTGTGAGGGCGGGTCGGCTGGAATGAGGGAATGCCCTCGGGTGAAGGAAATCCTGGATACTGGTGGTCGATCCGATGCCCCAAGGAGTCCGGGCGATACTTCACGGTCGATATCCACGAAATAATCAAGCCGAGAACTTTACGGATTATGTCTGGAATTAATCAATGCCTTAGAGTGATTGTCTGCTTATTCATAACGGTTATGTCGCAATCTTTCTATTACGCTCTAGCAAATATCTATTATGTTCTTTTTTACAAATTTATCTAATATTACGTCCTCAGTAACTAAAATTAAAAAACGTTACGTTTATTTAATCAGAGGATTTGTAGAGATTCAAAAGTGTGCAAATTGGGCGCGGGAGTTAGGCGTAGGAGCGGTCGGCAGGTTCCGACTGGGGTGCCGGTCTGATGGGGGGGTATCCGGTCGGAGCTGAATCCAGTTTCGGTGAGGATTTCAGTGGCGTAACTGACGGGGAAGATGACGGCATCGATGAGAGTCCCCGATGGTGGCGATCGTTCCGGGGGAGCTAATCGCTAGGTGCTCGCATGGGTAGTTCGACGACGGCGGTCCCTTGAAGGGGGCGTTCGCCCCGTTCGTTTTCGAGGGCGAGGTCGAGGTGCACTCGGGGAGAGTTTTCGGCGTCGGTAACGAGGGCAATGGACCGGAGTTTGTCGCCATGCATAACGGGGCGTCGGTAGCTGACGTCGAGTTCGACGATGTGACCGAGAGGGCCCATCCAGTCGGTGACGAGTCTGGTGATCATGGCCATGGACATGGTGCCGGGAACGATGGGGCGTTCGAGGCCCTGGCTGCGGGCGGTCGCGGTATCGGTGAAGCGACCCGATCCAGGGCTGCGGTCGGTGGTTCCTCTGGCGCTCTGGCCGAGAAACTGCTGAACGTGCTCGGTGGTGGGTTCTTGCATTTCTTCGAATTCATCGCCTAGGTCGACGTCATCAAAGTAGCGCTGTTCCAGTGGATCGAATTCGGGGGCAGACATTGGTGGCTCCTTATCAAGCGTGGTGAAGCGAGTTAATCGTCGAGTGCTTTGACCTGACGCTGGACAAGTGAGCTTTCGGTGGCGGCGACATCGACACCGTGCTGGTTGGAATAGCGGACACGACGAACGATGAAGGCCATGCGACCGCTGCGGCCAGTTTTTTCGTAGACCTCTTTGACCTGGGTGTAGGCGTCGATGGTGTCGCCGGGACGGATGGGGGCGAAGGTCTCGAGTCGGGAGCCAGCCATGAACGACTGGTCGCCGAAGCGGACTTGGGGGTCGGGACCAGATCGGAGACTGGCGGTGTTGAGGATACCGGGCGGGGCGATGATGCTGCCGTAGGGTCCCTCACTCTCCGCCCAAGCAGCGTCGGTGTAGAGCGGGTTGGTCTCTTCGAGTGCCTCACAGTAGCTGGCGATCGATTCAAGCGTGACCTCGAGGGCGCCTGCGTGAACTTCCTGACCGATGACGCTCTCATCCATTTCGAGGACGTCACCGCCGAGTTCGCCCTGACCGCTGGTAGAGGGGATGTGGGAGGCAGAGGGCAGTTCTTTGCGCTGCGCCCCCTCACGAGTGTCTTCGACTCGGAGTGGGCGGAACTGACCGCTGCGGAGGGCGGCGACTAGTTCGTCGTTGGAGGTGATGGTGGCATCGAATTCGGTGAGGCAGCGGCCGAGGGCGGAAACGAAGTGTGAGTCCGAACCACCGACGGTCAGTAGCCCGTGCGCATCAGCAAGGTCGAAGGAGCGGCCGTTCTCGTAGTCGGAGCTGCCGCCGTTGAGCGCTTCGATGATGCCGACGGCTTCGAGCGAAACGCCGCGCTCACCGACGTGTTCGACAAGGCCGATGCGCGGGCGACCCGCATGGGCGCCAACAGCGATGCCGCCGGTCTCCTCGGCAGCCTGGAAGACCTCGGCGTACGGGAGGGCGATGTTACTGAGGTCAAAACGATCGAGGAAGGCGGGAGTGACGCCGTAGACGAGGACGTGGCCAACATCCGTCTCTACTTCGATACCACGCAGGATGGTGACATCGTACTGCTGGGAGAGTGCGGCGTAGTCCGCGTCGGCGAGGTATCGGCGGTGTTCGGTGAGGACGAAGCCGTCGACGTGGTAGCCGTTCTTGCGACGTGCCTCGACCCACTTGCAGTAGCCTTCGACAGTGCCGCCGGCGTCATCGGATCCATCAGTGGAGTGGACGTGGAGATCGAAGTATGAGTGGTCGGCCATGGGGTCCTTTCGGTCGCGCCGATAGTCGTGCGCGCCGTTCCGGCGGAGTGAATGGGGACGGGATGATCCTGTCAGTGAGGCGGCTCCCGTGTCAACGGCCGTCGCAGTAGTCGCGTAACGCTAGATGTGAGCAGAGCGCGGTGATCATCGGAAATGGGGCTAGTGCTCGGTGAAGGCAAAATAACGGCCGGCAGGGTTTTTAGGGTCTGCGCGGTAGGTCCAAGAGCCACCTGGGGTGAGGGCTTCTTCGTAGAGGACTTCTTCGGTGCCGTTCGCTGTGATGGCGACGGCATAGTTGCCTGCGTTGGGGAGGTAAAACTTCGCGACACCGTTCCGGTTGGTACGGGTGCGGGTGATGCCAGCAACGTGAACTTCGGCACCAGGGACTGGTTCGTCGTCGGTGTCGAGGACGAGAAGGCGGCCGGTGCGGGAGGGAGAAAAGGCAAGGGCGAGGCGCTGCGTGAGCCAGCCGGCACGGCCAGGAACGGTGCCAGGGGGCATGTTGTCGAGGACATCTTTTTCGTAGCCCACTTGCTTGGGGGTGCGCCAGTCTGGGCCATACTTATAGGTGAGGTACTGCTCAGCCGGACTGGGGACTCGGAAGGTGGTTCCTAGAAGTTGGGCTTCTTCGAATTGCTCGAAGAGCGAGATGGGAAAAGGGACGCCCGGGTAGTGGGCGATGGTGCCTTTGACGACGCGGTAGCACTGCCAATCGATGCGGATCTTGTACTTCATAATACGGACGTCGGTGTAGAGGCCATCGCGCTTCACATCGACGTAGCAACCGTCGGTGCGGAAAGCTTCGACAACGGGATCGACCTGTGCGTCGGTGAAGCCGTGCATATCGATAATTGAGCCGAGGTCGAGATCGTCGTCCCAAGGGATGAGGGCGTTGTCGCGGTAGGCACCGAGGCAGGTGCCCTGGCGGAGGAAGAAGACGACATTGTGGTCGTCAAAGATTTGCTTCGCCTCGAGCAGGAATTTCTCGGCATCACCGATGTCCATCGCGGGGATGGTTCGCTCGATTTCAAGCATAAGCGCGGCATTTTCGGCGTCGCTGTTTACGGCCTCAATGTTTTGGATGCCGATGTTTTGAGAGTCAGTCACCCGTTAATCCGGTTTGGACGCGGACGGAAGATCTGTGGCCATCGGTTCTGCTCCTTGGGACGTCCGCCAGTGACCGTGTGGGTGTCGGGCGGGATGATTGTAGGACGATGGCGAGTGATTCGACGAGAACGCGGTTTTCCTCAGGCGTGCGGGAGGCGATGCGGAGGTAACGCGCGGCCTCAGGCATGCTCTTACCCGCGCAGTCCTTAATGAGGATGTTGTGCTCGATGTAGAGGCGACGGGCGATTTCCGGCGCGCTCGCCAGTGGATCAGTGAGTTTGGCGAGGATGAAGTTGGCGTCGGGCTCGATGGGGTCGATGCCGGGGAGGGCGCGGAGGTCCTGGTAGAGCTGGGCGGCGGCGGACCTGGTGAGGTCGCAGCTTGCGGCGAATTCGGCGCGGTAGCGGCCGACGGTGCGGAGGAACTCTTCGGCGAGGCCGTTGATGTTCCAGATGGGGAGGGCTGCTCGGACGGCGTCGATCAGGTCGCGGTCGGCGCTGAGGAGGTAGCCGATGCGGAGGCCGGCGATGCCGAAGACCTTGCTGAGGCTCTTGATGACGACGAGGTTGGGGTGCTGCTCGATCACGTCTTCGACGCTGCCCTTCGAGGCAGTGTTCTCTGGGCCGGCCGGACCGGCGGGGCGCGCGAACTCGATGAAGGACTCATCGACGATCAGGCGGCAGCCGTGGGGTTGGAGCCGGTGGGCGAGGCGGAGGATGTCTTCGCGGGAGACGGAGAGGGCGGTGGGATTGTTGGGCGTGACGACGATGGCGGTATCGGAGCGCCAGGCGATGGCGGATTCGGCGAAGGCGTCGACATCCAGCTCGAAGGTGCCGGGGGTGAGGGGGAAGCGGTTGAGGCCGTCGGCGGGGATGACGGCTTCGTACTCGTTGAAGGAGGGGGTGGGGATGGTCATGCGTTGCATGACCTGGTTGCCGAGGATCTTGATCAGTTCGGCGGCGCCATTGG
>Ga0115002_10007062_pt1 | contig 12748 bp, 10 predicted proteins | sample ArcticOcean_MG_C_8_FD_89576 | JGI IMG/M metagenome (GOLD analysis project Ga0115002, IMG submission 89576) | Marine microbial communities from western Arctic Ocean - ArcticOcean_MG_CB11_86 | ecosystem: Environmental > Aquatic > Marine > Oceanic | place: Arctic Ocean: Canada Basin | collected...
AGCGCACCGCTCCCGCGCTGGTTTCACGAAGGCGTGGCGACGTCGGTCGAGCACGGGTGGGGCATCACCAGTCAGGCCAGGCTCGTCTTTGCGACCGTGCCCAATCCCAGCCTCGCAGCGCTCGCGCGTCTCTTTCAGTCCGCGTCTGAACGGGAAACGGTCACGGCGTATCTCCTCGCCGCGGCCCTGGTGTCGGACATCCGGGATCGCCACGGGGCCGACTCCCCCGGCCTCATCGTCGACCAGGTTGCGCGCGGTACGCCATTCGCGCGCGCGTTCCTGCTCCAGACCCACGAGACGCCCGAACAAGCGGCTGCCGGCGCCTGGGCTCAGTACCGTCGATGGACGAACTGGATTCCGGTCGCAACCAGTGTGTCCGCGCTGTGGATGGGCATCATGGCACTGGCGTGTGTCGCCTTCCTGGTCACGCTACGCAGGCGCGTGCAACGCAGGCGGCAATGGGACGCGTGGGATGACCCATCGGACGACACCTGGGATGGCGGCGGGGACGACGGGGACGACGACATGTAACACGCCCGGTGCAGTCTGGCCGACGTGCACGCACCCGTCCTGACTCGCGAGTAACTCTGATATAACTCTGACCTGTGCGAGCCTTCGTTCGAGGCGACATCGATGGCTTTTTCGGTCTTGCGCTCGACAATCTCGTCCAGCTTCTGCTCATCGACAGCCTCTGCCGCTTCGTGCTCGGCCTGCCGCCGGAGATTATTTATCAGCGAATCCTTCCCGGCGCCGCAGTCTCGCTCCTCGTCGGCAACCTGTTCTACGCGCGGCAAGCGCTCCGGCTCGCCGGGCAGACCGGCCGCACCGATGTGTGCGCCCTGCCCTACGGGATCAACACCATTTCGCTGTTTGGGCATGTGTTCCTCGTCATGCTGCCCGCCAAGCTCGCCGCGGAAGCGGCGGGCCATCCCGATCCCGCCGGCGTGGCGTGGCAGGCCGGGCTCCTCGCTTGCCTGGGCTCGGGCCTGATCGAGATCGGCGGCTCCTTCGTTGCTGAGCGCATTCGGAAAGCCACGCCGAGAGCTGCGCTTCTGGCCACGCTCGCCGGAATCGCCATCACGTTCATCTCGCTCGGGTTTCTGTTCCGTACGTTCGCCCGCCCGATCGTGGGCTTCACGACGCTTGGTATCATCCTCGTGATCTACTTCGGCCGGGTGCGCTTCAAGGGACGGATCCCGGGCGGTCTGGTGGCGGTGCTGCTCGGCACCGCGCTCGGCTGGATAACCGGTATCGCCCCGGCTGGCGAGATCGTGGAGCAGGCGAGTTTCCGGTTCCCGCTTCCGGTCATCGGCGAGATCGTCGGCGCGTTGCGCGAAGGCCTGCTGCTGCCTTACCTGTCGATCATCCTGCCGATGGGCATCTTCAACGTCATCGGGTCGCTGCAGAACATCGAGTCGGCCGAAGCGGCGGGGGACGCCTACCCCACGCGCCCCTCGCTGCTCATGAACGGGGTCGGTACAGTGGCGGCGGCTGCGTTCGGCTCACCATTTCCGACGACGATCTACATCGGTCATCCGGGATGGAAAGCGCTCGGGGCGCGCGCCGGCTACTCCACGCTCAACGGCGCCTTCGTCACGATCGTCTGTCTCACGGGCACGCTCGCGCACATCGCGTGGGCGGTACCGATCGACGCTGGTATGGCGATCGTGCTCTGGGTCGGCATCGTCATTTCCGCGCAGGCGTTCCAGGCCACGCCGCGCGCGCACGCGCCGGCGGTGGTGATCGGGCTGCTCCCGGGTGTGGCGGCCTGGGGTGCGCTCATGGCCAAGAACGGACTGCGCGCGGCTGGCGTTGGCACGCCAGGCGGCCCACCGTTCTCCGAGAGCCTGATCGGCTCGTTTAGAACATCGGACACCTGGATCCACGGCGCGTTCGCCCTGGAACAGGGCTTCATCTTCAGCGCGATGATCCTCGCCGCTGCAACGACCTTCATTATCGAACGACAGTTTCGGACTGCGGCGCTCTGGTTCTTCGCCGGCGCGGCCCTGTCGCTCGCGGGCCTCATGCACTCGTATGCCTGGACAGCCGGCGACACGGTGATGTCGCTGACACCCGCCTGGCCCTGGGCTATGGGGTACGCCGTGGTCGGCCTGTTCCTCCTGGCTACACCCTGGCTGACGGTCGAAGACGACGACTGAAACACACCTACCAGACCATGTGAGTCCAAACGGCACCAACGTTGCAGAACGCTGCCGGTAGTAGAGTCATAGCGAATTGGAGGTGCGGGTGTCTCTGTGCAAGGCGTCTCCCCGGCGCGTGTTCGCCGGGAATCTGATTGCGGGTCTGGCGGTCACCGTCAGTGTTCTGCTCCTCGCGGGGAACGTTGTGCGTGCGACATCGTATCTGTCGGTCACCTTCGATGAGCTGATCGCGGGCGCCGATGTCATCTTCGTTGGCGAGGTGACCGACGTCCGCCCGTTCCCAGTGAGCACGCGCGACGGCACCATCGTCAAGACTCGCGTCGTGTTTCGCGTGTCCGATCCGCTCGTCGGCAGCACCAGCATCCTGGAGGTCTTTGATTTTCTTGGCGGCGAATGGGGCGACATCGGGATGGTGGTGGCCGAGATGCCGCAGTTTGCCATCGGCGATCGTCGCGTCGTGTTCGCTCGTCGGGAGCAGAGCATCAACCCGATCGTCGGGTTCACACAGGGGTTGCTCCGCGTCGCCCGAGACAGCGACGGCATGGAGAGGGTCTTTACGCTGGATGGCACGCCCCTGGGACAACCCGAACACATCGGACTCCGGTCCAACGTTGACGCCGCCACACCAGACGCGCCCATGTCCCTCTCGGCCTTACGCGACCGCATTAGCCGCGCAGTCGCCGAGGCGCGACAGTAGTGGCGTCGATCCGAACGGGCCTCGCGGCACTCGGCGCTGTGGGTGTCATTCTGTGGTTCGGCGCCCCAGGGGGTGCGTATTCGCTGAGCGGGCAACGATGGACCTCCGACATCGTGATGCACCTCCAGCTCGGTTCGCCGTCGAGCACGCTCATCGACGGAAATACGAGCTGGAACCAGGTGGCCGAGAACGCGCTGGCGACCTGGAATCCATTTCTCCGGGATGTGTCCTTTGGCGTGGTACGCGAATCGACGGCGGGCATGGCCATGGACAACGACGTCAACAACGTGTTCTTCGCAGATGACGTCTACGGTGATCCGTTCGGTACCAGCGTGCTCGCTGTCACGCTTGGTACATACCGTGTGTCTGACAGCTCGTTTGTCGAGACGGATGTCATATTTAACGAGGGAAGAAGATGGGACTCGTATCGCGGCAACCAGAGAAACGCCTCCGGAGGGGGGCGGCTGTTCGACTTTCGACGCGTGGCGCTGCACGAGTTCGGACACGTGCTTGGACTCGATCATCCCAACCAGACCGGGCAATCGGTCAGCGCGATCATGAACAGCACGATCGGCAACCTCGACAGCCTGACGTTCGACGATACCAGCGGGGCGATGGAGATCTACGGAGAGGACATGGTCGACACGCTGCAAGCCGGTGCGAGCCTCAGACCGGGACAAGCGCTGACCTCAACCGGTGGACAGTACCGCCTGGTATACCAGGGCGACGGCAACCTGGTGCTCTACGACAGCAGCGATGCCACCGCGCAGTGGAACAGCGGCACGGGCGGTACCAGCGCCGGCCAGGTGGCCATGCAGGGCGATGGCAACGTGGTCGTCTACGACGCGCAGGGAACCGCAGTCTGGACGACCAGCACCGCGGGTAATGCGAACGCGACGCTGGTGGTGCAAAGCGACGGCAATCTAGTCGTGTATAGCTCCGGCGGCCAGGCGGTGTGGAACCGGAATGACGCCGCGGAGTCTGCGCCGGAGCCCACACCTACACCGACCCCCTCCCCGACACCAGCCCCAACTCCGACAACGACCAGCACGTCCGTCATTGGAGCGGGCAGTTCCAGCCTGGCGGTCCTGACGCTGCTCTCCGTACCATTCACGACCACCGCTGCCGGAACCATCGGCGCGACTGTCGACTGGACATTCTCCACCAACGACGTGGATCTCTACCTGACTCGCGGCACCGATCCGTGCACTGCTGAGCAGTTCAACAACAGCACGTGCCCGTTTCTCGACTCCGCAACAAGCGCGACCACCCAGCCGGAGACTGTGAGTGTTCCCGATCTGACTGCCGGCGCGTACACGCTGTACATCGGAAACTTCGGTCCGACGGAGGAATCGGTCGGGTTCCAAATCACGCTGACAACGTCATCTGGAGCGTCTGCTCTGTCACCTGCAGCGCCTGTCTCTCCGGCCCCGGTCACAGGCGGCATCAAGCGCCCCGTCAACAGCGTCATCATCGTCCGCTGAGAGGCAAATGTCTCCTATACTCCACAGACGATGACCACTACCGCGGTGTCACGCCGCTCTTTTGTGACGGGGGCTGCACTGGGCTCGGCGGCGCTTTTGGTCCGGCCGCTGGCCAGCCTCGGCCGCGCCGCCGAGGGCGGCGTGGCTGCCCAGGGCAGCCTAGCTGCCCAACGAGGCCGCGCCGAGTTCACCTTTACCCAGTTCCACAACCAGACCGCGGAAAGCTTCCTGCACAGGCGAATCGCGGACATGTGGGCAGCAATCGCCGCCGAGACCGACGGCCGTGTTGAGACGCAGGTCTTTCCTCTCAACAACAGGGTTGCCGGAAGCGATCCGGCCGCACTCAAGATGCTGGTTGCCGGAGAGATCCAGTTCTTTACGCTCATGGGTGGGGTCATGAGCCAGGTCGTGCCGGCAGGCGATGTGCAGCAGGTGCCGTTTGCGTTCCGGTCCGCGGCCCACGCGCATGAAGCGATGGATGGCGCTCTTGGCACCTACATTCGCGAAGAAATGGCGGCCAAGGGGATTCACGGATTCCCGGTGGGCGCCTTTGACAACGGCATACGGCAGGTCACGGCCGTCACGCGGCCGGTCGCGGTGCCCGCGGACCTTGAAGGCATGAAGATGCGGGTGCCCAATGGCGCGCTGTTCCGGGACATGTTCACGACGCTGGGTGCGGTACCGGTCACGGTCAACAGCATCGACATTTACGCGGCGCTCCAGGATGGCCGCGCCGACGCGCAGGAGAATCCGTTGGCGCTCGTCGATTCGTTCAGGCTCTACGAAGTCGTGAAGTACATCAGCATGACCAACCACATGTGGTCGGGCTTCAACCAGATGGCGCACCTGCCGACGTGGCAACGCCTTCCGGCCGACATCCAGGAGATCATCGAGCGGAACGTCGCGCAGGCGGTCCGCCTCCAGCGACAGGACCAGGCGGAGGCCAACGGCAATCTGCGGCCGGAACTTATCAGGCGAGGCCTCGCGTTCAACGAGGTCGATCCGGCACCGTTCCGCGCCGCGTTGTCAGGTTTCTATCGGACGTGGAAAGACACACTGGGTACGCGGTGCTGGTCGTTACTGGAAGAGGCGGCCGGAAGCTCGCTCTCCTGAACCGCCAAGCACACCGAAGCCCTCAGCCTCACCTTCGCGGACCGGCCGCCGTGTACCGACCCAGCACGAGGTTGTCGAGTCTGATGTTCCTGGTCCAGAGAAACTCGGCATCGCCGAACAGCTCGGTGTATCCCGTGTACGCCCGTTGTCCAGTCACTCTTTCGGCCGGCCACACGATTGCCTGCGGCCAGCGGGCATCATCGAACTCCGGCGCCGTCCAGTCGGCGGGCACCGGGAAGTGAAGGGCCTGACAACTGCTCGGATCGGTATCGGCGCACGCCGGACGTGTGGCCTGAGAGCAGAAACTTGAATCGCGCCCACCGTCGGTGCGGACGCAGCTAGGGTCGTCGAGCGGCGCAATATAGAAGGTCTCGGCACGCCAGTCGCCGTGGGTCCCGTTGCCGTCGCTGAAGTAGGCGATAAACCCGCCGTCGCCCACGTTAAAGCTGTCGTACTCCAGCCCCACGCCGACGTGCGTACCCCAATCCACACCCATCACGGCGTACGTCATCGGATACTTTGCCTTGAAGCGCACAACGTTGGAATTGAATGGCGTCATCCCAATCGGATCACGTCCGACGAACTGGCCGTTCACGTAGAGCTCGAAATAGTTGTCCCCGAAGATGAACCCGGTGATCTCGACGCCATCCTCGTCGATGACGACCGTCTCCAGTTGCGAGAGATAGTCAGGGTTGTCACCTTGTCCGGTGCAGTTGTTGAAGATGTCCACTGCCATGGGGCCGTCATGAGTAGGGCCCGGGACCGCGATGCGCTGCCCGTCGGCCGACGTGACGAAGCCAACGTCGGACGCATTGAAGTTGTTGCCGCCCTGCGCGACCTGTACCAATCCTGACGTGCACTCGGGCGCCGCACCGGGCCTGAGCTCGGTTGCGAATCCCGTTGTCACTGTCCCGACATCACCCGCGTCACCAACGCTACTGACGTCACCGTCGGCAACGGCCTGCTCCACCGCGTCTGGCGGCGGCGGTGCGGCAGAGCAACCGGCGCTTCCCCACGTGGCCGCAAGTCCGAGTATCATTCCGAACGTCATAAGCGCAGTACGCATCGACTCCCTCCTTTTGCTCTTTACCGAAAGTCAACGCCAGATGATACAGGCTGCCGCCGACCGACTCGCACCACGGGCTCCTAGCTCATGGCCCCGGCAGTTTCGGCGCGTGTGGCCGCGGCACGCAGGTCGTCGGAGATCCGCCGGGGGCGATTCGTCTGATAGTCGAAGACAACGAGCGTCGAGTTGCCGTCGGCGGCAATCGCCTGCTGGCCCACGCTGTACACCGCGTGCTCCATCGTGAAACTACTACCACCGACCCGACTGATGCGAACGCCGACATGCACAGTGTCAGGGTAGTGCAGCTGGAGGCGGAAATTGCAACTGACCGCGGCGAGAATCGGACCGACTCCGCTGGCCCGCATCAGCGCTAGCATGCCGCACCGTTCGAGACAGACAATCCGAGCCGTCTCAAACCACCGAATAGGCACCGTGTTGTTGACATGCCCGAACGCATCCTGGTCGCCCCAGAGAATCGGCACCTCGATTGTCACGGCATAGTCCGGTAGCGGGGGACTTGGTGATGGTGACTCAGTCATCAGGGGTTCCGGGGTCGATCTGGATTGTCGGCAGCACTCTCCGGCGTGCCGCCCCATCATGGCGATTTTTTGGGCACCCGCAACGTCAGTAAGTCGGCAGTGAGTGCGGAGCGAGCAGTGGTGCCGGAGGTGGGAGTTGAACCCACACGACCTTGCGGTCACCGGATTTTGAGTCCGGCGCGTCTGCCAGTTTCACCACTCCGGCATGTTGTTTCGTGAGCGGTACTTAATGATTCTACCGTAGTGGGTGGCCGACACTAGCGGCCTCCCGAAAGTTAACGGAAGGCCCGGCATGCGACTCTACCTGTTCCCCGACAGCTACAAACGATTAGGGATCGCGAGAGAACCTTTCGGCGCTATCCAGCTCGCAGTCGTAAGGATGCAGCGGCTCGTTATCCGCTACGCGATTGAGAGTCGCGGTGCCGACGTACGGCTGAGTCAAATACGAGGGGTCTTCGAGGGCATAGCTTACTGTCAGCGTCTGGCCATCATCGCTGGCGGAAAATCGTTCCAACAGTTCTTTCCGCTCGCTCGACGGGATATCTGTTCCGACACCAAGCTCGTCGGACGCAGTGCCGAGCCCCCAGCCCGAGGCAGCAAAACCCGCGCTTTCGATGACCAGCTCGTCCCCTTCGATCCGTCCGGTTGCCAGTCCGAACACACCCGTTGGTTCCACCCTCTGTGGCTCGGAATCGAGGTCAATGGTCCGAGTCACGTTGTACAGCTCATGGTGAATCGTGGCTTCGCTTCCCTCGAAACGTATCTCGATCTGGTAAGGAGCGTGATAGTTCGCCGGCACATTGTTCGGCTCGCAGACATTTGCCGGAGAATTCCGTGGATCGTAAGCCCGGACGGCCGCAAGCCCCGCTGGATTTAACGGAAGAGGTGATCCAGTACGGTCGATTGCCACCGGTAGTCCTCGCCAGCGCCCTTGTAGCCTTTCCGCGCTTGAGGCAGCCAGGTAGACAGACTCGACGCTCGGCGTTGGCGGGAAAGCACCCAAGGCCGCTCCTTCTGCAGTGACGAAGCCCCGACCCCAGACCAGTCGATTGTTTTCGACCCTGTTCAGCCATACGTTGACCGACACCTGATCACCGGGCTTGAAGGTATCCGCGCTGAAGCCCTGCCGCCGGAGCAACGGAATAGATCCCATCTCGATCTCCCACGTTACCGGTTCGCCGCTTTCGCTCTCGACCTCGAGGTGCAGAAACGAATGCGGGCTCCTCATCGAGAAGTCGACGACGGTCCCCCGAAGATCCATCGATCGATTTGGGTCGTAGTGGGTCGCGAACGAATGATGGGCAAGTAGCGGAAAGGGGCAGAGCCACGACGCTGCACCGCAGAACACCAGAATCAAGACACCGCGCATCACTCCCTCTACTGGCCCGTCAGAGCCCTTCTATTTGCCTGCTCCAGATGGGCCGCTATACACCCAAAGCCTCTAGGACGCAGCGGACTCTCGAACGCGAACGGGAGGCCCGTTACGCGACCCTGGCTGCTCCCAGGGCTGCTCCCCGACAGCGCCCATTATGCGCGATCGCGTAGGACACGCCCCCACCGACGTCCTCCCGAACACTGTTTCTTTGTCACCACAGCTTCTGTTCCGGTATCAACACCCTTCCACACACAGCCCTCGCCCGTCGAATTCCATCATGCGTCCGCTGATGGCGAGGTGAGTCGGTGGCTCTAGCTGCTCGATGAGCGCGGCCGTGCGCGACTGCGGCCGCAGCCTGCCCCCTTCCGTGGCGGGCTCGTTCGCGTGGGTGAGGATCACCGACGCCGGTTGGACGAGTTCGTTGATCACATGTGCTCCGGACACATAAGTGCCCCCGTTATTGCCGAGATTAAGCACGGCGAGGTTGGCCTGGTGGTATTGGTTGACGACTGTGCTCATCTCGGAATGGATGCCGGTGTCGCCAGAGAGATAGGCCGTGAGCCCGTTGGTGAACTTGACGACAAATCCCGTGGCAGGGCCGTACTCGAGCACGGCGCCATCGGCCGCCAGCGCCGCGCGGTGTGTCTCGGAGAGGAGCGCAGGTGGTGCGTTGTTCACGTGCGACGCGTGGACGATCGTGATCTCCACCCCCTGCGCTGCCTCAGCCGTCTTCGCCACAAACACGCCGCCCGTATCCATGCTGGACCTGCAGGCCGCGTCGACAGGAACGGTCGCGGCAACGGGTTGCGGGCAGACGCCCAGGGGTTGGCCGCGCATGCCTTGAACCTTGTTCGCCACGAACCCGGCGATGGCGCGGGTCGCTACGAGTACGGCGTTTTTAGCCACGACGACTTCGGCAGTCATTGAGTTCGGCGCGGGCACGCGTTCCGAGTTTGCGCAGGAGCCCGCGCCCACGGCTCGGAGCCTCCGATCGCCCACATGGTCCCCGTGCATGTGCGTGAGCATCACAACATGAATGTCGCCGAGCCTCGGGTCGTCTCCGGCCGTAAGGTTGTGAGCCGGATCGTAGAGCAGGCGTACGCCGGTCGGGTCCTCGAACACGATCGCTCGATCGTTGGCACACAGCTCGCCCACGTGGGAGCCGATCGGCGTGATCTTCACGTTCTGGGCAAACGCCGGCATGGCGACGAGCGCAACGACGAGGGTGACACACGCGGTTCTCATAATTCTCCTCCAGACATTCAGCAGTCGGTATCGGGCCTCCGTCAGCGTATAGCACGCAGGGGAGGAGCGCGCGACTCGGGCCGAAGCGGCCGTCGCTCGCCTGCGTGTGCTACCCTGCCGGCGCGCGCACCGGCAGCCATCGCTCGCTGCCGCAGACCCAGTCGTTGCGAGGAGACCCTGTATGCGAAAAATTGTGTTTGCCACGGTCACGGTCGCACTGATAGTCGTCGGCGGACACCTCAGGGTAAGCATCGAGGGAAACGCCTGGGGATTCCTCGGTGGCGCCAACCTAATCGCGCAGACCGCCCCCGTGCCTCCTCCGTGGGCCTATCCGATGAGTCCGCGCAGAGCACCCGGAGCCCAGCCGGCGCCAGCGCCAGATCAGACCGAGCTGCACACCGTGCCCGGCAGCGACAAGACGCTGACAATTGCGCAGATCCGCAACGCCTTCGACATCGCCGACTGGCACCCGGAAGGTCATCCCGTAATGCCAGATATCGTGAGTAAGGGCCGCCGCCCGGAAGTCCGTGGATGCGGTTACTGCCACTATCCCAACGGCAAGGGCCGCCCGGAGAACGCCGGCATCGCGGGCCTTCCCGCCGACTACATCGTTCAGCAGATGGCCGACTTCAAAAGTGGCGCCCGAAAGAGTGCTGAGCCGCGCATGGTGCCACCGAACCTCATGGTGGCCATCGCCAAGGCGGCGACCGACGAGGAGGTCAGAATAGCGGCCGACTACTTCGCGGCTCTCCCGTGGACGCCCTGGATCACGGTCGTCGAAGCGACCAGCGTGCCAAAGACCACAGTGATGGGCGGCATGATCGTCCCTGCGGAAGGGACCGAGGCTGGCACCGAGCCGCTCGGGCAGCGCATCATCGAGATACCCATGGATGCCGAGCGTGCGGAGGTGCTGCGAGACGACGCCGCCTCGTTTGTCGCCTACGTGCCGGTGGGGAGCATCGAGAAGGGTGAAGCGCTGGTCACGAGCGGCGGCGGAAAAACGATTTCGTGCGCCGTGTGTCATGGCGCCAACCTCGAAGGACTTGGGTCTGTGCCGCCGCTGGCGGGGCGATCGCCCAGCTATACGGTGCGCCAGCTCTTCGACATCAAAGAGGGACACCGCGCCGGTCTCGCTGCCGCCTTGATGACGCCGGTGGTGGCCAGCCTGACCCTCGACGACATGATCAATATCGCGGCCTACACAGCCTCGCGTGTGCCGGGCGCGAATGCTGCGCCGTAGAGTTTGGTCGCGCATTGGGGGACAACGAACCACTCCTGCAGCGTCTCCGATCCGCGTGGACTCGACTGCTGCGTCCGGCTGCTACACTGGTACCCATGCATGCCAAACTGACGGAAATCGGCGCCATCGAGGAGTTCGACCGGTTACTGGCCGCCTCTGGCGAACGGCCGCTGTTGGTCTTCAAATACAGTGTCACCTGCGGCACCAGCGCCCAGGCGCTCGACGAGCTGTTCGCCCATCTGAACGAGCGCCCGGCGGATGTCACCTACGCCATCGTCACAGTCCAGACCCACCGCGATGTCTCGAACGCCATCGCAAGCACGCTGGGCGTTCGACACGAAACGCCACAGGCGCTGCTGATTCGCGATGGACACGTGGTGTGGAGCGCGTCGCACTATCGCGTGACAGCCGACGCGGTGGAAAGTGCGCTGAAAGATGTGCTGAACAACGCGCCCGAAGGGGCCGCTACGCCTCCCCAGTCGACTCTGTCGTAGCAGCGGCAGTATCAGAAGGCGAAACGGCGTCGGCGCCGGAGGCAGTCGCGGCGGCGTCAGTAACATCACCGCTCAGCGCACGGGCGATGGCGCCCCCGGCCACCCGCGCCGACGACCAGGCCCACTGAAAATTGAACCCACCCAGCCGACCATCCACGTCAAGCATCTCTCCGACCAGATACAAACCATTGCAACATCGCGACGCCATACGCGCCGGATCGATCTCCTCAAGAGGTATGCCGCCGGCGGTGGCCTCCGCGACGGTATAACCGCGGCTGTCGCGTACATCCAGCGACGAGGCCAGCAGCGCGCGAACCAATCGGCGACGCGACTCCCGCGACAGGTGCGCCAGCGTATGGTCAGCCACGCCCGCCTCGCGCGTCCACATGGCGGCGACCGCAGCAGGAAGTCTCGTACCCAGGACAGTCGCGGCGTGCGCCTTCGGCCGCGCGGACGCCTGATCCTGCAACCACGTCTCAAGCGATTCGAATGTCTCCCGTGGGCACAGGTTCACGGACACGTCGACAGCCTGGCCCTCAAGCCGCGCCCGGTGCCAATGCCGCGACGCATTCAACACGACCGGCCCGCTGGCCCCGAAGTGCGTCCAGAGCAATGCGCCATCAAGTTGAGTGGCGGGAGCGCCGCCAACACGAACGGTCAGCCGCACGTCGTGTGCGACGCCCGACAATGCGACGTGACGATCCCCCGCCAGCACGAGTGGCGCGAGCGCCGGCGTCGTCTCGACGTAGCCGTGTCCCAATCGCGCGGCCAGCCCGTACCCGGTGCCATCACTCCCGCTCTTGGGCAGCGAGCGTCCACCCGTCGCCAGCACAACCGCGCGAGCACGATACCGCCCGTCTGAGGCGGCGACGACGAAGCCGTCCGCCCCGTGGTCGACACAGGTCACCCGTTCACCGCTGAACAGCTCGACGCCAAGACGGCTCAACTCGTTGAGTAGGGCGTCGAGCACCGTTCGCGAGCGGTTGGTGTCTGGAAAGAGCTTGCCGTCCTCTTCCTCGTGCAGCGCCACGCCAAGGTCGGCGAAAAACTCCGCAGCCTGTTCCGCAGAGAACGCGCGCAGGACGTTGCGGACGACGCGGGATTGACCGCCCCAGAAGTCGTGCTCCACGACACGCCGGTTGGTCACGTTGCACCGCGATCCCCCGCTGACGAGAATCTTCGCCCCGACGTGCCGCGCGCCCTCAAGGCACACGACGCGAAGGCCCGGGGCCTGTCGCTTCGTAAAGATCGCCGTGGCGAGCCCGGCGGCGCCGCCGCCAACGATGACGACGTCGGTTGTCCGCTCGGTCCCGCTCATCGACACAGGCGCCGG
>Ga0115002_10007065_pt1 | contig 12741 bp, 10 predicted proteins | sample ArcticOcean_MG_C_8_FD_89576 | JGI IMG/M metagenome (GOLD analysis project Ga0115002, IMG submission 89576) | Marine microbial communities from western Arctic Ocean - ArcticOcean_MG_CB11_86 | ecosystem: Environmental > Aquatic > Marine > Oceanic | place: Arctic Ocean: Canada Basin | collected...
AATTTATTTTTTTTTAAAATTTTCAAATGTTTCATGTATTTCATTTGTATATAAATCCATTATTTTTTTACTTTTATTATATTTAAAAATTTTATTATTGTGAGTAAATTGATTTATTAAATCATTTGTTATATTTATTTTAACACTACTATTTTTGCCAAAATATTCTGTTGGTTCTTTATAAACCCAAAAATTATTAAGACTTTTTCTACTTTCTATTTTTTTTAAAGAAATAAAAATATCTTTATTTTTTTTATTTTTTAAATTTAAACTTTTACTTTTTATACTTTTTATACTTCTTTTTTCTGTTTCTTTTTCTTTTAACTCTGTTTCTACTTCTTTTTCTTTTAACTCTTTTTTTATAGTTGATAAGTTTTGAACTAATTTTCCAATAGCTGTGTCTTCAAATGCTGGTATTTCATCTGACATTTCTATAATATCTGAACAATTTTGTATATTTTTCAAATTATTTGAACCAATTAAATTATATTTTATTAAAACAGCAAAATTTCCAAAACCTAATTTTTTATTTCTACAATAAATATAATTTTTATAAATAATATGTTTAGGATAAACAGTTATACTAGCACCACCTTTCATTTCATATTTTCCAAAATATTTACTTCTTATATTTCTTAAAGTTTTTATTAATTCTCTACAATTTAATAAATCTAAAGCCAAAAAAGAAAATCCATATAAATCATCATATTTATCATACAGATTAAATACATTTTTTTTTGTTATTTGTAATTTTTTTATAACATCATCATTTAAAATTACTACTTTTTTAATTAATTTATTTTTAATATAAGATAGTAATAATTCTTTTGGACTTATTGAGTGAATGTTTATTGTTTTTAAAGGAATATTCTTTTCTGAAGATATATTATACCCCCAATCTAATATATCAATATATTGTAAATATTTTAAAAATCCTCTTTTATTTAATTTTACCATAATATTGCTATTTTGTAAATCACCAATTACAAAATTTTGTAAATTTAAATTGTTTAAGGTAAGAAATAAATCTAAAATCACATTAAATTTAGATGTTAATAGAAAACTAGTTTTATCAATATTTTTACTTTTCATTAATTTTTCAAATTGTAACCAATTAAAGTCATTATTATTAAACTCTTTTAAGTCATCATCTAACAGATGACTAACAGTTCTTGTTCCTGTACTATCAACATCAGGTATATTTAAGTTTTGTTTAGTTATTTTATCTAATTTATTAAATTCATTAATAATTTTATTAGTTCTTATTTTTTGTAAAGCAATTTTTTCTTTATTTTCCATAATAACAAATCTAACAGCTAATGATTTTGGTGGTTTATAAATTTCAGATTTAATAACAGTTTTTGTTGGTGTAATATCAAAATCAGATGTAGTATTTAAGTTTTTAGTTATTTTATCTATTTTATTAAATTCACATATTTTTTCTTGCCCTGTTGAGGCTCCCCCTAATTGTTTTAAATAATTTTTTAAAATGTTCTTTCCTAAATTGCTTGTTATTTTTATTTTTTTATATGATGTAGGATTGATAATATAATTATACATATTTTTAATTTATAACATAATACAAAGAAAAATATTATAATAAATTATATATGAATTATGAAATTGCTTGTTATTTTTATTTTTTTATATGATGTAGGATTGATAATATAATTATACATATTTTTAATTTATAACATAATACAAAGAAAAATATTATAATAAATTATATATGAATTATGAATATTAGTTTAAATGAAAAATTTTATAATTATAAATTACTTACTTCAACTTTATTTTTAGTTGTTAAAAAAAAACATACTCATATATTTATAACAAAAAATATAATAGTTATTTATCCTTTTTCTTGTGGTAAAAAAGAGATTTTAGAAACTCATAGTTTTTTAAATAACTGGTTTATTTATAAATTAGAAAATATATGTGAAAGATGTAATGGTAAAGGTTTTATTCATTTATCAAGTGAAAAAAAACATAATAAACCTTCTAATATTTTTTGTGAAACATGTGAACCTTGTAATATTTGTTCAGGATTTGGAATTAAAGATAAAATATGTTTTAAAATAATAGAATCTAGTGGTATTATTCCTGATAAAATTAGAATTAAACAATTTTTAAAAGAAAAATACAAAAATGAAAAAAAAATATTTTTACATTTTTTTGAACAAAAATTAAAAAAAAAAGCTTTTGATACAGTTTCTAATATCTTTTATAAACAAAAAAAATTACATAAAAACACTTTTGATAAAATGCTAAAACTTAAAATAAAAAAACAAAAAGAAAATAACAAAAAAAATATAATTACAAGAGGAGGTATAAAAAAAAACTGGGAGTTTGATATTAGTTAATATTTATCCTTTTTTTTAAATGAAACGACAAAAGAAACAAATTGAGACAAATTGAGACAAAGTTAATGATATGAGTATAATTAAAATTTAAATATAGTATTTAAAAAAATTTAAATAGAATATTATTAATAATAATATTAATATGCCAAAACCTTTTGAAAATATAAAAATTAATAAGACTTATTTCCAAAAAATTGAAAATAAGAATACTGTACCGAAAGATATATCTGGGTTGCAAAATATTGGGAACACTTGTTTTATGAACAGTATAATCCAATGTCTGAGACATGATTATCAATTATCATCTTATTTTATCTCAGATAAATATTTAAATGAAATATCTGAAAATAAAAATAAAGTACATATTGAATTACTAGAAAATTGGGTGGAAATAATTAAATTATTAATAAAAAATAATGTAGTAATTGTGCCTCACAAATTTTTAGGAATAGTGCAAAAATTATCTATTATATTAGATAAACAATTTATAGGATTTAATCAGAATGATGCACAAGAATTTTTACAATTTATAATGGAATGTATGCATGAATCATTAGAATTTAAAGTAAACATAACTATTGATGGAGAACAAAAAAATGAATTAGATAAATTAAAAATGCAATCATATAAAGAATTTATAAATTATTTTAAAAAATCTTATTCAATAATAACAGAATATTATTATGGACAATATATATCTAGTATAACAAATAATAAAGATAAAGAAATATCTTATAGTTTTGATCCATTTTGTAGCTTAAGTTTAGAAATTCCTGAAAATAAAGATGATTTAGATATTTATGATTGTTTAAATCATTTTTGTAAAGAAGAAAAAATTGAATTACAAAAAAAAAATTATACAAAAGATACTATTTTTAAAAAAAATATTCATTTTATAAATTTACCACAGAGATTGATCATTTTTTTTAAAAGATACAATAATAAAAGTAAAAAAATAAATAAATTAATTAATTTTCCTTTGAAATTAAATATGAGTAAGTATTCTTTAGATGAAAGAAATATTTATAATTTATATGGTATTTGTTATCATAAAGGAACTATTGGTACAGGACACTATTATGCTATTTGTAAAAATTTAACAAAAAATAATGGAAAAATTTTATGGTTTGAATATAATGATGCCAATAGAAAATTTATATTAGAAAAAGATTTACCAAAAAATGATGCTTATTGTTTATTTTATGAAAGATTATAAAATTTTTGTTTTATTATTTTTAGGATTAATTTCTAATATTTCTATTCTATCATCCAAAAATCTTTTTTTACCATAAGCTTGTGACATATGTGTATCAATTCTCCAAATTTTTTTTTTACATTTACTAATGATATGATTTGATGGTGTATGACCTATTACAATACCTCCTTTATTAGCTTTTAATATTTTTAATGTATTATAAACATTATTACAAATAACATTATCATCAGCTAAAGCTCTTGTCCAAAAAATACTTTTGCCACCTAACAATAAATCATATTGATTTTTTTTTAATAATTTAATATTTTTATTACCTAAAAGTATATTTCTTATAATATTGTTAATTTTATTTAAAGTAAAATTTTCTAAATGTTCTTTTAAAATTCCACCATGAACAAATATCCATTCATCAATCTTTAATATTGCTTGAAAATTACAAGCTAAAAATTTAGCAAGTTTTCCACCAGGTTTAAATAAATTTCTTCTATTATTATTATTAAACGAAAATTTATTTAAGGCATTTTTTGTAACATATCTAAAATCGCCTTGAACATTCATAATTTCATGATTTCCTAAAATTAAATAAACACCACCATTTTTTTCAAAAGCTTGTTTATGTAAATCTGTTAAATAATTAATAATATTTATTTCTTCTGTTCCATTACCTAATTCAAATTTTCTTTTAGCATCTAAAATATCACCAACTTGAACAACAATTGTATCTTTTCCTATCCATTTTCCAAATTTATTAATTACTTTTGCTTTAGATAAAGCTATTAATAATGCATCAAAGTCACCATGTAAATCACCTATAGCAATTATTCGTTTTTTATTTTTTAATTCAGTATTAATTAAAAAAGGACAGTTATTATTAATATTAATAGAATTTATAAAATCTTGAATTGTTTTTAAATTTAATTTTTTTTTATTTATTGAATACATTAAATTAATATTATAAAAAAAATATAAGTTTAATAAAAAAAAAATAAATATATATAATTATTATAATAAATTAAATGACTTCTACAAATCAATCAACACCAATTTCAGAACTAACATCAAATAATGATAATAATTTAGTACAAGATATTTTAAAAGAACTTGGTGAATCAAAACAAGTAGAAATTTCACAAATTCAACAAATTCAACAAATTCAACAAACTCAACAACAATTGCAAGAACCACAGCAAATTCCAACTTTACAACAACCTATTTTAAATTCAATACCACAAATGCAACAAATGCAACAACAAGTAATTCCAAGTTTATTACAAAAACAGGAACAAATACAACAACCTACTTTAGATGGAAATAAAAAACTTTTATATAATATTTTAAAAAAATTTAAAGGACCATTAATTGTTTTTACTATTGCATTCGCACTTAGTTTTTCTTTTGTTAATAAATCTTTAATTAAATATATACCACGATTAGGTACAGACGATTCATTGAATCTCTCCGGTAATTTAGTAAAAGGCTTAGTAGCTTCTATTTTCTACTTTATCTCAAATAAATTTATATAATTTATTTTTTTCTTTTTATATATTATATAAATGAATTTTAAAATAAAAAATATAAATGATTTATTAAATTTACTTATAATTATTTCATTAATTTATTTAATTTTTAAAACAAAAAAACATTATAATTTGCTTTTTTTAATAATTATATTTATAATTGGATATAGTATTAATAAAAATATAGAATTATCACTTTTATTAGCACTTTTATCTACATATTTAATATCAAGTTATTTTCAAAATTTTATAGAAAAATTTTCTAATGAATCTAATGAATCTAATTATATTAATTCTGAATCTGATTATATTAATTCTGAATCTGATTATATTAATTCTGAATCTGATTATATTAATTCTGAATCTGAATCTGATTATATTAATTCTGAATCTGATTCTGATTATATTAATTCTGAATCTGATTTTAATACATCTGACTATATTAAATTAAATAATACTGAATCAAATATTAAATTAAATACACAAGACTTAATTAAAACACAAAAAGAATTAATTAATTTATTGAAACAATATTAATAATAATTAAATTTTATATAAAAAAAATATTAATAATTATTAAATGATAAATTATATTTTGTATATCTCTCTTTTTATCTATTTATTATTTGTAATTTTATTATTAAAATATAAATCTAAATGTAAAAATAAAAAGATTTTTGGTTGTGGAAAAAATAAAAACATCTTTGCTTTACCAATAATATTAATATTATTTAGTATTTTGATTTATTTTTTAATATTAATTTTATTTATTTTTAAAAAAAATATATGAATTAAATAAATGAGTACTGCAAATATATTAAATAAAGACATTGACAATAATTTATCAATAATCAAAATAACTGATAATCTTCTAACAAATGAATATTTAATGGGAAATGCTAATAATCATAATGAACGAAATATATATAAAATAGATGGAAAACAAGACTTAGTGGGAATTATTTGGGAAAACAGTGATGATGGACAATGGAAAATAAAATATTGTAAAAATAAATCAGAATTAATACAATCAAAATCGATTGTATTAGAAAAAGCAAATACTCTCATAAAAATTAATATTAATAAAAACTTACAATTAAATATTAAAGATTCTTTAAACAAAAGAGAAATAGTATTAAGAACACTTTATAACTTAGATAGGGACAAGGAGATAATAAATAAAATATTTATAAATATTGATTTAAAACATTCAGAAGATAATAATATTCTATTTCGAATTTTAGAATTTTATAATAAAAAAACAGAAAAAACAATAAGAATAATTGATTTTTATATTTTTAATATAATTTTTTATAAATTTATAAATTTTAACCAAGATGATTTAAATGACAACAAAGTTAATAACTTAAAAAATTTTTTAAATAAATTTTTTAAGTTGTTTGAAAATAGAATCACATATATAAAAGAGGTAAATAATAAAAAATCTTATAATATAATTTTTAAAAATCTGGAAACATATTTTAAGTATATTAAACAGATTAAAATAGATATTCGCGAAAAAATAAATATTCAAAAAATTAAAAAAAATCCAATAAATATATTTTACATCATTTGTATTTATTTTGAGGAATTATATCTACTTTTAAAGAAATTAAATTAATTAATAATCTGGTTTCTATTTTATTATAAATTATTAAATAAATTTTATTAGCATTTTTTTTTATATATTTAAAATTAATTTTTGTATTTATTTTGAGGAATTATATCTACTTTTAAAGAAATTAAATTAATTAATAATTATATCTGGTTCTATTTTATTATAAATTATTAAATAAATTTTATTAGCATTAATATTTTTTATATATTTAAAATTTATTTTTTCTAAAAAAATTAAAAAATCAAAATTTTTAGTTAATTTAGAAATATTATTAATAATTTTTATTTTTTTTTGAAATAAATTTTTTATTAAAATTTTTAAAGGTAAAACAATATGAGTTATCAATGTAAATATTGTAATATTATTATTAGGATATTTTTTTATTATTTGTAATAATTTTAATATTTTATTTCCAAACAGAAGTTTTATATTATTTATATGATTCTTATTTTTAATTAAAAAGTTTTTTTTAGATTGTAAATTTTCTCTACAAATAGGACATTCTTTTTTAAAAATAAAAGAATTTATTATACAGTTATAGCAAAAAATATGCCCACAATTTAGTATAATAATATTTTTAATATTATTTAAACAAATAATACATTTTTCATTTTTTAAATTTTTTAAATTTTTTAAATTTTCAATTTGATTTTTAAAATAATTATTTTTATTTTCTAAATTAATTTCATTTATATATTTAAAATTTAAATAATAAATTATAAATAAATATTTTTTATTTAATATATTAATAATATTTGAATTATTATTATAAATAAATGCTGTATCATAAATTTCAGGATTTATACAAATATAATTAATTTTATTACAATTACTAAAATATTTTTTTTCATTATTTAAAATATTATTATTAGTAGAATATTTTATGTCTTTATTTACTTCTTCTAATTTTTTTTTTTTCGTTTTCGTAGAATAAATTAAAGATTTATTCATTTTTATTTATTTAATCTCTATTAAATATTTAAGTAAAATAATTTATTTAATATAATATATATACTAATAAATGGAATCTTCAGATTTTAAAACTTATCCTAATTTTAATGAAAATAGTAAAAATAAATTTTTTAAAAATGTTACAACAGTTAAATTAAAAGAAGTTAAATTAAAAGAATTTTGTAATAATTTTAAATCAGATAAAATAAGTTATTATAAAGATAACAAAAATATGATTTTTATAAATAATTTAGAACCTTCTTCTGATTTATTTTCTATGTTAAAATATTATAAAAATAAAAATTATCAATTAAATATAAATTGTGATTTAAATCAAAATGAAGAAAATAAAAAATTATTAGAATTTAATAAATTAAAACAAGACATTTTAAAACAAGAAATTTATAAAAAAATTTCATTAGAAATGATTGAACCAAGTAGCAAGCTTGGGTCAAAAGAAGAAGATATAACGATTAATGAGAATTTATTAAAGTTAGAAGAAACAAAAATTATATATCAGAAATTAAAAGATGATTTAGATCAAAATTCGGATAATAAAAATAAACTTTTAGACTTATTTGTTAAAGAAAAAGAAATTTATAATTTTGAAAAGAGATTGAAATATAAAAGTTTAATTATAAAATTAGAAGATTTTTATAAGATTTGTAAAACAAAATATAAAATATCTGGACTTGAACTTGAAAATGATTCATTATTTTTAAAAAATGATGATATTTTAAAAAATAAAAATTATGAAGCAGAGGAACATCTTCTTATTATAGAAAAAGAAAATGAACTTGCTGAAAATTTAATTAAAAATTCTTTAATAAAAATAATTAAAAAAACAAAAAAAGAATTAATTAATGAAATGGTTAAAAAATTTCAAAAATTAAGAATAAATGGTGAATATATTAAAAAAGAAGAAAATAAAAATTTTGACCTTTATAAAGTTGTAAATAAAGATGGCAATAAAACTTTTGAAAAACAAATAAAAGAAATTTTCTTTAAAGATAATATGTTAATACATATAAAAAATATTTTTAATAAAAATGTTTTTCTAGAAGGATTGAGTAATTCTATAACAGAAAATATTTTTGAACAATTTGATAATTTATATCAAATTTATAATAAATATTTTCAAAATTGGGGTATTAATTATTTGAATGTAATTTGGGAATTAGAGACAAATTTAGATGTTTCAAAAATTATAGTTCAAGAAAGTTTTGAAGATGAAGAAGAAAATATTATTGAATTAAAAAAAAAATTAAAATCAGTTGTTTTACCACATTTAGGTTATTTATTTTTTGAAAATAGACTGGAATTATCAACAGTCTTTTTTTTACTTTTAGCTCCTATATTTAATGATGACAATCATTTTTTAGAAAAATTAAAAATTAATAACAAAATAAATTCAAATATAATAAAAAAATCAGATGTTTTAAAAGAAATAATTAAATATAAAATCAAAAATATAAAAAATCCATTTATACCAAAAAATCAAAATATTACATTAAGAGAAAAACAAAATATTTCACAATATTTTAAACAAAAAAATATTTTAGAAATACAAAAAGAAAAATTAGATGATACTTTTAGATATGATTTAGAAAAAAAATATATTAAAATAGATTCTCAAGATTATGTTTTTAATGAAAAAGATCAATTAAATTTTTATAAATGTTTAAATATAAAAAAAAAAAAATTTAATTTTGATAATATTCCACTGGAACAGAGAGGTAAATTATTTTTACATGATAAAATTAAAATTAAAAATGATAAATGGAATATTGAAGCTTCATTAAAACCTTTACCAAATAATGGTGGAGGAGATTGTTTTTTCCATACATTTGTTAATATATTTAAAAATGCCGGTATAATGAACAATGATGCTCCTCCCGTAAATTTTGATATGATAGGAATTAGAAACATAATAAAAACTTATTTAGAAACAAATTTATTAAGTGATGGTAAATTATTTAAAGAATATTTAGGTAGAGTTTATTTAAAAAATTTAGAATTAATTAATTGGGATGAATGGACTGTTGATAATATTTTAAATGAAAAACAGGAATTCATAAATTTTATACAAACAAATCTTCTTACTACAAACCAATCATATAATATTGTAATAAATGATAATGCTGACAAAATAAATATTAGTATAAATGAGATTAATTCCTCTTCAATAACTCCAACAACTAAAACAAAAATTACAAAAATATTAAATACATATAGAAGATATTATTTTTACACAAGCATTATTGATGATAAATATAAAAAAAGAGCAAATAAATTTTTGAATTTTATAATGACTGCAGAATTTTGGGGGGGAACAGAAGATATAGAAATATTAAGAAAGAAGTATTTAACAAAACATAATATTATAGTTATAATGCCCTTGGAACATTTAGGATTAAATAAAACCTTAGGTTTTGAAACTATCAAAAAACATATAATTAAAGATAATACTGAAAAAACTATATTAAGATTTACTATAATTAAAAATACAAATAATACACATTGGTTTAATATGTCAGATACAAATGGTAAATTACTTTTTGATATAAACGAAATTGGAAATTATTTAACTTATTATAAAAATGTAAAATGTGATAATGGAACAAGATTTTGTAATCATTTAAAAAATGATTTAATAATAAATTTAGATGATGATGATAAATATTTAAAATTATTAAAAATAAATGGTTTAACAAAACACTTAGGATTATTACCTTATCTTTTTCATAAATTAAAAGAAAAAGATAGTGTTTATCCATATATTTCAGGTAATTTTAAAACTGATATAATTGATTTTTTTCATAAAATAAGTATTTTGGAAGAATCAGAATTACCTTTAGATAAATTTATAAAAACACTAGATACCCCCCAAGGCACTACCATGCCACCACATACGTGGTTTGATGAATTATTTGCTATAAAAGATAATAACATTATTTTTAATAATGAAGATAAATTAAAAGCACTTTTTAATAAATTAATACCAATACCTGGAGATTATAATATTCCTGGAACTTTATCTAATAAAAAATTTGAAGAAATACAAAAAAATGAAATTTATGTAGAATATTTTAATATAGTAGCAAAAAATAATAAAACAATTAATATTACTTTATTTGATGATACAGATAAAATAATTTATAAATTTCCAAATCCTGTATCTTCTTCTTCATCAACTGAAAAAATTATAATATATAGTAATTTTAAATTTAAAAAGTGTAGCCGTGTTGTTACTCCTGTTCCTCCTGTTGCGAGCAAAGAAGAAGAACCCTTGTATCCAAATGATAATAATTTGAAAAAAAATATAGAAAAATTTAAATATAATTTAGATATATTTTTAGAAAATTATAAAAATTTAAATTATTATTATAGAAGAAGCAAAGTAAACAATGAATTATTATTTTTACCCATTTTAAATATATCAAAAAATACGCCATCACCTGCATCAACATCAACATCATCACCTGTATTTTATCCTATTTATGACAATTTTAAGTTAATGAATGATCCTATATTTTTCTTAGATTACATATTTACAATTTTTGAAAATAATAATATATTTTATGGTAATACATTAGATGAATTTAATGATTTAATTAGTTTAACTGAATTAACTGGTGGTACATTAATAGATTTAATTAAACCATTTGATTTAACTAGTTTAATAAAAATAAATGAAACAAATTTACTTGGAGGCTCTACAAAAACAGAAGTTGCTCTTACAACAGATATAGAATTAAAAGTTAAAAATTATGAACTTTTAATTTTTAAAAATCCAAGTTCTATAGAACTTAAAAAAGAAATTGATATTAAAAATACCAAATTTGAATTAAAATCATTAATTTGTAAAAAAAATGATGATGTATATTTTAATGTTTTTAAATACAGAAATAATTGGTATAAATATAATTTAGTAAAAAATATTGATAAAATATTTACTTTAATAGAAACTGATGAAATAGATGAATTTATTAAAATAATTAGTTTATATTATAAAAAAGAGAATAGAAAAGAAATAGATGAAGAACGACTTAAAAATATAGAAATTTCTTTAATAAATAATAATAAAATTGCACCAACATTGTTTAATTTAATAAATACTGAAGCTAATGAAGAAATTATTAATAATATAAAAAATATAGTTTATAAACCATATTCAAGAAAAGAATGTTCATCAATATCTTCTTTATCAACACGAGGAGCAGCAGCAACAACAACAACAACATCATCAACATCAGCACCAGCAACAACAACATCAGCAACTGCGGCACCAGCAACAACAACATCAGCAACTGCGGCACCAGCAAAAACATCAGCAAAAACATCAACAACACCAAAATTAACAGAATTTTCAGAAGTGTTTTTAAAAAAACAACAACAAGAATTTGAAAAAGATATTTTAACAGATTTAAATCTTGAAAAAAAAACCAAACATTGGATTTGGTGGGTATTTCCAACACAATATCAAAAAATATTTGAAAAAAATAAAATTTTAATAAATATTACTGATATAGAAAAAGGAAAATATAATAATAATATTGATGATATAAGAAAAAAACTAAAAGACAGAATTATAAGTGTTGGTAAGAAATATATTATTTTCTTAGTTAAGAATGAAATTACACATTTTGAAAAATGGCTTGAAATATTAACAAAAATTGCAGAAAAAGATAAAACATATTTTAATAATGATGCTGATATTGGAAGAATAAAAGAATTTTATCTAATATGGATGGAAATATTAAAAGATGTAGAAAATACTGATTTAATAAAATTTAAAAATATTATTATTAAGATTTATAACAAAATCGTTCTTTCACAAAATTAAAAATATATAAATATTATAAAATTTTTATGGATATAAATCCTTTTGAAGTATTTAATATTAAAGATCCTAATAATTTTAATATATTAGATGTAAGAAATAAATTTAAGAATGCTGTTAAGTTGAATCATCCAGATAAAGGAGGAAATAAATATATATTTAATTTATTAGTAAAATCTTATAAATTTATTTTAAATGAATATGAAAAAAAAAAAAAAAAAAAAAATATTAAA
>Ga0115002_10007070_pt1 | contig 12735 bp, 13 predicted proteins | sample ArcticOcean_MG_C_8_FD_89576 | JGI IMG/M metagenome (GOLD analysis project Ga0115002, IMG submission 89576) | Marine microbial communities from western Arctic Ocean - ArcticOcean_MG_CB11_86 | ecosystem: Environmental > Aquatic > Marine > Oceanic | place: Arctic Ocean: Canada Basin | collected...
CAGGGTGGGGGATGACTTGTTATTTCCTCATCCCAACCTTCCCCCGCCGCTACCCAGGGGGGGTTACTTATCCGGTGTTTTCCTGCGATAATGGGGGCATCGAGGCAAAGGTAGCCTTTCGCGGCCAGACTGACTGATTGGGGACATAGCCATGGACGCGTTATTTTTCTTACTAGCTCTGGGGGCATTCACCCTGCTCCGGGGAATCTCGCCAGAGAAAAGAGCAGAGCTTCTTTTGCGCTTTGAGTACAAACTCCACGAATGGGGCTTCATCGACTACCCGAACATTTAGCGCCCCCATCAAGCCCCATTCTTTCCGCTCTTTCATCATGGCGTTTTGATTTCAGGAGACGTCATGCTCCGGGCTGTTTTTCGAAAAACGCTACTTCCCATCCTCATCGCCTTCCTTGCCGCCGGCTGCGCGGGCCCCAGGAAGGCGGGCAACCTTCCCAGCTGGGACGACCCCCGGGTGCGCTTCGTGGGCGCGATGATGCACGCCTATCAAAAGGCGACGGGGCGCGAGGGCGAGCGGTGGTATCTGGGGATTCTCCCCGGCCGGAGGATCAACGCCTACGGGCCGCGCGGGTGGTTTTACATCAAGGCCCGCCTCGTGGGCCACCGGTTCAAGGGGCACATCGGCACGCAGAGAATCAATACTTGCGCCCTCCGGGGAAGCGTCGCGCTTGGCGCCCCGCCCAGCGGGGCACAGACGAAAAAAAATCTCTGCCGCCATGCGAGAGGCGTTTAACGCTTTCAGCCGGGCGCAGGAGTTCGTGGCTGGCTTGCACCCCCCACCCAAAAGAGCGCGTGGCGAGGCTCGGTCGGATTATCTCGGTCGAGCTTGCGCCCTGCCCCGATGGCTGGCGAAAGATTAGCGGCCAGGAAAGAGCATTGTCTGAATTTTCCCCGGCCCGGGCGTTTTCAGCCCCGAAAGGTATTCAGCACCAAAAATAATTGCGACCGGCTCAACTTTTGGGCTGCAGGAATTCGATCATCACGCCCTCGGGGCATTCGACGTGCGCGACGATGTTGCCCGAGATTCCCGTGTGGGGGGCTTCGATGATTTTTCCGCCGTTCTCGGCCACCGAGCGCGTCGCCCATTCGATATCATCCACCATCAGGCCTATGTGATGGAGGCCGATGAGCGGGGGGGGGTCTTCGGCGGGGGCCACCTCGCCGTCCCGGAGCCCCCGGATGGATATGTTCGCCTCGCCGAGCTTGACCCGCACGTTGAGCGAGCTCTTGCCCTGCCCCTGGCCAGAGATCTCGGCTCCGAGTGCTTTTTCGTACCACGCCGCTGCGGCCTCAGGGTCGCGGCTGACGAGATGAACATGGTGATAAGTGTCGTAAACTTTCATTGTTTCTTCCCTCCCACTGATCGTTTCTTGAGCTTGCCTGTTTCTTGGGCTGCTATTTCTTGAGCTTGCCCATCACCTCGAGCACGTGGTCCGGGGTGATGGGTATCCGGGTGATGCGCGCGCCGATGGCCTGGCTCACGGCGCAGGCCAGGGCGGCGGCGCCTGCGGTGCAGGGCGGCTCGCCGATGCCCTTGGCGCCGTAGGGCCCAATCCCCTCGCCGGATTCAAGATAGAACGAGTTCCACTCGGGCGTCTCGACCGCGGTGGGGATCAGGTAGCTGTGAAACTCACTGGTGGTGAGCATGCCCCGGTCGGTTTTGATTTCCTCGAGCAGGCCGTGGCCGATCCCCATCATGGCGCCGCCCTCGAACTGGCCTTCAACATGCTGGGGATGAATCGCCTGGCCAACGTCGTGGCCCGAGGCATAGTGAAGTAGCCGCACCTCGCCGGTCTCGATGTTCACCTCGACCTCAGCGGCGTGTATCCCGAAGGTGTAGTCAATCCAGCCGCCCCGGTCGCCGAAGACCTCGTAACCATCAAAATAGTGCGTGCCCGTCTCCATTTTCGCTGTCGTGTGGAGGGGAATGTTCATCTCCTTGCACTTTTTCACGGCCTCGACGTATTTCACCGAGCGGTCCGATGCGCCGCGAACCGAGATGACGCCGTTTTTCGCCTCAAGGTCTTCCGGCGCCGCCTCCAAAAGCTCCGCCGCGCCCTTGAGGATGCGCGAGAGCAGTTCCTCGCCTCCGCGCTGGGCCGCCCCGCCCGTGATCAGGGTCTGGCGGCTTCCCGCAGTCATGCCGCAATGGGGCGTAATCTCGGAGTTCGACATCGTCACCGAAACACTCTCAAGCGATACGCCCAGCGCCTCGGCCGCAATCTGCCGGTAGGTAGTGGTCTGGCCCGCGCCAACGTCCGAGGCCCCGCAGCGCAGGTTCACGCTGCCGTCCGCCTCGACCGAAACATAGGTCTCGCCATCCTGGTTGGGTCGCCCGTAGCCCGCGAGGTTCGCGATATAGCCCACCCCGCGCCGCCAGGGGCCGTGGCTTTTTGAGGGGTCGGGACCAGCATTTTTGCCAAAGGCCCGCTGGGCTTCCGCCAAAAGCTCGGGAAGCATGGGTGATGTCGGCACGGGCTGCTTTTGCATGAGCGTCCCGCCCTTTTGGATGAAATTCCGGCGGCGAAACTCCACCGGGTCCATCCCCAGCCGCTCCGCCACCTCGTCCATCTGTGATTCATAGGCGAAGCAGACCTGGTTCGCGCCCACCCCGCGCATGGCCTCGGTGAAGGGATTGTTCGTCTGGATGGCGCGAGCCCGCCCGCGTGTGTTGGGCACCTCGTAAGGGCCCTGGCCCACGACCATGCCGCCCAGAATGAGCCCGCCGCTATTGGTCGGATAGGCACCCGCGTCGGCGATGATATCGAGTTCGACGGCGCAGAGTTTGCCGTCCCGGGTCGCGCCCGTTTTGTAGCGCATGAGGAAAGGATGTTTTTTGCTGCACTGGGCCATCGACTCCTCGCGCGAATAGGCGATGCGCACGGGTCGGCCCGTTTTCATCGTAAGAAGTCCCAGGAAAGCGCCGAGGAGGGGATGCTCCTTGCCGCCAAAGGCGCCGCCCAGCATCGGGCAGTCGTAGCGCACCCGGCTCGCGGGCAGGCCCAACGTCGCGGCCACTAACTCATAGTTTTCGACAGTTTGGGTGGGGACGCGGATGTTCACCGTGCCGCGCTCGTCCACCCAGCCAACGCCGCCCTCGGGCTCGATAAATGCGGGGTCAATACAAGCGGCAAAGTAAGTGTCCTGGACGATGACATCCGCCCGAGCGAAGGCAGCTTCGACATTGCCCTTGTCGGTTTTCCAGTCGAACAGCACCTCGCCCTCGATGTTCTCGAACGCGTAGGTTCCCGGCAGGGGCTCATAGTCGATCTGAACAAGCCTGGACGCCTCCTCGGCGAGGTCGTGCGTCTCGGCGGCAAGAATCGCCACGGCGTCGCCGCCGAAGCAAACCGACCCCTCGGCCAGCACCGGGTAATAGGGATAGCGGCCCGCGTTTTTTCCGGGAATATCCTTCGCCGTCAGAACACAATGCACACCCGGCAGGGCGAGCGCTTTTGAGGCGTCAATTTTCTTAATTTTCGCGGGCACCGCCGGCGGGCGAATCACCTTGCCGACAAGCTCATTCGCAAACCGCAGATCATCACCGTAAACTGTATCGCCCACCGCCTTGGCTAGGGCATCTTCTTTTGCCGGAGAGTTTCCGACGTGAGTCATCCGGGACATTGATTACCTCCAATCAAATTGTAAAAACCGCCGTTAGCGGTAGTTGGCCACATCGACCGCCTTGCCGGAGGCCGCGCTCTCGATAACGGCCTCCTGAACGGCCACCACTTCGATGCTCGAGGGGCCGCCCGCCTCGGGCTCGCCGCCCTCACGAATGCATCGGGAAAATTCAACCATCTGGTCCGCCAGCGCATCGCCCGGATCAACAGCAACTTCCTTGCGGGCCTGCTGATCTTTTTTCTGAAAATAGAGTTTCGCACCCTCCTCCTCGGCCCAGGCAGCCGCCTCGGTGCCAAAGGCGTTGGTCACGCAAACCTTGGGGAGAACCAGCGAGAAGCTCATGTAACCGAGCGGGCCGGACTCGAACTCCAGAGCAACGCAGGTGGCGTCATCGAGGTTCCCGGCGCCGAGGATCTTCTTACTGAAGGCGGAGACCCGCTTTATCGGCCCGGCCAGATACTGAAGGTTGTCAATCATATGAACCCCGAGGCCGGTAAGGCCTCCCGTGGGAACTTCCTTCGTATCATTGCGCCAACCCGGCTTGGGATTCTGGCCCATCGGCAGCGAAAGATTTGCCTCAAGCTGGTGGAGCATCCCGAGCTCACCCTTGTCGATCATCTCGCGGATACGGCGGTTGGCCCCCTGGCGACGGCGGTGATGGCCCACCTGAAGGGTGACACCCGCTTTTTGCGTCGCCTCGTAGCTCCGCTTGCCCTCGGCCACGGTGAGCGTAAGCGGCTTTTCGACAAAAACGTGTTTACCCGCTGATGCGGCCTCACAGATCATGTCCGGGTGGGTCGAGTGCGGGGTGGCGATAATGACACCCTCAACATCTGGGTCCTTGAGCACTTCGTCATAGGTCGCCGACTGGCGGCAGCCGAATTTATCCGCGAACGCCTTGCGGCTCTCCTCGCTCCTGGCGAAGCAGGTAACCACCTCGGCGGCGCCGCTGCGGTTCACCGCGTCCACGAGCATGCCGCCCCACCAACCCACACCTATCGAAGCCAGACGCGCTTTCTCGCCAGCCATGATTTCTCCTTTCAATTCTCGAAACATTTGAATGAAACCCGCACGGACCCACCGGCACTTCACCAGGGAGGTGGGTAGTTCTAAATGGAAGAAGAACAATAGAACAACGGGAATAATTGAGAAAGTGCGTGAGATAAATCGGACCCGAGCCCGGCGAACCAGACCCTGGAAAGCCGGACAAAAAAATCTCCCCTCGCCGAAGGGTGCGAGGGGAGATGAATAATGCCGCGGCGGAGAAGCCTCGATCCGATCGAGACCCCTTCCGCCTACCGGACCGCGTGTGCCGCCATATCCACACGATCCAGCATTGTTACATCCCTACATAAAGCAAGAGCCATGCCAACCAATATTTTTCGATAAGTCATTGGATATGAAGGAATAGTCAGGGAAAAACGACCCCGTGAAATTGTCATTTTGTCATAGATCCATCCAAATAGCGGACAACTCGTCAAAAATGAGTGCCTGAGTAGCAAAAAATTTCAGGGAGAAAATAGTCATTTGAGCGAAAATTCCAAAAAACGGATTTATTAGATGGGAGTATCGATTGGCGGGACAACGATTCCAGGATTATGGGGCCTGAAATTGCGGTTGCCGGCTCAAGGGGCCGGCATGGAAAACAGTGCCTCCTCGACCGCCGCGCGCATCTCGTTGCCCTGGCCGAGCAGGGTCTCCCCCTTGGCGTTTGATCGCCAGAGCACCAGCCCCGACTCGGCGCTCATCAATTTAATTTCCAGCTCGGCGAGACAGTGATAAAGCTGGGAACAATTGCTGCTGCCGTTGACCACGAGAAAGGCCTGGGCGCCCGTGGCCTGAATCCTTGAAAGCGCGGCCCGGCGCTTTTCCTCGGGCATATCGTCCTCCCAGCCCGGCGATTCAGTCGGCAATCCTCCCGGCTTCGGCATTTCCTTCAACTCGTAGCCGCGCGCCAACAACACCCCTTCGAGAAGAAACGTCGCCTCAATGCTTTCCACCTTCTCGACCGGAGGGGGCACAAGGCCCGCCGCTTTATAAATCCCCTGGAAAAATCCCGTCCATCGATGGGAATAGCGAAACGGGACCACCACTATCCGGCGTACCCGCGTCAAACGCTCTGGCCTGAGAGTTTCGGCCTCATAGGAGATGCCGTAGGCGCACCCGCCCGCCGCGAACATCAGGACCATAACGGTGAGAAAATGAATCATCTTGGATTTCCAATCATAATTTGGACGCCCACGCGACCCCCAGGCGGACCCAGGCGAGGAGCCGATCCCCGCTCCAGAGGTAGGCCGCCCAACCCTCGCGCAGGAGATTTCCGTACAGCGAGCGCAGAGCGCCCGCACCCCCCACCGCGGCGAGCGCGCTTGCGCCCGTGAGCAGGGTACCAATCAAGTAGATAACCGACCAGGAGAAGAACCGTCCACCCCGCTGAATGTCGGGCTGCGAGGTACCAAGTGTCCGCAGCGTCATCGTGAGGTGAAACGCGAGCCCAAGGCCAGTGAAAAACGAGGTCACCAGCCGCACCCGCCCATCTCCGAGGCCCCACTCGGCGACCATGCCCGCTCCCAGTGCAGCGGCGGCCAGCAGGGGAAAAAAGTAGGGCGCCAGGGTGATGAAGAAATTCGTGCCGCTAATCGCCACCTCGCCGTTGTCCCTGGCGACGACCAGACGGCTCACCCGCTTGAAAAAAACAAGCGCGAATAAAAGATGGGTCATTTCGTGCGCGAAGGTGTAGAGAAACTCGGGTGGTCGAACCCGGTGCCAGAGAAGATAGAAGGCAGCACCTCCAGCCATCGCCCAGGCCTCAGGCGCGAGCAACCATCCCTTCGCACCATCCGAAAGCAGAAATACCCCGGGCGCCGTCCTCGCAAAGGCGAGCGTGGCCGCCCAGCAGGCGGGCAGGATGGTCAGCGCCGAGGCCCAGGCCAGCGCACGCATGAATAACGTAGGCAATCTCAGGGGGCCCTTTCTTTTCGGGGCGGAAACGCTCGTGACCGTGGAGTTTAACGATATGGGAGAGGCCACGAACTCATCCTCACCCACGAGCAGTTTTCGACTGAGCAGAATCGAAATAACCACGAATGGGGCTGGAACAGCAGCCTGGATTGCCTGGAGAAATCCCTGGCTTGAACCCTACGCCCACTCGGCTTTTAGAGGCCGCGACATCAGCTCGCGAAGCGCCTCTCGCGGGTCCTTGTCCTCAAAGAGGACGGCGTTGACCTCGGCCGCGATCGGCATCTCAACATCAAATTTTTTGGCCAGCGCCACGGCCACGGGCGCGGTGGCCACCCCTTCGGCGACCGCCTTCATCGAGCCGAGAATGTCGCTCAACTTCTCGCCGCCACCGAGGCGGAGGCCCACCGTGCGGTTGCGGCTCAGATCGCCCGTGCAGGTGAGCACCAGATCGCCCATGCCAGCCAGGCCAGCCAGGGTGTCGGCCCTGCCACCCATCGCGGTGCCAAGGCGGCTCATCTCGGCCAGCCCGCGCACGATCAGCGCGGCACGGGTGTTGTAGCCAAGTCCCATGCCGTCAGCGACGCCTGCAGCCAACGCGATGACGTTCTTGAGGGCGCCGCCGATCTGGGTGCCAATCGGGTCCTCCCCGGTATAGACGCGCATGCACAGCGCCGAGAAAGCCGCCTGCACGCGGAGCGCAGCGCTCTCGTCCAGAGAGGCTGCGACGATGGCGGTGGGCTTTCTTTCCGCGAGCTCTCTCGCGAAGGTCGGGCCCGAGAGGCAGACGACGGGTCTTTTTGCGCCGCTTTTTTCGAGCATATTCGCTATGAGTTCGGTCGGCAGGGAGAGTTTTTTTTCGTCCAGCCCCTTTGTCGCGCTGACGATGAGGGTTTCCTCGTGAACCGTGGGCGCCAGACGCTCCCAGACGCGGGAAAGGAACTGGCTCGGCACCACGCTCAGAAGAAGATCCTGGCCGGCCGATGCCGCCTCGGCCAGATCCGATGTCGAGCGCAGAGTGGGGTGGAGAGAAACGCCGGGGAGGTAGACATCGTTCTCCCGTCTATCCTTCATACGGGCGCACAGGTCCTCCTCCAGCACCCAGAGCGTGACCTCATGGCCGATCTCGGCAAGCAGATCCGACAGCGAGGTTCCCCAGGCGCCGGCGCCGATGACCGCGATTCGCAAAGATTCCATCTGTCTCCACCAAAATCCGGCTCGCCCAACTAGCAAGCGTTTTCGTTATTTTCGGGCCGTTTTTCTTTTCGGGGCCTTGCGCTTCACCGATTTTTTCACGGCTGCCTTCTTGACCGTCACCTTCTTGGCCACCGATTTTTTGGTCAACAACCGGGCGCGGGCGCTCTGCCCCCGCTTCACCCCTTGCTTGCCGGTCGCGGTGTTCGCCCGCCATTTTGTCTGGTGGCGAAGGTGCTTTTCCTCATCCCAGATGTGCTCGGTGCCGCCACCCATAAAAACGACAAAAACCTCGCAGCCGTCCGGGTACTCGTAGGGGCCGTGGGGCAGGTCCCAGCCAAAAACATAATCGCCCGGGCGAAGGTCTTTTCCGGCCACACACATGCGCCCCTTCGTCACCAGGATCGAATGCCAGCTCTTGTGGACGTGCACCGGCTCAACGTAGCCTTTGGGAAATTTGACCTTCATATCGATCCGCTGCATGACCGGATCGTGGTTGAAGATCTTCACCTGCACCCCTTTGGGCAAGGTGAGAAGCTTAAGCGCGGCACCTTCCTGCCATTTGACCGTCTTGTCGTAGATGGCGCGGAAGCGGTTGTCAAAAAAATTTTCGGCGTTTTTTTTCTTGGCTGTTTTCTTTGTTGGCGGCATGATTCACCTCATTGGCAACTTCGTTAAAATGGAAGGGCGGCGTCAAACACCCGAGAAAAATCTCTTCTGGAGACGATTCAAGTTTCGGAACAACCGATAGAAGACACGTAGATGCAGCTGGCCACATCGCGGCCCAGGGCGAGCGATTTTCCCTTCACGCGGATCGTCATGGTGCCCGCCAGCGGGGATTGCTCCTCTACCTCGATGGGTACGTCGGGAAATATGCCGACCCCGCCCAGATACTCGAGCACCTCGGAGCTATCTTGCTTCACCCTCGACACGACGCTCGAACGGCCCGACTCGAGATCGGTGAGCATCATTTCATCTGGACTGATGATACTCCCGTCTTTCGCCGGAATCGGATCGCCATGCGGGTCGATAGTCGGGTAGTCGAGGGCTTGATCCATGGCCGCTTCCACCTCCTCGCTCAGAACGTGCTCAAGCTCCTCGGCCTCGGCGTCCACCTTATGCCACTCGATGCCCACCTTTTGATTCAAGTAGAGTTCAAGCAGCCGATGGTGGCGGATAATTTCGAGCGCAACCTTCTTGCCGCGATCTGTGAGGATGACCCCCCCGTAGCGCTTGTAGTTGAGAAGCTTCAGCAGATCGAGCTTCTTGGTCATGCTCGTGACCGAGGCCGGGGAAATTTCCATTTTCTCGGCGATGGCCTTCGTCGTGACAGGCGAGGATTCTTCCTCAAGCTTGTAGATATTCTTCAGATAGTCCTCCATCTGTTTGCTCAAATCCACTGAAACGTCCAAGAAAAATCCCTCAATGAAACGAAAAAGCTCCACCCACCTTCAGCGAATCGCTATGGTAGGAACGCCTCGATGAACTGTCAACAAACAATTATCTTCGCCGGTTGAAAATGTTAGGCGAATTCTCGTAGGAAAACGAACCCTTGATCGCCAGGAGTTTCTTTTTTAGCTCCGGCGGGAACGGGTTGAATGGCGCGGCCTTGGCTATGGCGGAGAGCGCTTCGTCGTCGAGAATCTTATAGCCCGACGAATCCGTCAGTTCTACCCGGCTCAGCGAGCCGTCCGGGCGAATCACGATACGAAGCTTCAGCCTGCCGCTGAAACGCCTCGCCTCCTCGGGCCATCTCCAGTTTTCATGAATCCGCATCTTAATGTGTGCAAAATAGGAGACGAAACGGTAATCCTTGGTATCAAGGGAAACTTCATCGCCAGCCTCCTCCTCCAGGCGCCGCCTCTCATCCTCAGCGGCTTTTGTGATTCGAGTCGCGTCCTCATCCGATAGCTTAAAGCGCGGCGCATCGGGCCTGCCCTTGGGCTTGGGGCGGAACATAGCAATCGGATCGATGGGCGCCCTGGGTTTTGGGGGCACCACTTTCCTGACCGGCTTGCGCGCCTCTCTGGGCTTTGGTCTTGGTTTGGGAAGCGAGGCAACCTCCACCCGTTTTTGGGGCTTTTCCTTCTCGATCTTGATAACTTTCTTTTTCGGCTCAGGCGTTTTTTTTCTCGGGGACTTTGGCTTCACTGAACTCGCCTTGAGTGTTTTGCTCTCGGGAGGGATGGGTCGTGCTTTTTTCATCTCTTTCGGGAGTGGTGGCTTCTTGGGACTGGGCTCGGGTTTCGCCTCCACCTTTTCAGCATCCGGTGTTTTCTCCACCTTGGGCTTTTTTTTCGGCTTGGGCCTCTCCGGCTTGGACTTCGGCACCGGCGTGACTTCCCTTACCTCAGGAACCGGGGGCCGCACAGGAACTGGCGGCGATGGCGAGACCAGCGAGGCGACTTTGGGCGCATGCTCGCCCCGCCTACTTGGAATGAGGTCCTCCGGCCCGCGCTTGAGCCGGGGGGCGGCAGCCGATTTACCCTTGCCGCTCTCTTTGCGGCTGGCATTCGAGAGGAATCGGCTCTCTGGATTGGGAGGGAGATTTTCTTTCGGTTTTGGCTGATCGACCGACACAATCCGAATGGGAACGGGCTTTTTCGCGGCCACGCTCTTGGGCCAAAGGAAATTTACGCTCAAGCCAAGGAGCACGAGCAAATGAAGCAGGAGCGATATAAAGAGAGGGACGATCAGGACCCTCTTGTTATCTCCCATGACTCGTCCCCTGAGAACTTTCCGAATGGCGCGGCGGCCTCAAAGCCGCTCTTACTTTGCCTCAACTGCGAAACATAAAAAAGGGGGGCACCATATGGCGCCCCCCTCCTGATAATTCAAGCTACCCCATTGATGCCGGGGGTGTGTTACATCATGCCGCCCATGCCGCCCATGCCACCGTCCATGCCGGGGGGCATACCGCCGCCGCCGCCGCCAGCATTTTCCTCAGGCTTGTCGGTGATAAGGCACTCGGTCGTGAGCATGAGGCCCGAAACCGAGGCAGCGTTCTGAAGCGCCGAGCGCGTCACCTTGGTCGGGTCGATGACACCGGCCTTGACGAGGTCCTCGTAGTTGTCTGTGGCCGCGTTGTAGCCATTATTGCCTTTTTCGCCCTTGACCTTCTGCACGATAATTGAGCCTTCGACGCCAGCGTTGTTGGCAATCTCGCGAAGAGGCGCTTCGAGCGCGCGAGAGAGAATCGCAACACCCACTTGAAGGTCGCCTTTGAGCTTTAGACTTTTTAGCGCCTCCTGGCAGCGGACAAGCGCGACACCGCCGCCGACGACAACACCCTCTTCCACCGCAGCGCGGGTGGCGTTCAGGGCATCCTCGACGCGGGCCTTCTTCTCTTTCATCTCGGTCTCGGTTGAGGCGCCAACGTTAATGACAGCCACGCCGCCGACGAGCTTCGCCAGCCGCTCCTGAAGCTTCTCGCGGTCATAGTCGCTCGTGGTCTCCTCGACCTGGTTGCGGATCTGCTTCACACGGCCTTCGATGTCCTTGGCCTTGCCCTTGCCTTCGACGATCGTGGTATTGTCCTTGTCGACCGTGATGCGCTTGGCCTGGCCCAGATCTTCAAGGGTGACGTTCTCAAGCTTGATACCAAGGTCTTCGCTCAGCATACGGCCGCCGGTGAGAATGCCGATATCCTCGAGCATTGCTTTCCTGCGGTCGCCAAATCCGGGGGCTTTGACGCCAACGACGTTCAGGGTGCCGCGCAGTTTGTTGACAACCAGAGTGGCCAGCGCCTCGCCCTCGATGTCCTCGGCCAGCACCATCAACGGCTTGCCGGTCTTGGCGATTTTTTCAAGAAGGGGAAGCATCTCGCGCATGTTCGAAATTTTCTTCTCGTGGATGAGGATGTAGGCGTCATCGAGAGAAACTTCCATGCGGTCGGGGTTGGTCACGAAATAAGGGCTCAGGTAGCCGCGGTCGAACTGCATGCCCTCGACGATGTCGAGAGAGGTTTCCATCGACTTGGCTTCCTCAACCGTGATGACGCCGTCCTTGCCAACCTTGTCCATAGCCTCGGCGATGAGGTTGCCAATCGAGGGATCGTTGTTGGCCGAAATGGAGCCGACCTGGGCAATTTCTTTCTTGTCCTTGATCGGTTTGGAGAACTTTCGAAGCTCGGCCACCACCGCCTCGACACCCTGGTCGATGCCGCGCTTGAGGGCGATCGGGTTGGCACCAGCCGTGACGTTCTTCATGCCTTCACGATAGATGGCCTGGGCCAGAACGGTAGCCGTCGTGGTGCCGTCGCCGGCCACGTCCGAAGTCTTCGAGGCGACCTCGTTCACAATCTGGGCGCCCATGTTCTCGAAAGGATCGTCGAGTTCGATCTCCTTGGCCACCGTCACGCCGTCCTTGGTGGTGGTCGGCGATCCAAATTTACGGTCGATTACAACGTTGCGGCCTTTGGGGCCGAGAGTCACTTTCACAGCATTGGCCAGCTGATCGATGCCGCGCTTGATCTTCCCACGAGCTTCCTCGTCGAAGAGAAGAATTTTAGACATTGTTTGAATTTCTCCCTGGTAAAGTTAGTTTTTAAAAAGTTTTTATTTCACAACAGCGAGAACGTCATCCTCGCGCATGATCAACAGATCCTCGCCATCAACTTTTACTTCCGTGCCCGCGTACTTGGCAAACATAATCCGGTCGCCAGTGCTCAAATCGGGCTTCTGGCGCTTGCCGTCGTCGGTGATTTTTCCGGGACCAATAGCAATAACCTCGCCCTCCTGGGGCTTTTCTTTGGCCGAATCGGGCAGAATGATGCCCCCCTCAGTCGCTTCAGCATCGTCTTCCAGGCGGCGCACCAGCACGCGATCCTGAAGTGGCGTTATTTTCGTCTTTGCCTTCGCCATGGTTTGCAAATCTCCTCTTTCTTGGTTCGGTGGTCCGAAACGCTCGGACCAAGGTTGGTGGTTGAAAATGTAAGTCCGTTCA
>Ga0115002_10007075_pt1 | contig 12730 bp, 15 predicted proteins | sample ArcticOcean_MG_C_8_FD_89576 | JGI IMG/M metagenome (GOLD analysis project Ga0115002, IMG submission 89576) | Marine microbial communities from western Arctic Ocean - ArcticOcean_MG_CB11_86 | ecosystem: Environmental > Aquatic > Marine > Oceanic | place: Arctic Ocean: Canada Basin | collected...
ATCGGGCGTTCCCAGGCTGGACGCCGTACGGGATGGCGAAGGCAGGTTTGCGCCGGATGGCGATGGGCCTAGCGACGGACCTGACGGGCACAGGGGTCCGAGTGAATTGCATCGCTCCGGGTTATATCGATGCCAAGTTTACGGACGATGGCGGCGACCCGGCGCGGCTTACGACGAGTGAGATGCCTAACTTTGAGAGTCGTATCCCGATGCAGGTCGGCGGCGTTCCGGGTGATATCGCCGGGGCGGTGGTGTTCCTGTGCTCGGATATGGGCGGCTACGTGAACGGCGAGACGCTGCTTGTGGACGGAGGAATGATCGCCTCAGGAGGCACCATGTAAGCCCTACCCGGGTGGGGGGGGGCTGCCAGGGCGGGCTGTTTTTACGGGGCTGTCTTTGGATTGACGTTCAATCGCCCAGTCACTCGAGAATCGTAGGGGCGTATGGCAATACGCCCTCGGACCCTTGCCCGGGCTGGCTATTTTTATGGGGGTTGTCTTTGGACTAGCGTTCAATGGCCGATTGCAGCGGGTATTTTTTCGTGGCCTCGCCTCTGGACTAGTGTTCCGTTGCGATTATTTGTTCTGCCACGTCTTTTATATCTTTGCCTACGATGTCCGGCGGGTCGAAGTAGGGGTTTGTTACCTGGCCGGGCCGGGCTACGAAGGCTCCGGTGCACCCGGCCGCCATCGCACCGGCTATGTCCCAGTCGTGAGCAGCGACCATCATCATTCCTGAGGTCTCGATGCTCAGCTCTGACGCCGCCATGTTGTACACCCGAGCGTCGGGCTTGAACACGCCTACAGATTCGACGGACATTACGCGGTCGAACAGGTCGATCAGTCCACCTGCTTCTAGCTGAGCACGAGCGGCCACCAGAGGCGAGTTGGTCAGTGCGACGGTCTCAAACCCGGCGTCGCGCAGGTGCTTCAGGCCGCCCGGGACATCGGGGTGTGGCGGCAGAGAGAGCATGCGTCCCGGAATCTCGGTCAGCGCCTCATCGCTCAGAGTGAAGTCGTTGCGAGCCGCCACCATCTTGAGCGCTGCCGCTCCGACCTCTCCGAAGTGCCGATAAGGCGCTCCAGTCATCGTGGCCGTGATCGCGGTATTGATCACCTGGGTGAACCACAGGGGCCTGAGTGCGGCGTTCCCGAGATGACGCTCGAATAACTCATCAAGCACGCCGAGATCGAGCAGGGTTTCGTTCACGTCGAAGACGATGATTCGTGACATTGGGGTACCTGAGCTTGCCTGTGTAAGAACGTGGTCGTGTTGTGTCTGATGATATTTGGGGGATCGAGATGTCGGCCCAGATCCCAGAACGGCACGGAGGTCGAAAATTATCGACTTTGGATTGGTGCGTTCCACCCAATTATTCGTCCGATACGGCTATTATTCGCTCCATCATGACAAGCGATCGGGTGCAACGGCGGATTGACGGGCTTCTCGACCAGGCAGAAGAAGCTGTGGATGCGCGCGACTGGAACGCCGCTAACGAGATAGCACTATCTGTGCTGGCGGTCGATCCCGAGAACGGCGATGCGCTGGCGTTTCAGGCGATGGCTGCGCCGCATGTTGGCGGCGGTGTAACCGACTCGTCTGTAATTGGACCCCCTCTACCAGCGGGAGGGGGCAGGGGTGAGGGAGAGCGTACTCCTGCGAATCCAGCCCATTCGAAAGCCTCAGGGCACGACGCGCCACAAAAGCCCACCTCATTCGCCAACGGTCGCTACGACATCAGAGAATTTCTCGGCGAGGGCGGCAAAAAACGCGTCTACTTTGCACACGGTGCCCTTCTCGACCGTGAAGTCGAATTCGCACTTATCAAGGCGGAAGGATTCGACGAGACGTCACGGACCCGTGTCACGCGTGAAGCGCAGGCGATGTGGATCCGGCTAACGATCATGGGGGCGGCGGCAGCATTTCCCGCGTTTCAGGGCCTTTCTGACGCCGATCGCAGCGCCCTGATACCCCAAGTGACGGCCGATGCAACGGATGCCGTCCGGGAATATGTCCGCGGGGACAATGTGGTCTTTACGATGACGCCACACTACGCGACCGGGGTTGCATAGAGGGGCATGTTTCGGGAGATTGGCAAACACTGGAATCGTCCCGGGCGTAGGTTGTGCGAGGTTCGTCAGATTCAGTAGGTCTTCACCGTGACTGTGCTGGTGTAGATCTCTCCGCTTCGGTCGGGATGACATTTATCACATTCCGTGGATATCGTCGATTGATGAGTAGGGGGCATGTTCCGGTGCCTTGAGGAGATCAGAAATGCCAGAAATGCAAGACATCTACGATCACATTGAGGCTCACCTGGATGAGTCGATGGCTCTGCTGGCCGATCTTGTCCGGCAGCCCAGCGTATCGGCGCAGGACATGGGTTTCGACAAGGCGCCGGGACTAGTCAAAGACGCACTTGATTCGGTCGGTCTGAACGCGGAGATCGTTCCTGTTCCGAATGACGGACATCCGTCCGTGTTTGGTTCAACTCAGGGTGCTGGCGAACACACGCTTCTCTTCTACACACACTACGACGTACAGCCTGCCGAGCCGCTTGAGCTATGGGATTCGGAGCCGTTTGAGCCTTCACGCCGGGACGGTCGAATCTACGGCCGAGGCACGTCAGACGACAAGGGCAACATCGTCGCCCGGCTCGCCGCAATTCGAGCGTTCAACGAGGTTCGTGGTGGGCTGCCCTGCAACCTCAAGTTCTTTGTCGAGGGTGAAGAGGAGATCGGAAGCCGCAACCTGCGTGGGCTGATCGAGGCCAGAGGACAGGAGTTCAAGGCGGACGCCTGCATCTGGGAGGGCGGTGGTCGCAATCTCTCCGGCGATCCCTTCATTTACCTCGGGCTAAAGGGCGTCCTGACCATCGGTATGTCGGTGAAGAAGCTGCACGGAGACGCTCATTCTTCGTACGCTCCGATCTTGCCAAGCGCACCATGGCGACTGCTCCAGGCGATGAACTCCATCAAGGACCCTTCGGACGATCGCTGCTTGATCCCGGGTTTTTACGATGACATCAGGGAACCAACGGAAGCAGAGGATTCGGCGTTATCAACGCTGCCGGACGAGTCGATCGAGTGGAAAGAGACGTTTGGAGTTGATTCGTTTGTTGGAGGTGTCGGGGGCGAGGACCTGCGACGAAAGCTGCTGTTCGAGCCAAGCGCCAACATCAACGGGTTCGAGAGCGGCTACAACGGACCGGGGATGAAGACGGTGCTGCCGGCGGAGGCCAAGGCCAAGATGGACTTCCGGCTGGTGCCAGACATGCGCCCCGAGGACATCTTCAAGAAGCTACGCACACATCTCGATCGACAAGGATTCGAGGACATTGAGCTGGAGTACCTGGCGGGAGTAAATCCGGCGCGGACGGCTATCGATTCGCCGTGGGTGACGCTAGTGGCGGAGACGGCGGAGGAGATTTACGGCCGCAAGCCGGTGATCGCTCCAACGATGGCAGGAACCGGGCCGATGTACGAGTTCGCCGACATCCTGGGCATGCCTATCGCAACATCCGGGGTTGATCACCCATCGCACAAGATTCACGCCCCAAACGAGAACATCACGGAAGAAGACTTCCTGTACGGGGCGAAGCACGCGGCACTGATCATGCAGCGGTTCGGGGATCGTGGGTTGGATGGGTAGGTGGAGTGGGTGCGACGCGCTCGTTCGGGAATCCCACGGACCCGCGCCACATCGTGACGCGGCCCAAGTGAGGCTCTCTAGAACACCGCTATCGGATTTGCCGGGGAGCCTGTTCCGCCTATGACGTTTAGCGGATTGATGGTGAGCATGAACTCGTACCGGTTCTCCTCTGCGCACACGTTCGCCAGCGGCTCCAGCAGGGAGTTGTCCACGAGCGACACGCCGTAAGCGAAGATCGCTCCGTGCATGGTCCACGGGATGTTGTACTCGTTCGGGGCCGCATCCATCATGTCCCACACGATCAACGAGACGTCGTTGTCTCGCACAAACGGCAGGCAGGATGCGTGGAGACCGGGTCGTTCGGCCCCTTTTGTCCATACGCCATCGTTGGTGGCCGAGAACTTCTCTCGACCGCTGTAGACGCAAAGAGCGTCGCCTGGTCGGATCTCGATGCCCTGTTCTGCGGCTATCTCTTCCAATTCCCAGCCGTGAACCGGCGTGTCCAACGTCACATGTTCGCCGCCGCGGTGCTTCACTACGTCAAGAAGTACGCCTCGTGTCAGGATGCCGTCCGACCATTCGTCGACCGTGCCGTACTGGACCCCGCTGAACAGCACGTTCTCGTCGGGGTCCTTACCGTCCCAGCCGCCGTTCTCGTCCCAGACATGGCAGAGGGCGTCAATGTGGGTGGTCGAAGTGCCGTGATATGCGACGCCGTAATAGTCAGTCGCTGCGCCTCCGCCTGGCGGACGGTCGCCCTTCATCAGGAACTGGACGGCGGGCCGTGGGTTCTCGGCAGATGGCGTGACCGGGAAGGGGCGGCTCAAGGAAACGGTGCGGCCCTTTTTGACGAGGCCCACGGCTTCAAGCCGCTTGGCGTCGTCGATCAGGTTCATCGCTCCCGCTGCACCCTTGTCGCCCCAGCGGCCCCAGTTGCGGCGATCACTGAGATAGGAATCGATGTCTGCCCTTGTTGGAATGGAGTGATCGGCCATGAACTGATCTCCCGAAAAATGTTTAGTCTAAGTGAGCGCATCGTACACGCGTGCGTGTCTTATTTGTGGTGTTTGGAGTTACGCACGCTCGTGCTTTTTCAGGGCGTTTTGGCCCTACTCATGCACACGAGCCTTATTTGGGGTCCACTCAGTTGGTCGCTGTCGGTAAAGTGGGTAGCTGTGCGATACATGAACGTGGCGACAGCATATCCAGGAGGGCGACGGCGAACGATGCTTGTCGTTCTGGCGCTATTCGTACTTCTGGTCGTTGCTTGTTCCCCGGATGAAACTGAAGAGGTCGATGACGGCCTGCTGTGGACCATCGATAACGCCGTTAGTGTCGGCTTCGAGAAGACCGAACAGCTAAGTCCAGATCGGGCCAAGGTTCTGGACGCTTGGAAGGGGACTTTCAACGGCGCGGTTGTTGAGCTGTATCGTCACAGAGTCACTGAGTTGGGGGTCGATGTTCCGGCCGATCCAACCTGGCTGCACGGGCAGACGCTAGCCGACGATTGCTGCAACATGTGGCAGCGAAATCGACTGACCGCGGTCTGTGCGACTCAAGAGCAGGCCTGTAAGGATTTGCGCGAGGCGCTGCAGGTGGCTTTTCCAATTTAGGGGACTGGCGCGGGAGTGTGTTGTTGCATCCCCGCCCTTCGAGAACCTGAGGGTGGGTTTTGTTGATAGGCGTGGCGTTGTAACCGGGCAGGTTGATCTGGAACGCGCATGGGCCTCTTGCCATACACCCACGTGATGTTGTCTTTGACTGACCCCCCCTGCTACATCCCGAATTCACAGGTGATACCTCTTGACTCAGGTGTCTCGTGTTCATAATAATCAGAACAAATGTTCTACTAAGTGATGTAGTGCATTGGGATGTGAACCTGAGATGCGGGAGGAGATCGGGATGGGTGAAGTGGAGTTGGGGGGGGGCGATCTGGTTGGCGCTCCCGTTGTGCCTCGGCCTCTTGTCGTGTGCCTGAGATGCGGTGGCGAAAGTACGGTGCGGTTAGAGAAGACACTTGTCGGGGCGAACACTTGTTATCGATGTCGCGGTTGCGGTCACATCTTCAGTCCTGTTGGCACCGTTGGCGAATAGTCGTTCCGAGGCGGTCTCGAAGCCTGACGTATCGCAGCAGTCGATCTGGGCGAATGATCCTGCAGGTTTCGTTCAGGACCAGCTCGGCGCGCAGTTGTGGGATGGGCAGATCGAGATTCTTGAGGCTGTACAGGATCACGTTCGCGTTGCTGTGCGCTCGTGCAATGGGTCCGGCAAGACCTACATCGCTGCGCATGTCGTGCTGTGGTGGCTGATGGCGTTCCCGGAGTCGATGGTGATCACCACAGCGCCGACCGAGTGGCAGGCTCGAGAGGTGCTCTGGCATGAGATCAGGCGTACCTATCGCGGGAGCGAAGAGCTCGTCGACGGAAAGTTGACTCGAACAGCGCTGGAGCTTGGCGACAAGCACTACGCGCACGGGATTTCGACCAACGAACCGGAGCTGCGGTTGCTTGAGGGCGCTGTGAATCGGACGCTTGCGCCAATGTTCAGGACACCGGGCGGCCCGGAGCTACGGGTGCACTTCGACCTGGGAGATATCGAAGCACTCCAGGAGTCCGAAAATGACCATGTGGACCGGCTGGTGAAACTGGTGGGTGCTGGTGTCTTAACGGTGAACGAGGTGCGCGCCGGACGTGGGCTCGGGCCGGTGGACTGGGGTGACCGGCCGGCTAAACCGATCGCGAGGGAACGGGAGAGTGCTGCTTCGGCGTAGTTAGGGACGTGTTGGTCGTGCTCGGGGTGTGTCGGCTTGTACCTTCGATGTGGTCGCCGCATACTCGAGGCGTGCTAATCACTGATTCCCGCGACCTCGCCGATTTTTGTAAGCGGCTTGAGGGCGCTCCCTACGTTGCCGTTGACACCGAGTTCCTCCGCGAGAAGACCTACTGGCCAAAGCTGTGTCTTGTACAGGTCGCCTATGACGACCAGGCTGCTGCTATCGACCCGCTCGCCCAGAACATAGACCTCGACCCGTTGTTCGATCTAATGGATGATCAAGACACCCTGAAGGTTTTTCACTCGGCTTCGCAGGACATGGAAGTGTTCTTCAGCGTGGCCGGGCGAATCCCGGAGCCGATCTTCGATACGCAGGTGGCGGCCATGGTGGCCGGGTATGGCGAGCAGGTTGGGTATGCCACGCTGGCCTCGCAGATTGTCGGTGTCACGCTGGACAAGTCGTCGCAGCTCACCGACTGGTCTCGGCGGCCGCTGTCGGATCGCCAGATCGAATACGCACTTGGAGACGTAACCCACCTCTGCACTATTTACGAAGAGCTGGAAGAAAGGCTCGAAGAGACGGGTCGGGCGTCCTGGGTGTCTGAAGAGATGGCCGCGCTCGCCGATGTCTCGTCATACCAGGTGGACCCGCGCGGGGCCTACCGTCGGGTTCGCATCCGTCGACCCAGCCGCAAGGCGCTTGCGGTGCTGCGGGAGGTGGTTGCGTGGCGAGAAGAGACGGCGCAGCGGCGTAATCTGCCTCGCAACTGGGTGATACGGGACGATGCGCTGATCGAAATTTCTACTCACGCACCACGAAATGTCGCCGACCTTAGTCGCGTGCGCGGAATGCATGACAACATGGCGAATGGTCGGGATGGGAAGGATCTACTGGACGCTGTTCAGAGGGCGCTGGATATGCCGCAGAACGAGTGGCCGGAAGTGCCGCCACGTCGACCCACGATACGTGGCCACGAGGCACTCGTAGCGCTTCTTCAGACGTTGCTACGGCTGCGTTGTGAGGATCATGACGTCGCTCCCAAGCTGGTCGCCACGCGTGACGAGCTGGATCGAATAGCGACTACAAACGACGAGGATCTACGACCGCTCCAGGGCTGGCGACGTGAGTTGTTTGGCAACGACGCGTTGGAGATGAAGGCCGGACGCCTGGGTTTGACGGGCGATCGCGGCCAGGTGCGAGTGCTGACGCCGGACGAGCTGGATTAGGCCCCAGTGGGCCTATTATTTTTACTGCCCCATGGCGTGTTGAATCGGAATTGACGATACGCCCTCGACTGTTCGGATAATCTTCAAGAAATGGCTCGACTCCAGAGCCCGCCCTGAGGCTCTCGAAGGGCGGACGTCTTGTGCTGGATGGTTGTCAAGGACGAGCGGTTTGATATTGCTATCCTGAGCCAGAGGTGAAGGATCTCACGGGTATTTACCTTCTTGGGTCGTTGTTAAGGAACCCTCGCGTCTCTTGTGGCTGTTTGTTGTCGCGTGTTCGACCGTTTTTGTTGAACCGCCGGCCCTTCGAGAGCCTCAGGGTGGGTTTGTTTTCGCCTCAGGCTGGGTTTGGGCTTGAACCGGATATCTGGGGCATTGGAGTAGGGCGCCTGTCCGGGCGTATTGCCATATGCCTCTACGGTTGTTGCTCCACCTCTTAGGTTTCGCCTGAGATAATGGCACTATTCACATATTTGGATGCCCGATTACCTCAATTACTAGGGAGAGTCGCAATCTATGGAACCCCGCGTTCATGTCAGCGATGAGATTCTTGATCGATTTCGGAAGGTCACATCGGCGACCGTCTACAGCGCGGTGTGGCGGCATCCGGTTGAGGGGAGTGAGTGGTTCGCTTCGGCCAACTGGCAGCGTTGTCTGATGAAGAATGTCTTGCCGATGACGCACGGAAAGACGATGGTCGGTCGGGCTCGTACGCTCAGGTTCGTGCCGCCCCGTCCAGATTTACTTGAGATCACTCGCCAGGGCGAAAACTCGCCGGAGTACATCGCCATGGGCACGTGTGGGCCGGGCGACATTCTGGTGGTTGAGGCACACGCCGCCGAACCGCAGGCCAACATCGTCGGCAACATGAAGGCTCGTCAGCTCTGGCACAACGGAGCGGTAGGCATCGTCACGGACGGCGGTATTCGCGATCTGGACATGATCGTTGAGGACTACGGCCTTCAAATCTTTGCGGGTCATCGGTCGCCGGCCGGGAATCTGCCGTGGATCGAAGCTTACGAAGCCAACGGAGCGATCAATTGCGGCGGTGCGCTGGTGTTTCCGGGAGATGTGATTGTTGGCGACGACGATGGCGTGGTGGTCGTACCGTGCCAGCTTGCGGAGGGCGTGATCGACTGGATCGAGGAGCAGGACAAGGCTGAAGAGTTCGTTATCGGTCTGATCGACGCGGAAAAGGCGCCTCCAGGCCGCTACTATCCGATTTCCGAGGAGACCAAGGAGCGCTACCGACGCTGGGTCGCCGAGGGTGGTGAGTCTTAGACTGGCGTGAATTAAAGGGTCAAGAAGAGATCATATTTTTCAGGCTGTCGAATCGTCTGGATCGGCGAGGCTTAATAAAGCACTGAGAGATCCCCAGACGACAGCGATCGAAAATAGTGCGAGTACCCATAAGTCCTGTAATCGGGCCTATCCATTTTCTTGGATCTCCAGCGCCACATACCCAACACCGAGTCCTCCGACGGCAACGCTGAACACTCCTGAAATCAGGGTTGGGACGAAGAACCCACCGAAGAACATGAGAACTGCTCTAAAAACATGCCCACCATCCATCGGATATAGGGGCAAAAGATTTAAGGCGTTCAAGTACACGTTGATAGCAAGCAGCCATGTCCAATAGAACTCTCGGATTGTCCCTGATAACTGCATCAAACCACGTGCTTCGGTCCAATCAGGTGAGTCAAGAACGAATCTCCATATGACGATTGAGGTTAGGAGATTTACGCCCGGGCCGGCGAAGGACGTCCAGGAGTACTTTTTAAGCGGAAGTCGCCATTGCGACATTCCGGTTTGTGCTTCTGTGTACCCCCCCCCCACAGTTCCAATGCGATTGTTCGAACCTTGAAACCCGCGGCGGTGAATGCGATGGCGTGGCCGATCTCGTGGAGAAGGATTGAACCAAACAACATTCCGACACCGATCAGTGGCAGAAGGTATTCATCCTCAGATGCTGGAGCGTCCAGTAATAGATGGAGGTCTTCGTTCCAGATCTGGACATATATGAATACCATTCCAAACTAGGCCGAAGTACCGATATTGAACCTGAAGCCAGATTTGTCGGCGGACCCATCTATCGAATTGATCTCTACCGTCCTCTCATCCTCAACCAATACCAACTTCCTGCAAGTAGCCTGAGTTGGTACCTGTAGCTGCATACTAAGACCCCATAGGGAGGTACCTGACATATGGAGACGATTTTTTCGTCCGAGCATCCGCCGAAGACGATGGTACTTGAGAGAATGGACGACGACCGGTTGAGGCTGGTTATTTCGCTGTCCAAACTGGGGCAGACGACGATCCTTGAGTATTTTCTTGATAATGCCGACGTTGACTCTTTGAAGAAGGCGCTGGCCTGATGGCGGATGCCAGAGGTGCCCCTTCGACGGGCCCTGGAGATAGGGCCTTTACAGGAACCGGTGGCTTTGCTGCTTCACTCAAAATAGGCGGCGGTCCGTCTCTCTTCTGGAGTGATGTGACCGTACTCGGGCGTCCGCGCGTGCTGATCATCGACGCAGTTGAGGATATAGACAGTTGGGAGGCGGAGGCGTCAGAGAAGATCGCCGCCAGCCTGGTTCGACGGGACATTCCGGTTATCGGCGGTAAGCCGGTGCATGTGGCCGGTGCAGCCGACATCGCCGCCGCCGTGCGGTCGGCAGACGACTTCAATTGCGTATTCCTTACCGCCCGGGCCGATGCGTCGCTGAGCGCCGCCGAGTGCTGGAACACCCTGAACGACTGCCTCAAGGGCAAGACAAAGCTGCTTGCCATGTGCACATGGGACTCGGCAGACGCTGATGTGGCGGCGGACGTGATGGCCCGTGCAGACTCATTTGCGCCGATAGCCGTAGCACAGCAAGAGCCGATGTCCGGTCGTGGTGCGAGCCTTTTCTTCATGAAGTTCTTTGCAGAGCTGGATATGCACTCGGAGGCGTCCAACTCTATGACCGGCAAGATGGTGTGGTTCGGCCACTCCAAGGCCCGTGAAATTATGCGACGTCGGCACTACGATGGTCGCGTTGGATTGCGTAGCTAAGGGGAACCGCATGGCACAACTGAAGATTGGCGACATCACGGTCACGGCCCTGTCCGATGGCCGGATGTCGTTTGCCACGAGCAACCTATTCCCTGAGACGCCGGAAAGCGTCTGGGACGGCTATCGAGATCGGTTTCCCGAGGCATTTGACGCGCAAGGTTTCTACACGAACATCGGCGTGTTCCACCTGGCATCAGCCGGCAAACAGGTCCTTGTCGATACCGGCCTCGGCCCACACGGCGCATCGGGCGGCAGGCCCGGTCCTCCGGAGTTGATGGAGGATATGAGCAGCAAGTCGATCTCGACCGATGAGATCGATTCGGTGTTCCTGACGCATCTGCACGGCGACCACGTTGGCTGGAATCTCACCCACGACGACGACGGCACTCGGCCGACCTTCCCTAACGCCCGGTACGTGCTGCAAAGGGCCGACTGGGGCCACTTCACGGACGCTGGCTTCTTGGACGGCGGTCGCCGGGACGCAGCGCACGACACCTATCTGCCGCTGCCTGAGATGGGCGTACTGGAGCTTATAGACGGCGAAACAAACATAGCCCCAGGGCTGGACGCCTACCCGACGCCGGGCCACACGCCCGGCCACCAGAGCATGCTGATCTCGTCTGGTAGAGAGAGAGCGCTCATCATCGGCGACGTGATCGGCAGCCCGATGCACGTGACGGAGCCGGATCATCTGTATCGCCCGGACGTTGATCGTGAGATGGCACAGAAGTCGAGACACGATGCGCTGGATCTGGCTGAGGGCGCGGATATGACCGTAATCGGCAGTCACATGACGCGCCCGGGTTGGGGACGGCTGATTCGCTGGCAAGGGCGTCGCTACTGGCAAGCCCTTTGAACCGGTTTGCCGGGGGTTATTTACAGAGAGTTTTGCTTGGCATGGGCCTTGTTGTGGCCTTTGCTCTGGCGGCCTGTGATGGTGGTCTATCTGAGGACGAGGTGCAGGTTCGCGTGGACGCCGGTGTGGCTACTGCGTTAGCTGCGATTCCGGGCGTTCCCACGCCTACGCCTGCTCCTACGGCCACACCCGGTATAGCGGCCACTCCTCAGCCGTTTGCTACGCCGAGGCCGACTTCCACGCCCGCGGCTGTTCCCACGCCGCAGCCCCCTTCAACACCAGTTGCTCTGGCTACTCCGCAGTCCACCGCTACGCCGCAACCAACGGCGACTCCGCCACCGACCGCCACGGCACAGCCACTTGCTACGCCGCAACCAACGGCGACCCCGCAACCGACCGCCACGGCACAGCCACTTGCTACGCCACAACCGACGGCGCTACTGAACGATATTTATCTGCAGTCTCATGCTTCGGTGTACCTCGTCGCCGGCTTTGGGCAGATCGGTACGGGGTTTCTGTTTGAACCCGGCCTGATTCTTACAAACCATCACGTGATAGTCGGTAACTCCACGGTCGAAATCTGGGACGGCATCGGCAACACGTTCACCGGCACGGTAGTCGCATCGGATACTCCGCGTGACCTGGCCCTGATACGGATTAACCCGACCGATACCAGCGCGATCCCTCTAACGCTGGCGAGTACGGTCGGTCCGGAATCGGTCGCTAAACCTGTTCTGGCGATCGGCTACTCAAATACGGAAGCTGTTGGCAATATCGGATCAGCAGGTGCGAACGTTGGTGTCGTTACGAGACTGGTGACTATTGACGCACTTTTGGGGCGGGGTTTCGAGATGGACGCGCCGGTCGACCCGGGAGATAGCGGCGGTCCGATCCTGAACCAGGATGGTGAAGTCATCGGAATCAGTCGGGCCGTCGTGGTTGCGACAGCGGGCGGTCAACGCGTGGTCGGCACTTTCCTGGCGATAGCTATCGATGAGGTGCATGTGGCGCTGCCGGTGATGAGGGCGGGTATTTCGCGCTAAGGGAACCCCAACGGGGACGGGGCGGGCCCTCTACGTGCCTGTGACCTCACCCCAGCCGGAGATTCCCTCGTCCGTAGAGACCTCGAGGAAGACGTATACGCGGTCGGCACGGCTTGCTGTCCTCTACGG
>Ga0115002_10007077_pt1 | contig 12728 bp, 13 predicted proteins | sample ArcticOcean_MG_C_8_FD_89576 | JGI IMG/M metagenome (GOLD analysis project Ga0115002, IMG submission 89576) | Marine microbial communities from western Arctic Ocean - ArcticOcean_MG_CB11_86 | ecosystem: Environmental > Aquatic > Marine > Oceanic | place: Arctic Ocean: Canada Basin | collected...
GCGTCGTTACGGCGACCGGGCTTGCAGCGATCACGTGGGCACTGGTGGAGCGGCCAGTTCGAAGCCGCTCTGCACGCCCCGTGACCGTCTTCAGCTTCGCCGGCATCGCCACGGTGGCCGTCGTCACCGTCAGCCTGGCTGGCTGGCACAGCGGCGGTTTCCCCACCCGTTTCGATGTCGACACCATACGCATCTATGCGGCCGCCAGGGATATCAATCCGGATCAGGACCGGTGTACTGCACGCGATCCCTCAACGTGGTCACCTTGCCGATTCGGCGAAGGGCCCGCAGACGCACCGGTCAGCTTCCTGCTCTGGGGCGACTCGCACGCAGTCACGCTCATGTCGGCCGCCAACGCCGCAGCAACAGCGCTCAGGCAAACGGGAATGCTCGCCGGCCTGGACGCCTGCCCGCCACTCCTTGGTGTGGTCTGGCGACGGCCAGGCTTTCATTTCTGCGCGAGTTTCAATGCCGCCGTATTGCGGCATCTAAACCAGCGCGATGACATCAAGACAGTAATTCTGGCCGCGAGATGGCCGTTGATTGTCAGTGGCAGCCGCGTTGACAGCGAGCCAGGCGGTCCAGTCCAGATGGTCTACTCTGATCGCGACACCGAAGGCACACCAGACAATCCCACCCTCGTCCGCCAGAGCCTGGCTGCAACCATTGACGCCGTCCACAAAACGGGCCGCGAGGTCGTCATCATCGGCGGTGTCCCCGAGATTGGCTGGCGAGTTCCACGCCGATTTGGCGACGCACAGCGATTCGGCCTCGCCCTGCCGCCCTTGCCCACCATTGAGACCGTCACCCAACGTCAGGCAGCCGCAACGTCAATCATTGAGCGATCCCTGACAGGGGGCGCAACCCATGTCCCCCTTGTCAATATCTTCTGCACACCCGTCTGTCAGATTGAAGCCGGTGGTCGTCCCCTCTACACGGACAGCCATCACCTGTCTCACTTTGGGGCTGTGCGCAAACTGACCCCTACATTCAAAGCGCTGCTGGGCGACTAGCCAGTGCGGTGCGGGGGTGCACCGCCATTTCGGCAAGCCTCTCTTCTGCATGCCGCTCTTCTGCACGGCTTATCTGCAAGAATCTCTTCCGCAAGAACATGCGAGGTTCGCTGGCAAACCGACTCCCAATGATGAGTGCCGGGAAGGTACACAACGAAAGAACTGTCAGGATGGCAAATTCGGGACAAGAACCCGCCTGAGGCTCCGCGTGAAGCCCAGATGCCGTCAGGCATCCATCCAACCGTTCGCCTGCGACGCCACGCGCCACACGCCGTCACCTTCGTAGCTGGCTATCGACGAGAGCGACACTGCTGGCACGCCGCCCCCGCCCCGCTCGACAGTACCGCTCGGCAACATCGGCAGGCCATACTTCTCCCACCAGGGCGGCTCCGCGACAACATGTCCCGTAACATCACGCTGGCCGAGGTTCCACTCAGCAAACATATCTTCAAGGGGTGGATGACGGGCAAGCACAAACTCGTTTGAGTCCATGATCCATTGATTGGTCACCTCCCTCAGCCCGTCTGCCGGATCATCGTCACCAGCCTCACCATCAAAGCGAAAGAAGCCGTCCATGCTGCAACTTACGCGCGGCCCCCCATGCTTGCCCGCCGTCGTCCAGCGCATGTGGCTCCGCTCTCGCACACGATTGAGATCCTGAATGACCGCCCGCCTGACGGCCCCTGTTTCATGGAGCCCGGCCGAGTGCACCATCAAGCCGTGGCAGAAAATGACATCACCTGCACGACCAACGAATTCCACCGGTTGAATATTCGCTTTGATGTCATCCATAGCGTCACTGGACCCATCCGTGGCGACCCAGTTCAGCGCTTGCCCCGACGTCGGATAGAGCTTCTGCGGTGATCCCGGAAAGATCGTGAACCCACCAGAACGCGGCTCGACATCCGTCACATAGGTCACGACCATCAACTCGGTCATGCTCTGATCCATGTGCGGACCAAGGTTTGTTACCGGGGACTCATCGTTCCTCGGAAAGATCGAATAGATGCCGCGATTGCGACGTGGACGTTTGATCGGACCGCCCATCAGGGCTTCTGCCATGTGCATCAGATTGGGATGCGCAGAGGTTGCGTCGACGAATTCGGGATCATGCCCCAGCCCATGCCAACGCCAGACATCGTTGCCGACATCTCGGGTCAGCTTGTGGGGTAATCGACCAACTCGCTCACCCGGGTCCGCGCCAGTCCGTGCATCATCCGGCGACGGCCAGATGCCATGGCCCATCCAGTTCTGCGCCAGTGACCAGCGATTCTCCTCGGGCCAACTGCGCCCGGGAACCGCCCACGTGCCTGGGTCAGTGGGCCGCAGCCCCGCCGCTTGCACCGGTGGCTGCCGCCACCACATGTCCAGAAACGGATCAAAAGTCGCCGGCGGAATCAGCCCGCGCTTGACGACGTAGCCAAACTCCCGAAAGTGATCGATCTCGGCACGGGAGAGCCCCCGTTGATTCGCTCCCGGCAGGTCTGTGTCCGGCGTCAACAGTCGCGGCTCATGTGACGCCGCCGTCGCGGTTCCAAACGCCATCTCAGGATCTTTGGGTGCCGGAATCGGCACCTCACTATCGTTAGCGCGAACCGTTGCGTCAGTCATCACGGATTCCTCAGGCGCGGAACAGACACACGAGAGTACCGATTCCCCCCACATCCGTCCAGCATCCATGAATTGCCTGGAGCGATCTTGCTGGCGCAGAATTTCTGTCGCCAGGTCGACTGTCGCGATCGGCGGCAAATGCTCTTAAAAAAGGCGTCAAAGCAACGGGTTCACTGCTCGTCGCCGAACCGTTGCCTGCGCGTGCCACCTGCTGTCTGATGGGATTGGGATCTGACCGATCCCGGCTAAAACTAACAAGGAGCACTCGTATGAAGTTTAAATCAGTCCTGACTGGCGCACTTGCCACCGGTCTGCTCGCGTTGTCTGCCTCGGTCGTGGCCGAAGAAGGCGGCGGGCCTGGCGCCTGCAGCAGCCTGCCGTCGCACACGGATCTGCAGAACGCGCTCATCGCCGCAGTCACCGCCGAGACCTCCGGGCTGGACTTCGACATGTGGGCAACCGTCGCCGATCGAGATGGCATCGTCTGCGCAGTCGCATTCTCAGGTGCTGACCGCGGATCACAGTGGCCTGGGAGTCGGGCAATCTCTGCGCAAAAAGCCAACACCGCGAATGCGTTCAGTCTTCCCGGGCTCTCCCTGTCAACCGCTAATCTCTTTTCGGCAGTGCAGCCTGTACGGATTGCAGCACAGCAACCCCGTTAGCACGGACGTGGCGTACAAGGGGCCTTCCCATCACTAAGGCCGGTCCAATGACCCGATGGTAGGCAACAAGCCCGGCGGCGTTAACGTCTTCGGCGGCGGTCTGGCACTCTACGACGAGGTGGATGGCTTGATCGGCGCGGTCGGTGTCAGCGGCGACACGTCGTGTGCGGACCATGATCGGTTGGCGAGTGCGAAGCAATCTGGCGCTGGACTTCCTGTCATCAGTCGGTGGCGTCAGTGGTGATGCGGCACGGCCCGACAACATCATCTACGACGTCACGCCTAACTTCTTAGGCGGTACAGGTAAGAGCGCCGGCGGTTTCGGCCACGCAACCTGCATCAATACGGGCGATCAAACGCTGCTGCCTACAGTACAATAGCGCCGATCAACCCCCGAATTCTATGACGCAAGGCCTGCGCGCCAGCATCGACGTCACGGGCCAGGAGCGTCGTCATCCTCCTGCCCGGCATCCTCACCACTCCCTGCTGCCCGGTCGCGGGCTGCCCTCTCATCCCCATCGGTTGGTTCATGGCCCTGGTTGAGCATCTTCTGGAGCACTTCGCCTGCAGCAGTCTCAGTCGGAGAGTCAGTTGACGAATCAGATAAAGGATCTGGGCCAGATTCTGTTCGCGAGTCCGAGTTAATCGCCGGCCCTGCGTCCGCGGCATCGTCAACAAAACTGCTCATGCCAGCAAACGCACTCTGGCTTGTGCCACCAACCGACGCTGTTCGAGAGCCTGCCTTGCGGCGCTTGCCGCCCCGCGGGCCGCCTGATCCTGTTCGTCCGCCAGCCATCCTGCATCCTCGGTGTTTAGTGCGCACATTCGCAATCACGGTCAGTTTACGGCGCAAGGGCGAAGACACCAAAAAAAACGAGCTCATGACTCGGAGTGGCTGGCCGAACTACGCTCGCTCCACCACCCGCATCAGGCGCTTTGCATCCGGCTCCCTGGGATAGAGAAGAAAATGGTCCCTCAATTGCCAATCTCACGCCAGATTTCGTCTTGCCGGGCGCGACACACGGTCCTGATGAGTTGAAGCAGGACCCTAAGGGTTGGGTTGCCAGAAATCTCGCCTGCCAATAGCCACACCTACCCACCCCACCCCACACCTCAAAAGAGCAGGAGTCCCTGCACGCCCCTCTCTCGAAATATAAACACCCAAAGTGCAAAGACGTGAAGAGTCAGAACAACAATCAATAACTACACACGAGACTCACCATGAAAACCCGTTACGTGATCACGATCGTCATCCTCGCGCTTGTCGCTGCCTTCGCTGGCGTCGTCTCCATGCGGGTATTTGACCCCATCATCGGTGCGCCCGGAGGGCGCCTGTCTGGCTCTGAGGAGGCCCGCCCTCCCGCCGACTGGAGTGCGGCTGCCGCCATCAGTACCGTGCAACTGGAAACCCGGCCAGACGACCCTTATTCAGTTAACGTCTGGGGAGCGGGTTTGGGTGAGTACTTTTATGTCACGACGCACGCCGAAGGCGCAACCTGGTCAAGGTTCATCGACACCAACCCCGACGTACGTCTGCGGCTAGGCGACACGATCTACAATCTGCGGGCCGTGCGTGTCGACGACGACGTGGAAGGCGAGCGCGTGCTTGTCGCATACGCGAGCAAATACGAATCAGATCCGGAGAGTATGACGGCGAACGCGGGGTTGATCTATCGACTCGAAGGCAGATGACGCGCGAGGCGTCCCTTTAGCACGCAGGGTTTGAACCACATTTTCGCAGCGGACCAGGAATCAGGCGGGTCCGGCGACCCAGGTCACATCCCTGATGCTATCCGTCGAGGGGATAACAGGGGGGATATCAGTAGGGGATTAGGACGGGGGGCCTGCAGCCTGACCGTGGAGTCCGGCCAGGTGCTGGCCGCGTCGTCAGGGATGCGGAAAGTTGATCATCACAACGATCAGGGCGACCATCGAGAGCGCGATCACCACACCGACTACCACAGCCTCCCTGGTGGCTGAACCATTATCTTCTGACACGTGTATTCCTCTTCTCGGTTTATCAACGTCTGCGGCCGAGGAAAATCATCCCCGTGGAACCCACCTAGGATCTCAGCCCGCAACCGGGGCGATAGCATAACGAAACCTTGGGAAGAAAGTGAGCGGATTTAACCGTCCTGGCCATCCTCGCCCCGTCATGCAACCACCCGCAGGCATTACCGCGACGCGTACTTACCTGACCTGCACGCCATCAGACCACCAACAATGAGTTCTTTCAGGCTTGAACCGATCTGGAGCGGAGGCCATCGAGTTCCGGTCTTTCAATCGCAGATTGGTCATTCAACAGCGATTGCGGGCGGACTGAAGCCGCCGCATAACTCACCAATGTGAGCGGCAAGCGCAATCGTCGAATAGTCGCTGCCGTACGGACCCACCACCTGCAAACTGATCGGCAGCCCCGATGTTCCCTGACCAATTGGCGGCACAGTCGCCGGAAGATAGGCCATGCCAGTCAAAATCGTCCACTTGACGATATCAGCGTAGGGGCGGACCTCGCCGTTGCACACCAGCGTGCGCGTTGCGAAGTCGCCGTCCTGCTGATGCGCGAATGGCGGCACGAACGCAACCGGCATGATGATCGCGTCAAAGTCCTCGAAGAACCGCGCCCACTGCTCCCGAATCTGCGCGCGCTCAACGTTCGCATCGAGCCACGCCCGGTGCGAGGGACCCGATGACAATTGGTCCGATTCCTCCGACTGAGAAGCCTTGGTCTGATCGGCCAGTGTGCCCATCTCACTTTCGATTTTGTGTCGATACTCCGACTGGGAATTCGATTGAGAAATCGCGAGACCCACTAACCATACGCCCAATGACGATGCCCGCGCCGGGTCAATCGCCGGTCTCGCGGCTCGATCAACCGTGACACCCGATTCCTCCAGTCGATCAGTCGCCGCGTTCAGGACCGCCAGCACTTCACTATCCACCGGGCAAAACGCATCGTCCAGCCACGCCGCCACACGCATCCGGGTCACGTCCGCCGGCGCCGGGGCAAGGTTGGCCACGAGCGGCCCTTCCTGACGCTGCAACAGATCGAGCAACAGGGTCAGGTCCTCCGCTGATCGCGCGAGCGGCCCTATCACGTTGACATCAGCCTCGGTGCCACCTCCGGCTTCATGATCGAGATAGCCAGTTGAAGGAACGACACCCCAACTCGGTTTGTGACCATAGATGCCATTGAACGACGCCGGGAATCGAATCGACCCGCCGATGTCGGTACCGATCTCGAACGACGTCATGCCCGTCGCGACCGCGGCGGCTGCGCCTCCGGACGAACCGCCCGGAACGCGTTCGAGGTTCCAAGGATTGTTCGTGGTGCCGAACATCTCGTTGAACGACTGGATGTCGCCGGACCAGCGCGGCAAATTAGTCTTTCCAAACACGATCGCACCTGCCTCGCGCACCGCACGAACGACCGGGGCATCCTGCGCCGGAACGTTGTTGTGCAACTCGGTCGCACCGCCCGTCGAGCGTATCCCCTCGGTCTCCAGTGCATCTTTCATCGTGACCGGAACACCATGCAGCGGACCGTCAAGTTCACCTTTCGCCAACCGCGCATCAGCGGCATCCGCCTCGCCACGAGCGCGCTCAAGTTCGAACGTCACCACCGCATTGACCGCTGGATTGATCCGCTCGACACGAGCGACAAGTAGCTCCAACAGTTGACGGCTGGTAAATTCGCCATCCCGAATCGCGGCCGCTTGTCTGGTCGTCGACCACAACGCAACCTGCTCGCTAATCGCCATGTCTATGCTTCCTCTTACGCGGGATGATGTCCCGGATCGTGGTACACAATGGATACCACTTGATCGCCGGGGCGGGGCACTGAATCTGCAAGTACCTTACGCCTTTCCATTTCCCAGGGTTAGGACCAACACTCACCGGGTGTCGGCTGCGAACTGTCGAATCAGCGGTACTTCGACCTCGATGATCTGATTGCCGCCTATCTAGATACCTGTCAGATTGACGTGCACCGACCCTGGGAACGGACGGCACAACTCCGTCGCAGGACATCGTTGGCCGGCGATCCAGGAATTGGAGACTTACATGACAATCCTGGTTGCCGGCGGCGGCATCGGTGGCCTGACCCTTGCACTCAGCCTGCACCAGATCGGTGTCGACGTGAAGGTGTGCGAATCCGCGCGCGAAGTTCAACCCCTTGGCGTCGGCATCAACCTGCTGCCACATGCGGTCCGTGAACTAACGGAACTGGGTCTTGGGGAGACGCTCGCCGAGGTCGCGGTTAAAACCGCAGAGCTCGCGTACTTCAATCGCCATGGCCAGCCCATCTGGAGCGAACCGCGAGGTCTTGCCGCTGGATACCATTGGCCGCAACTGTCGATCCACCGTGGCACATTGCAAATGAAGCTGTTCGAGGCAGCGCGGGAGCGCCTTGGCGGCAACGCCGTTCTAACGGGACACCACCTGGCAAGCTGGCATGAGGCAACGTCGCAACCAGTGCGTAAAAGACGGCGTCGTCGGATCTCCCGTAGACCAGGAGCGCAGGCACCAACAAGCACGCCAGCGCACCCTGCAGTGCAGTGACATCGTCGAACCGGCGCCGCAGCGCCCACAACATCACGGGAAGACCCAGTGCAAAAATACACACGTTGACCACGGACAAGCCGAGTGGCGAGGCACTACCGATCAGCAGTTGCCAGTAGACGACAGACGCAGCGGGGTGCGACGTGGAATGCGGGGCCTGATAGCCCGGCTCGATCAGTCCGGCAACGCGATCAGTGTGGGTCGCAAAGGTCTCGGCAACCGTCGCATTGATTGAGGCATCGTGCAGATGGTGCACCGAACTGGCGATGCCGAGGTTTCCGCCCACAAACCCGCCATGGATGCCGCCAAAAGAGAGCAGTATCACGACACTGAAACCCCAAAGCATGGCGTATCGCCACGCGCTGGATGCAACCTGCTGGCCGATTCGCGGGAGCAGATAGACCGCGGCACCGCAAACGGCGAGGTATGGCAGACCGTCCAGAACACCATAGTTAGGGTGTGCAATCCGAATCGGGTAAAACTTGTCGACGGCATAGAGCGAGAGATCCGTCGCCATTAACGCGCCGCCTACGAGCGCGCGCGATTAGCAACAGGCCCAGGAAGTACAGCCAGTAGCAGACGGCGTCCCGACCAACGGCGTCATCGATCAGCGCGGCATGCCGCCGCAGCGCATAGAGGACCATGGGAAAAGCCGCAAACGAGCCCAGCAGCAAGATCGTGACCGCATTCACGTTCAAGTCCGCTGAAGTCATCCCGGTTCCCTCCGTCTTGCCTGGCTTCCGTGAAGTTTAGGTCTCGGCGGCATGCTCATCGACGCACGCTAATAGCGTTACTACGACATCAAATGGAGACGCTATAGGGGCACACCAACGCGCCCGTTCAGGACGGGACGGGGCGGCGGAGTGCATCCACGGTCGAAAACGCCGATTCGATTGCCTGGGCGGTGGAAAGCAGCGCGTGATCCCCGTACATCCGCCCGACGACCTGGATGCCGAACGGCGTTCCCTGATGATCGAGTCCGCACGGCAGGGACACCACGGGATGGCCGATGACCGTCAACGCTGCCGTCAGCGCCAGCCAGGCCATGTAGTTATCGACGGCAACCCCGTCGATCTCGCCGGGGTTGCCGTCCCGCCACGGGAACGGCTGGACGCTCACACCGGGCAGGATCAGCACGTCGTAATGCTCGAAGATCGCAGTGAATTCCCGATATAACTCAACCTGACGACGACGGGCGGCCGCAATGTCACGCATCGATGTCGTCAGCGCCGCATTCCAGGTAGCGAGCACGTTCGGATTGACGTCATCATCCCAGGCGTCCGCCATGTCGAGGTATTGGCTGACGAAGACATCCTGGCGGAGGTGCCAGTCAATATCCGGCGCCGACGTGAGATCGATAGCGTGCGGTTCCAGGGCCGCGAAGAATGGCGCCATCGCGGACACCCGTTCTTCGAAGATCTGCCGCACTGCGTTTGAGACCAAAACGCCGCCCAGATCAGCGCTGACGGCCACGCGCTGGCGCGACAAATCCACCTCGTCGAGCGCCGCGAATCGGGCCGAATCGAGCGGAAACGCCATCGGATCTAATCCCGAGGTTGCCGTGCGCTCGGCGATCACCGAAAGCATCAGCCCGACATCTGCCACGCACCGCGCAATGGGACCCTGAAGGCTGTAGTGCGTCTGAGTCGTCGTGCGCTCTTCATTCGGCACGACGCCCGGCGACGCGCGGTAACCGACAACCCCGCAGTAACTCGCGGGGATCCGCAAGCTGCCGCCATGATCCGAGCCGGTCGCCACCGGGACCATACCGGACGCGACTGCCACCGCAGAACCGCCTGAACTGCCCCCGCACGTCAGTTCCTCATCGAAGGGGTTGCGCGTTGCACCGAAGAGACGATTCACGGTATTGGCGCCAATGCTGAATTCGGGAATGTTGGTCTTGCCCATGACGATGCCGCCCGCGCCGCGGATGCGGGCAACGATCCCCGCGTCTGCCTCTGGCACCTCGTCTCGGTAGAGTGGGCTGCCGAGTGTGGTACGGATTCCGGCGGTCCGCTGATTATCTTTGATAGCCACCGGCACGCCGTGGAGCGGACCGACATCGTCGCCCCGGGCGGCCGACGCGTCGGCCGCGGCGGCTTCGAGACGCGCCCGGTCAAACGCCGTCGTGACGACTGCATTCAAACGTGGATTCACTGCCTCGATGCAAGCAACCGACGCCTCGACAAGCTCTAGCGACGAGACCTCGGCACGACGGACCCGACGGGCTGCTTCGGTCGCGGACAATCGTTGAAAGCCCTCAGGTGTCACGGTGGCCTCCCTTTGCGGCAATCCATGGATCTTACCATGCGTTGCGACGCCGCCAGCCCACCCGTAAGCTTGCCTCATGACAAAACCCAGAACCATAGCCCTGACGGGAGGCTCTTCCGGAATCGGCGCGGCGGTCATCGACCGACTTCACGCTGCCGGCTGCCTGATCTTCAATCTCGACCGGGTCCCCAGCACGCGGGACGGGGTCATGGAACTCGACTGCGACATCTCAAAACCTCACACAATCGACGCCGCCATCACTCAGCTACCAGACGAACTCGACGCCCTGATCAGCGTCGCGGGCGTCGCGCCTGGGATCGTCGACGACGAAACGCTCATCGCCATCAATTTTCTCGGCATGCGTCACCTCATCGAAGGGGTGCTCCCGCGTGTCATCGATAAAGGCAGTGTGGTTATTGTGGCGTCGAGTGCCGGACGGGACTGGCGGGACGAACCGCGGGTGCAGGATCTACTGGATACCGGAGACTTCGATGACGGATCAGCGTGGGTGCGTGAGAATGCCGACGCCGGGCAGGCAAACGCCTACAAGTTCTCCAAGCAGTGCGCGGCGGCATACACCTACCGCGCCGCGGGAATCGGTCGCGATCGATCCGTCCGCTTCAACTGCGTCAATCCAGGCATTGTTGAGACCGCGCTGTCCCCTCACTTTCAGAACATGCTTGGTGCGGATCGTTACGACCGCATCATCGCGGCCAGCAAGCGGGCCGGCACGCCCCAGGACGTCGCTGAGGTCATCGAATACCTTGCCATCGGTCACTGCCAGTGGCTGAACGGCGTTGAACTCACAGTCGACGGCGGCTATTACGCAGGGATCGTCGGCGGGTGGATCGAGGCCTGATCGGCTCTACAGAACGGGCACCGATCCGGGTTACTCAGCGTCGGGCCTCGCAAAGTGGAAGATGCCCCAGGTGAGATGGCCCTTGTCCGCGCCAACGACCCAATGGTTCAGGCCCTGAAGCATATTGTCGACGTATTCATGCGAGCAACGCTCGACCATCTCATCGTATCGATCGCGTAGCGTCGCGCCAACGCGCGCGTAGTGCGTGCGCATTTGATGCGTGAGGTCCAACCATCCGCGCTCTTCGAAACCGCGTTTGCCTAGCTCTGCCCGGTAGAATGCGGGGCAGCCCAGAGAATTGAGGTGAATACGATCCAGGATGGGTTGCAGCACGCCCTGTGGACAGGCGTCTGACTGCATTGGGTCAGTGAAAATGAAGTGCCCGGGTGTTCGCAGCACTCGGCTCGCTTCATCCAGCACGCGCAAACGGTCACCGCTGTGCAGGATCGCGTCTTGAGACCATATGACGTCGAAGCTATCGTCAGGCTCGGGTATGTCCTCAAAACTGCCGTGCAGCACCTGCACCCGGTCGGCCATGCCGTCGCGGGTGGTCAAGCGGCGGTTGGACTCGTTCTGTGTTTCGCTCAGATTCAGGCACGTCACATGACAACCGACCTGGCCCGCCAGGAAACGGGCGGAACCTCCGTAGCCCGCGCCAAGGTCAATGATCCGATGGTGTTTCGACAGCGCCGGCAGCATGGATGCCATGTGCTCAACCGTGCGATGACTGGCGAGCGCAATGTCGTCGTCCGGATTTTCGTAAATGCCGATATGGATATCGTTGCCGCCCCAGATCGTGCTGTAGAACGCGTCGGCATCACTGCTGTCGTAGTACGCCTCAGCCTGCGCGACGGGATTACTTGAACTCATACGTCTTCTCCGCGACGTGCACGAAGAAGTCCGGGTCGTCGTCTTCATAGGTCTCCTGGAAATCGCCGTAGGTCGTGACCTTTTGGAACCCGACTTCGGTGAACAAGCGCCGCATATAGTCCTTGCGTAGTGGGAACATATTCAGCCGATAGACGCTGCCATCGGCGAACTCGTAGCGAAACCGGGCGAGGCCATCGTCAACATGCTCCGGGGCGACGGACACTTGATCGCCACAGTAGTAGTACTTGTGCTTGCTCTCATAGCCGCGATCCATAATCGCGTCGTAGTTGCGCTGATCGATGATGAGTAGTCCATCGTGGCGAAGCGCCGCGTAGAACTCTGCGAGCGCCCGGCGGCGATCCCGTTCGTCAAAGAGGTGTGTGAATGAGTTTCCGAGGCAGATAATTGCGTCGTACTTCGAATGAATATCTCGATTCAGGAAGCGCCAGTCGGCATGCGTCGCGTTCAGGACCCGTCCGTGCGCACGCGCATTGTTAAAGGCTTTGGTGAGCATCTCGGCATTACCGTCGACACTTGTGACCTCGAAATCTGCCTCGAGTAACTGCACGGAATGGAATCCCGTTCCCGTTGCGACGTCGAGGATCTTGGCCTTGCCTCTGGCTTTCAGAATGTCGACGAAGAACTGTCCTTCGCTCTTGGCGCGGGCATCCCAATCGATCAGTTCATCCCATTTTTCAACGAAGGACTGGACGTACTCCTCATTGTAGTGATCCGTTTCTCGGACATTGGTCGGGTCGGCCCCGAAACCCTGTGCCTTGGCGGATACCGATGATCTCATCCTTTCTCCTATTATTATTTCGTTCACGATGAATCAATAAGACTACCAGAAGGCACGCGACCCGTAAAACAGGCCTTTCTTCC
>Ga0115002_10007081_pt1 | contig 12721 bp, 10 predicted proteins | sample ArcticOcean_MG_C_8_FD_89576 | JGI IMG/M metagenome (GOLD analysis project Ga0115002, IMG submission 89576) | Marine microbial communities from western Arctic Ocean - ArcticOcean_MG_CB11_86 | ecosystem: Environmental > Aquatic > Marine > Oceanic | place: Arctic Ocean: Canada Basin | collected...
ATTTTCTGGTGATGGGCGGCGCTGCCTACAGTCGACTGCGGCGGATGATTTTCGGCGGCGTAACCCGCGACGTTATCGAAGAAACCGACATACCCGTGTTGATGGCGAACTAGCAGCTACTCGGGGAAGCCCGCCACCCGTGCGGCCTCGATGAAATGATCGACGTCGCCCTGATTGAGGAATGGAACATCGCGGACCATCTGGTTGATGTTGACCTCCGATCCGCTGACCCGACGGCACTCTCCAATGGCATGGGCCGCCTTTTCGAGGTCGCCGTTGAGCGCGTGGCAGAGTGCCAACAGAATGTGATTGCCGAGCATATCGGGATTGCGTACATCGGCGCGACGAATTAGCGACGAGGCATCATCGTAGTTACGTTGCCAAAATCTCCCCCACGCCGCGATCGTCAAGTGCCACGCCGGAAAGTGCAGATTGAGTTCGATGGCCTTTTCGATCAAATCGATGCCCTCTTGGGGCCGCCCGCTCATGACGAAAATTTCCGCAAGCGCGCCCAAGGCATCGGCATTGTTGGGGTCAAGCGAGACCGCATGTTGGGCCGTGGCGCAGGCGTCGTCGGGCCGATTCTGCCACTGATAGGATTGACTTAACGCCATATGGACAATTGGCAATGAATCATCCAGCGCCAGCGCTTTTTGGGCATGGTCGAGCGCAGGCTCCAGCGATTCACTTACGTCGCGCGTCCACAATTGATTCCACTCGTGGATGTAGGTGGCCGAGAGCCAGGCGTGCGCCTCGGCGTAGCCGGGGTCGATCGCGATCGCTTTTGCGAACATCTCGCGGGCTTGCACGCTCGCCTCCCGGGTATAGCGTAAATATTGATCGCGTCCGCGCAGGACGTAGTCGTAGGCCTCCACATCAGCAACATAGCCGGGTTGTCCCAGATTTTGCCGATCGCGATCGGTTAGCTCGACCTGCAGGGCATCGACGATCTTTTGGGTTACCTCGTCCTGCACGGCGAAGACGTCGGTGAGGTCGCGGTCGTAGCGGTCGGCCCACAGATGCCCGCCGGATTGCCCATCGACGAGCTGCGCGGTTATGCGAACGCGCTCCCGCGCTTTACGGACACTTCCCTCGAGAATGTAGCGAACGCCGAGATCAGCGGCGATCTCATCAACGGTTTTGCGCTGCTCTTTGTACGTAAAGGTTGAGTTCCGGGCGATGACAAACAAGCCATCAATCTTGGACAGGGACGTGATCAGATCTTCGGTGATGCCATCCGAGAAGTAGGCCTGCTCGGCATCGCCGCTCATGTTCTCAAACGGCAGAACCGCGATCGACGGGCGCGAGTCTTTGGCCTTTGTTTTGCCCGGCACGGTCAGGTTAACGCCACCGTCAATCGCCACGCCATAAGCGCGTACAGGCTCATCAATATTCTTGAACTCCTGGTCGCCGTAGGGCTGATAGACCAGGTCAATTCGGCGGTGGACCACATCGTACACGGTGCCAAACATGCACAGGCCACCCGGCGGCGCGAGCGCCTCCAGGCGGGCCGCAATATTGACCCCATCACCGAAGATGTCGTCGTCCTCCACCAAGACGTCACCAAGATGCAGGCCAATGCGGAAGCGAAGGCGCTGTCGCTCCTCGACGTCGGTGTTCCGCACAGCAATGTCGGTTTGCGACTCGACAGCACATTCGATCGCATCGACGACGCTTGCAAATTCCGCGAGAAGCGCATCGCCCGAGGTGTCACAACGCGACCACCGCGCGCGGCGATCTGATCCGACATCGCGCTGCGATACTCGCGCAAGCGCTGGAGCGTGGTCACTTCGTCGTCACCCATCAGCCGGCTGTAGCCGACCACATCGGCTATAAAAACCGCTGCTAGTCGCCGTTGTGAAGCGGACTGATTCACGAGGTCCCGTGGGTGTGGCGAAAACTTATTTCACGCGGATGGGCGGAACACTAGAATATGGGGTCTTCAACCTGAACATCGAAACCAATCTGGTGAAAAAATGAAACTAGTTGCGAGCTTATGACCAGATCCAATCAATCCATCTTCGATCGGCTCAAGGAGTCCTGCGGCGACGAATGGCGGGCTTACACGGGCCACGAATTCATCCGCCAATTAGGACAGGGAACGCTTCCCGAGGCGTGCTTTCGCCACTATCTGATCCAGGACTATCTGTTTCTCATCCACTTCGCCCGCGCCTACGCACTCGCCGCCTATAAGGCGGACACGCTCGAAGACATGCGCCCAGCGGCGGCAAGCCTGTCGGCAACGGTCGCCACTGAGATGAAGCTGCACCTCACCTTCTGCGAAGGGTGGGGGCTGAGCGCGGCAGATGTAGAAGCCGCGCCGGAAGCCAATGCGACCATTGCCTATACGCGCTACGTGCTCGAACGGGGCATGGCCGGCGATCTCCTCGACTTGCATACAGCGCTCACCCCTTGCGTGCTGGGTTACGCTGAAATTGGCCGCTCGCTGTTGGCAGATCCCCAGACCCGGCTCGAAGGCAATCCCTACCGCATTTGGATCGAGGGGTACGGAAGCGCCTCCTACCAGGAACTCGCCCAGGATTCACATGACTACCTCGACGGCCTTGCGCAAAAACGCCTGACCGAGGCGCGATACCCAGACCTCGCGCAAACCTTCGCCAGGGCAACACGATTGGAAACTCAATTCTGGGAGATGGGTCTTACGCTGGCACCCTAATTACGTTTCCGCTCTGGCACGTGGAAACGTGTGCGCTTCGTTGACAGTGCTTGGGTGCCAATTTAGTTTGCCCGGCGCCCCGATAATTGCCCGATGACTAGAAGGAGCGGCTGAGCGATGAAAGTGCTCGTCCCGGTAAAGCGCGTGGTCGATCCCAACGTGAAAATACGCGTCAAAGCGGATAAATCCGGAGTCGAACTCGCCAATGTGAAGATGGCGATGAACCCGTTCGACGAGATTGCTATCGAGGAAGCCATCCGGCTCGTCGAAGCCGGGACCGCACAGGAGATCATTGCGGTATCGATGGGCCCGCAGCAATGTCAGGAAACCATCCGCACCGCGCTGGCGATGGGTGCCGATCGTGGCATTCACGTCAAAACCGATGCGGAATTGCAACCCCTCGCGGTTGCCAAGCTGCTCAAGGCGATCATCGAAAAGGAAGCCCCCGAACTGGTCATTATGGGCAAGCAGGCGATCGATGATGATTCGAGCCAGACCGGGCAAATGCTGGCCGGCCTGATGGGGTGGCCGCAAGGAACTTTCGCCTCGAATCTCGAAATCGGTGACGGAAAAATCCAGGTGACGCGCGAAATCGACGGTGGTTTGGAGACTGTCGCGCTTAAACTACCCGCCGTGGTGACGACGGATCTTCGCCTCAACGAACCGCGCTATGCATCGTTGCCGAACATCATGAAGGCGAAGAAAAAGCCGATCGATGCAACGACACCCGAGGAATTGGGTGTCGACGCAGCGCCGCGCTTGACGATCGTAAAGGTGGAAGAACCACCAAAACGAGAGGCCGGGGTCGTGGTTGCGGACGTGGCCGAGCTCGTCGACAAGCTCCACAATGAAGCGAGGATATTCTGATGTCGGTCCTGGTCATTGCTGAGCACGACAATGCGTCGCTCAAAGACGCCACGCTCAACACCGTAACCGCTGCCTCGGAGCTGGATGGCGACATCCATGTCCTGGTGGCCGGCGCTGAATGCGGCGGGGCGGCGGACGCCGCCGCCAAGATCATGGGCGTAGCCAAAGTTTTGGTTGTGGACGATGCCAACTACGCTAATTATTTGGCCGAAGCGATGGGCGTGCTCATCGCCCAGTTGGCGGCGAACTATTCGCACGTCCTCGCGCCGGCAACGACGACCGGCAAAAACTACATGCCCCGCGCGGCTGCGTTGCTGGACGTTGCACAAATCTCGGAGATTTCGGCAATCGTATCGGACGACACATTTGTCAGGCCGATTTATGCCGGCAATGCGCTGGCAACGGTGCAATCAAACGACGCGATCAAAGTCATCACCGTGCGGGGAACCGGTTTCGAAGCGGCTCCCAGCGAAGGCGGCAGTGCGTCAATAGAGCCAATGGGTGCGGCCGAAAATCCGGGCATCTCATCATTCGTTAGCGCCGAACTTACCAAATCGGTGCGTCCCGAGCTTACCTCTGCCGGGGTCATCATCTCGGGCGGCCGCGGCATGCAAAGCGGCGATAATTTCGACATGTTGGAGAAGATTGCCGACAAACTCGGTGCCGCGGTCGGCGCCAGCCGCGCCGCGGTCGATGCCGGCTTTGTCCCCAACGACTACCAGGTCGGGCAGACCGGTAAAATCGTTGCGCCCGATCTCTATATCGCGGTCGGCATCTCCGGTGCCATCCAGCACCTTGCCGGTATGAAGGACAGCAAGGTTATCGTCGCCATCAACAAAGACGAAGAAGCGCCGATTTTTCAGGTCGCCGATTACGGATTGGTCGCCGATTTGTTTAAAGCGTTGCCCGAATTGGATGCCGAGTTGGAAAAGCTCGGCTTTTCCGGACCCTGAACCGGCCAGGATCGACCATGCTCGCCAAGCTAGGGATTATCGGCGCCGGACAGATGGGCAACGGCATCGCCCATGTTGCGGCGCTCGCCGGCGTCGACGTCACCTTGATGGACGTCGCCCCCGCCCAACTGGGAAAAGCGGTCACAGCGATCGAGGGCAATCTCGACCGCCAGGTCAAACGCGAAAAGATTACCAAGGATGAAAAAACCGCGGCGCTGACCCGGATCGCAACCGGCAACAGTCTTCAAGCACTCACCAGCTGCGACCTTGTGATTGAGGCAGCGACCGAAAACGAAGATCTCAAGAAGAAGATTTTTGCCGAGCTGTGTCCTCTGCTCGACGAAGACGTTTTGATCGCGAGCAACACATCGTCGATCTCGATTACCCGGCTCGCCGCCGCCACCGACCGGCCCGGCAAGTTCATCGGCATGCATTTCTTTAACCCGGTGCCGGTGATGCAGCTCGTCGAACTGGCACGCGGTATAGCGACCGAGGACTCGACCTATGAGGCAGTCCACGAACTCGCGATCAAGCTCGGCAAGATCCCGGCGATCGCTCAAGACTATCCGGCGTTTATCGCCAACCGCATTCTGATACCGATGATCAACGAAGCGGTATATGCGCTCTACGAAGGGGTGGGATCGATCGAATCGATCGATGTTGCCCTAAAGCTCGGCGCCAACCACCCCATGGGACCGCTTGAGCTTGCTGACTTCATCGGACTCGATACTTGCCTGGCCGTGATGCAGGTGATGCATGAAGGACTCGGCGATTCGAAATATCGCCCCTGTCCTTTGCTCACAAAATACGTTGAAGCAGGCTGGCTCGGCCGCAAGACCGGCAAGGGATTTTACGACTACAGCGGCGACAAACCGACGCCGACCCGATAAGCGCGCAGGCTCTACGAAGATCCCCCGGCAAAGATCCCGGCGGCATTCTAGAAATAGGATGCTTCGCTGACGCTAGCGGCTACGACGCCTTGATGAAGTGGCGAATCAGTCTGATTGCTTCGGGGCTATCCCACTCCGCGCCACCCACCAGACGGCCAATCTCGTTACCGCGCCGGTCGATCAGCACGGTCGTCGGCAGGCCGACCACTCTAAGCTTCCGCGGCACCGCATTTTTCGTATCGACGAATGGTTTGAGGCCTTCGATCTTGTGTTTCTTGTAAAAGCGATTGACGGCCGGCATTCCCTTACGGTCGATCGATATCGCCACAACCCGAAAATCATGACCACCAAGTTCTGCTTCGAGGCGTGCAAGCGCGGGCATCTCGCGGATACACGGCGTGCACCAGGTCGCCCAGAAGTTCACTAAAACGACTTTTCCTTGAAAATCGGCAAAACTGCGAGGCTGTTCGGCAGCATCCAAAAACTCCACCTCAGGCGTTGGCTTCGCCTGCTCGTAGAGGGTAAAGTTCGCGACCTGCCCGGTGATGAGTGATTTTGCGTCGGCAACAGGTCCCGTTCCTGTATCGGGCGAATCTTTCCCGGTTTGCGTCAGCGCGACGGCAACAAGTCCGACGACGATGATCACTAGCGCAACGTAAACTAGGGAACGATTCATGGCTGCTCCACCGGTAACACTAGCAATGAAACCTTTCTATCTTGGATTTTCGGCATGAACGACAAGCCCGCCAAATCCAAAAAAACCAACGTCGCCGATCACACCAACGTCATGTGGGGTGGCCGCTTCGCCGCCGGGCCCGCCGCGATCATGGCCGAAATCAACGCCTCGATCGATTTTGATAAACGTCTCTACAAACAGGACATTGCCGGCTCTCGCGCTCACTGTAACATGCTGATGGCGCAGGGAATTATCTCAAACAAGGATGGACACGCAATCTTGCGCGGACTCGATGTGGTAGAAACTGAGATCACCAGCGGGCGCTTCACCTTTGATCGCGCTCTCGAAGATATCCACATGCACGTCGAGGCGCGCCTGCACGAGCTGATCGGCGACGCCGCCGGCAGGCTCCACACGGCGCGTTCTCGCAACGATCAGGTGGCGACCGATTTACGCTTGTGGTTGCGCGATACGCTCGATGAGCTCGACCGCGATCTCGCCGGATTGCAGCGCGCCTTGGTGGCGCAGGCGGAAACTCATGCGAGTACCGTAATGCCGGGCTTCACGCATCTGCAAGCTGCCCAACCCGTCACCCTGGGCCACCATTTTATGGCTTACTTCGAAATGCTGGATCGTGATCGCGGGCGGGGGCGCGATTGCCGCAAGCGCCTAAATGAGTGCCCGCTGGGCGCTGCCGCTCTCGCGGGCACGTCGTTTCCACTCGATCGACGTGCATCGGCACGCGCGCTCGGCTTTGCGCGGCCGGCGGCCAATTCGCTCGACGCGGTTTCAGACCGTGATTTCGTCGTCGAGTTTCTTTCTTTTGCGAATCTCATAGGACTGCACCTTTCGCGCCTCGCCGAGGAATTGGTGCTGTGGTCGAGCCCGCTTATTGGCTTTGTCGAGTTGCCGGACAAGCTGACGACCGGTTCTTCGATCATGCCGCAAAAACGAAATCCGGATGCAGCCGAACTCGTGCGGGCCAAAACGGGCCGTCTGCTCGGCGCGTTGAACGCGATTTCGGTCACCTTAAAGGCATTGCCACTGGCTTATGCCAAGGACATGCAGGAAGACAAGGAACCGGTATTCGATGCGGCCGATACCCTCACGCTGTGTATCGCGGCAATGACGGAGATGATCGGCGACTTAACCGTCAATGTTGCAGCAATGAGAGCGGCTGCCGAAGATGGCTACGCGACGGCGACAGATCTTGCCGATTGGCTGGTCCGCGAGCTCGACCTCCCGTTCCGGCAGGCGCACGAGATGACTGGCCGGATTGTCCGCATCGCCGCCGACAGAGGATGTCGCCTGGAGGAACTTCAGCTGAGCGATTTATGCGCCGTAGAGCCAAGGATCACCGATGATGTGTTCGCGGTTCTCAGCGTTGAAAGTTCGGTCGCCAGCCGCACGAGTTCGGGCGGAACCGCGCCGCGTCGGGTGCGCGAAGCTATAAGGCGGGCACGCAAAAAATGTCAGTAATCAAACTGCTGGTCACAGCTTTCGTGTTGGTTGGCATCGCAGGGAACCTCGCCGGTTGCGGCAAGAAAGGGGATCTCGAAGCGCCGCCAACCAAGGAAGAGACCAAAGAAACACCCAAGAAAAATCAATCCTGAACCGCCACATCATTTCAATGGTCCACCACTTTGAATACCGAAACAGCGAACTGTTCGCCGAAGGCGTGTCGATCGCCGATATCGCGGCGGCGGTTGGGACGCCGTTTTATTGCTATTCCACCGCCACGCTAACGCGCCACTATCGCGTATTCGAGGACGCCTTCGCGCACCTCGATGCGGGCATTTATTATTCGGTCAAGGCAAACTCAAACCTGGCCGTTATCCGGACGTTGGCCGATCTTGGCGCCGGCGCAGATATCGTTTCTGCCGGCGAACTGCAGCGCGCGTTGATTGCCGGCATTGCACCCGATCAGATCGTTTTCTCTGGTGTCGGAAAAACCGACGCGGAGATCGAGGTAGCGCTCACCGCGGGAATCCTTCAGTTCAATATCGAATCCGCGCCTGAGCTAGCGGCAATCAACCGGTTGGCCGTCGCCCGCAAGCTGGTTGCACGGGTGGCGGTGCGCGTAAACCCCAACGTCGACGCCGCGACGCACGCCAAGATCACAACCGGTACGGATCAGAACAAGTTCGGCATTGCAGGGCCGGAAGTCGGCGCTATTTGTAACGAGATCCGCGCCCTCCCGGGCGTCGAGCTGGTCGGGTTGGCGATGCACATAGGCTCGCAATTGCTCGACCTTGCACCTTTTGAAACCGCGTTCGCGGCGCTGCGCGAGATCGTGATTGCGCTCCGGGCGGACGGCCACACGATCAAACGGCTCGATATCGGCGGCGGGCTTGGAATTCCCTATGGCCAGGAAGAGCCACCGCCGCCGCCGGCTTATGCCGCCCTGGCCGAACGCAGCCTTGGGGATCTGAGTTGCCACATCATGTTGGAACCCGGCCGACTCATCGTTGGCAACGCCGGTCTCATGATTACCCGGGTGGTTTACGTTAAGTACACGCCAACCCGGCGATTCGTCATTGTCGATGCAGCGATGAACGATCTCCTGCGACCATCGCTATACGATGCGACGCACGAAATCATGCTCGTTGCCGAAGTGGGAAATGGCGCCGAGCGGACGCCCGCCGATGTTGTTGGCCCGGTCTGCGAAAGCGGTGATACCTTTGCCAAACAGCGTTTGCTGCCGCCGTTACGCACGAATGATTTACTCGCGTTCGCCACAGCTGGTGCTTATGGTGCGGTGATGGCGTCGAGCTACAATAGTCGCCCGCTGGTGCCAGAAGTGCTGGTAAACGGACAGGACTTTGCGGTCGTGCGCGCACGACCGAGTTATGAAGAGATGCTCGCCGGTGAAACCATTCCCGATTGGTTTATCGACAAGGGTTCATCTGGAGGAAGTGCCTAGCAATGAGCACTGAGAACGGATCGACGCAGAGCAACGCCAACCAACCGCTTTCTGCAATTAAACGCTTAGTCAATCGCCGGCTGGCCGCAGCCCAGATGACGATCGCTTGGGAGCGATTGTGGCCGGCGATATGGCCGGTCACCGGGGTAGTCGGTTTGTTCGGCGCTTTTTCGCTGGCCGGCCTGTGGTACCTCATTCCGGGCTGGCTCCACGTGCTTGTTCTCGTCGGCTTTGCGATTGCACTCAGCCGGGCCCTTTGGCATGCGCTGCGAACCATGCATTGGCCGCGACGCGACCACGCCGAGCGTCGACTGGAAACGGGTAGCCTGCTCGATCACCGACCGCTCCGCGCCCTATACGATCGCCAGATCAGTGGCATCGGCGACCCCGGCAGTCAGGCGCTATGGCAGATTCACCGCCGGCGTATGCTCGATCAGGTGAAACGCTTGCGCAGCGGCTGGCCGCACCCGAACCTCGCCCGTCGAGATCCCCTGGCCTTGCGCGCAGTTGTGGGATTATTGCTCGCGATTGGGCTCGTCGTTGGCTCAGGCGATGCCGGCCAACGGCTGGGCGCCGCCTTCCAGCCGAATTTCGCGAACGCGTCCGAACCGCCAGCATCGCTGGAAGCTTGGGTTACACCGCCTGAGTATACCGGCCATCCGCCGATATTCCTTACCGCGACGATCGTGGCAAACGAGCGATCGACGCTCGATGTCCCGATCGGAAGCACGTTCCTCGCACAAATCAGCGGTGGGAGAACGACGCCGAGCGTAACGCTTGATCAGGACGCGATCCCATTTTCCGCGATCGATGCAAACAACTTCCGTGCCGAGATCGATCTCAATGCCGGCACCAATCTCACCATCGTTCGCGGCAAGACGGAAATCGCTGCGTGGGCTTTGTCGATCATTCTTGATGAAACGCCGATCATCTCGTTTGGCAATCCGCCCAAACCAACCCTGCGCAAGGCCCTCGAACTCTCCTACAAGGCGAGTGACGACTACGGCCTCGCTTCCGTTCGAGCCATCGTGACTCGCGCCGGTACCGACGAGACGATCGAGATCGAACTTCCGCTTGCCGGACCGCGCTTGAAGAAGGCGTCGGAGGCAAGTTTCCACGATTTGACGCCGCACGCATGGGCCGGACTCAAAGTGCAGCTACAACTCGCGGCCATCGATGCGATCGAACGAATTGGTCGCAGCAAGATGATCGAAATGATCCTGCCGGAACGGGATTTCTCGCATCCCGTCGCTCGCGCGTTAATCGAACAGCGCAAGATACTGACGCGGCAACCTGGGAAACGGGACAAAGTCGTTATCGCGCTGCGGGCGCTATCCTTGTGGCCAGACGAATACGAAAACGACTCGGTCGTCCATCTTGCTCTACGGACGGCCCAATCGAGGCTCAAAGGCGACGAAAAAAAGGCGTCGATCCAGGAGGTTCAGGATCTGCTCTGGGACACCGCGCTGCGGCTTGAGGATGGCAATCTGTCGCTCGCACAAGCGCGGTTACGGGACGCGCAGCAGGAACTAATGGAGGCTCTCGCTCGCGACGCTCCGGACGACGAAATTGAACGCCTGATGGATCAACTGAAGCAGGCAATGGAGAAGTATCTGCAAGCGCTGTCGGAGCAGGCAATCAAACAAGCTGAACGTGGTGAACCAGGCCTCGATCCCAACGCCTTAAACGTTCAGGAATTCGATCTCGAGAAAATGTTGGAGCGGGCGCGCGAACTCAGCCAGATGGGCGCGAAAGAAGCGGCGCGTCAGTTGTTGTCACAACTGCAAAATATGCTTGAGAATCTGAGTGCCGGTTTGATGATGAATCCTTTGGAACAATCCACCCAGCAAGCACTGCGTGGCTTGAACCAATTGATGCGTCAACAACAACAGCTCCTCGATCAAACTTTCCGTTCTGAGCAGAAAGGGCAACCCCAACCGGGAAATTCTTTTCAGGGTATGGGACAAGAGCAGGAAGCCTTACACCGCATGCTCGGGGACATTATGCGACAACTGGGCGAAACCGCTTTGCCAATACCTCAATCTATGGGCCGCGCAGAACGCTCGATGCGCGATGCGCGTGATGCGCTCAACCGGAGCAGTCCCGGCCAGGCGGTAAGACCGCAATCCCAGGCCCTCGATCTGTTGCGTGAAGGTGCGGATGCGTTGTTCCGGTCGCTAATGGCCGGCGGCGACATGCTCGACGGCGATATCGACATGGAAGGGACCGGTCAATTCGATCGCGATCCGTTCGGCCGATTTGTTGGACCTGGCGGCGCAATCGATGATGAGCGGGTCAGGATTCCCGAGAAATCGGACGTGCAAAGAGCCCGGGATATTCTCAATGAGTTGTATCGTCGGTCAGGCCAGCGCTCGCGCTCGTTGATCGAACGCGATTATATCGACCGGCTTTTACGCCGCTTTTGAGACGTGTGCCGCTTTTAAGACGGGTGCCCCATCGGCCGCCGCGGCCCACCGAACGGCTGTCGCAAGCCGGCTAGGTTTCGCTCAACACGCCGATAAACGGTAGTTCGCGATAGCGATGGGCATAGTCGAGCCCGTAGCCAACGACGAATTCGTTGGGACATGGGAAACCAATGAAATCAGCTTGGATATCGACGAGCCGCCGTTCGGCCTTGTCCAGCAGGCAGCAGGTCTTTACCGACGCGGCGGCGCGGTCCACCAATAGCTGCCGGGCAAGCGAGATCGTACGGCCGGTATCGAGGATGTCATCGACAATAAGAACTTCACGATCCGCTACGTTGGCCGAAAGATCGAAGAGAATATTCATATCTCCGGTGCTCTCGGTTCCCGCGCCGTAACTCGATAATTTGAGGAAATCTATTTCGGGTTCAAAATTTGCACGGTGGAGTGCTCGGATCAGATCTGCCGTGAAGATGAAGCCCCCCTTCAAGACCGAAATAACCACCAGCTCTTTGGGCATCGCCGCGGCGATCTCATCGGCAAGTTCTTCAATGCGCAAAGCAATGCGCTTTTCGCTGAACAGAACACGGATACTTCGTGCTCGCGACTCAGCATCGTGATCTGTCTCGTTCGGTTCAATCACTGGCGAATTACTGGTTGCACCGTTCAATGTGTCACCCGCCCTTCTCTTTGAAGAATGCGACAACGATACGCCGCACGTTCGCAGGCGGCTCGCGAACGCTGGTATCGAAAGCCATGGCTTGTCCCGGTGCGAGGCGCCGTTGTTTTGGCGTGATCACCCACGCATATACCTCGCGTTGGCGAACATCGAGCAGACTGCCGCGCATATTCGGTACGTCGATCGGCCGGCCCGATACGTTGATCACCTCGCCGGCAACGACAAGAGTCGGCTTGTCGTCCTCAATTTTCTGGCTTGAGGTGATATTGCGGATCTCGAGGCCTTCGCCCACGGTTTCAACCGAAAGACCAGCCAATTCGAACAGCGCCGCCGAAGGCGGCCACCATGCGACCACGGTTTCTCGCGCGAGGATGCTTCCACCGAGAACACCCACTACCACGATAACCAGCACACTCCAGCCAATCGCCTGCGCTATCGGACTGCGGCGACCTTCACAGCCGGCCGGCGAGGGCGCTGAAGGGCTACGGCGGCGCGGCCGCTCGAATAAATCTGGGACATCGTCGACGTCAGCGCCGGTCTCGGGTAGATCGTCAATGGTGATGGCTGGCGCATCGACCCGCCGCGTTATGTCGCTCGGCGGGCGCTCAGTCCAAAGATGCCCGCATTTAGCGC
>Ga0115002_10007082_pt1 | contig 12718 bp, 10 predicted proteins | sample ArcticOcean_MG_C_8_FD_89576 | JGI IMG/M metagenome (GOLD analysis project Ga0115002, IMG submission 89576) | Marine microbial communities from western Arctic Ocean - ArcticOcean_MG_CB11_86 | ecosystem: Environmental > Aquatic > Marine > Oceanic | place: Arctic Ocean: Canada Basin | collected...
ACACCATGGTCAGTCCAGAGAAAGACCGCAGTCGAATTCAGACGCCCAGCAATCTTGAGATCATCTAGTATCCTGCCAACCTCTTTATCGGTCTCGACCCAAGAATCCAAATACTTCGCCCACTCCTTTTGACGCTCCGGGTGGGCGGGATAGTATGGGGGCAAAATCACTTTGTTAGGGTCCACATGACTTTGCGCGTTGCGGTTCTTGCCGCCTTTTAACTGAAATTGTGCGAATATAGGCTGATTAGGCGGCGCCTTTTTCCAGTCGCTTCCGTGATAGAGCTTGCTAGTCGGGATGAAATTGTAATCCGTCTTGCTCTTGTTAGTGACGTAGTACCCGGCATCACGGAAAAGCTCAGGGATCAATTCTACCGACTTGGGCACCTTGTAGCTATCATAATAGGCCACGTTGCCTCCACCTTTTCCAGACGAGGTCTGACTTCGGTGATTGTGGACGCCGAGAGTGGTCTGATACATACCGCTGATCATAGCCGAGCGACTGGATGAGCAAACCGGAGCCGTGACAAAGGCGCTACTGCAGCGAATACCTTCTCGAGACATTCGGTCGATATTCGGTGTCTTTATGAGAGTTTCGCCATAGCAACCGATATGAGGGGACGCGTCCTCGATCACTATCCACACGACGTTAACGGGTCCAGATTCCACTCCAAAGACATTGGAAGAAAAAAGGATAAAAAAAGTGAAGAGTAAAAATCTTTTCATTCTAACTAACTACAACAGTAATTCCCTCTCAATGGGGATAAACTTCGAAGCTGAATTAATGAGAGATCTGGCTGTTAAATCAGCGACCCCATAAACTTCTGCAGAAACACCAAAATCATTTCTTACTTTACTCAATAACAAATCAAAATCCCCATCACCAGAAGCAAGAACAACAACGTCCGCATCCTTTGCATGTTCCATAATATCAATTGTAATACCAACATCCCAATCACCTTTCGCAGAACCATCGCTTCTTTGAATATATGGCTTTAGTTTTATTTCAAAACCAATTCCTCTTAGAATATTCTGAAATTGTTTCTGCTTTTCATCACCTCTATCAATACCATAAGCGATTGCTTTAACCACCTCCCTGTTTGAAGTTACTTTTTTCCAAAAAGCATTATAATCGAAGTGGCTATTGTAAATCTGTTTTGTGGTGTAGTAAATGTTTTGAACGTCCACAAATATGTTAACTTTTTCCATAAAATCTAAAAACTTAATTAAGTAGCATGCTATTTGAGGTCATTAATCCTAATGCCTTCTAGTTTACTTTTATTTCAATCAAGCAAGATCCATCCTCGTTTTTCTTCAGCACCTTGATATTCATGGGCGCGTCTTTGTGATCGAATCGATCGCCCGGCTGGAATGGGGCTTTCAACAAATCTTCTTTCGGGTAAACAATGACCGGATTCTGTCCTGTAGCGAGTTTGGCATCGACGCTATAAACAAGGACGCCGACAGAATTCTGGACCTCGGCTTTGTTTTGGATGGGCTGCGAAATCTCAATGACAAAGACCTTACTGGGTTTAACCGGATCATCTACGGGTATGGTGATCATCGAAACACCGGACGACGCATTCAATGGCGTCAGTTTTAATCGATGGATTCCCGAGGTGAGATAGGTTTTCCTGTTGGCGTCGAGCCAGCCAAATTTGTGGCGATGCCAGCCGAGAAAGCCACTCGCCCGACCAGCCGACGACATGATGTCCCAAGGACCTGCGGGATTCTTCGGGCCTTCGACGCCGCCATACGTATACAAATCAGGTAGACCCATCAGATGCGCCGCTTCATGAGCGAGCACATACGGGCTGACGCTGGAAATGTTCAGCGCTACATTGATCTTATTGCCCTCCTTATAGGGAATGGCAAGATCATCCCGTTCCCCGAACGCGGTGTTCCCGATGCGCGGCATATTGACCATGATGTAGTCGTAGGCCAGAAAATCTATTTTCGGATAGAGATCAAATATTTCCACAAACAGTTCGCGGTGTGAATCGGTCGTCCTGCTGCTGTACTTCCCAGCAGGCTTGGACAAACGCCGCCAACCGTGAACATGCTCAATCTCGACAGTCATTTTTCCATAGGACTGTTCATGAAACAGTTTCTGAAATGTCCCATTGCCCAGAACCCCCTTGCCCCGCTCCTTTGTATCGATCTTCATCACGGCGTCCGAAAAGTCAGCATATAACATGATGGCTTTTTTGTGGCCGATGGTGCTGTCATAGATCAACGGGTCATTGGCACCCTCGGTTTTGTAGACATCGCCCTTGGTGTCCAGGGCGGGAATCTGCATTGTGGCCATCTGACAGGACGTCAGAAATACAACCTGCAGAACCGTCGCAAAAATCACAAGAAGCTGTTTCATACCCACGCCCGCTCCATTTTTTTGGTTACGTCTCTCATTCCGCAGCTTTTACTGCAAAATAGGAACCTGCAACGACTTTTTCGGCCAGCAGAACATTAACGGCAACTTGTCGTCCGGACTCCTCGTGTGAAGGATCACCTCCACCAAAATCCCAGACCCAACCTTTATATTTACCTGACATGGCCTCTAGCACTAGTCCCTGCTTGGTAAGTGTTGGCTTCCAGTAACTGTTCGCTGTCGCACTTTTGGCAAGCCGGAGAGCAGGAGTTACCGTGAGATTGGGTCCCTCTGGCCGCGTCTTGGCACTGTCATCAATAACAATGATCCAACCTTTGTACTTTCCACCTGCGGAACGTACGACGTAACCCTTTTCGGTTTCTACAAATTGCCACGCTGAACTAGCGCGCGATTTACTAGCTAAGGAGATGCCTTCAACCACGTCAACCCCATCTAATTTACTGGATTTCGCTTTTTCTGTAACATCAATAAACCATCCTTTGAATCGGGATACGACTGGGCTGAGGGTGCGGGGTTTACTTGCACTTTTGGCTCCTTTAAATTCAAGCGCATCTGTCTGAATCTCTCGTAACCCCTCCATGAATGCTTTGTGACCCTCAACAGCTGGTGGGCTTTCCGCAAATGATTGAGAAACTGTCGTTAAAAAAGAAGCGATGAGAAAAAATAGTATTTGTTTCATTGTGATGTTGAAGCTTTGTAAATATTAATAGTTTTCTGATTTTGCTTTGGTTCCGAGATAGTAGAGACTGGTTTCTAAATCGTCAAGTTCCAGCAAACCAAGATACGTGGATTCGATTCCCAAAACACATCCTAATCTTTTCCAGACTATCACAGATAGAATCTTTATGGGATTATATGAGATTTCTTGACAGCATTGATCAACCATGGTCGCAGTGTCCTTAATAAAACTTAAAAAAATCACACTTCTTTTTTGGGGTGCTTGGTTTGAATGAAGTAATGAAGAAATGAAGAACAAAATTCTAATTCTGTTGGCACTTGGCACTTTATCAGTTCAATCAGCCGAGCGCCCAAACATCCTTTTCATCTTCGCTGACGATGTCGGACAGGAAGTTCTCCAATGTTACGGGGGCCAATCGTACCCAACGCCGCACCTTGATGAACTAGCTCGTACGGGAATGAAATTCAATCATGCCTACAGCATGCCTGTTTGCCATCCTTCACGCCTAACCTTGATGTCAGGAAAATATCCCTTCAGACATGGCAAGGTAACTTGGGGTGATTATCCAAAGAAAGAGGAGGCTCATACCTTTTCAAATTACCTACAGAAGGCCGGTTACAAAACTGCTATCGCAGGCAAGTGGCAGATGTGTTTACTAAAAGATGATCCGCTTCATCCGCGACGTTTAGGTTTTGATCAATGGGATCTCTTTGGTTGGCACGAAGGCCCGAGATTCTATGAGCCTATGATCTATCATAATGGCAAAGTAAGAACCGATACCTTGGGACATTTTGGGCCGGATCTCTATGTGCGAAGCTTGGTTGAATTCATGAAGGCTAATCGTGATCGGCCTTTTTTGGCATACTATTCTATGGCTGTTGCCCATGAGGTGACTGATGACTTGGAGACACCCGTTCCTCACGGCCCCTTTGGTCGTTACGACAACTACGCAGAAATGGTTGCGGAAATGGACCGAGCCGTTGGTAGGATGGTTGCTGCGTTAAATGCGCTTAAGTTGCGGGATAAAACCCTTATTCTTTTTGTGGCTGATAACGGCACCCCGCCTGAAATAATCATTCGAGCCGAGGGTAAAAAACTCATCAAGGTTCCCATTGTCTCACGCCGCAATGGACGGGATGTGCCTGGCGGAAAAAAACAGTTAAATAATGCCGGTACAAATGTACCGATGATCGCTAATTGGTCAGGGACCATTAAGGCTGGGCAAGTAGTTGATGATCTGGTGGATTTTAGCGATTTATTGCCGACCTTTCTGGATTTGGCTGGTGCACCGCTTCCAACGGGTCGGAAGCTTGATGGAGTTAGTTTCGCTAATCGCTTAAGAGGGCAGGGTGCTTCGCCACGTTCCTTTACCTACTGTGAGGAAGCAATATTACCCAAGCCTGGAGGGGTGGAGCCAGACGGAACCAGTTCCGGCCTCAAATGGGTACGTAATAAGAATTGGAAACTCTACAATGATGGTCGTTTATTTCATATGGCCAAAGATCCCCTAGAAAAACGCCCGTCAAAAGTCGGTCAGGATGGATCCAGCGGTTCAGAGATGCGGAAAAAACTCATGCAGACTTTCAAGAAACTGGGCCTAAGACCCTAGAAACACGAGCTCGATGTTCGTTGGGTTCGATTCCCAAAGAAACACTCAAACAAAACAAAATTGAAATCAGCACTTTCATCGGTGAAGAAAATGCTATCCGACCACCCGCGCTCACACAAGCCACTGGGCGCTTGAGGCGCAGCAATCCGGGACTTTTCGATTGCGTTCATTGCGGAAGAACCTCTGAGGAAGGTGCTGAAATAGCGAGCACGTTCCGATGACCGCATTTGCGGTATGCTCAAGGATAAGGACATCGCCGTTTCGGCTGCAATGCTTTGGTCGGCTTGGTCGTGTTGTATTGAATCGCACCGATATCCCAGTTGCCGGTCCTAGGCAATGGACGACCGTCGAAGTCCGATTTATAGAACTCGCTTAGGTTGATTGCTTTACCGCGTAATGGGCTATCTGCTTTGAGGTGATAATCTTGTTTCTCAAGATCGACAAGGCCCGGATCGCCGCTGCCTGCCTGGCTGTTGTCACCCATATATTTAGTGCCAGGAGATTTATACTTTGAGTACCAGTTGGCTGTTTTCAGAGCGCCGCCAGATCGATTGCCGGTATAAGGAGAGGACGAATAGATAAACAGATTGTTCCTGAAATGGGCCCCCGAAGGTTTACCAACAGGCCCCCCGCCCCGAACATCAATACGAGCGCAGGCATTTTGGGACCTCCCGAATCCATTGTATCGGGCTATCGTATTGTTATCGAAATAGATGCCAGTGCATGGTGCCAACATGAACAGCCATGACTGTCCATCGTAGCACACATTGAAGGACACTCTCCAGTTATAGATTTCCTGTCGATATCGCGGCCAATCGTAGTCCCAGCTGGATTCAATGAATCCAGCATTTCCTTCCGAATAGTTATGGTGAATGTAGATATTTTTCTTATGATATCTGCCGCAATCTATTTCGATAGCGCCGCCGTCTGAGCCCCATGGGCTGTCTTTGGTCCCAAAGTTCTTAATGGTGTTGTATGACACTTCCTGGTTTCCGATATTTAAGTGTATCCCCATCGGTCCCCAGCTGCTTTTTGACGTTCGCCACAGTGCATAACTCGGGCCATCCAGATAATTCTCTGTTATCAAGGTATGCTCGCCAGCTGACATGATGCCTTGGCCGGTCTTGATGAATTCATTGTTTCGGATAATGCAATGATCCGAACCGTGTTCGATACGGAGCGCGGCCAGTCTCGTCATGATAATCATCCCCGATACGTGCTCCCCCGGGGTATCGTGAAAATGCAAGTTTTCTACAATAATGTAGTCGCCGCCAAGGATAATCGCGTTGCCGCTGGCATCGCGGGTAGTGGGATTGGTAAACTTGGGCAGCTCGCCCTTCCCGTAGGAAGTCAGCCGTATCGGCTTGGCCGCTGTGCCAGATTCACTGATCCGAATATTGCCGGAGAAGGCAGATCCCTTCTTGAAGTGGACTACATCTCCCGCCGCCAGCGATGCTGACTCCGCTTTCATATGCGACTTCCAAGGCTTGCGTATCGAGAGACCATCATTGTTATCTGATCCGTTCATCGAATCGATGTAATAATCAGCACCGCTGCAATGTGTGACCAGGACGAAAAGAAACAAGGTAATGAGGGATGTGAATTGCTTCATTATCAATGATGTGGTTTTTTCATGATTGGATTCAGAGGTGACTCAGAGAATTAGTGGTGGAGAAAAGTCTTGTTAGGCTTTTCATTCCCTTGATCACACCTTACTATCCGGAAATTGTCTAGGCATTAGGAAAAAGCAATTTTCTATCAATTCATGATACTGCGCACTATCCTCATCCCGGCTTTCATGTTTATTGGCGTGCATGTCGGGGCAGCGGATCCGGGGTTTGCCGGGGACATCCGCCCGGTATTATCGGATGCTTGTTACAATTGTCACGGCCCTGATGCCTCGGCGCGCAAGGCAAAGCTGCGACTCGATGATCGCAAGAGCGCCATGCGTTCAGGTGTCCTTACCGATGGCGAGTTACTCAAGCGGCTGACCAGTGATGATCCCGAGGTGCGCATGCCGCCGCCGAAATCCAACCGTGTGCTCAAGCCTGAGGACCGGGAAAAACTTGTGGCGTGGGTGAAGGGTGGAGCGGCCTGGCCCGAGGATGACCGGCACTGGGCGTTTGTGCCGCCGAAGGTAGCGAACCAGCCGCAAGTCAGAAAGAGCAAGTGGCCGGTCAACAGTATTGATCAGTTCGTTCTGGCCAAGCTGGAAGAGGAAGGCCTGCAGCCCTCAGCCCGCGCAGATAAAGCCACTCTTCTGCGCCGTGTTACCCTGGACCTTACCGGCTTGACACCGACGATCGAGGAATTGGACGCCTTCCTTGGAGATGATTCGCCGGGAGCTTACGAAAAGGCGGTGGACCGCCTGCTGGCTTCCCCACGCTACGGTGAGCACATGGCGCTGGACTGGATGGAGGCTTCCCGTTATGCCGACACTGACGGTTACCAGAATGATCGTCTGCGCTACATGTGGGTTTGGCGTGACTGGCTGGTTCGTGCCCTGAACGAAAATATGCCCTTTGACCAATTCGTGACTGAGCAGATGGCCGGTGACCTGTTGCCGGACCGCAGCTTTTTCACCCAGGTAGCGACCGGGTTCAACCGCAACCACCGCATCAACTCGGAGGGAGGAGCGATTCCTGACGAGTGGATTGTCGAGTATGTGGCGGACCGGGTCGAGACGATGGGGACGATGTTCCTCGGTTTGACTCTGGGTTGTGCGCGCTGTCACGACCACAAGTATGACCCGGTCGGGCAAAAGGACTTCTACCGGATGTTCGCCTTCTTCAATAACGTGGATGAGGCAGGGCTCGGGCCGAACAACGGCAACAGCCCGCCATTTATCAAGGTCCCGAAAAGCTGGCCGGAACTCTCGGAGGAGGAATCCAGGTTTGTGGTTCCCGATCCGATGAAAATCAAGGTGGTGCAGACTTCGGTTCCGCGCCCACAGGCGGGTGCTCCGAATACCGTGATGGTCATGCACGATCTAGCCAAGCCCCGTGATACCTACCTGCTGGTGCGTGGGCAATACGACCAGCCTGACAAGTCCGAGAAACTGAAACCGGCCATTCCGCCTGTCCTCGGGCAATTGAAGGTAGAGTGGCCCCGTAACCGGCTGGGACTGGCAAAGTGGTTGATGGACCCAAAACATCCACTCACTTCAAGGGTCACCATCAATCGCATATGGCAGCATTATTTCGGGATCGGGCTGGTAAAGACCAGCGAAAATTTCGGGCTTCAGGGGCAAATGCCGAGCCACCCCGGCCTGCTAGACTGGCTTGCCCTTGAGTTCGTCCGGAAGGAGTGGGATGTGAAGGAGATGCACCGGCTGATTGTTACCAGTGCCACTTACCGTCAGACCTCGAACGGGACGGTTGATTTGCAGCGCATGGACCCGGAAAACCGCCTTTTGGGCCGCGGTCCGCGCAAGCGGCTTTCGCCTTATGTGATTCGTGACACGGCCCTTTTTACCAGTGGCCTGATGGTGGAGAAGATCGGTGGTCCCTCGGTCAAGCCCTATATGCCGCCCGGAATTTGGAGCAGTATTTCCAATGCCCGTTACAAGCAGGATAAGGGAGAAAAGCTCTACCGTCGAAGCATGTATACCTACTGGAGGCGTACTTTGCCGCCGCCTACCATGATGACCTTCAATGCAGCTGCTCGCGAAGTCTGCATCGTGCGCAATGACAAGACCATTACCCCGATTCAGGCCCTGACAATGATGAACAATGTCACTTTTGTTGAGGCGGCCCGATTCCTGGCAGAACGTGTCCTCAAGATTGAGGGGCTGAGCACCGATGATCGCATCGAGATGGCGTTCCGCATGGTCATCAGCAGGGCTCCTGATCCGGGTGAAATGAGGCAGTTGCGTGAGGACTTGGAGTTCTACCGGCAGGATTTCAGCAAACGTCCTGCTGAAGCCCGCCAACTTCTGGCGGTCGGCGAAAAAAAGGCGGACGTAAACCTCTTGCCCGTGGAACTAGCTTCCTTCACCATGGTGGCAAATACCATCCTCAATCTGGATGAGGCCATGACACAGAACTGAAATGAACCTGTCCAGCGAATATTTAACACGGCAAACCCGCCGCGCTTTTCTCGGGAAGAGCGCCATGGGGATCGGCTCTGTCGCGCTGGGAACCCTGCTCAACTCCGGAGGGGAAGAGTCGATTGGTGGGGGGGCTCACCCGGGCCTGCCGCACTTCGCGCCGAAGGCCAAGCGGGTCATTTACCTTTTCCAGAGCGGAGGGCCCTCCCAGATGGACCTTTATGACTACAAGCCGCACCTTGCCGCGAAGTTCGGCGAGGAGGTTCCCGAGTCGATCTACCCGGCCGAGCGCAAGACCACCATGACCTCCGGGCAGAAATCCTTTCCGCTTGCCCCGAGCACCTTCAAGTTTGCCAGGCACGGCCAATCAGGCACCTGGTTGAGCGATGCCATGCCGTACCTTGCCGGAATGATGGATGAAGTGTGCGTGATCAAGAGCATGTATACCGAGGCGATCAACCATGACCCCGCTGCGATGCTTTTCCAGACAGGCTCGGTCATTCCCGGGCGCCCGAGCATGGGGTCCTGGGTCAGTTACGGGCTGGGCAGTGAGAATGCCGACCTGCCGGCCTTCGTGGCACTGACCTCAAACGGCACGGGCAAGGGAGGTCAGCCACTTTACGATCGTCTCTGGGGAGCAGGCTTTCTTCCGGGCCGCTTCCAGGGAGTAAAGTTCCGCGGTCAGGGCAACCCGATCCTTGACATCTATGACCCGGCAGGGGTCAGTCGCGCCCAGCGCCGGCGCATGCTCGATGCCCTTGGAAAAATCAACGGTGCGCAGGCAGGCCGTTTCAATGACCCGGCAATCGCGACCCGAATCGCCCAGTATGAGCTGGCCTTCCGCATGCAGATGAGCGTGCCCGACCTGATTGATTTCAGTAATGAGCCAAGGAGCGTTCTCGACCTTTACGGGCCGGAAGCGACCAAGGTCGGTAAGTATGCCTATAACTGCCTTTTGGCAAGACGCCTGGCTGAGCGCGGGGTGCGTTTCATTCAGCTCTATCACCGGGGATGGGATGCCCATGGCAATGCTCCGAAGCAGGTGGCGGCACAGTGCCGGGATACCGACCAGTCGACTGCCGCACTTCTGCGCGACCTCAAACAGCGCGGTATGCTCGATGACACACTGGTGGTGTGGGGTGGTGAGTTTGGGCGGACTGTCTATTGCCAGGGCAAGCTCACCAAGCAGAGCTACGGCCGTGATCATCACCCGAACTGTTTTACTTACTGGGTGGCTGGCGGCGGGGTCCGTGGTGGCATGAGTTACGGGAAGACGGATGACTATAGTGTCAACGTGGTGGAAAACCCCGTCCATGTGCATGACCTGCAGGCAACCATCCTCAACCAGTTGGGCGTCCACCATGAGAGGCTGACTTACCGTTACCAGGGGCGGTATTTCCGCCTTACAGACGTGCATGGCCGGATCGTGCACGACATCCTCGGCTGATCAATTTTGGGGAAACCCCGGAGCAGTTCACGAATGCGTTACTCAACTAGTTCATCCTATAACTGATGGGTTTCTCTTTTACTTCGGACCCGTTTCCTTGACCCATTGATTGAGTGTTTGGAGCAATTTATGCGTTTTCTTGGGTTCCTTCTTGGCGAGATCGTTCCTTTCTCCCACGTCCTCATCCAAATGGTAAAGCTCTATCTCATTCTGCTCCATCCAGTGAACGAGCTTCCAGCCGTCTTTCAAGATAGCCTGGCAGGGCTGTGTTCCATGCCCATTGGCATGGGGATACCACCAGGCCAGGAAGGGCCGATTCAGTGTCTTCACCTGGCCATGAATCAGTGAAACCAGGGAACGCCCGTCCACGGTTTGCTTCGGCAACTGCTTGCACCCGGTCAACTCCAGGAGCGTGGGGTAAAGATCCATCGTGATCACGGGTTCGGCCGTTTTCATGGCCGGGATCTTGCCGGGCCAGGTAATGAAGGTGGGTATCCGAATCCCGCCCTCGTAGTTCCAGCCCTTGCTGGCGCGGAGAGGATAATTGCTCGTTGGCCTTTTTTCCGGTGAACCCGGCATGCAAGATCCGCCGTTGTCGGAGGCAAACACGATGATGGTGTCTTTCGTCAGCCCGAGCTCGTCGAGGGCATCGAGCACCTTGCCGACGTTCGTGTCCAGGTTTTCCATCATGCCCGCATAAACGGGATTCTGCTGTCTTGCCGGGACCTTGCGATTGAATCGTTCGGGTATCATTTTCAGCGCAGTGGCGCCGTACATGCGCTTCTTCTTCGCCTGGTACTTCTCGACCAACTTTTTGGGGGCCTGGATCGGCGTGTGAACCGCATAGTGGCCCAGGATGAGAAAGAACGGCTTCTTGCCCTCCTTGACGGTCTCCCGGATGAACCCGATGCCCTTATCGGTCAGGACGTCAGTCAAGTAATCACCCGCCTTGCCATCTTCCAGATCCGGTACGTCGGCGGTAGGCAGCCCTTTCTTCTTATAGGGATGGAAATAAGATCCAGGCAAGCCATGTCGGGCCGTTGCCATCTGCCAATCGAACCCATGCTGTTTCGGCATGCCGATCTTTTCGGAACCGACATGCCATTTACCAATATATCCGGTCCTGTAGCCTGCTTGCTGAAAGGCTTCACCGATGGTCGTCTCGGCAGCCGGAATATAAGTAGAGGCGCTGTTGGGACCGCTTGGTTTGCGCGGATTGAGCCAACTAGTGAAGCCAATGCGCTGGGGATACTTGCCTGTCATCAAGGAAGCGCGAGTCGGTGATCAGACATTGCATGAACTGTACGCCCGGGTGAACATGGCGCCCTGCTTCGCCAACCGATCAATGTGAGGCGTCTCATAAAACTTCGAGCCGTAACAACCGAGATCGGTCCAACCGAGGTCATCGACAAAGATAACCACGATATTGGGTTCGGGGGCCTTTTCCGATTCGGCCGACACAACCAGAGGCAGCAGCGCGGCAAGAATGCCGAGTGTAATGGGGATTCGAAGTTTCATAAGCTGATCTTTTATAACCGGGGTTTCGTATGCGTTGTCGGTTCAAGCCATGATTTCTGGAATGGTTCCGCTGCTGTCGCAGAATTGCTTGGCGGGAACCGTCCAGGTCATTCTTCTCTGACGTAAAATTGAGCGTTCGGTATTGGTTTCATTTTCCCGCCTGGCACTTGCCACGCCAAAGACACCGCGGCGGCATCGGCAGTCGCGAGATAATTAATCCTGATCGGGTGAAGACCTGCCTGCAAGGCAATCTTTCCTGACAGGGCCTTGGCGCCTGCCGTGTATTGTGAATCGGCATCGATTAACAATGCATCGTGCAGGCGAACAACCGCCTTACCGTTTGCAGTCACAGAAAAATGGTATACGCCGCTTTTAGGAACGTGTAGATACCCGGTGAATTGCTGGGCACCAGGAGCTGATTTCAGCCCGCTCACCAACTTCTGTGAGGAAGGCGTTCGATCACCGAATTGAGGCACCCAATCGAATTGTCCGGGGTATTCCTTGCGTACCAAGCCGGGGCGAGTCGCCAGTCCCGTCATTGCTGGAACCAAAGCATTGTCGTAAGGCCTCTTCGCCAAAGGGTCGATGCGTCGGGAACGCAGGACGACATGCTGAAATTGGCGTTGTGTCGGCACGCCGGGTTTACCTGCAAGGTTCGTTGTTTCCTTTGGATCCTTAAGCGTGTGATACACTTCAAACACGCTCTGGTGGTTCTTGATATTGACCCGTATGCCCTTGTACTCGCCGATCAGCACGCTTTGCATCTGCCCGCGTGGTCGGCCGCGTCGCGCCACTTCAAACTCCACAAAATTCGGCGTTTTTGAAGGACTGATAAATTCGCTATAGATGATACCCAAAGGCTGTTCGCCCTGGCTGGTCAACGAGGGTACCATGGAAACGCCGTCGCTGACGGCTGGGGCGGGAACCCCGGATAGGTCACAGAACGTCGCCATCCAGTCATGAAACTGAGAAGGGGCCGACGATTCGCTTCCCGCCTTAATCATGGAAGGCCAGCGGACAATGGTGGGC
>Ga0115002_10007083_pt1 | contig 12718 bp, 7 predicted proteins | sample ArcticOcean_MG_C_8_FD_89576 | JGI IMG/M metagenome (GOLD analysis project Ga0115002, IMG submission 89576) | Marine microbial communities from western Arctic Ocean - ArcticOcean_MG_CB11_86 | ecosystem: Environmental > Aquatic > Marine > Oceanic | place: Arctic Ocean: Canada Basin | collected...
CACAGGCGTAGCCGATGTCGCCAAGACTTCGGAGCCCTTGCGAGTTGGCTGAGCCCAACCGTGGCGCCCCGGATCCTTGGCGGAGGCGAGCTACAATCGAAAAGCGCAGCGCACAGGCGTAGCCGATGTCGCCAAGACTTCGGAGCCCTTGCGAGTTGGCTGAGCCTAACCGTGGCGCCCCGGATCCTTGGCGGATCCAGCTACGAGAAGCGCGGCGCACAGGCGTAGCCGATGTCGCCAAGACTTCGGAGCCCTTGCGAGTTGGCTGAGCCCAACTTTGGTACTCTGGATCCTTGGCGGAGGCGAGCTACGAATATCCTTCAGGGCGTCGCACGCGTTATTGAGTGATGCAATTTCGGACCGCCAATCCAACGTTACTGCGCCTCCGGCGCCACCAACTTGACCTCCGCCTTAGCCGCGACTCCAGTCGCCACGTCCTTGACGGCTAGTTGCCAGACACCCTCGGCATCGCTCAGCGCAAACGGCACACTGAACCCGGCAGCGCCTTCAGGGGCCAGGACGTTTTGGGCGTACTCCTTCACGACCTCTCCCGCGGGACTAGTGACCTCGACATGGTAGCAGTGCAGCCCGGCCGCGCCGGTCTCCTCTCCGCTGGTCTCGGTACGCTGTGCCAGGCGAAACGATGCCTGCTCTCCGCAGGTCACCTCATCGGGACCTCGCACGGAAATGCCGGTCACTCGCTGCGGCAGTAGCGAATAGAGGAGCGCCTGGCCTGGTGCGATTTTTGTAGAGATGTGATCGGTGGCGCCTACATATTTCCCCTGGCGGACGTCGTACACATGGTATTGCCGGTCGAGCTGCACCTCGATGGGCTGCGGCGAAATGTCGGGCTGGAGGTCGTAGTTGTTGCCAATCCAATCGACATTTCCCAGCAGAAAGTAGCTGATGTCTGGCTTATAGAGTAGTCCCAGATACTGGTTGTCGCCCTCCTCGAAAAAAACCGACTCCACGGCAATCAGCGGCTTGCCATCGGGCTGCCTGACGTGCACCCGTGGTTGCACGGAGCCTGCTGCGAGCAGGTCGGCGACAAGGGCTCTGATATTCTCTCCCCAGGCCGTATTTCGCAGATCGGTAACTAGCGCGCCTTCCCCACGCCATTCGTCGTAGTAATCTCCGATACCAAAGTTGAGCAGCGTGGCCCGCCCGTCGCCGACGGAATTCTGAATGACCACCGGATGCTGGCGACTTCCGCCATGCGGTACTCCCGAGGTCGGACTGACACCTTCGTCTACGTAGGAATCTGGCAAGTGGCGCGTGTGGTTGTCGAGGCTTACCGTGATATCCACTTGGGTTGGCTCTCGGGTGCCCTTGGGCCCAGTTGTGCCACCGGATTGGGAAATCCCGTACAGGTCGTCGAGCAGCCCGGGGGAACTGGGATTGAGATCGGAATTCAAAACACCGGGACGTAAGTCTGCGATCGCGATGCCGCCCGCACGGACGAACTCCTTGATCTCGCCAGCCTCCTTTTTCGTAAGCGACTGCGACACCGGCATGATGAAGGCCTGGAAGCCCCGCTGGACGAGCGTCCCCTTTTCGATGTCCGCGGTGCAAACATATTCGTACTGCAAACCGAGGTCTTCCAGGATCATGTCCCAGGCAAATGTGGCCGGCCCGATTGCCTGATGAGCGTGGTGCACGGCTCCGCTCCAGTGCGGCTTGCCAAAGGGATGGGAGTAGGCGGCCCGGTCGCTGGCCGCCGAATAGTGAATCGCAATGCCGTCATGTCGCCGCTGGCAATTAAGCAGCAGCTTGCCCAGACCCCGCTTGATCTCACGCACTTCCTGCATCGACCAGTCGAAGGCCGCGTTCACTGTCAAGTCGGGATTGAAGCTGCCCTCGCGCTCGGTCCCGAAGCCAGCTGCGGTAAACCACCAGGCGGTATTGTAACCGTTGAATAAACTGAACCAGGGATGGGAGCGCATCTTCGGCTCAGAATAGTCGCCCAAGCCTTCTGGGTAGTTGCCGAACCAGTATCCGGTGAGCGATCCGGGCCGCGCTAGCGAGCGGATCTGCTCGTGCTGCACGCGGCGATCGTAGCCATGCACGATCGTGGCCGCGTCCCGGTAGGTTTCCCAGTCCACGCCCCAGTAGGTGCCCACGGGAAACATCCCCTCCTCACCCACAGGCGCTCCCGGATGATGTCGCTCCACTTCCTCCCGTAACGAGGCGTGGATTGTTGTGAAGACATGCTCCATGTGTGCGCGGCCGTCCGACCACTGCGCGTAGTTGCCAGCTGCCTTCGCCCCCGCTAAGTCCACGCGCTCCACTTGCTCCCACGCGGTGAGGTCGCTGTCCCAGGCGTGGTTGAGGCCTTCCAGGGTGCCATGTTTTTTCTTCAGCCACGCGCGGAAGCCCGCCAGGCACCACGGGGACGAACAGCCGTGTTCGCCCGGTTCGGACAGCACGTATTCATCTCCCGTGCTGTATAACACACCACCCATGTGCCGAAACACACCCGCAGCATGGCCGATTTTTGCGGTCTTGCCCGCGATGAAGTCGGGATTGGACAGGCACGGTTTCCGCACTCCGTCTGTCATCGCGCCGCCCAGATAAGTTGCGTAAATACCCAGGCTCATCCCGGTGCTCGTCGTCCAGTAGGCAAGCGGGTTCTTGTTCCAATCCACCTCAAAATCGGAGTTGCTGTCATGCGTGTAGAAAGAACCGGGCCAAACATAAACCGAGTCCATTCCCAAGTCATAGCAGCGCTGGGCAATCATACGATTGCGGTAAAAATTGCTACCGTGGGCACCATAGGCCAACATGGTAAAGTCGTCGTACGGCGGGAGATTTTCTGGAGCGAATAATCGTTCTTGGCGATCGACCACGCCCTTGCTGTCGGTGAGCGTGGCCACAATTCGGTGCTGAACCGCAATCGGTTGCTCGAAGTCAAACGAAAACGTCACGGTCGAAGGCAACCGGCTCGGTACCACCACATCCCGTGCCATCACTCTTTCGAAGCTGTCGACCATCTTGATTTCAAGTTGCGTTTGGGAGTGAATCGCACCGGCAAGACTTACCGAACCGTCGACCGTCCCACCAATCGGAAAGGAGGGCTGGGTGAACTCGATGGCTGCGACCTTGGCTGCCGGCACAATCTCCACATAGTCGGTAAACCAGTCCAGTACCGCGCCGTCCTGGCGGATCCAGACATCCACAAAATGCGGCCCACCCCGCAGCCGCGGCAGAGATACGGACACCTGCGAATCTCCGGGGGCAACTTCCACCGCTTGGAGTCGCGCCTGCTCTCGTTCGCCACTCCAACCGCGGGCCACCACTTCGACGCTGGCGGACACCGTTTTTTTGGACAGGTTCTTGATTTGGATCTTTAGCGGCTCCGCCGCGAACTGCTCGGCAGATACGGGACTTGCTCCGATGTCGATTCCTGCGATTTGCACCTGGCTTTGTTTGCCGGCCGCCCAAACCACGGCTTTCGCCACGAGGGATTGATAGTAGTCGAAGGCCAAGGCGGGAACGACCACCTTGTTCGTGGGCCGTGGGGTCATGCCGAAGGTGGAATAATCGCCGACGTACATGCTCTTGGCGTAGCGCACGACCACGACGTTGGCCGCTCCGTAACGCACACATTGCACCAGCGGTCCCTCGCGGTCGCCGGCCGCCTCGGCCAAACCCGGCACCTCGGCAATGGGCACCGCGCCTTGAATGGCCCGCTCGGCCTCCGCTACGCGGGGACGCGACAAGATCTCGTCCAGTTTTTCGCTGGTGGAGTCGGGGGCTAACACGAGCACCAGTCCTACCCCTTGTTCAAGCTTACGGACGATTTTTTGCTCAAGGTCCGGGGGCAGCACTTTCCACTTGAAGTTGCCGATGAGGATCACGTCGTAATCGCCCGCCAGCTTCTGCTCGAACTCTGCCCGAAATTCTTCTGGGGCGCAGCCGACGATTCCTTTTACTTCTACCTTGGGCGGATTGAAATTGTCCGGATCTTCCAAGGTCATGATCGTTTCGTAATCAAGACTTAAGCGCTGGGCGAGTTCCACGGTTTCGCGTTGCGCCCAGCGCGGCGCGATTACCAGCGCGCGCACCGTGCCGCCTGCATGCGGCTTGGCCCAGGCAATGTGTGGGGTCACATAGTCATTGCAGATGTGGTGATAAGCCTCTGAAAAAATATAGCGCGCTTTACCCTCAGGCGAGATCTGACGGTAAGGAGGCAACTTCTCGCCCTGGCAGAGGGCGGCGGTTAGCACTGTCATGGCGAAAGTGCAGCAAAGGAGCGCCCGTGAAAAACATGCTTGTGGATGCATTGCTTAGGTCCTGTTGAAAATTGTGGCTCGGCTGGTGTGGAATGGCGAATGTCTAAGGATTGTTATTCGTCATTCCGCGCTCGACGCGCCGCTGTCCAAGCGAGCTACCGTTTAGGGGTGAACGATAAATAACTTATCGCTCTTGTAACACCTCACTCGAATCCAGATTGCCTCTCGCAAAGACGCCAAGATCGCCAAGACCACAACTTCCCAGCCTATATCATTCTCATCCATTCTTTGCGATCTTTGCGCCTTTACGAGAATCCATTCTTTATATTATTGAAAGGCGCACTCCGCGTCAGGCTAACCACTTCACTAAATAACGGAAAGTTATTTAGCGGCTGCCTCTTAGCGCATACCGTCCTCGCCGATGGCATCCTGCTTGCTCAGACCCGGAACGCGCGCATGGCATCGCGGGCCGTCGGCCATTGCCAGGGCCAACAGAATTTCGTCGGCCCTGGGGGCGTCTGGCAGTCCAACTTCCATCGCGTCAAAGTAATCAAAAACGAGCGCCGCATCCTTGTAAAAAAATGGAATGTCGATCCGCGTGCCGGGGCCGCCGATTTTTTTCGTCGAAGGAATAACGGCCGCGCCGCCGCCCATCGCCTCGCGCACTGGCTTGCCAAACGTCGGATGCATTAGCGCGGCCGAGTGTTCGATTTCGCCGTCCACACCAACTATGCACGCCTTGCCGTAGCTTTGCACACGGTCGGCGCCCAGCACCTTGACGATCCGTTCGGCCAAGATACGGCCCAGCTCGGCCCCCGCGAGAATCAGTGGTTGCAGGTCCTCGACGTGGCGGCCGGCGAATGGATTGGCAATCACCGCGATCGCCGCCACTTTGCGCGTGGCGGGTTCTACGGGCTGGCCGCCGTGAATCAGGACTTGATCCTCGATGGTTAGCAGTCGCCTGATTTCCATGGTACCTCCCTCACTGCGATTTTTCGATCATGCGAATGATTGCAGAAAAGTCGAACTTCGACCCGCCGCTCTCCACGAATTCTTCATACAACTCCGTTGCCCTGGCACCCATGGGTGTCCAGCAATCGGCGCTCTGGGCGGCATCCTGACTGAGCCGCAGGTCTTTTAGCATCAACCGGCTGGTGAAGCCAGGTTCGTAGTTGCTGCCGGCCGGTGCCATCTCTACCAGTCCCGGCACGGGATTGCAATCGGTCATTACCCAGCATCGGCTGGTGGAACGGGTACAGATCTCCAGTAATCTCTGCGGGTCCAACCCCAGCTTTTGCGCCATCGCGAATGCCTCGGCCACCGCGATCATCGAAACACCCAGCATCATGTTGTTGCACATCTTGGCCACCTGTCCAGAGCCGGCCTTCCCGGCATGAATGATGACCGCCCCCATGGTTGCCAAGATGGGGCGCGCCCGTTCGACCTGCTCACCCTTGCCGCCGACCATGAATGTCAGCGTCCCGTCACTTGCCTTGACGATTCCACCCGATACGGGAGCGTCGACGAATTCGACTGCGGCATGGGTCGCTTGTTCGGCTAACGACCGGGCAGTTTGCACGTCGATTGTCGAACAATCGACGAACAAAGTGCCGGGCGCTGCCGACGAAAACAGGCCCGCCGCGCCGCTCAACACCTGCTCGACATCTTCGCCGGCGGGCAGCATCGTGATCACCGCGTCGACCTCCTGGGCCACGGTCTCAGGCGCCGACCGTGTTACGCCGCGTTCGCCCAGTGCATGAATCGCCGCCGGCGCGATGTCATAGACGCGTAATTCATGCCCGGCCTTGAGCAGGTTGCGCGCCATCGGCGCACCCATGTTGCCCAATCCGATGAAAGCGATTTTGGCCATGCTATGGGGTCTGTTGATAACGCTTCAACCGAGGCAGGACGAGACTTGGGTGTCGGCATCGCCGTCACGGCTGTAGGAGTCGCCCGCTTTTTCGCGGATGCCGCGGAGCGTGTGGTTCAACCCATCACGGAGTGTGACGACATCGGAACCGTTGGCGATCCAATTCATACCCGCATCCAGCAGTCGATCGAGCAAGCCCGGCGCAACCGACGCCCATTGCGTATGCAGACCGACACCCACGTTCAACGCGCGGCACCTCCGAATCACATCTTCCACCACATCCATAAATAATGGATTGTCGTACTCTTCGGGAATCTCCATCGACATCGAGATGTCGTGGGGACCGAGGAAAACTCCATCGACGCCCCGGACAGAAATAAGCGCCTCGAGATTACGTATCGCCTCGACACTTTCGATGCCGATGATGACGTAGTTGTCTCGATTGAAGTGATTAAGATATTCAATGGTTTTTTTCGTGGGCTCCCGTGTTCCGTCCAGCACATCGGCCAGGAACTTGCCCTTGATCGGCCGGTACTTGACAGCCCCTACGATGGTCTTAACTTCCTCGACCGTCTCCACGTAGGGCACGGTGACCCCCTGGGCCCCCGCGTCGAGCGCCATGCTGGCGTAATAGGCGTCAGGGCAGGGGATGCGTACACAGGGAGATACGCCGTGGGCCGCGTAAAACTGGCACATCATGCTTGTTTCGGTGCGGTCGATGGGCATGTGTTCGTTGCAAATGAAGGCGAAATCCAGCTCGACGCCGGTCTCCATCTTTGCCGTGACGGGGTTGCTGAGGCTGCAAACGTGGGTGCCGTAAACGCGCTCACCGCTGTGCAACTTTTCTCGGATTATTTCGCCACGCATGTTCGTTACTCGCCCCGCTAAAATGAGTCCGCTAATTGAGATTGTTAAGACGACTACTTTGGGTTCTGGTTTTATTAGAGCAGTGGATCCAGCAGCTCGATCGCACGGCGAATGTCTGCGATCTGTTGGTCGCCCTCGATCTCGCGCTCGATGGTGATCGGGTTGCCGTAATGAAAACGACTCTTCAGCTGGCCGATCAGCACGGGGAAGTCGACCAACCCTTCGCCCAGCGGCGTTTCCCGACCAAGACTATCGCCGTCGGTTGGATAGAGACCGTCCTTGGCATGCACCCCACGTACGTAGGGTCCCAAAACCTCCAGGGCATCGACGGGATTGGCTTTGCCATAGAGGATCAGATTGGCCGGGTCGAGATTGACGCCAAGATTGCCTGTCCCAACCGCGTCGATGGTGCGCAACAGCGTAACCGGGGTCTCCTGTCCCGTCTCGAAGTCAAAACCGAGCCCTGCATCGGCGCAGTGCCTTGCCACCTGCCTGATCGCATCGACCAGCGGAGGGTAGGCATCGTCCGAGGGATTCTCTGGAATAAAACCGACGTGTGTCGTGATCGTAGTCACGCCCAGGTTACTGGCAAAATCGGCTCCCCGTTTCAGTTCTTCGATCCGGCCAGCGCGCGTTGCCGGCGGCACCAGACCGATCGTCGTCGGACCCTCCTTAAAATTCCATACGGTAGCGCCGCTACTGCCTGCCCAGAACGTGCTCACTCGCACTCCGGTCCGATCCTGAGCCTGGAGGACCAACTTGGCCAAGTCCGGGGTGAGTATCTGCGGCTCCCAGCACTGCATCTGACATGTTTCGAGTCCGACGCTAACAACCTTCTCGAAGGCCGCCGACACGTTCTCGCTCAGAGTAACCATCAATCCAAGTTTTAGTTTCTTATCCGGGTCGGCCTGATGCGGCTGCAGCTCGGCATGCATGATGGTTCATTCCTTAAAATGTAGAACTAGTAGAACCTTCGAAAACGTGATTTGTAACTGAAATACGGTTTAGAACACAAACATGGGTCCACTTTCCAGGTCAACCAGATGGAGATTATAATCATCAACAGTTTACTGTTACAATAGCCCGACGTTCCAAGCCTAGTGGCGTGCCAGATGCCTCCCTTTGGGAAATCCCCGATGAAGCTACCCTATCAACTCGCTGCCCTCGTCGTGGTTCTTGTCAACCTGGTGTTCGTGCAAACGGTCTCATCCGACGAGCCAAATTCACGGGTCAATGGTTATCAAGGGATTTGGTTCACGCTCGGACAGATGGGGGAATTCGGAGATAAGTATTCGGGTGGTTTAGGGACGTACACCGCGAAACATCGCCCCGTGGCAATCCACGCGCCTGAAGTCAACAAGACGTTTTTCGTTTATGGCGGGTCGAAAGACGGCAAGCAATACATGCTCAACATGGTCGGATACTACGATCACGCCACGGGATTGGTCCCCAAACCGGTCATCGTTCACGACAAGCAGGGTGTGAATGATCCCCACGATAACGCGACGTTGGCAATTGATGGAGAGGGCCACATCTGGGTATTCGTCAGTGGACGGGGCCGTGGTCGGCCCGGGTACAAATACCGAAGCCGGAAGCCGTACGAAATTGATTCCTTCGAGCGGATTTCCGAAGAGGAGTTTACCTATCCACAGCCGGTCTGGATTGAGGGCCAGGGATTTCTTCATTGCTTTACCAAATACACGCAAGGCCGGGAGTTGTATTGGAACACCAGTGAGAACGGTCGCGACTGGACGGCAGACAGGAAACTCGCGGGGATGGGCGGCCACTATCAAAACGTCGAGAGCCGCCGCGGCCGGACCCTCGTTTCGTTTAACTACCATCCCGGCGACAACACCGTAGACAAACGGACCAATCTCTATTTCGTGACCACGGATGATATGGGCGATACGTGGCGCACGATTCAAGGAAACGTCATTGAGACGCCCATGACCGATCCGCATTGTGAAGCGCTGGTGCGGGACTACGAGTCAGAGGGTCGGCTTGTCTACCTGAAAGACATACAGTTTGACACGGACGGAAATCCCGTGATGCTTATCATTACTTCGGCCCATCACATGCCCGGGCCCGCGGGAGATCCGAGGACTTGGACCGTAGTGCACTGGGACGGCTCCTCGTGGCAGTTCCACGAAGTCACCAACTCGACCCACAACTACGACGTGGGCCAGCTTTGGGTCGAGGGCGATACGTGGCGAATACTCGGTCCCACGGAACCCGGACCACAACATTGGGGCACCGGCGGCGAGATCGCGTTGTGGGAAAGTAATGACACGGGCGAGACGTGGGTACGGAAATGGATCATGACTTCGAAGTCCGAACTGAATCACACTTACGTCCGGCGACCCTTGCAGGCTCATCCCAATTTTTATGCAATATGGGCAGACGGCAATCCCGATGAACTTTCACCCTCTCGTATCTACTTCGCGGACATGGAAGCGGGGCAGATTCGGCAATTGCCGTATACCATGACGTCTGAATTCGAGAGGCCCCTGGTCGTCGATGAGTTTCGTGAACGATAGGCGCCGGTACGGGGTCAACGCCAACTGCGGGCCCGATCGCTAGCTCGGATAGTTCATCCTTGTCCATGTCGGCGTCAGAGTTAAAATCGGCTTTGCTAACCGGGGCCTGGCCGTCACTACTTTGACGTTTTTCTTACGTCGTAGCACAGTAAGCGGTCCTGTTCGCGGAGGTACAAACGGCCCTTGGCGATGACTGGATGCGCCCAGCTGTTATCCTTCTGGTAGGCAGGCATGAAGCTTCCCTTGAGACGATACTCCGCGCTGGTCGCATCGATCAAAGCCACGATGCCGTCTTGATAGCGAAAAAAGAGTTTACCGTCGGCATAGGTTATGGCGGCCGAACCGGTGCCCGGTCCTCGCTGTTTGCCGCCCCAGACGACGCGGCCTGTTTTAAACTCAAGACAAACCGGAAATCCTTGGTTGTGTCGTGTGCCGGCGTACACATGATCGCCGACGAGAATCATTCCTCCGTGAGAGTTTTGAAACGTCTTCGCGTCAAGAAAATAGACCTCCTCGACATCGATTTCGTTGCCGACTTTTGTCATCCTGAGCAGTGCCGCGCCGGTTTCGTAACCGGTTGAGCAAAACACGTGTTCGCCAGAAACAATCGGCGTGGGAATATTGGCCGTGCCGTTCGCCACTTCGTTGTAGCCCCACAAGAACTTTCCGTCACTCGATCGCAGGCTGATCACGCCTCGGCCGGTCAATTGGATATACTGCTTCACACCCACGCCTTCCGAAATCACGATCGACGAATAACCCGCACCGTCCTTGCCGCGGCTGCCAAAGTCGGGGACCGCGGCGCGCCAGATCTCTTCGCCAGTGTGCTTGTCGAGCGACACGATCATGGCGTCTTCGGCACCCGGCGTGCAGACGAGTCGGTTGCCGTCAACCAGCGGCGACTCGCTATATCCCCAGCCCGACATCATCTTCCCGCCAAAATCTTTTTCGAAATCCTTGCGCCAGATCACTTCACCGGAATTCGTGTCGGCGCAGATCAAGTCGCCGTTCAAGCCAATCACGTAAACCCGCTGCCCATCGACCGTCGGTGTCCCGTTGGAATGTCCGCCCTCCCCAACATCAGCAGCCCAGATCTCTCGTCCATCCTGCTCGTCGACGGCAATGAGCTGCTCAGCATCGCCCCGCCGCCCCAGAGTAAAAATCCGGCCACCAGCCACTGAGATGCTCGAATAGCCGGCGCCCAAATCCTTGGCTTCCCACAGCAGGGGCGGTCCTTCGCTGGTGAATTCGTTGAGGATACCGGTCTCGGACGACTTGCCATCGCGGTGCGGACCCCGCCACTGCGGCCAATCCTGTTCAGCCCAGGCAAGCGAACCCAGCATGAGAGAAATCCAGATGGTTGGTAGCAATCTCGTGCAATGCACTATTGATTCTCCAAGCGTGCGGCGATGGCGGGGTTGAGTGCGGCAGTTGATTCCCGCAGGGGAACGCGCAGAAACTGCTCTGGAATTCTAATCCATATTGGACCCGGAGTGAAAGCCGGATACGGGGGCCTTTGACGTTGCTGCTTCGACTAAGTGGTGCGATGGTGGCCCTGCGCCAGCAAGCTCAAGCGATGGCCGGGGCGCTCGAGTCTGGCTCTCTGCACTGGGTAAAAGTTGCCGACCGCTTTACAATTTGCACGAAAGCTGCGACAGTGCCGAACACCCCCGGTACTTTCAGGAAATCGACGATGGCGTCTTGGGCGGCAAAACCTGCGGGGTCGGTGGCGGCGGCTTTCTACTGGTCTACGCTTTCATGCGATCTTCAATTCGGTTTACCATCCTGTCCGTTCTCTCGTTATGCGCAATGATGGCCGATCTGCTGCCCGCCGAAACTTTACCCGTGGGGTCGCATCCCCCGGCACTTGATTACCCCCACTTCCCCGATGGCGTTCACGCCGTCGTGTGGCGCAACTGGCAACTCGTTCCGGCGCATCGCATTGCCAAGGTGCTGGGCACCAGCGAAGCCAACGTGCGTGAATTGGCAACGTCGATGGGACTGCCTGCCGCAGGCCAAGTGCCGGAGCGGATGCAGGATCGGGGTTACATCACGATCGTTCGCCGCAATTGGCACTTGCTGCCGTATGAGCAATTGCTGACGTTATTGGACATGTCCGCCACCGAACTGGCTTTCGCGCTGCGTGAGGACGATTTCCTGTACATCAAGCTGGGATCGTTAAAACCCAAGTCTGCGCCGGTCAGGTACGCAGCGCCAAACGAGCATGCCCGCCGCCGTGCTGTGCGAATCAAACAGATCGTCGAGCAGCATTTCGGCGATGCTTTGCACAGCCCGGGAGAAGAACGATTCGCGTTTATCGACCAGCTTAGCCGAACGAGTGGTAAAGCGCCGCCGCCGGTGACCCAGCCGCGCGCCGGTCGGCCGCTGCGGTTTATCTATTCTTACTTTGGTGTTTTCGGTGATCCGCTATTCGACGCGCGATCGGACCCTTACCCGGATGGACTGCTCGAGAAACTGGCCGAGCAAGGCGTGACCGGCGTTTGGTTGCATGTCGTGCTGCGTCAACTGGCACCCGGCGGTGCTGACTTTCCGGAATTTGGCGCGGGCCACTCGCAGCGACTGGCCAACCTGCGACGGCTAGTCGATCGTGCGCAGCGATATGGCATTGACGTTTATTTGTACTTGAATGAACCACGCGCTCAGCCGTTTTCGTTTTTCGATGACCGTCCCCAAATGGCCGGGCTGACGGTGGGCGATCACAAGTTGATGTGCACGAGCGTGCCTCAAGTGCGGCGGTGGATCCGTGATTCTCTGACCCATGTCTTTCGCGAGGTGCCAAATCTGGGCGGCGTTTTCACCATCACCGCATCGGAGAATCCGACCAATTGTGCTTACTCTGGCGGACATCGCGGATGTCCGCAGTGTGGCGAACGGTCGGACAAGGAGATTCTTTGGGAGTTGAATCAGACGATTGCCGACGGTGTCCATCGGGGCAACCCGCAGGCCCATGTGATTGTTTGGGATTGGGGTTGGCGGCAGCATGCCACTGCGCCCGACATTGTCGCCGGGCTGCCCAAGTCGGTGTGGTTCATGTCGGTTAGCGAATGGGCATTGCCGATCCATCGAGGTGGCATCGAAGCACGCATTGGAGAATACTCAATTTCGGCGGTCGGGCCGGGACCGCGAGCGCAATCGCATTGGCAGGCGGCCCAGCGTGCCGGACTGAAAACGGTGGCCAAAGTCCAGCTGAA
>Ga0115002_10007084_pt1 | contig 12717 bp, 12 predicted proteins | sample ArcticOcean_MG_C_8_FD_89576 | JGI IMG/M metagenome (GOLD analysis project Ga0115002, IMG submission 89576) | Marine microbial communities from western Arctic Ocean - ArcticOcean_MG_CB11_86 | ecosystem: Environmental > Aquatic > Marine > Oceanic | place: Arctic Ocean: Canada Basin | collected...
CAACACCATTTCGTAACGAAATCAGTCGCGCCTTTATATGCCGCGCCAAACGTTTTGGCCTCAAGCACGTCTATTGCGGTGTCTCGGTAAGACAGGACAAATGGTGTCGCGCGTTTGCGCAACGTATCATCATAGGCTGAACCCAATTCGGCGGGACCAAGGAAATCGAAGCGTGATGCTGACGTGCGTGCACCATCGAGGGTTGTAGCGCGCAGCAAATCTAAGCCGCATTCGAGATCGTCGGCAGTCACATTAGCCGCGACCGCAACGTTGCCGTCGGCCGTTGTCAACACCGTATTGGAGCGCGTCGCAATCGCGGTAATTAGATCCGGACCCAGTAGGTAATCTGCCCGGACAGCGACGATTGTGCCGCCGGGTTCATCGTTCTCATTTGCATCACCCGTAACTCCAACCCGTGCGAATGACCGCCGGTGGCGCTCAGCCGGCGTAATGCTCCACAACTGCACGTTGCATTCGCCGACAATAATGAGTTTCGGCTTCACATTTACAGAATCAACTAGTGGGCTAGATTCGCTACTATTATTCACTACAGTTTCTCGATATATCCGCAAGCATCTGCGGCTGTACACCGTGTTAGACGGATTTAGGAACCGGCGCGCACCCAATTTTGATGCGATACTTAACCTTCGCACTCAAGCGATTGTCACGCGGAACCGGCCGAGTTGATTATAGACCGATACATCACTACAGAAATACTCAAACCGCTGTCGGCAATATCTGCAGTGCTGATTGTTATCTTTGTTGGTTACAGTTCAGGCCGATACTTGTCTTATGCCGTTGACGGCTTACTCCAGATCGAAACGCTTGCATCATTCATTTTGATCAAGGCGATGATCGCACTGGAGGTTTTGTTACCGATAGCGTTGTATTTGTCAATTGTGCTCGGGCTTGGTCGCCTTGAGAATCGTTCTGAAATCACCGCCATACGCGCAAGCGGGATCGGGAACGCTCGAGTGATGCGCGTTGTGCTTAATATTTCCTGTTTGCTGGCGTTGCTCGTTGCATGCTTTTCGATATTTGGTCGGCCGCTTGCGTATGAACAAAGTTACAGACTAAAGGCCAAAGCTGAAGCCGAGATTGAACTTGATAAGCTCGAAAGTGCAAATTTCTACGATAGCGAACAACGCAAACGTACGATCTTCGTAGAGGATGTCGACAAAGAGGCCGGGCGACTGAATCGCATATTCATCCGCGGTGAGAGCAACGGCATAATTCACGTCATTTACGCCCAATCTGGGCAGCAGACGTTCGATGAACCTAGCGGGCGGCGCTTGCTGGTGCTAGCCGACGTACACGTCTATTTTCTTGGTCCCCGAGGTTCGGCGGACAAGGCGGTTGCCAAATTTAAACGCATGAAGCTCCGCCTAAGTGACACAGATCCAGCATCGGTAGGGTACAAGCGTAAAGCGTCGCCAACGGCACAACTGGCTAATTCCAATGCACCGTTAGACATCGCTGAATTTCAGTGGCGTTTGTCTACGCCCGTTTCTACCGTACTACTCGGTATGCTCGCTGTGATCGTAAGTCGCGCGGCACCGCGCAGTTCGCGCTACACCAAGACTATCGGAGCCGTGCTGATCTATGTCGTCTATTACAACTTAACCGTAATGGCGAAAACCTGGGTTGAGACAGAGGTCGTCGGAAAATTCCCCGGGATCTGGTGGGCCCAATTCGCACTAGGGCTGCTAATAATAACTTTGATTTTGGTTCCCAAATGGGCTTTCCGACGCGCCGCGAATCACTCGGTAGTCGCGACCGGAGGATCCTCTGTGCCAATCGATCGAGAGGTCTAGACAAGCAAATGAAGATTCTCGATCGCTACATTCGGATGCACCTAATCCAAGGGTTCTCTCTGGTGTTGTTGGTATTAGTATCGGTTTTCAGTTTTTTAGATTTCGTAGAAGAACTCGACGATATTAGTTTGGGTAAATACGACGTAATCGACGCGATCATTTTCGTATTCTTAACCACACCGGAGCGCGCTTTGTGGCTGGTACCGGTCAGCGCACTGCTAGGCTGCCTCATTGCATTAAGCGTCCTTGACCATGGGAACGAGTTAGCTGTGATGCGCGCAGCAGGTGTATCGATGCGCCGAATAGGTTGGTCAATCCTTAAGGCCACTGGCATGTTGTTAGTGATAGTGGTCATTTGTGCTCAATTCGTAAACCCGCCGCTCGGCGAACGCGCGTGGCGCGATCGTGCATTGGCCATCGCTGGAGACGTTGTGGTTCGGAAAGACAGTGGTACAAATTTTTGGTTTCGTGATGGTCAGAGATTTATCAGCATTCGAGATATGGTCTACGGGCGCATTCCGACAGGAATTGAAATCTACGAATTCAACGAACAAGGTGAATTGACTGTATTTACCGAAGCGCGCGACGCGAAATCTGACAGAGGAGCCGGATGGTTGTTGCAAGACGTCGTCAGGAAACGCTTGAATGGATTTAAAATAGAAGTCGAGCGGTTGCCTACCTTGCAGTGGGATACGTTTTTAAGCCCTGAACAGGGCGCGGTTATCCAGCTCGATGCAGAGAGTCTCGCGCCCAGCGACCTGTATTACTACTCGCGTGATCTACGCGCTCGAGGTCAACGAGCTGATCGCTATGAGTTGGCCTTGTGGCGCAAAGTAAATGTTCCATTTGCGACGTTATCGATGGTGCTCATCGCGATCCCATTCGCGTTCGGACCGCATAATCGTCGCGGGATCGGTCGCCCAGTCTTAATTGGTGCCGGTATTGGCATACTGTTCTATCTGGTCGATCAAGTACTCGCTCAAATTGGCTTGCTGGCAGATATTAACCCGGCATTAACTGCTAGCGTCCCCGCGGCGGCCTTGTTTATCGTCGCCTTAATACTGATTCGCCGCGTACGCTAACAATGGTTAGGAGTCGAACAGAGGGGCGCTTGCAAGACGCGACGACGAAATATTGCGCGGTGATTATGGCTGGCAGTCGCGGTGAGAATGACCCGGTGGCGAAAGCATCCGGAAAAAGTCATAAGTGCCTCGTCGAAATCGCTGGAATACCAATGTTAATTCGCGTCCTCGACACGGTAGCGTCCAGCCCTCACATTGGTCGGGCCGTGTTGTGTGTAGAACCCGAAGTGCAAAATATTCCGGAGGTTGTTGAACGCGTCAGGCAAGGTACTCTCGAGTGCTTAGACCCGGCAAGATCTCCCGCGGCGAGCGCATTGCGTGCATGCGAAGAATTATCCGAGGCGCTACCGCTATTGATAGTTACCGCCGACCACCCCTTACTTGATATCGAGATGATCGATCATTTCTGCAGTAGTGCACGGGCGGGTAGTGATGTTTGTGCTGGTGTAGCACGTGAAGGTTTAGTATTAAAAAACTATCCGGGGTCAAGGCGGACCGTATTGCGGTTCGCGGATGATGGTTATTGCGGTTGCAATATCTTCGCGCTGAATTCCACGAGCGCAGCAGGCGCTGTGGCGTTTTGGACCCGCCTAGAAGCCGAGCGAAAGCGACCGTGGCGTTTGATACGAATGCTGGGCGTCGGATCCCTACTACGTTATCTGTGTAGGCGGTTAACGCTTGCCGATGCCTTGGCCGCGCTATCGCATAAACTGGGGCTTGAGGCACGTGCGATTGAGATGCCGTTCGCAGAGGCTGCGATCGATGTCGATAAGTTGGCCGATCTTGAGTTGGTAGAGGCAATATTCAATGCCCAATCTGCTGGGCGAGCGTGGAACGAGCAGATCCTTGTCGATCCTGGAGCTAAGTCGACCGAGGAGTCCTAATGTAATCCCGTCCGCGTTGTATCAGATTTTCTAGGTTTGACCGAACTTTCCGATTAATCGACAATACTAGAGTCGACGGCGACTGCTTGGGGCCGCAATGGTAACTAGGCCGGTTATCGTCGTCAAAGCCACTTTTCCGCGCACGTCCAGGAATTTCAATGAACGATCCCATTTTAGACTTGGCGAGCCTGTAATGACCGCTGACTTTACCCACCTAGCGGGCCGTCCGATACATTTCGTGCGTGGTCGGGAGATCTTGAAAATGCATCCCGAGATCAAGGATTTGATGGGGAAAAATCCATGGACCGCATTGTGGACCTTGATGCTCGTCACTGTGCAATGGATAACAGCATCATTTGCAAATGATTTGACTTGGTATTGGCTCGTTCCGCTGGCCTATTTATTCGGTGCGTTTTTAAATCATGCCTTGTACGTTGTTATTCACGAATGCACCCATAATCTTGTCCTACCAAAATCGCAAGCTAACAATCTACTCGGTATTTTTTGCGATTTCGCTTTGGTCGTCCCTAGTGCGATGGGTTTCCGTAAATACCACCTCATGCACCACAAGTTTCTAGGCCAGTACTTACGCGACCCTGATATTGTCCGGCACGAGGAGGCGCGCCTGATCAGCAATTCACCATTGCGAAAGGCTTTATGGTTGTTTCTTTTTTCGGTGTCGCAAGCCTCACGTCCAATGCAGATCAAAGAAACTCATTTTTGGGATCGTTGGATCGTGTCCAATCTTGTCGCCGTCATCGTGGTAGATATTCTTATTGTGCTTTTGATCGGACCCCAAGCATTGGTCTACCTTGCGCTGTCTACCTTGTTTGCGCTTGGTTTGCACCCGCTGGGTGGTCGTTGGATCCAAGAACACTACGTAACTGCAGAGGGGCAAGAGACTTATTCATATTACGGCCCGTTGAACAAGACGTGTTTCAACATGGGCTATCACAATGAACATCATGATTTCGCCACTGTGCCGTGGAATAATTTGCCGAAAGTCAGGCAGCTCGCACCAGAATTTTATGACAGTCTAAAGTCGTACCAATCATGGACCGCAGTACTATCGCATTATATTTTCGATCCTTCTATGTCGTCCTATAGCCGTATTGTGCGGCCCCCAGTCGAGGTCGAAGAATGACCGCGGCTAAGTGAGATTCTATTTGCGCTATCATGCGCGCGATCTCGGTTCGTAAGAATTGCTCTAATCCATGAAAATCGGAGTCCTCAGTAATCTTGAGAGCCGCCGCAATGTAAGGAACTTCCAAGCGGTTAGAGCGTTTCTAGGTATGCACAAAGATATTGCGCATGTAGAACTCCTCCAATTTGCGTCGCTAAAGAAGCTCCTGCTTGAGCTGGCTGACGCAAAAGTAGAAATACTCGTGATCAATGCAGGCGACGGTACCATTAGTGCGGTACTGACAGAGATATATGAGCACGGAGTGTTTCGCACCAACCCGGCGCTGGTAATTTTACCTGGCGGGACGTCAAATACCATTGCAGCCGACGTTGGCATGCCCGGTGATCGAGTGAAGTCCTTGCAGCGCTTAATGATGATTACCGCGCGCCGTGACATCGATCCGTACTGCGTAACTCGACAACTAATCCGGGTGGAATACGACCCGGCGAGGTCTCCGATTATCGGCATGTTTTTCGGCACCGCGGCGATCTGTAATGCGATTGCGTTGCGGCGCCGGCTATTTCCGCAACGCTGGATGCCAGATCCATTGGCAGGCGCATTGACACTCGCGACTGTTTTAGTGGGAGTCATGCTTGGGCGCAGCAAAGTACTGTCGGGTCATGCTATCGGGGTCCGTCTTGATAGTGAATCGGAACCAGAGAATAGCTTTAGCCTCGTGATAGTAACCACCTTAAGTAAAATTTTCCTTGGCAGCTCTCCATTTTGGAGCAACGGGAACGGTAGCCTGAAATTTACCAGTATTCGGTCTCCCGCAGACGGGCTGGTGCGCAACGCATATCGACTTTTATACGGACGAGATAAAGAGCGCTTGCCCCAATCGGTTTACCAAAGTGCAGCGGTAGATGAAATTCAATTGCAGATGCGTTGTTCGTTCAACCTCGACGGCGAATTCATGCAAGGCGATACAGATGTTCCGGTGAAATTGACCAGCCCGTTCGCGGCACGTTTTGTGCAATGTTAAGCCGTAATCGAATGGGGTTGTGGGTGGTTTATCAAAATCAAATTGATCGCATGATTTTTTGCTATGGATGAGGTTGTTCACGACTCCAATACACGCGCGGCGGAGGCGCCGCCACTGCCGGCAACTCCATTTGGGTTCTGTTTCCGGTACGCGAATGTTTACCGACTAAGCGTGGTGGTGATGATGGCCTTGGAAGCAGGCCAGTCTGCCTGTTCGATGTTGTTGCCCTACGCGATCAAACAGATCATGGATGCTGTTGAACTGGCCAATGAAATTGGTAGCGATGTTTGGGCAAGTGTCGAGAACCCGTTATGGTTGTTCGGATTTCTAAATCTTGGGGTCGTAATCTTTTCCCGTGCTAGCGGAGCGATCCTCGTCGGTCTTGGGCCAGCCTTGCGGCGCCGCGTGCGGCGCGAATTATTCGCCTATCTGCAACATCACTCACAACGATACTTTCTGAGTAATTTCGCCGGCTCCCTAGCCAACCGAATCGCCGAGGTATCGATGAGTGTCGCCCACACCGTTTGGACGGTATTGTTTGATTTCTGGCCATTGATGATCGCGTTCAGTGTTTCCCTAATTCTGCTCATAGGGGTAAACGTAAAACTTGCATTGGCCTTAGGCATCTGGATCACGGCCTATGTAGCAATTTCGTATGTTCTCGCCCGGCGCTGCCGGCGCTACGCCCGTGACTATGCTGCTGCGCGTTCTTTGGTCAGCGGCAAGATTGTTGACTCAGTAACCAATATTATGAACGCGAAATTGTTTGCGCGCCGCGATTTCGAGCGTTCCTATCTTGAGGGCTACCTAAATCTCGAAGTAAAGCGCGCGCGAGAAACGTTTTGGTACATGGAACGGATCAGATGGTTTCAGTTTCTTGCGGCGATGAGCTTGATGCTTGGAATAATCGGTTATGCCCTGAAGATATGGAGCGCTGGTGGGATGACTGTGGGAGAGTTTGCGATGGCGGCTAGTCTATCGCTGTTGCTGATCGAGCAGGCGCGAGGATTAAGCCGCCGATTTCTTGATTTTTTCGAATATGTCGGAAATATCAACGACGGGGTTAGCGTTATTGTACGACCCCATGAAGTGGTCGACGATGTTGATGCAAGATCGCTGGTAGTCGGACCAGGCGCGATCGAGTTTAAGCACATCGATTTTAGCTATACGACTGACAAACCCATATTTCAGGATCTATGCCTCACGATCCGTCCAGGCGAGAAGATCGGTCTGGTCGGATTCTCGGGCAGCGGTAAGAGTACGATGTTGAACTTGCTGCTGCGATTGTTAGAACCGCAGTCCGGAAGCATTCTGCTCGACGGGCAGGACATTCAAACGGTGTCGCAAGAAAGCCTGCGCGGTGCCATCGCGATGATCCCACAGGATCCAATGTTATTTCACCGCACGTTAATGGAAAATATTCGCTATGGTCGCCTCGATGCGACGGATGAAGAGGTGATTGAGGCCGCTAATAAAGCGCATGCGCATGAATTCATATTGGATACAGAGGATGGTTACGCCTCACTAGTTGGAGAGCGAGGCGTCAAGCTTTCGGGCGGGCAGCGTCAGCGGATAGCATTGGCACGGGCTGTGCTAAAAGACGCTTCGATTTTGGTACTCGATGAAGCCACAAGTTCGCTGGATTCAATTACCGAGCGGCATATTCAAGAGAGTCTGTCCTATCTTATGGAACATAAAACCGTCATGGTTATTGCCCATCGCTTGTCGACGCTATCACACCTGGATCGAATTCTTGTATTCCATAACGGGAAAATTGTGGAAGACGCAACCCACACAGAACTTCTTGCTTGTGGCGGTCATTATGCGAAATTGTGGTTAATGCAGGCAGGTGGTTTTCTTCCGGATGATGATGTTCCAGAAGAAATTGTGGCGGATCTGAGCGGCTAGCGGAGCGGGGTAATGAATCAAACGTCAAATAAGATCGAGTGTCCAAATTGCGGTTACGAGATCGACGTTAACGATCTCTTATATCATCAGGTCGATGAACAGTTAAAGAAAAAGTACAACGATGAATTAGTCCAGGAGCGCGCTAAATTTCAAGCGCAGATGGGTATGTTAGATAAGGATCGCGAGCGGCTGAACCAAGAAAAGGCGCAACTGGACACCACGGTTGCAGGGGCGATTCAGGACGGCATATCGGCTGAGAAAAAACGCCTGCGCGATTCGATAAAGACCGAGTTGGAATCTGAACAATCCGAGAAAGATAAATCGATCCAGCAAGAGTTGGTCGAAAAAACTGCGCAATTGAAAGCATTTAATAAAACCGTAGCAGAGAACGAGCGGCTGAAGCGCGAGAAAGACGAGCTAAAAGACATCTTGGAGGTAGAAGCAGAGAAAAAGCTCAACCAGCGGTTATTAGAAGAGCGCGAAAAGATCCGCAAGGCAGAAGAAAACCGATCGCAGCTGAATATTGCTGAGCGAGATAAAGTTATCGGCCAATTAAAAGAAGACATGAAAGACATGCAACGCAGGGCTGATCAGGGATCGATGCAGTTGCAGGGCGAGGTACAGGAACTTGCGATCGAGCAATGGCTTGCTAGTACCTTTGCGCTGGATACGATCGAGGAAATAAAAAAGGGCGCTCGTGGTGCCGATTGTCTGCAAATAGTAAACACGAGAAGCCGGCAAAATTGTGGCACGATCTACTATGAAAGTAAGCGCACGAAAGGGTTTCAGCCTGGTTGGATTGAAAAATTCAAACACGATATTCGTGAAAAGGGCGCTGATATTGGTGTTTTAGTGACGGAATCGATGCCCAGCGACATGTCGCGTCTCGGGCTCAAAGATGGCGTTTGGGTGTGTACGTTCGATGAGTTTAAAAGTCTTTCCCTAGTGCTGCGTGAATCGGTGATTCGGATGAGTAACGCGATCACTGCCCAAGACAATAAGGGTGACAAAATGGGGATGCTCTACGATTTTCTTACGGGTAATGAATTTCGCTTACAAGTTGAGGCGATCGTCGAAGGGTTTACGCAAATGCAAAGCGACTTAGAGTCCGAGAAACGATCGATGGCGGGAGTCTGGAAAAAGCGCGAAAAACAAATTCAAAAAGTGCTCATCAATACGACCCACATGTACGGTTCGGTGAAAGGGATAGCGGGTAGTGCGATCCAGAATGTGCCGCTGCTTGAACTGCCGGACGAGGTCGATTTCAATGGTGATTCAATAGGCGAGTAGATTCGATGGCGAAATCCATACAAGACCAATTGTTGGCAGCCGGTGCCGTGGATAAAGCACGGGCAACGAAGCTCAAAAAAGAAAAGCACAAACAAGGGAAGCAGCGGGCACGTGGATCTTCCTTGCCCGATGAGCTAAAACTATCGGCGGAGCAGGCACAAGCGAAAAAAACCGCCCGAGATCGTGATCTCAGCCTGCAACGCCAAGCAGTGCTGGAGGAAAAGGCTATTGCAGCGCAGGTAGTTCAGCTCGTTACAGGAAATATGATTGAGCGCGACGGCGGAGATGTTGCTTACAATTTTTCCGACCAGGATGTCGTGAAGAAAATTCACGTTACACAAGAACAAATAACAAGCCTGGCGGGCGGTCGGATCGCGATTGCCCGGCTTGATGGTGGATACGCCCTGATCCCCGCGCTAGTAGCAGCGAAAATAATTGAGCGCGCTCCAGCCGCTATTGTGATGATAAACACTCAGGCGGAAACGCCGCACGAAGGTGACGATCTCTATGCCGATTATCAGATCCCAGACGATCTCATCTGGTAGATGCGGGTTTATAGCGTTAGATAAGTGAGGGTATAAACGTGGATCCGGAGTTTTGGCGCGACAAATGGGCAGCGAACCAGATCGGATTCCACGAAGATGTATTCCACCCGATGCTTTGTCAAAATTGGGATAAGCTTAGTGTTGCTCAGGGAGCATCAGTGCTCGTTCCTTTATGCGGGAAATCTAGGGATCTAGTCTGGTTAAGAGATCGTGGATACGAAATCTTGGCGGTCGAGCTCAGCGAGATCGCGACTCAGGCTTTTTTCGACGAAAACGATATTCGTGTGGAGCGCGATATTCACGGCCCATTCATACGCTACCGCGGCGATGGTTATACTTTATTGAGCGGGAATATCTTCGATTTGACCTCGGAGTTGCTCGGAGCTGTAGCGGCGTTTTACGATCGTGCGGCACTGATCGCGCTGCCCCCGGACGTGCGGCGAAACTATGTTCGGCACATGCAAACGCTAATTAACATTGATGCGCCTGGGCTACTGATCACCGTATCTTACCCAGAGGATGTGATTTCGCCGCCACCATTTGTAGTATCGTCCGCGGAAGTGCGCGAGCTTTATAGCCCGTGGTGTGATGTGAGCCTACTCAACACCGGGCCGGCTGAGGTTAAGGGTGTTGCTGGAAGCGAATCTGTCTATCAGTTAAAAGTGCGCCCGTAATTGTGCCTATTCACGAGCGCCTACTCGCTGATACGCATAGCCTCGGCAAATTCGACGTTTGCCGGCTGTTACTACATCGCAACGCAGTCGTGCCGTGGATGATTCTCGTACCAGATCGGGTTGAAACCGAATTGCTCGAGCTACCTCGGACGGTTCGCGAAACAGTTCTTGACGAGTCTGCGCGAGTGGCTGCATTCGTTCAATCGCATTTCGGGTCCCCGAAAATCAATTTCGCGGCGATCGGAAACATCGTACCCCAGCTTCACCTGCATGTTGTGGGCAGGGACCCCACGGATATTTGTTGGCCTGCTCCGGTATGGGGAAACCTTACCGAGGAAAGGTCGTATCCAACAGTGGAGCTTGAGTCGATAACTGCACAATTGACTGCAAGTTATGACCTGCTGTACTACGCTGAGAATTAGTGGGGTAGTGGCTGCAAAAGTTGCCGCCACGCGGCAAGCAAGGCGGTAATTTCTTACCGCCTTTTCCGTACGGAAGCGCCATTGACGGTGGGAATCGCGATTGTTCTATTGATGGCACGCGAATTGCGACAGATCATCTGAATCCGATCCGTCGCTGAATTAATGAATGAAATCCAATACCAACGTCCTGATTCACAAGCGGCAAGAGACGTGTCTGGTGGCCATAACCGGGCGGGACGTTTCGAGCCCGTTGGGGACGATGGTCTGACCTTCGGTGACGTCATTGATCTTATCAACCCATTGCAGCACATTCCCTTGTTGGGGGGGCTATCGTAAACTGACGGGGGACAGCATAGACCCTGCGATCCGTGTTGCCGGCGGCGCCTTATTCGGCGGTCCGATTGGTGCAGCAGTCGCGGCGGTTTCGGTCGCGATCAATAGGTTTCGCGGGGATTCCGCAGATCTATCGTCTGACCCAACGACACAGATGGTGCAGGTGGATAGGCCGCCAATTGCGCTCAGCGCGCGTTTGCCATAGGCTTCGACGAAGCAAGCGCTACTTCAGGATCAGGCCGGTATTGATCTCATCTCGACGCTAAGACGCCCGGGACAATCGCTAGACGCCACGAGCGTTAACAGTCTTTCCGAATATAACGACGAAATCGGGCGCATGATTAGGTCGCTATTCGAACAATTGGACCAAGATCCTGTGCAAGAAAGTCGGCACAACATGTGGATGTTGTTGCAGTCATATGGGCGTGACTTAGCCGCGTTGACCGATGAACACAGCACAAAGCGAGCTCCTAAGGTCGACATCGTCGTTTGAAGAAGAGTGAGATCGAGTTCCGACATTGATAGGATTTTCTCCGTCGGTGCATTGATATCTTTTATGCCCTTGTGCAGGACTCGCATGCATTGCGATAATCTCAAGACCTCAAGCGGCTACAGATAATTTTGAGGCTGCTGGTATACCAACAAAATAAATAGTTTCGCCTGAAAACTAGGCCAACAGGGGAGCAATGAGCGAAAGCAACAAGGTTGCAGATCACTACAGCCACGGTAGTTTGATCGCTACAATTGAACAAGGCGTTGTCGAACTCGGTAAAACGACCGAGTCGATCGGGATCGATGATCTTGCGCTGGTGGATGAATTTCACATCGGCGGACGGCAGGCATCTACCGACTTCCTCGATCAGCTTGATCTCTCAGACCAAGATCACGTGCTCGATGTCGGGTGCGGTATTGGCGGAGCATCGCGTTTTGTCGCAAATCACTACGGACCACGGGTTACCGGCATTGATCTCACGGAGGAATACATTGAGACAGGTCGAGAATTATGTAATTGGGTGGGTCTAGAACAGTTGGTTTCATTGCAGCAGGGTAGTGCATTGCACATGCCGTTCGCGGATCAATCTTTCGACCATGCTTACATGATGCATGTTGGCATGAATATCGAAGATAAGGCGGCATTAGCAGCCGAAGTTGCACGCGTTTTAAAACCGGGTGCGAGCTTTGGTATTTACGATGTTATGCGCATAACCGCGGGTGACTTGACCTTCCCAGTGCCGTGGGCAACGACAGCCCAGACCAGCGCGGTGGCAACGCCTGAAGATTATGAGCAGAGTTTGGTAAACGCAGGATTCGTTATAACGGCGCAACGCAATCGTTTCGAATTCTCGATTCAGTTTTTTGAACAACTCCGCGCCAAGGTGGCCGCCGCTGGAGGACCTCCGCCGTTGGGTCTACATTTATTAATGGGAGACACCGCCCAGCTTAAAGTAAAGAACATGTTGGAGAACATTTCCGCGGGCCGCGTTGCTCCGGTCGAAATAATTGCTCGGAAAGCGTAAGCGAACTGAGTTGGACGGTGGGTAGAGACAATAATAATCCAGTAGTCGACGAACGCCGATCAAGTCGGTAATCCATCTAGTTG
>Ga0115002_10007087_pt1 | contig 12715 bp, 9 predicted proteins | sample ArcticOcean_MG_C_8_FD_89576 | JGI IMG/M metagenome (GOLD analysis project Ga0115002, IMG submission 89576) | Marine microbial communities from western Arctic Ocean - ArcticOcean_MG_CB11_86 | ecosystem: Environmental > Aquatic > Marine > Oceanic | place: Arctic Ocean: Canada Basin | collected...
GCCAGATCCTCCAGCGACTCGTCCGAGGAATTCGTTTTCGGCAACTCCATAGTGTCGTCGATAACGAGGCTATCCATCTCGATGGTGTCTTCGAGAGCCAGATCGAATTCTATTTCTGATTCACTATCAGATTCTGATCCCGGCGCTTCCGGGCTATTGACCGTATCCCCACTGATCGCGAGGTCGTCCAAGTCGGAACTTTGGAGTGACAAATCAAATTCAAGGTCGTCGACCTCGGAAATATCGTCCGATATATCATCTATTGGTAGCGCGATAGCCTCCATTTCAACCGTATCAACGCTGTCCGGTCCATCTAGCGAACCTTCCGGCGCGATATCAAGCTCAAGACTATCACCGTCCGCTTCGCTCAAGGTGGAATCGAAGTCGAGGCCACCGCTAATGTCCAGCGTCAAATCATCATCTGAGTCGGTTGCACTTGGCGCGTCGTCAAGGTCGCCAATATCAAAGTCTAAGGGCGCGCCATCGGTATCACTGGGCGCGGTTATATCAAACATCTCGCCATCGCCGGCCACCGTGTCGCTGATATCGAAATCGATAACGCCGCTGTCTGCCGTACTTGCGCCCGCCTCATCTTCAGCAGTAATATCCACCACCTGCTGCGGCTGTTGCTCGCTAGCTGGCGCCGCTTCTGCGCTAGCCGCTCCCTCCGCAAACAGCGCCCGATCAGGCGACATCTCGGTCCACATCGCCACCGTGCTTTCCCACATCGAATCGCTTTCGCCAACGCTCTCATGCAACGCACGGGCTGCCTCTTCGTAGGCCACTTGGTTATTCGAAGAGTAAAATACTTCCAATAAACGCAATTTGTATTTGTGCTCGCCAGGGTGATCCCCGATGACTTTACGCACCAGTTCTTCCGCTTGGTCAAAACGCTCGTAGGCGAGGTATACGTTGACTTCTTCGAGCAGATCTTCCTCCGGCTCCACAGGAGCCACGAGCTCCTCGGCGCTCGTCTGTAGGGTCTGCTCCATTTCCGGCGTCGTTGCTACTGGATCGATCGCGACTTCGGTTGTGTCTTGGTCTGAAAATTCTTCGGACTCCGTTTCACGACTTTCCGTTATCGGCTCATCGTCTTCGCCAATACCTTCCGTCAGCGCAGTGGGGTCATCATCGCCGGTCGAGGCGTCCGCCCCTAAAGCATCATCATCTGCGTCCTTGCGACTGCCAATCATCTTGAACAGAGCCGCAATCGCACCCAACAGGACAACTCCAAGGATGCCTAAAATCGTCATGGCCCCACCAGGGACCATGTTCGTTATATGCTGCAGGATCAGACCACCGAGCATCGACCCGACGGTGTCCGGTTGGGTTCCTCCTCCCTCATCCATCGCGATGTCAGGTTTGTCGATACCTTGTTCTGCATCCACCACCAGTGGGTCGGCCGAAACGGCCTGCGAATCGTCTCCAAAAGTAATGTCGACGTCATCGGCCGCAGTTGGAACTTCGTCGCCAGTACCTGCCGTGTCGAGCGCAACGTCTGCGCCATCGTCAAACATCGGCTCATCGTCTAGCAACGCGTCGATCTCGCCTTCAGTCGGTGCGTTGCCGTCGATCTCAGCCATCGTCGCCTCGATGCCGAGCTCTGAAAGCCGTGCCTGTAATGCAGCCAGTTCGTCGTCTTTTATATCGACTTGGCGGCTCATCAAAGCGATAATCTCATTGGCTTCTGCGATGCGGGCCTGCAGCTTGTTGTTCTCTTGTACTTGGGCGTCGAGCTCCTCGCGCGCCAGCGTGATGTCTGCCCCGCCGTCTTCGTCTGCGCCAGCACCCATATCGTAACCGTCACCTGGTGCAACGAGCTCTAGGCGGGCGTCAGTCTCAGCGGTGACTTCGGTATCGGCGGCTATCGACGGCTCCGTATCATCCAGCGGCGCACTATCATCGACGGCATCGCTCTCAGCCATTGATTCAATGTCTTCGGACGGATCGGTGTCGGTGTCGGTCATCGGCTCCGAGTCTTCCTTGGGATCATCCTCGGCCATCGGCTCATCGTCGATACTAGGTTGATCGCCAAGCGGCGCATCCGCGACAGACCCGATGGCGACGTCTCGGTACTCGTTCCAGAGTTGATGTTGGCGCTTTACCTCGACGATTGCGTCCACGCGCGACATCGCATTTATTTCGCCATCTTCCGGCAGACGCAAGATCGAACCGCGCTTCAATATGTTGATGTTATTGTCGCCAAAAGCTTCCGGATTCGCGCGTAACAAGGCGAGCATCATTTGTTGAACGCTGGTGGAATCATCCGGGCGATTAGCTCTAGCAATGGACCACAAGGTATCGTTTGTCTCGACCGGCCTTAGCGCAGCATCAGCGCTGTAACTGGACGGTGAAATTGGCTCTACAGCCGGTGTGGACACCATCGGCGCAATCGGTGCGGGCGTCACGACTGGTGCAACACTTGGCGCCGGAACTGCGCTCGGTGCCGGTTTTGGTGCCGATGCGGGCGCGGCAACTACTGGCGGAGGAGTGACACGGCGGCGGGCCGGATCGTACAAAGGGGGATCTAGCAGCACGGTGTATTCGCGCACCATGCGTCCATTTGCCCAGTTGAGCTCGAGCAGAAAATTCAGGAACGGTTCGCGGATCGGTTCGCGCGAAATGATTTGAACATAGTCAGAGCCTGCTGCGTTATCAACCACCTTAAACCTAAGATGCAGAAGGGCGCTGCTACGCTCTATACCAGCGCGCTCAAACTGCGAGGCGTCAGCCAGTCGGACTCTGATCGCTTCGAGATCGTTTGCCGTGACGCCGAGTATTTCGATACGCCCATCAAAGGGTTCGTTCAGGGCTGAGGACTGTTTGAGTGTCCCCAAACCAAGGCCGAGCGCCGTTTGGGACATCAAAATTAAAGCCAAAGCAGCGGCGAGATTCCGTAGCATGGTCGCTTCCTTAGTTGTTCATTGTTCGAGGTACGCGTGGTTGGGCCGACAGCATAAGCAACGTTCGCTTATCGACACGGCCAGCCAAAACAACCTTCGAATAAACTTTACAATTGGGTGTTAACTATAGTTTATAAATAGCTTCTTACCAATATTTCGGCGATCTGTACACTGTTGAGCGCCGCCCCCTTACGTACGTTGTCAGCTACCACCCACAGATTGATCCCGCGTGGATGAGATATGTCTTCGCGGATCCGCCCAACGAACACCGGATCGGCATTGGCAGCCTCAGTAACCGCCGTCGGATAACCGCCGTCCTCATGTTTATCCAAAACTTTGACACCAGGCGCTTTCGCTAACAACTTCCGGACCTCTAACGCACTAATTTTCGAACGCGTTTCGATATGCACTGCCTCCGAATGCCCATAAAAAACGGGTACTCGAACGCAGGTCGGGTTGACTTGGATATCCCCTCGACCCAGTATTTTTTGCGTCTCCCATACCATTTTCATCTCTTCTTTGGTGTAGCCATTGTCCTGAAAGTCATCGATTTGGGGCAGACAGTTGAACGCTATCTGCTTCGGGTAGACTTTTTCGGCGATCGGTCGGGCATTAAGTAGGTCAGCCGTCTGCATTGCCAACTCTTCCATCGCTTCCTTACCGGTGCCCGATACCGCCTGATAGGTAGCAACATTGATCCGCTCAATGCCCGCTACATCGTCTATTGGCTTCAGCGCGACCATCAGCTGGATCGTCGAACAATTTGGGTTGGCGATGATATTTCGATTTTTGTAATCAGCAATGGCATCCGGGTTGACCTCCGGCACCACCAATGGGATGTCATCGTCATAACGAAACTGAGAAGTATTGTCGATAACGACACAGCCGGCCGCGGCAGCTTTTGGCGCGTAGATCGCCGATACGCTTGCACCGGGCGAAAATATTCCAATATCAACACCGCTGAAATCGAAGGTCTCGAGGTCCTCTACGACCAGCCGTTTGTCGCCATACATGACCCTCGATCCGGCCGAACGATGGCTCGCAACTGCGTAGACCTTGGATGCAGGAAACTTCCGCTCTTCCAATATCGACAATACTGTCTCGCCAACCGCGCCGGTGGCGCCAACTACTGCAACGCTGCAGGTCTTATTCATCTTATATGTTGGACTCATGCGCTGAGTGACTCCACAACTTGCTGCGCCATTTCCAGCGTCCCGATTTGTTGCATACCGTCGCTATAAATGTCACCGGTTCGAAAACCCTTCTCTAAGGTTTGCGCAACCGCACGCTCAATTCGGTCGGCGTTTGCGGCTTCATTCAGCGAATAGCGCAGCATCATCGCGAGCGACTGGATTGTCGCTAGCGGATTCGCCAAATTTTGCCCTGCGATATCGGGGGCCGAACCATGCACTGGTTCGAACATCCCTTTACCGTTTGCATCGAGCGACGCTGACGGCAACATCCCAATCGACCCCGTCAACATGGATGCGAGATCCGACAACACGTCACCAAATAGGTTCGAGGTGACGATGACGTCAAACTGCTTTGGATTACGCACAAGCTGCATCGCGGCATTGTCGACGTACATATGCGACAGCTCGATAGCGGGATAGTCATCGCCCAGGCTAGTGACGATATCACGCCATAACTCAGTAGTTTCCAGCACATTCGCCTTATCCACCGAACACAAACGGCCTTGTCGTTTACCTGCGATTTCAAAACCAAGGCGCGCAATTCGGCTGATTTCGTGCTCCGCATAGACCATCGTATTGCGCCCGATACGGGTCCCATCGGCAGCTTCTTCGATCCCGCGCGGCTCACCAAAGTAGATACCTCCGGTCAGCTCCCGGATAATCATGATATCGAGACCCGCGACGACTTCGGCTTTAAGCGTCGAGCTAGCGGCGAGCGGCGCGAATAATACCGCTGGGCGAAGATTACAAAACAGTTCGAGCTCCGAGCGTAATGCCAGCAGCCCTCTCTCGGGTCTTCGCGCACGATCGATCTTTTCCCATTTCGGGCCACCTACCGCGCCCAGCAGGATTGCGTCCGAGCTTCGGGCGAGATCGAGTGTTGAAGCAGGCAGCGGCTCACCGCAATCATCGATCGCCGCGCCCCCCATTTGCGCATGCTCAATGAGTACTTCGAGACCAAATCTCTCACCGAGCGCGTCGATCACAAGCTCGGTCGCGTCCATGATTTCAGGGCCAATGCCATCCCCAGCCAGGATCAATACCTTGTGCGCCATACTGCTTCACTTCTGGTGTTCGAAAGGGCGCGTAGGATACCGTAAACGATCGACCGGCAACACCGATGAGCTGTGCTCTATAATCACCGCTGTCAGCTAACATTGAAGAACCATGAATCCCGGATTAGAACAGCTTCAGCCCTACCCGTTTGAGCGTTTAGCCGAGCTGCGCGAAAGCGTGGTTCCACCGGCTGATCTTAGGCCCATCAATATGTCGATTGGCGAGCCTCAAGCACCAACCCCGAAGTTTATTCACGCGGCGCTGATCGAAGCGATCGCGGCAACCGGTAAGTACCCAACGACTCGTGGATCCAATGATCTGCGGAGCGCCATCGCACAATGGTTGACGAAACGCTTCGAGCTCCCGCCAGGCAGCATCGATCACGAACGTCATGTCGTGCCGGTAAACGGGACGCGAGAAGCCCTGTTTTCGATTGCTCAATGTTTGGTTGACTCCCGCGAAGCTGCACCAACGGTGGCCATGCCTAACCCGTTCTACCAAATCTATGAAGGTGCAGCGCTACTCGCCGGCGCCCGACCCTTTTACATTTCGTGCCCAAGTGATAATGGATTTTTACCGGCATTTGAGACGGTCTCGGCGAAGACTTGGGATGCCTGCCAGCTCGTCTATATCTGCACCCCGGGGAACCCATCAGGAAAAGTGATGGACGCTGCGCTGATCGAAAATTTGATTGAGCTCTCCGATCGCCACAACTTCGTGATTGTATCGGACGAATGCTATTCCGAACTCTATCTCGACGAAGCACGGCCACCAGTTGGGTTGCTCGAAGTCGCGGCCAAGCTCGGCCGTAGCGACTATCGCGGCTGCATCGTGATGCATAGTTTGTCGAAACGTTCGAACGCACCCGGCTTGCGCTCTGGCTTCGTCGCTGGAGATGCGAAACTGATACGCGCCTTCCTGCACTATCGTACCTACCACGGCAGCGCTATGGCACTCCACGTGCAAGCTGCAAGTACGGCGGCTTGGAAAGACGAGGCGCATGTGCAAGAGAATCGGCGGCTCTACCGCGAGAAGTTTCGCGCCGTCATTCCAATATTAGAACCTTATTTGGATATCCCAGAGCCCGAAGCTGGATTCTACCTCTGGCCCCTGCTTCCATTTGACGACGTCGAGTTCTGTCGGGCGTTGATCGAACAACAAAACGTCATTACATTGCCCGGTCGCTATTTAGCGCGCGAGAGCGGCCACGGCAACCCGGGACAGAATCGCGCCCGGATCGTTCTTACCGACGAATTCGACACGTGCCTCGAAGGCGCGCGACGGATAGCGACGTTACTACAGCAACGTACGGCATAAAATCGCGACAACGAATCGGCCGCCCAAAAGACACTTTACAAGGAACACGCATGGAAAATCTTGAGCAAACCATTACTGCCGCGTTTGAACAACGCGCAACTTTTACACCGAACGACGCACCTGAAGACGTACGCCACGCGGTGAACGAATGTTTTCGTCAACTTGATAGCGGTGAACTTCGCGTTGCAGAGAAAAAAGACGGGCAATGGGTGGTCAACGAGTGGGCAAAAAAAGCGGTGCTACTTTCCTTTCGCCTAAACGACAACGTCGTGATGGACGGGGGTTATACGAACTACTACGACAAGGTGCCAACTAAGTTCACTGGCACAAGCGAGCGTGAATTTCGTGAAATCGGTGCTCGAGTTGTGCCGCCAGCAACGGTTCGGAAAGGATGTTATATCGCACCCGGTGTCATTTTAATGCCGAGCTACGTGAATATCGGCGCCTACGTCGACTCTGGAACGATGGTCGATACCTGGGCAACCGTAGGCTCGTGCGCGCAAATCGGTAAGAACGTGCATCTATCTGGTGGCGTTGGGATCGGCGGTGTGCTTGAGCCGCTGCAAGCAAGCCCTACTATCATCGAGGACAATTGCTTCGTCGGCGCACGCTCCGAGGTAGTTGAAGGTGTGATCGTCGGTGAGGGATCGGTGATCTCAATGGGCGTATTCATTGGCCAAAGCACCAAAATTTTTGACCGCGAAACGGGCACCATCAGCAGTGGCTACGTACCACCGGGATCGGTAGTTGTCTCCGGAAATCTGCCGGCTGCGGATGGTAGTCACAGTCTTTACTGCGCCGTAATTGTGAAGCGGGTCGATGCAAAGACCCTTGCAAAGGTGGGCATTAACGAATTGCTACGCGATATCTAAACGCCGAATTAACGGGTTAGAACATCGTTGCTGCTTTTTGCACGTCCGCGTGCACCAGACATAGATCTGCATTGTTAGAAACGAGTCTTCCAATCGTCGACTAGCTTGGGGTGCTATTCGATCCGCGCCGGCCGGCGACTAGGTTCTAGTAACGATTGCTCGCCGAACGCGATCATTTGCTCCGCGCCATAGCGACAGCGTCCGTGCCTATCCGCTCGGGTGATGGATCGTTCGGCCGGTTGTGCCCATACCGATCTGGGGCTGACTTACGCCTTATGCAACCGAACGACTTCCGCCGTACCGGCCGCGTCTACCGACTGCTGGACAACATCAGCAATAGTCTCAGCTAGTTCATCAACCAGCGCCGCATCTTGACCTTCGACCATGACGCGCATCAATGGCTCCGTGCCGGACGGTCGCAAAAGTACCCGACCGGTATCGCCAAGTTTATGTTCGGCCTCGGCGACGGCTGCGTTGATTTTCTCGCAATGGGTTACGTCTTGACGGTCGCCCAAGGGCACATTGATCAATCGCTGAGGGAATTTACTCATCCCCGCCTTCAGCGCACTCAGTTTATGACCACTGCGCACCATCGCTTCTAGCGCTTGTAGTGCAGAGATAATGCCGTCACCCGTGGTGGTTAGGTCCAGACAAATAATGTGGCCCGAGGTTTCTCCGCCGAGGACCCAATCGTTAGCTTGCAGCATTTCCAAAATGTATCGGTCGCCAACATTCACACGCTTGAATTCTAAACCTAAAGCTTGCACCGCACGCTCGAACCCGAGGTTACTCATTTGCGTTCCGACAACAGCGCCACGCAACAATCCGCGTTGATAACGTTGGCGCGCAATGATGAACGTGATTTCGTCTCCATCAACCACGGCACCAGTGTGATCCACCATGATTAGTCGATCACCGTCACCATCCAAAGCGATACCGACATCCGCTTCCTCGGCCAAGACGGCTTGTTGTAGCGCTTCAGGAGCCGTCGCGCCGCAACCTTCGTTGATATTAAATCCATCTGGATTATTACCCAGCGCGATCACATTCGCACCAAGTTCTGACATGACCGCAGGCGCGATGTGATAGGTCGCGCCATGGGCACAGTCGACGACAATTTTCAGACCACTGAGATTGATATCGTTTGAGAACGTACTCTTACAAAACTCGATGTACCGGCCGGCAGCATCTGTAATCCGATGGGCTTTGCCAAGTTCACGCGACGTTACCGACTGCATCGGCTTCTCAAGTTCTTGCTCTATCTTGTGTTCAACCTCATCCGGTAACTTCGACCCGTTGCCGCAGAAAAATTTGATACCGTTGTCTTCGAAACTATTATGCGATGCACTGATGACAATGCCGGCGTTAGCATTAAAGGTTCGTGTGAGGTAGGCGATCCCGGGGGTTGGCATGGGGCCAAGCAAATGTGAATCGACCCCCGCGGCAGCAAGACCAGCTTCAAGTGCAGATTCAAACATGTAGCCTGAAACGCGGGTGTCTTTTCCAATGAGAACCTTAGATCGGTTGCGGCTACCGTGCGTAAGAACGCGGCCTGCAGCCCATCCAAGCTTCATTACAAAGTCTGGTGTTATCGGTGCTTGCCCTACCGTTCCTCGAATTCCATCGGTGCCGAAATACTTGCGCTCGTGCTCTGACATTTTCCGCCCTTAATGTTTACCCCAAGCCATAGAGCCTAAGACTAATCGCCAGATCGAACCGGAACGTGGTTCAGCTGGTAACACAAGTTTACGAATTCGTGGCGCTAGTTTGTTGACGTCCTTAACGGCGCCTCGAGGGCTATATGGCGCGCGTGCGTGATCATTAATGCGAGCTTGCCGGACCACCGATAGTCCCGTCGGTTTTGGTTTCCTCATTGCCATCAGACGCCGGCTCCGGGGCACCACCACTATCGTCGTCCATCCAATCGCTTGGGATACGCGGTTCTTTGCCTGCCATGATGTCGTCGATCTGATCACTATCGATCGTTTCGAATTTAATCAGCGCCTCTGCCATCAGGTGTAGCTTATCGATTTGTTCGGTAAGAATGGAATTCGCGCGGTCGTAATTACGATCGACTATCGAGCGCACTTCCTTGTCGATCTTGTGTGCGGTTTCATCCGAAACAGACTTGTGTTGCGTTACCGAGTGCCCGAGAAAAACTTCGCCGTCGTCTTCGCTGTAACTCATCGGCCCTAAATCGATCGACAGACCCCATTTTGTAACCATGTTGCGCGCGATTTCCGTTGCCCGCTCGATGTCGTTAGAGGCGCCGGTGGTTACCGAATCCTGGCCAAAGATCAGTTCTTCCGCGATACGTCCACCAAATAGACTGGAGATCGAACTCTCCAATCGTTCGCGTGAGTAACTTAAGCGATCTTCTTCTGGCAGAAACATGGTGATCCCAAGGGCACGTCCGCGGGGGATTATCGAGACTTTGTATACGGGATCGTGCGACGGTACTTTGCGGCCCACAATAGCGTGTCCTGCTTCGTGATAGGCGGTCAGTTTTTTCTCACTTTCGCTCATGACCATCGAGCGGCGCTCGGTGCCCATCATGATCTTGTCTTTGGCTTTTTCGAATTCCTCCATGTCGACGAGACGCTTGTCGCCGCGTGCTGCAAATAGTGCCGCTTCATTAACGAGGTTGGCTAAATCCGCACCCGAAAACCCCGGCGTGCCACGCGCTAGTAAGCTCGGTTTAACGTCGTCATCGATCGGAACCTTGCGCATATGCACTTTCAGGATCTGTTCGCGGCCGCGAATATCGGGTAATGGCACCACCACTTGGCGGTCGAATCGTCCGGGCCGTAGCAGTGCCGGATCGAGCACATCGGGTCGGTTCGTTGCGGCGATGACAATGACACCTTCGTTGCCATCGAATCCATCCATTTCCACTAACAGTTGATTCAAGGTTTGTTCGCGCTCGTCGTGCCCGCCACCAACACCGGCACCGCGATGCCGACCAACGGCGTCTATCTCATCGATAAAAATGATACACGGCGCGTGCTTTTTCGCTTGTTCGAACATGTCGCGGACGCGCGAAGCGCCAACCCCGACGAACATTTCGACAAAATCTGATCCGGAGATCGTGAAAAACGGGACCTTAGCTTCTCCCGCAATGGCGCGCGCGAGTAAGGTCTTACCAGTACCTGGCGCGCCGACCAGTAGAACGCCACGTGGAATTTTGCCTCCGAGTTTCTGAAACTTGCCCGGGTCTGACAGGAAATCGACAAGTTCTTTGACCTCTTCTTTCGCCTCCTCCACCCCGGCGACATCATTAAACGTGGCCCGGATCTGATCCTCGCCGAGCATGCGCGCGCGACTCTTACCGAACGACAATGCGCCGCGGCCGTTGCCACCACCCTGCATTTGCCGCATTAAATAGATCCACACACCGATCAGTAGCAGGAAGGGGAACCACGAAATGAAGATCTGCATCAAGATCCCTTGGCGATCCGGCGGCTGCGCCACGATCCGGACCCTGTTTTCCAGCAACATGCCGATCAGCGGTCCGTTATCGGTTTCCGGGCTATAGGAGAACAATCGGGCGCCGTCGTGGGTTTCAAGCTCGATGGTTGGCCCGTCGAGGGTGACCTTCGCCACTCGGCCAGATTTGACCTCTTTAATGAAATCGGAATACTCCAATTCCTGGGTCGTGCCGTTCTTCGGGGTAAAGTTTTGAAAAACAAGCATCAACACGAGTGCAATTACCACCCACAAAACCATATTTCGTGCCATATCGCTCACTTGCTCCGATTCATCCTGTGTTCAAAAAATCTCATACAATCAACTATATACCAAATCCTTTTGCCACTACATATAATTCTCGTGACTCTCGACGCGACGATTCGGGTTTGCGTCTTGCTATCGAGGTGTAGGATTTCCTTAGGTCCGTAATAAAGCGATCGGTTCCTGGGAATTGAAACAACTTGATCACTAACGCGCCTTCGGCGACGAGCATTTGGGCCGATATGTGGCAAACGAACTCCGCCAGCTCCAGAAAATTTGCCTCATCAACATCCCTTATCCCAGTAATATTGGGGGCTATGTCCGATATTACAAGGTCAGCTCGACGCTCGCCGAAATGTTCGTTGATTTTGTCGAGCGTGTCTGGGTTTCGGCAGTCGCCCTCGATAAAATGAACGCCACCGAGTGGCTCCATTGGTAGTAAGTCAACCGCAACGACCTTACCACGTGGCCCTGCCGCTGCCGCGGCAACCTGCGACCACCCGCCGGGGCTCGCGCCCAAATCGAGTATGTAGCTCCCATGACGGATCAATCGGTCGCGATGAAGAATTTCTTTAAGTTTAAACGCGGCGCGTGACCGATACCCGGCCTGGTCGCGTTGCTTCACGTAGGGATCGGCCGCCTGCTTGCGCACCCATTGCTTGGTGGTCGAGCGCCGCGAGGCCATCAACACGCGGCTCTAACGATTGCGTGGATCCGCTTGGGGTACCCCAAGCGGATCGGGCTAAGCGCACTCAAAGATCGACGGGCTAAGAAATTAAAGGTAACGAACATCAAGGATTTCATATTCGATGTCGCCACCCGGGGCTTGCACACTGACTTCGTCGCCTGTCTGCTTACCGATCAAAGCACGCGCCACGGGCGAACCGAACGATACCTTTCCTGCCTTTATATCCGCTTCGTCCTCACCAACAATTTTGTAGGTGACCTCTTCCTCAGTCGCAAGATTCATTAAATCTACGGTTGCACCGAATATGACTTTACCGCCGGCGTCTATCTTCGTTACATCGATAATTTGCGCATTTGATAACTTCCCATCGATATTTTGGACGCGACCTTCGGCAAAGCTTTGCTGTTCTCGCGCAGCGTGGTATTCGGCATTCTCTTTTAAGTCGCCATGCGCTCGTGCTTCGGCAATCGCGGCTGAGATGCGCGGCCGGTCAACGGTTTTTAATCGATGCAGTTCCTCGCGCAGACGTTCTGCTCCCTCCAATGTCATCGGTGCCTTATCCATCGACAAACTCCTTATGCAGGTCTTGCAAACAGCGTACCGACTCCTGCGTGGATCGCGCAATGGCCATTACAGCAGCCGTCGCACCAGCGATAGTCGTGGTATAGGCTACGTGGTGCTGCAAGGCACGGCGCCGAATTTCAAAAGAATCGGCGATCGCTTGTTCGCCGTGTGTCGTATTAACGATTAAATTGATCTCGTCATTTTTGATCATATCAACGATATGCGGTTGTCCCTCCTGGTATTTATTCACGGTATGACATTCGACACCGGCATCATTAATGGCGCGCGCCGTACCGCTTGTCGCCACCACGCTGAACCCGCTCGCAACTAGATCGCCCGCTAGTGGTCCGGCCGCTGGCTTGTCTTGATCGCGCACACTGATGAAAGCGACGC